>ERZ1026870.1249-NODE-1249-length-11485-cov-260.318373_pt1 | contig 11485 bp, 7 predicted proteins | sample MGYA00380165_ERZ1026870 | MGnify/ENA primary metagenome ERZ1026870 (study PRJEB33269, sample SAMEA4719801) | human gut metagenome | biome: human-associated habitat; feature: organic feature; material: feces | place: Cameroon | collected 2013-10 ...
CGCTGTCTTCAACGATGGCACCGCCTACCTTTACTACTGTTACTTTTTCCATCTTGTTACTTTGAACTTTGAAAATTGAACTTTGAACTTTATGATGAGTTAAAGCAATTGAATTAGTCATTCTTCACTTTTCGATCTTCACTTACTGAAGATATGTATATCCAAAGAGACCATTGCGGTAGGTGCCCAGGAACTCCTTGCCCTCATCGAGTGAAATCTTGCCTTCCTTCACACTCTTGGTTACCCACTGCTCCAACTGGCGGACGAGCTTCTTTGGATTGTACTGTACGTAATCCAATACCTCCTCTACGGTCTCGCCGTCGAATATCTGGTCGATGCTGTATTTGCCGTCCTTTACAGAGATGTGGGCAGCATTGGTGTCGCCGAAGAGATTGTGCATGTCGCCCAGAATCTCCTGGTAGGCACCAACGAGGAATACACCGAGATAGTATGGCTCGTTCTTCTTCAATGGATGAAGAGGAAGAACGTTGCCGATATGACCGTCGGTAACGAAGTTGGCAATCTTACCGTCGCTGTCGCAGGTGATGTCCTGCAAGGTAGCGTTGCGGGTAGGACGCTCGTCCAGACGCTGGATAGGCATGATAGGGAAGAGCTGGTCGATGGCCCAACTGTCTGGCAGGCTCTGGAACAATGAGAAGTTGCAGAAATACTTGTCGGCAAGAATCTTATCCAATCCTCTGAGCTCCTCAGGCACGTGCTTCATGTGCTTGGCAAGGTTGTTGATCTCGTGGCATACGCTCCAGTACATCGCCTCAATCTCGGCACGAGTCTTCAAATCTACGATACCGTGAGAGAAGAGCTGCAATGCCTCGTCGCGAATCTGTTCGGCATCGTGCCAGTCTTCCAACATGTTGCGAGGGTTTAGGTTGTCCCATATCTCATAGAGGTCCTTCACCAGCTGGTGGTCAGTCTCTTTTGCCTCAAACTCCTCTGGCATTTCCGGCAGGGAAGCAGTCTCCAAGACATCAATCACCAATACGGAGTGGTGGGCAGAAAGCGAGCGGCCACTCTCGGTGATGAGGTTAGGATGCTCGATATTGTTCTTGTTGGCTGCATCAACGAAGGTATAGACACAATCGTTTACATACTCCTGGATAGAGTAGTTTACAGAGCTTTCGCTGCTGGCAGAACGGGTGCCGTCGTAATCTACACCAAGACCACCGCCACAATCTACGAAATCTACATTGTAGCCCATCTTGTGGAGGTTGATGTAGAACTGAGCCGCCTCACGGAGAGCCGTCTGGATGCGTCGGATCTTGGTAATCTGGCTTCCGATGTGGAAGTGGATGAGGCGCAGGCAGTCGTGGAATCCCATCTCCTCAATCTTGTTGAGGGCGGTGAGCAGTTCGGCACTTGTCAAACCGAACTTCGATGCATCGCCACCGCTCTCAGCCCATTTTCCTGAGCCTGAAGAAGCGAGCTTGATGCGGATACCGATGTTTGGCTTCACGTTGAGCTTGCTTGCCACCTTGGCGATGATATCCAGCTCGTTGAGCTTTTCTACCACGATGAAGATGCGCTTACCCATCTTTTGTGCGAGCAAGGCAAGTTCGATGTAGCTCTCATCCTTGTAACCGTTGCAGATGATGAGTGAGTCGCTCTGTGCCTGTACGGCGATAACGGCATGAAGTTCTGGCTTGGAACCGGCTTCCAGTCCCAGGTTGAACTTCTTTCCATGAGAGATGATCTCCTCTACAACCGGCTGCATCTGGTTTACCTTGATAGGATAGATGACAAAGTTTTCCCCCTTGTAACCATATTCCTCCTTTGCCTTCTGAAAACAGCTGGCTGTCTTCTCGATGCGGTTGTCGAGGATGTCTGGGAAACGGAGCAGTACGGGAGCGTTGATGTCGCGTAATGCCAACTCGTCCATGATGTCGCGCAGGTCTATCTGCGTGTTGTCCTTGCATGGAGTTACATAGACATCACCCTTGTCGTTGATGCCAAAGTAAGAAGTGCCCCAACCACCGATGTTGTAGAGCTCCTTCGAGTCTTCAATAGTCCATTTCTTCATTTTCTGTTCTTGGTCTTGCTAAAAAGTTTGTTTTATAATATTTTCTGTTTATGATAAATAGTAGAAAGGTAAGCCTTCTCTTGTCTTGAGTTGGCTTACCTTTTTTCGTTATACGTTCAGCAGGCTACGAACCTCCTGTACCGTTTCGTTTACTTTATCCAAGTTGTCCATCACATTGATGTCTATGATATGTTTTGCCTTCTCATAGAAAGGCTCGCGCTGCTTCAGCTGCTCGCGGATGAATACCTGTACTTCCTCCGGAGTCTTGTTGAGCAGCAGGGGGCGTACGCCCTTGCCCATCTTGAGGTGAGCATAGAGGGTTTCTGGCGTTGCCTTGAGGTAGATGGTGCAGCCCGACTGGTTCATATACTCCATGTTGTCGTAGAAACAAGGTGTTCCTCCGCCGCAGCTAACCACTACGTTTTCAAACTCTGCCACCTCGTGGAGCATGTTGTGCTCTATGTGGCGGAATCCCTCTTCGCCCATTTCGTCGAAAATCTGCTTCACGGTCTTGCGCATACGGCTCTCGATGTACCAATCGAGGTCGTAGAACATCACGCCAAGCTCTTTGGCGAGGGCTTTGCCGACAGTAGTTTTGCCGGCTCCCATATATCCAATGATGATGATAGACTTCATTTTATTCTTTTTTACTTCTTCTGCCTCTAGCCTTTGGTTCTGGTGCTTCCTTGATGATGGTCATGCACTCCTCGTAGCTGAGTGACTCAACGTTCTCCTGCTTTGCCTTCGGAATGCGATAGTTCTTGCCATCGAATGCGATGTAAGGACCATAGCGCCCGTTCAGGAGCTCCAGCTTGTTGTCTTCCTCAAAGGTCTTGATGTGGCGTTTCTGCTCGTTAGAGCGTTTTTCGTTGATAAGTTCCACAGCCTGTTCCAGGGTGATGGCCATTGGGTCGATTTCCTTAGGAATGGATACATACTTGCGGTCGTGGAGTACGTATGGACCGAAACGGCCGCTTCCGATGGTTACGGTAGTGCCTTCGAACTCACCAACCTGGCGAGGCAGCTTGAAGAGTTCCAATGCTTCCTCCAGAGTGATGGTCTCGATGCTCTTGTCGGCAGGCAACTGGGCAAACTGTGGCTTGTCCTTGTCTTCGGCGGTACCAATCTGAACCACAGGACCGAATCTTCCGATCTTTACGAATACAGGGCGACCGCTCTTTGGGTCCTTGCCCAGTTCACGCTCACCGGCCTTGTGCTCGCTGCGTGCTTCCATCACACCCTTCACTTCCGGTTCGAAACGCTTGTCGAAGTCCTTCATCCATTTGGTCCACTCGGTCTTTCCCTCGGCGATATCATCGAACTTCTGCTCTACGTTGGCAGTAAAGTTATAGTCCATGATGTTAGGGAAGTTGGCCATCAGGAAGTCGTTTACCACGATTCCGATATCGGTAGGGAGGAGCTTGCCCTTTTCAGAACCAGCCTGTTCCTTCTTGGTCTTCTGGGTAATCATGATACCCTTCAGCGTATCTACGGTGTAGGTGCGCTCCTCGCCCTGCTTGTCGCCCTTCACAACGTATTCACGCTGCTGGATGGTGCTGATGGTAGGAGCATAGGTAGATGGACGACCAATGCCGAGGTCTTCCAGCTTCTTCACCAGACTTGCTTCGGTGTATCTTGCTGGTGCCAGAGAGAATTTCTCTGTGGCGATGATTTCACGGCGCTGCAACTCATCGCCTTTCTTCATGGCTGGCAGGAGATGGGTTGAATCTTCTACGTTCTCATCCTCATCGGTAGATTCACGATATACCTTGAGGAAACCATCGAATACAACAACCTCACCATTGGCAACAAACTTCTCGCTGGTGTTGTCGATGCTGATATTGATGGTAGTCTTCTCCAACTGTGCATCCTCCATCTGTGAAGCGATGGTACGTTTCCAGATCAGGTCGTATAGACGCTTCTCCTGGCTGGTGCCATCGATGCTTGTCTCGCTCATGTAGGTAGGGCGGATGGCCTCGTGAGCCTCCTGTGCACCCTTGGAGTTGGTATGATAGGCACGTGGCTTGCTGTATTCTTTGCCGTACTCCTTGATGATCTCATCCTTGCTGGCATTGCTGCAGAGGGTAGAGAGGTTCACACTGTCGGTACGCATGTAGGTGATGCGTCCACCCTCGTACAGACGCTGAGCCACCATCATGGTCTGGCTTACGGTGAAGCCGAGCTTGCGGGCTGCTTCCTGCTGCAGGGTTGATGTGGTGAAAGGAGGCGCTGGTGTACGCTTCAGCGGTTTCTTGGTGACAGCCTCTACGGTGAACTTGGCATCCTTGCACTTCTCCAGGAAGGCTTCCACCTCTTCATGGGTCTTGAAACGGTGATCGAGCTCTGCCTTTACCTCTGTGGCTGCGCCATTCTCGCTGATCAGGGCGAATACGGCGTTGACACGATAGTATGGTTCGCTCTTGAACTTCTGGACTTCACGCTCACGCTCCACGATGAGGCGTACGGCAACGCTCTGTACACGACCGGCAGAGAGGGCTGGTTTCACCTTTCTCCACAATACAGGAGAGAGCTTGAAGCCCACGATGCGGTCGAGCACACGACGTGCCTGCTGGGCATTCACCAAGTTCATGTCCAGATGGCGTGGGTGCTCGATAGCGTCTAAGATGGCAGGTTTGGTAATTTCATGGAAGACGATACGGCTTGTCTTCGCTTCATCCAGTCCGAGTACTTCGCAAAGGTGCCAGCTGATGGCTTCTCCCTCGCGGTCCTCATCGGATGCTAACCAAATCTTCTTAGCTTGCTTCGCTGTTGATTTCAATTCTGTGACGAGCTTTTTCTTTTCCTCTGGAATCTCATAACAAGGTTCCATGGTCTTCTCGTCTATACTGAGTTCCTTCTTCTTGAGGTCACGGATATGACCGTAAGAAGACATCACCTTGAAGTCTTTACCTAAAAACTCTTCGATTTTCTTAGCCTTTGCAGGGCTCTCGACGATTACTAAATTTTCTTGCATACGCTTCTACACAATTTCTTTTGGTCTGCAAAAGTAAATAAACTTTTTGCTTATACCTTATTATATAGTGATTTTTTTGGTTTTTTAAATGTTTTGGGGCGTATTTTCATTCTTTCGTCTTGTGTTTTGCAAGAAATTTGGCCACCCCCTGTCTTATTGATCCTAATCCGAACTCTTCGGGATGGAGGTTGCTGAGAGGAATCCAGTATGACTCCTCGGCATCGTCCATCGCCTCCACATGAGAGAGGTCTTTCACCTTTACAACATAGAACATATCCAGGGTATGAACCAGGAAGTCGGAATAGAGATAGAGGTTAGGGATGCTGAACTGATAGTTCACCCCGATTACTTCCAAACCCGTTTCTTCCTTTACTTCTCTAGCCACGCCTTCTTCACCGGTTTCATCCATATCTACGAATCCGCCCGGCAAGTCAAGGGTGCCTTTGGCTGGCTCGTTTTTTCTGCGAACCACCAGAAGTTCTTCTTTCTCGTTGAGAATGAAGGCTACTGTGGCACTGCTGGGATTCAGATAGTAGGTGAATCCGCAGTCCTTGCATTTTTTACTCTTGAAGTTGTTGATCTCGAAATGTTGAGAGCCGCAAACTGGGCAAAACTTGAATTTGTCTAAAACGTGACTCATAATATATATATTAAAGAGCGGTCGGTCTTTGGATTTCACAAAGATCGACCGCTATGTTATTAATTACCAATTGTCTGTTCGGAATGGGAAGAGAGGCAGACCGCCTGCATTCGCCATGTTGCCGAGCTGGAAGTTGCGGAAGCAGTAGCGCAGAGCTACCGGCTTCTTGACTTCAGGGCTGGTTACGATGACGCACTCGTTCCAGGGATCGTTGCCTTCCTGCCAGAAATGCTTGGCTGTGGCAGGATGGAACACCTTGTCTTCGCCGGCTACCTCGAAGCCCTTGATGCCTTCAAAGCGGTTATAGGCTCCGTAGGTGTTGTCGAAGTGAACCTTCACAGTGTCGCCAACAATCTTCATCTCCTTGAAAGTCATACTCTCGCAGAAGAGTCCCTTCATACCGTAGGTCTTGCTGAGTGCCTGAAGAGCCAGACGCTCACCTACAGGCTGCTTCTGGCATGGGTGAATCTGCTCTACCTCGTATGGATAAACCAGATCTTCGGTACAGACGATGCCACTGTTCGGGATGATCTTGGCTGCATTAAACTGCTGCTCGCGAAGTCTTGGACCTGCATCACCATTCACATCGCCATTATGATAAGGTGCAATCTGCACGAAATAGAATGGCAGTTCGCCCTGCTTGAAGTCTCTGCGCCACTGGGCTACGAGGTCGGCAAGACGCTGTGTATATTGACCTGCCGGGTCGCCCACGTTGGAACAGCCTTGATAGAAGAGGATTCCCTTCACGCTATAGTTGAGGATAGGATGGAAGGTTCCGTTGCCCCAGAGAAGAGGGTAGAGGAAGTCCCACTTGAACTTAGGATTCTTCGTCATCTTGAGGGAGTCGAGGTCTTCTTTCGTGTTTTTTTTCAGATAGTCACGATCGAGCCAGCTTTCTACTCGGCTTCCGCCCTTGTTTGCCATCACCAGTCCCACTGGTACGTCGAGCGCCTTGTTGACTACCTGTGCAAAGAAATATCCGGTGGCAGATGCATCGCCCACGGTTTCCGGATTAATCTCCTTCCATTCGCAGTTGGCATCATCCAGCGGTTTGCTGCTCATCACGCTAGGAATCTTCACGTAGTGTACACCTTTATATTGGTTGGCTTCCAATACTGCCTTGTTGTAGCCTTCTACAGGGCAGTTGCCGAAACCTTTTACCGGCATCTCCATATTGCTCTGTCCGGCGCAGACCCATACTTCACCAGCCAGAACATTATTGAGGGTAGTCTTTTCGCCATCATCGAAGGTAATGGAGAGCGGAGTGTAGCTAGCCTTGGGAGTCTGTACCTTGACAGCCCACTTGCCATCCTTTCCGGTCTTTGCAGAATATTTCTGCTGCGACCATGAGGTGCTTACCTCTACCAGGGTACCAGGCTTGTCCCAACCCCAGAGGTTGGCTTCTGAATCTTGTTGGATAATCATGTTGTCACCCAGGATGTGCGGCAACTTTACTTTAGCGTTTGCTCCTGCTGTTGCGAGAGCCAATGCTGCGAAAGCTAAAAGTTTCTTGTTCATTTTTTAGTGCTTAAAATTTATTGTTGCTGTTAATCTATTGTAGTTCGTATTGGATGATAGAAGCCGGAAGTCTGGAGAAAAGTCCAGACTTCCGACTTGTCTGTTGTATGAAAGCTCGTATTAAAGAAGGTTCTTGATGGCTGCATCAATGTCCTTGATCTGTATGTCGCGGGCTCTCAGAGTATTGCTTCTGTCGATGAGGAAGAAGGTAGGGATGCTCTGCACGTTATAGAGCTGGAGACTTGTTCCCTGGATGCCGTTCTCCTCACGTACGCAGATCCATGGAAGGGCAGCGGTAGATGTTTTCCAAAAGTGCTCATCTGGATCTACGGAAACCTGATAGATTTCCAGTCCGGCAGCATGATATTTGTTGTAAAGCTCACGGAGCATCATAATGCGCTTGGTGCTCTCGTTGCTGGCGAAGATATGGAAATCGAGCAATACCACCTTGCCGGTGAGATCAGAGAGGCGGCGAACCTGTCCCTTGTTGTCCTGTAGGGCAATTTCTATGCATCCGTTTACGCTCACCTTGCTTGCCTCAATCTGCTGCTGTGCACGCTGTCGGTCGATGATACGGATATCCTTCATGCCCTCGATGGCGATGTTGTGCAGGTTCTTGCCACGCTCTGCGCCTGGATAGTAAGTATCCCAGCTTGTAGCTACGGCAGCGAAAACTTTCACGTCATCCTTGTTGTTGCGAGGGTTGAAGATGAGTGAGTTGGTGTTGCCCAACTGGATAGTCTGGAAGAGTGCATAGTAAGAGGAAGCCTTCATCGGCTCCTTGAAGATGTAGTTGGTCTTTACATCCTGCTTGTATGCAGCCAGCATGCGAGCCACGATGACATCCATGGAATCTACCCCGATGTTAGGGCTCTTGATGATGCCATTGATGTTGCTCTGCAGAGTCATCTGCTTGAGCGAAAGTTCCTTGATCTTGCTGCAGTTCTCTGAGCCTTCCACCTCGTACTTGTAGCTCATCTGAGGATAAGCTGCCTTCACGTTGACGGTCTCGGTTGAGTCGATGCTGAGATTGATGCTCTGGTTGGCAATGCGGAGACGGTAGAATTCTGGAGTGATGCTGTCCATCGCATTCTCTTCGAAAGCGAAGGAGCCGTCTTCACCCAGTTTCACCGAGTCGATCTTCACCGGACCATTCAGACTGAGGTTCTCCAGGTAGAGCATAGAGTCCTGAGCCTCGGTAATATTACCGTTGATATGAAATTTCTTGTTGTTACAAGAAGTGAGAGCCAGCGCAGCTACCATAATCACTGCCGCTGAATAGATTCTAGATATCTTCATGAATTTTAGTATTTTGCGAAATTATCGACTGCAAAGGTAGTAATAAAATCGGGAATAATGCACCTTAGATAGATAAAATTATTAAAAAAGTAGAAAATAGTTGCCCAAATATTCGTTTATTAATTATTAAAGAGGTATCTTTGCACCGTTTTAGATATTAGATGTTAGACAAAACAATAAGTTTTAATAATTAGATGAACGTAATTACAAAAAGTGTTCAGTTGCCTGATGGAAGAACCATCACAATTGAGACCGGAAAAGTTGCAAAACAGGCTGATGGTGCTGCGGTTCTCCGCATGGGTAACACAGTGCTTCTCGCAACTGTTTGTGCAGCAAAGGATGCAGTTCCGGGTACAGATTTTATGCCTTTGCAAGTAGATTACCGTGAGCAGTACAGTGCTGCAGGTCGTTTCCCTGGTGGTTTCACCAAGCGCGAAGGCAAGGCCAGCGATGAGGAAATCCTTACCTCTCGTCTCGTGGACCGTGCTTTGCGTCCACTTTTCCCTTCTAACTACCATGCAGAAGTTTACGTACAGGTAATGTTGCTCTCAGCCGATGGTGTTGACCAGCCAGATGCCCTCGCAGGTTTCGCTGCTTCAGCTGCCATGGCTTGTTCAGATATTCCTTTCGAGTACTATATCTCTGAGGTTCGTGTAGCTCGTATCAATGGTGAGTATGTTGTTAACCCTACATTCCAGCAGATGGAAGAGGCTGACATGGATATCATGGTTGGTGCTACCAAGGACAATATCATGATGGTAGAAGGTGAGATGAAGGAAGTTTCTGAGCAGGATCTCATTGGTGCCCTCAAGGTGGCTGCCGAGGCTATCAAGCCTATGTGCGAACTCCAGTATGAGTTGGCTAAGGAGAAGGGTACTGACGTGAAGCGTGAGTATGACCACGAGATCAACGACGAGGAACTCCGTGAGCAGATTAAGACTGAGCTTTACAAGCCAGCTTATGATATCAACCACCAGGCTTTGGAGAAGCATGCACGTCAGGATGCTTTCGACAAGGTTTTGGCTGACTTCCTTGAGAAGTATGACGCTGCTCATACCGATCTTTCTGAGGAAGACTTGGAGGAGAAGCACGCTGAGGCTACCCGTTACTATGATGACGTAATGCGCGATGCTATGCGCCGTTGCATCCTCGACGAGGGCTTGCGCCTTGATGGCCGTGCTACTACAGAAATCCGCCCTATCTGGTGCGAGGTTTCTCCACTCCCAATGCCTCACGGAAGCGCTATCTTCCAGCGTGGTGAGACTATGTCTCTCTCTACATGTACTCTCGGTACCAAGATGGACGAGAAGCTTATCGACGGTGTGCTCGAGAAGAGCTACCAGCGCTTCCTCCTTCACTATAACTTCCCTCCATTCTCTACAGGTGAGGCTAAGGCTCAGCGCGGCGTAGGCCGTCGTGAGATTGGTCACGGTCACTTGGCATGGCGTGGTTTGAAGGGTCAGATTCCTGCAGACTTCCCTTACACAGTACGTTTGGTAAGCCAGATCTTGGAGTCTAACGGTTCTTCTTCTATGGCTACTGTTTGTGCCGGTACTCTCGCCCTGATGGATGCAGGTGTTCCTATGAAGAAGCCAGTTTCTGGTATCGCTATGGGTCTTATCAAGAACCCAGGTGAGGACAAGTACGCTATCCTCAGTGATATCCTCGGTGATGAGGACCACTTGGGTGATATGGACTTCAAGACCACAGGTACCCGCGATGGTTTGACCGCTACACAGATGGATATCAAGTGCGACGGTTTGAGCTTCGAGATTCTTGAGGAGGCTTTGATGCAGGCTAAGGCTGGTCGTGAGCACATCCTCAACTGCATGATGGAGACTATCTCTGAGCCACGTGCCGAGATGAAGCCACAGGTTCCACGTATCGTAGCATTCGATATTCCTAAGGAGTTCATCGGTGCTGTTATCGGCCCTGGCGGTAAGATTATCCAGCAGATGCAGGAGGATACTGGTGCTACTATCACTATCGAGGAGACTGATGGTAAGGGTCACGTACAGGTATCTGCTCCTAACAAGGATTCTATCGATGCAGCTTTGGCTAAGATCAAGGCTATCGTAGCTGTTCCTGAGGTTGGTGAGGTTTACGAGGGTACTGTTCGTTCTATCATGCCTTACGGTTGCTTCGTAGAGATTCTCCCTGGTAAGGATGGTTTGCTCCACATCTCTGAGATTGACTGGAAGCGTCTTGAGACAGTTGAAGAGGCTGGCATCAAGGAAGGCGACAAGATCAAGGTGAAGTTGATGGAGATTGATCCTAAGACTGGCAAGTACAAGCTCTCTCACCGTGTGTTAATGGAGAAGCCTGAGGGTTACGTAGAGCGTGAGCGTCGTCCACGTCCAGAGCGTGGTGAGCGTCGTGGTCGTCGTGATGATCGTCATGAGGGCCGTGGTGAGCGTCCAGCTCGTCAGCCACGTCGTTACGAGCATCGTAACGAGGAGCAAGCTCCTAAGGATTTCAACGATTCTTTGGATCATAACAATGATGTAGAATAATCCTGGTATTATATACATTAATAATATAGATGGGTGCATTTCGTCAAAAAAAGCGGAATGCACCCGTTTTTTTTGTCAGAACCCTATGAAACTGTTTCCTTAAGGAAAAAAATAATTTCCCTTAAGAAAACGAGAAGAAACCTTTGTTAGGCACAATTCTTCTTTCTGAGTACAAGTACATATATTTTAGAGTACAAGTAAGTATTTTTTGGGGTGCAAGCGTATGTCTGCCGACTGCTGTCAACAGACCTGTTGAGCCTAGTGGGAACACTTTCTAATCGTACAACTATATACCTCTTAGTTGTACGACTATACACCTTTTGGTTGTATGACCGTGGCTGATCTTCTCCGTTAGATTCCACTAACGTTAAACTTTCATATAAAATGCAGGTAAAATGGTGCTATTTCAGATATAATTCTTATATTTGCGTTTATAATCAAAAAATACTAGCATGACAGAACAGAATATCTATGATATAATCAAAATGCGCATGGCTGTATATAAG
>ERZ1026870.1252-NODE-1252-length-11446-cov-64.975244_pt1 | contig 11446 bp, 9 predicted proteins | sample MGYA00380165_ERZ1026870 | MGnify/ENA primary metagenome ERZ1026870 (study PRJEB33269, sample SAMEA4719801) | human gut metagenome | biome: human-associated habitat; feature: organic feature; material: feces | place: Cameroon | collected 2013-10 ...
AGGCAAACGCCCAACTTCTTGATTTTCAATCAAAGTCCAATTTAGAGCGAGTTAGGATTCTTAATGTATTTTTGCCTTTATTATTGCTTGGTAAGCAGGAATGGAAGCGCTGTTTAACCGTCTCTTATGTAGAGTCTTAGCCATCATTTATGGCAAGCCCTGGTCATCATTTGTGGCAAGCCTAGACCATAAAAGAAGCCCCTGCTTTGAAGCAGAGGCTTGCATTTATCTCGATACTGGGAATACATAATATTCTCTATCCACATCAAAATCCACTACCCACTGGTCGATAATCACGTTATCATCCAATGCCTTGATTTCGATGGTGTGGTTGCCGCTAGACAGCGTAACATAGAAATTCTTGAGGGATTGACCCCTCCAATGGTCGAATTTCCATTCCTTTGAATTGAAAATTTCCTTCATCTGGCAAACTACCGGCTCGGCACGGTCGATGCTCACACTCACCCTCATGTTCTTCTGATTATCCAAATAACATGGTATTACAGCCAGTGTAAATCTTGCATCCCCTCCATTTCTGCTATAGAAAGTATAGTTGAGCGTGGCTCCCTTAGGCAGTTTAACGGCCTTGTTGCTGTGTCCCAGGAGCGGAATCAGTCTGATGCGCTCAGCGTCCTTTCCCTGGCTCTGAGGGGCGTTATAGCCCTTTTGCCACTCATAGGCATTCTTGGCGATGATGTCGTTGGTGTAGGTAGAGAGCGCGAGGAAATCGGTATTCCGGTTGAAGGCATCTGCCATCAGCGATTTGATTTCGTTGGCTCTGAGCGTGCCCGGCAGCTGCGGAGCCTGCATCTCTGAGGCTTTGCTGTTGATGAAGTTTGCCCATTTCCCCTTGCCAATCCTTGCGTAATAGGCATTGAGCTGCTTCAGCGTATTGTAGGCATTGAGGCTGACGGCTGCTGCTGCCTTCGCTTCATCGTCCTTGTAGAAAAGTCCCGGACGGGCGATATGGCGGGCTTCCTGTGCCTCTAATTCCTTCTCGGCGATAAGGGCTGCAGAGAAGATAGGATACTTCACAATTTCGAAGAAACCGTCTCTCTGACCGGCTGGCAGGGTGCGCTCTATGGCTGCAGCCTTCGCCTTCAGCTGGTCGAAATAGTAGAGATGGCGCTCCAGCTCATTGCCGAACTCTCCCGAATGGAATTCCGTATCGCCGTAAGGCATGATCATATAAGCCGGCTGGCGGATGCTGGTAAGGCGATAGTATTCTTCCATCAGAGGCGCGATTTTCTTGCCTGTAGCGGCTCCAAAAAGGTTGCTGAGCCAATTGCCCAGATAGCTCTTGCAATCCTTTGTCAGCGCGTTTTTATCCCATGCCAGATCCATCATCATCGACAGTTGCAGCGATGCTGTCAGCGGATTGGATATGTTGGCTATCCAGGCGCAATCCTCGTCGTTGTGGACTGTAGAGCGGTGCGATTTGTCACGATGACCGCTCTTGGTCTCCAGGTAATCCCTGTTGTTCAGCATTTCGAGCAGCAGTCCCGGAGCCGTTTGTCCCATCTCCATCTGGTTGTTGTCGCAAACCATCTTCACGTTCTCGATGGTTTTTCTGCGCTTCTTCTTGTGCTTCTTGCCCGTCAGTTCCGTCACCTTGTAGTTGTCCGCCAGACAGACGTCAAAGCTGTCTACGACGGCTTTATTGTAGGCAGCATCGTGCTTCCCGTCTACCTTCCAGAGGGTGTTGCATTTCAGTCTCAGCATCAGTCGTGCGATGCGGCTATAGTTCTTCGGATTCATCCATTGGCTTCCGTTGAGCGCCAGTCCTCTGAATTCTATTCTCGGAATCTCCAGCCATTCCTGCTTGGAAGGGGTAGAGATGGAGCTGTGTGGCTGAGGCTGAAGGTCGTGCCACGCCATGAAGGGAGTGACGCCAGCCAGCTGAGACAGCTGCATGATGGCGTAGGCGGTGCCTCGGGCGTTGCTTCCTACCACGATGAGGCGGTTCTTCCTCACTCCGATGTAGAAAGCATCCTTGACTGTAATAAATTGATGAAGGGGAATCTTGAGCTTTTCAACAGCCGAAAACTCCTTGTTCGAAAGTAAATCGAGCTGATAGATCTGTATCGGAGCGTTCGATTTCTCCCTAGCTTCTAAGCCGGTAACCGCTTTCATGTCGTTGGCAAACTCTCTGAGCGCTATTTTCACCACGGGTGCTGTCGTGGCGTTGATGGAGTAGGTCACTCTGCCGTTGCTGTCGGTCCAATAAACCTTTGGGGCAACGGCCTGTGCTTCTGTTTTCTTGCTTCTGTTTGAGGTTAGGGCATTGACAGGAAGGCAAGAGAAGCAGGCCAAGGTCAATGCAGCACCTATAATAATCTTTTTATAGTTCATTTCTTTGCGTTTTAAACGGGTTGGTCGTGGATAAGTGTGAAATCTCCACATTTCTCCAATCTGCAAAGATACATAAAAGTGTTTAATATCTGAAATTATTTAGTTTTTATTTGCTTATTACATTATTTATTGTTACTTTTGCACAAATAAACAGAAGAATTATGACATTATATCCGAAATTAATAGAAGAGGCTCTTGCTACGGTCATCTATCCGGGTACGAAGAAGAACCTCATCGAGAGCGAGATGCTGGCTGATACGCCTAGCATCAATGGTATGAAGGTGAAGGTGGTCTTGCTTTTCCCTCGTGATACTGATCCTTTCCTGAAGAGTACCGTGAAGGCGGCTGAGGCTGCCATCCATTATCATATCTCCAAGGAGGTTGAGGTTGAGATAGTTACTGAATTCAAGTCGGCTCCTCGTCCTGAGGTGGGAAAGATGCTGCCACAGGTGAAGAACGTCATCGCTGTAAGCTCTGGTAAGGGTGGAGTAGGCAAGAGTACTGTTTCTGCCAATCTCGCCATCGCCCTGGCTAAGTTGGGCTACAAGGTGGGCTTGCTCGATACGGATATCTTCGGTCCTTCCATGCCTAAGATGTTCGGTGTTGAGGAGGAGCGTCCTTATTCTGTTCACAAGGACGGTAGAGATTTGATTGAACCTGTAGAGAAGTATGGTGTGAAACTGCTGAGTATCGGCTTCTTCGTAAGTCCTACCACGGCTACCTTGTGGCGTGGCGGTATGGCTTGCTCTGCCCTGAAGCAGCTGATTGCCGATGCTGACTGGGGTGAGTTGGATTACTTCATCCTCGATACTCCTCCTGGCACCAGTGACATTCATCTTACCCTGCTCCAGACTCTCGCCATCACGGGTGCGGTGATCGTAAGTACTCCTCAGCAGGTGGCACTTGCCGATGCAAGAAAGGGTATTGACATGTATCAGAATGATAAGGTGAATGTGCCTATCCTCGGTCTTATTGAAAATATGGCATACTTTACTCCTGCCGAGTTGCCGGAGAACAAGTATTATATCTTCGGTAAGGAGGGTTGCAAGAATCTCGCCAAGGAGATGAACGTGCCATTGCTCGCCCAGATTCCTATCGTCCAGAGCATCTGCGAGGGTGGAGATGATGGCGCTCCTGCTGCAACCAAGGTTGATTCCATCACCGGTCAGGCTTTCCTGAGCCTTGCCCAGAGCATCGTGACAGTAGTGAACCGCAGAAATGCAGAGAAGGCTCCAACCAAGATTGTAAGTACACACTAAGTAGTAAATATCCTATTTGATAAGGGTATAAAATAAAAAGCTAGGATTGCCCTCAAGCAGTCCTAGCTTTTTTAATCAGAGGAGTTAACAGGTTAACAGTTAACAGCTGTTTTTTGCATGGTCACCCCCGAAATTATTCATTGTACATTATCCATTCTCTACGATTTCTTCTGCCTCATCCTCTTCTTCTGCAACTTCGGCAGTAAGATTGGCTTTGAGTCTTGCAGAGCGCAACTGCTGTCTGAAAACCAGGCAGGTAGCTAGGAAATAGACGCCCGTCTGTATCCAGAGCGCCCTGAATTCCGGAAGAATATCAGCAAGAGATGCTCCCATACTGCTGATTCTGAGGAATCCACGGATGCCGAAAGTGGATGGGAAAACCCACGAAAATCCTTGCCAAAAGCTCGGAATATTGCTCTGTGGCCATGAAATTCCCGTCATAAAAAGCAATGGAACGGAGGTAAATACCACCAGAAGCATCACGTTTTCACGATATCTTACCAGACATGACAGCATCAAACCGAAGAAAATGCACGATAGGATATAAGGCAAGAGGAAACCAAGAATGGTGGTCCACGTTACCATGCTGACAAATCCGAACAGTTTAGGAACTACCAGCGTCAGATACATTCCCATCACGGCATAAACCATGAAATAAACCATCGCCTTACCGAAAACGATGCGGAAAATACCGCCATAATGCTTGCTTACCGGTATCAGTTCGCGATTTCTGTTCAATTCTCTTGATGTTCCTGCCGCCATTCCGATGCCCAGCAGCATGGTTTGCTGCAGAATCAGCACCAGAACACCCGGAAGAATCGCATTTCCGTATCCCCCGGTGGTGTTGAAAATCGGAACCTCATCGAAAGCCAGCGGCTCGGTGGTAATCTCATCGTCTCTATCCGTGAATCCGCCACCTTTAGAAATCTGAATGCCCGAATTGATATGGCTTGCCACGCCCTGCGCCGTCTGATAAATCGCCTTATAGGTAAGCATCAGACTCATATCGCAATAAACGCCCACATGCGCCTGTTCGCCACGATTCAGCTTGGTGTCGAAGTCGGCAGGAATATAGATGATTCCATGCACAGCCTGCTTCTGTACCAGCTGCTTCGCCTCATCAAGACTGTTGCAGTAATACGTTGCCTTGGCATCAGGAGAGGCATCGTAATCCCGGATAAACTCGCGGGAAGTATGGCTATGGCTGAGGTCGACAATCGCCGTATCCACCTCTCTCACCACCTCGTTGTTGTAAATCCACGAGTAGAGCAGCGGATAGCCCAGCGGCACCAGGATGCAGAAGATGAGCACACCCTCATCGCGGAAAACATTGCGCATTTCCGTCTTCCAGATGTAGCACATGTCCCAGATGCCATTGATAATCTTATATAATAAACTACTTTTCTTCATTATGGTAGGTATTTATATACTAACATTGCCTTCTTGATGTTCCATACGGTGAGCATTGGCAGGGCACAGAAGAGTACCATTGCGCCCCAGTGGAGCACAGCATCGCTCATCGGGAAACCATTGAAGATGTTCATCTGGTAAATCATATAATAGTGGCGCATAGGGTAGAGCTGTCCGATGGCCTGGATTGGCGAATCCATGGAGAAGAGTGGATAGGTGGCTCCGCAGATGGAGAAACTCACCACACCCCAAAGCGAACAGATACTCATCGACATGCGCAGGGAAGGCATCAGTCCGAAGGCAAAGATACCGAAGCACTGGCAGGACAATACGCTCAGAATGCCCAGCAGGATGATGGGTGCTGCACCTCCCGGATGCGGGAACCCCAATACATAATAGATGTAGAACTCGAAGAGCAGGAAGATGCTCAGGAAGATGAGCGTCTGAGGCAACATCTTACCCGCGATGGCGAGATAAGGATTGTTGTTCGCCATTCGCATCCAGTCTCTGGCTCTGTTGAACTTCAGTTCCGTTCCGATGGAATAAGGGGTGATCAGGAAGATGAACAGCATGATGAGTCCCGGCACCATCACGCTCGACAGATAATAGTTGTAGTTGGCGTAAGGGTTGCCTATCATGTGCAGATCCACGGCGATAGGCTGCAGGAAGGTCATGATTTCATCGTTCGTCTTTCCCAGTGCCGACAGCTTCGCCATACCTGCTGCTGCGCCTCCCAGGGTGGAAATGGTCTTCAGATCGCGGAAGAGCAGGGAGCCTGCTGCCAGCGAAACGCTGCTGTAGTAGAAGGAAATCTTCGGCTGGCGGGAAGCCATCAGACCTGCCTCTGTTCCGCTAGGAATCACCAGGAAGGCATAGATCTCGTTCTTCTGGATAGCATGTCTTGCCTCGGCTATGTTTTCATAGTGAGCCACCACCTTGGTGGTCTGGAAAGCGTCAAGCTTATGCACCAGCTGGCGGGAGGTATGAGAATTGTCCTGGTCAACGATGCCCACAGGCATATCCGTAGGCACACCTCCCTGCATCAGGGTAGTGAAGAAAATCACCACCACGATGGGGAAGATGACCATGCAGAAGAGATAGATAGGATTCTTCCACATGATGCCGCATTCTCTGAGGGCAATATGATATAATTTCTTAAACATAGAACTTGTTTACTTTGAACATTGAACTTTGAGCTTTGAACTTTATGATATGCTTAATTTCTCAAAATTTTATTGTAAACTCAAAGAAGAAAACTAATCATAAAGTTCAATGTTCAAATCTCAAAGTTCAATGTTATTTAATGATGAGTGACATTCCCGGACGCAATCCTTCGAGCTTGGTGATAGGACGAGCCTTCACCTCGAAAGTCTTGCGGTCGTAATCGCCATTGTCCTTGGTTGCCTTCCAGGTTGCGTATGAACCCTGGTCCTTCAGGTAATAAACCTTCATCTTGATATCCTTGTTGAAGGCTGGGACGAAAGCGGTAAACTCATCACCCTTGTTCAAGCCCTGGAGATGGTCTTCACGGACATTGAAGGTTCCCCACATATCGCTCATGATAGAGATGCTCATGATAGGAGAACCAAGACCCACCAGCTCGCCTACCTTTGGATAGACATTGCTTACCTCGCCTTCGCACTGGGCAATCTGAACCGTCTCCTTCAGGAGATTCTTCACTACATCCACGGCGCTCTTGGAAGCCTGGGTGTTGTTGGCAGCCATGCGCTTCTCCTGCTCACGTGCTCCGTTCTTAGCCATTTCATACTGGCTCTTGGCTGCAGCCACCTGAGCCTCTGTTGCCTTGTAGGCTGCGAAAGCCTCATCGCGCTTCTGACCGCTGATGACGCCCTCGTTGTAGAGGTTCTGCATGCGGTCGTAGGTCTTCTTGGCGATGGTTGCAGCAGCTTCTGCCTGCTGAACTAGCTGATAAGCACCCTGAATCTGCTCCTTGCGGGCACCGGCATCGGTCAGATCCTTCATGGCTTCGGCAGCAGCATTGGTTGCCTGAAGCATCTGCTCCTGTGATTTCATCTCAGGAACTTCGAGGATGGCGAGAGTATCGCCTACGTGAACATAGTCGCCCTCCTTTACTCTCAATTCTACTATACGGCCAGGCAACTTGCAGGATACTCTGTATTCTGAAACTTCTACCTCGCCCTGGATGGTGTCGTCCTTCTGTTCCAAGGTAAAGAAACCTATGACGCCCACTAGGATAACTACCGCCGTAAATCCGATGACAGCGAGTAATATGTTGTTATGCTGTGATTTCTTAGACATTTTTTATCTGAATTTGAATTTTAAAAAAACTTATTTATAAAGATGAAACTGAGGAAGAAAGTCCCCCTCTAGCCACCGTTAAATCCGATTCCATCGGATTTCCGCCCCAGGATTTCTGCTCCAGGATTTCTGCCCCCGGTGCCGTTATTGCAGGATACCGAGCGCCTTGTTGAGCCCAACCTGTGTCAGCTTCACGTCGATTTCGGCGTCAATCTTCTGGCTCTGAGCCTGTTGCCAGGCAGTCTGTGCTGCCATCACATCGGTAACCTCCATTACGCCTTCCTTGAATCCGAGGTTTGCGCATCTGAGGTTTTCCTCAGCGCTGGCAATGTTTCTCATCGCCATATTGAGCTTCTTCTGAGCTTCCTTCACCTTGAACTGGCTCTGCGCAATCTGAAGGTGAATCTTCTCGCGCGTATCATCCAGGTTCATCTGGGCGATATTGGTGGTTGCCTTCGATGCTCTCACCTTATAGGCGCAGTCAAACCAGTTCCATACTGGCACCTGGACGATGATTCCTACGTTCCATACTCCTGTGAATTTCTTCTGGAATCCATTGAAAACATTAGGATTTGAAATGGTGTAGCCGCCGGTCAGAGCTACATGTGGCATGTAGATGGCTCTCACCAGATTGGTAGCCTGCTTGGAAATATCGAGTGCATTCTGGAGCATTCTCAATTCCGGACGGGTATTCATCGCTGAGTCGGCAGCTGCTACTCTTTGCTGTTCTGTGTCGACAGGTGTTCCTGAAAGAGCCAAGGTCTCCTTATCTTCATCAGCAAGTGTGATTTCCTGATTCATCGGGATGCCGCAGAGCTGGCAGAGCAGCATCTTGGAAAGAGCCAGTCCGTCTTCTGCCTGAGTCATCTTCATCTCTGCCTCGTTCACCTTTACGTCTACCTTCAAGCCGTCAGCCTTCGTCGCAACACCCTGCTTGATCATCTTGTGAACATCATCATTGAGCTTCTGTACCAGGTCGCGGTAACTGGTGGCTAGCTTATGCTTCTGTTTGAGCGAAACTGCCAGCCAGTAAGCCTGGTCGATGGCGTAGAGAGTCTGCTGGGTCTGATGATCCAGATCATTTTCAGCGATTTCTTCTCCGATGTCAGCAATCTTGTTGGCTGCAATAATAGCACCGCCCATATAGATAGGCTGTCTTACCATCACGCTTCCTGCCCACATATTTCGGGTGTCAGTTCTGAAAGCATCCACTACATTTTGTCCGATAGCATTGCCCTGCTGCTGGATAGGAGCCAATTTATCAGAAAGCAAGCCTCCTATCTTCTGTGCCTGTTCTGGCGTCAAGATGCCCTGACCAACCAACTGTCCCATCAGATTGCTGGCATTCCCTGAAATTCCTCCAGCCAGAGTGGAACCCAAATTGCTGAATGCTGCTTTCTGATCACTGTTCAGCAGGGAAATCTCTTTGCTGAACCATTCATATCCACCCAAGGCGTCCACCTTAGGCAAGTATTTCGTGCGTGCCGATTTCTTCAGGTTATACGCCACGTCTTTCTTGAGCTTCGAGGCATTGATCTGCTTGTTGTTGCGCAGAGCCATAGCGCGACAACTGTCGAGGCTCAACGCTTGCGCTTGTGCCCCGGCAGGAATCAATGCTCCCATCAGCATGAAAATAGTTATTATTTTTTTCATCCTTATATAATATTATATAATATCGGATGCAAAATTATCGAATTATTCTTAAATATCAAAGAAAATTTATTTATGAAATCTTTAAGAACTGAAAAAAAACTTATATTGTGGAAAAATGGAACATACATCATAGTTTTCCTACTATGATGCGTGTTACTTTTTCCCCTTTTTCAGAAACGTACAACGGTTTCTTCACCCCAGTCGGCATCAACCGTTAAGCCTACATTTCTGTCATCGTCTTCATCTAAACTTCCGCCTGATGATTTCGTAAGCGAAATGTCAGTCTTGATGATTTCGTTTCTTTTCATCTTGAAGCCGGACTTCGTAAAGGTCTTGATGGCATGGGCATCGGCATCTAAGATACTGATGGTCATCTTGATAGCCTTGTTCTCTTCGTGCGGGAAAGTATATACGGTGAAGTCTCTGTTGTTGTCTGTGAAATTGAAGATTTCCGTCTGCCGACTGTTTACACAGCCATATCCCGTGGTTGCATCCAGCGTACTGCTTCCTCCGGTATAGTAGAACTTGATGCTCCTGACTTCTTCCGGAATCGTTTCGTCAGTAATATGAAGCTTGAAGGCTGCTACGGCTCGCTGCAGGTTCACATCTGCCTCTACCTTATCGCTCTTGATGCTCAATCTGCCATAATAATAAAAGGTGTCGGTAAGCTTGTTGCTCGTGAATTTTACCTTTTCGGGCACACTCATCGTGCAGTTGCCCTTGCCGCTATGGGCAATGACAACGAGTCTGTATTCGCCTTCATCCAGACTGAAACTGGCAATGCCGAAATTCTCGTCATCGCTGGCTTGGTTGATGGTCTCTATTTTCTCTTCGCCATCAAAGACCACAAAGGAAACTCTGGAACATACATCCTGGAGAGCTGTTCCCGAAGTTGTTGCCTTGGTAACTTCTCCGATAGTGCGGTTCTGAACTTGGTGTATGCGCACCGTTACGTTGGCGTTTGCGTCATGTGTTGAGCTTTGGCCCGATTCATCGAGAGAAAACTTTTCGCATGAAGTAAGCGTCGCTACTAGCACCAACATGATTGCTGCCAATAATTTGTAGCATTCCTTCTTCATTGTTTTCTTGTTAGTTAGCTTTCTTCCTTTTGCATGAATCAAGAATTTTTCCTGTGCATGGAAGTCATCGCAAATTTACATTTTTTATTTGATGATTGCAAGTAAAATCAAATAATTCTTTATATTTTTTGTGAATTATCCGATTTTTTGTAATTTTGTACCCGATAATAAGTGTTTTTTTATGATTACACCTTATTATATATATAACATTATTATAATAAAAGAAAAATTATTGTATGATATATGGATAAGAAAGAGAATAAAAAGGTGAAGGCTTTGTTCTTCGATATTGATGGCACTTTGGTGAGTTTCAAAACCCACAGGATTCCGCAAAGCACGGTAGATGCCTTGGAACAGGCAAAGAAGAATGGGGTAGAGATTTATATTTCTACAGGTCGCCCAAAGCAGATTATCAATAATCTTGGTCAGATAGAGCATCTCATCGACGGTTATATCACAGCCAATGGTGCCCGCTGTTTTGTCCAGGATACGGTGGTGAGTCAGCATGCCATCCTTCCTTCGGATGTGAAGAAGATCATCGATGCTGCTGATAGAGACAACTATCCTGCCATCGTGGTAAGCGAGAGCCGTTTTGCCATCCATCATTATACCGACGAGGTTTATGAGATTTTCTGCAAGGGACTGGGAGTGGATAGCAGTATCTTCATTACGGATGTAAACGATTTGGGCGAAGAGCCAATTCTGCAGGTCACTCCTTTCTGCACCGTAGAGCAGGAAGCGCTCCTGATGCCTACGCTCGAAAACTGCACTTCCGGCAGATGGCATCCTGCCTTTACCGACATCACGGCGCGTGGAGCCGACAAGGGAAAGGGACTTCATGCCATGGCTGATTATCTGGGTTTGAACATTGAAGAAACCATGGCTTTCGGCGATGGCGGCAACGATATCTCCATCATCAAGGAAGCTGGAGTGGGTGTGGCAATGGGCAATGCCGGCGAAAATCTGAAGCAGGTAGCCGATTTCATTACCACCCATGTGGATGAAGATGGAGTTAGGAATGCTCTGTTGGAGTATGGGGTAATTCAGAAAGAATGAAACTCTGGAGAATTTTGGGTTTTATTTCGTAATTAATAATAGGATAAGCGTGATGTTTTGTTTCTTAACGTCACGCTTATCTTTTGTTTTGAAAACTGCTTTTGTGTAATTGAATCTTGTTGAAAACTTACTTTTTGTTGCTTTTGTATATGAAAAGGTGACTAAAAGTAGAGAAATATGTATAAAATATACGAAAAGTAGGGAAAAATGCACTTTGGCTTGCATTTTGTTAGCTAAAAATTTGTTTATTTTATAAAATGTATGTATCTTTGCACCCGATATTTGTAAGTTGTTTAATTTTTAGAGAGAGAAATTATGACAAAAAGACTAACCATGTTAATGGGGGGGCTTGTTCTT
>ERZ1026870.1254-NODE-1254-length-11434-cov-23.923280_pt1 | contig 11434 bp, 6 predicted proteins | sample MGYA00380165_ERZ1026870 | MGnify/ENA primary metagenome ERZ1026870 (study PRJEB33269, sample SAMEA4719801) | human gut metagenome | biome: human-associated habitat; feature: organic feature; material: feces | place: Cameroon | collected 2013-10 ...
AGCTTAAAATGAAAATAATGGTCAAAACATTTGGATTTTAACATAGAAAGCAGAAGCCTACGGGCTTAAGCTTTTCGAATCCACAGAATGGCCTACGCTTCGCGATGCAAGAATCCACAGAAATGATTGCTTGCGCCGCCATTGGCGGCGAACCATACTTAACTTTGGCGACGCTACACAAGCTATCAATTCTGTGCCTTCTGTCGTATGACGCGCAGCGTCTATACGCTCTGTGTATTCCAAAACCTTAATCCCGTAGGCTTCTGTGTAATCTGTGAATTCTGTGGGAACTACGAGCAAAGGAGATACAAGTACAAGAGCTTATCCCCGATAAACTGCAATTTACAATTCTATCACTCCAAATTTCGGATGTACCTTTAATGAATATAATATAAACGCCAGTACCAGTCAATATAAATTGCAGTACCATATAACTGAAACTCCAGTACCAGCTATATGGTACTGCAGTACCGATTATATGGTACTAAAAACGGTACTGAGGTTTTTTAATGAAATGCATAATTGTATTTATTCTATACCTCATTGTATTCATTCGATACCTCATTGTTTTCATTCAATTTGGCAATTTTTTTACGCAATGCTACATTTATTTTACGCAATGACACCCATACCAAACGAATAAAGTTGTATATTTGCGAACAAAATAGTACTAACCCGTTTAAAACAACACAAATTATGAAGCATTATTTACTTTTGGCAGGATTGTTCGCATGCGTATTGTCCGCCTCTGCCCAGAAAGTTGGCACTAAGCCCAATGTTATTAATCATGGTATTAACCCAATGACACAAATCGACAACCATGGTAGGTTTATCAACGAACAAAGAGTACGTGATATGCAGCACGACAATTTGATGGCTGATAAGCACAAACCAAGCCGCAGTATTGTGGTAACCAACGAGCAATGGCGCAATACTAAGATTGTTGAGAAGGATGCCAACGGAAACGTAACAGGTACAACCGAGTTTGAATTTTTGGACAATGGAAAAATCAAATCCCAAATCGTAAATTATTACACAGACGGTCAGATCGATGGTGGATATATGATCACTCACGAGTATGACGACAACGGCAATAAGATAAAGGAAGTGGTGTCGAACATGGTTGCTCCACCTAACACTTATGCAAAAACAAGAGAAACAGTATGGGAATACAATGATTCCAATCTTAACACCTTATATTATTATCTCAATTACGACGAAACCGGGGCTATTTCATATGGCTATAAGTCAGTTTACGAATTCGATTCGTTTGGTCATACGACAATGCAAGAAGAAAGCTATTATGTTAACAACGAATGGAAGCCATCATCAAGAGGAGAGTGGAAATGGGATGGAAACTACAGATGTATGAGTCTTCGTTTGTATGATTGGGACAATACCACAAAGAAGTGGCAGTCGGGAAACAAGGAAGTATCTGAACATTCTACATTTGGTAGAGTGAACGTTGTTTATGGAAAATATGACTGGGATGCCATCAAGCAAGACTGGGTTGTCAATGTCGAAAGTATAGAAGGCTATAACGATAATGGTGAGCTTACACTAAACTCGTATTTAGAGAACTCTGGGGGTACTTATTCTGGTTGGCGTTATAATGTAGATATTATATCCGAGCAGTACCGAACCATACATTACTACGATTGGAGTCAAGCTACAAACGATTGGATAGAAACAATGTATGGCAATGAAATATACGACGAGAATGGCAATATTGCAACCTCTAGTTTGTACTACTCTGACAACATGCTAAGATCTACATCAGAATACACTTGGGAGAAGTTCAACATAGGCACCGACGTTTACCCCGATTGCTATTTTGTGGGCGAGGCAAGCGAATGGCAGTTTGAGAATAGTTATGTTGGCAAGGATATGGGCAACGGTATTGTTGTGTGGAACGATGTAACTATCAAGAATGGCGAGATGTTTAAGTTTGCGTCTGATGATTGGATGACATTCGATTGGGGTACAGCCTACGATGGCGAGTATATTCCTTTCGACCAGCCGGTGAAGCTAACAAACAAAGGTATGAACATAAAGCTTGATATGGAGGGTACGGAGATGACCTTCAAATCAATTAGCATTAATGTTCTTACGGGTGTTGTTGCCTTCGAGACCTATCCTACAAGTGTTGGCAGTCCAGAAGCCAAGCGCGTTAACATCTTTGCCAATAACGGCAAGATTGTAGTGCAGAACGCTAAGGACGTTAAGGTGTATAGCGCAAGCGGCGAACTTATCAGCACTGCTGCCGTTACACCAGTAGAGAAGGGGCTGTATGTTGTCAAGGCTGGCGGCAAGACCGTTAAGCTTAACGTCAACTAACAGCAAGACGCTACTTGTTTGTAGCACCCGTTTCTATTGGGTGTTGCAAACAATGGCAACTCATTGCTAAGGCTATGGGTCACACCAAGGTGTCAACAACAATGATATATATACGCTCAATGTTCGACCCCTCGCTTGCTGATGCCAATAGGAATATGCTCAAAAGGTTGGGAATGGAGTGATGGTCCACATCGTTCTCGTGTCAAAACCAACCATTAAACAGCAAAATATTTGGATTTTAGAAAATCTTTACGTATTTTTGTGGTGTATATTATAATAAGGAGGAGTTTTTATGATTCTTAGAGTAGCCAACCCTATTTACGACTCGGTATTTAAATATCTTGTAGAGGACTTACGTATTGCAAAGATTCTAATTTCGGCTCTTCTTAAGAAAGAAGTGCTTGAAGTGGAAGTTAGAAAACACGAATACACTAACGGCACTCGCGACAACATCTCAATGTTTCGTATTGATTTTGGTGCCAAGGTGCGCGAGAGCGACGGCTCTCAACACTTAGTGCTTATAGAACTTCAGAAAACATGGCTTGAGACCGAGACTTTGCGTTTCCGTCAATATCTTGGTGCCCAATATGCCAATCCCGATAATATAGGCAAGGAAGAGTCGCACGAATTTGGTATACCAATGGTGACTGTTTATTTGCTTGGTCATAAGGTGGGTGATATAAAAGAACCGATAATTTATGCCGTACATAAGGCATACGACTATTATGGCAACGAAGTAACAGAAGGCATCCCTGATCCGTTCGTAGAGAGTCTTGTCCATGATAGCATAATAGTACAGATTCCACGTCTTCATGGCAGGATAAACAACAAGTTAGAGAAGGTACTTAGTGTATTTGACCAAACTCACAAGGACAAGTACAATCGTCAGATGCTCAATATCGACGAAGACAATTATGAAGACGATACAGACATGATGTATATTCTTCGTCGACTGCTTGCAGCCGCCTCTGATGCCAAGTTGCGCCAAGACATGAATGTGGAAGACGAATACTTCACAGCAATAGAGAATCGCGATACAGCTATAATGAATCGTGATAAGAAAATAGCAGAACAAGACCAGTATATAACTGAGCAAAAGAATCAGATTGCAGAGCAAAACAATCAGATTGCAGAACAAAACAATCAGATTGCAGAACATATGAAGACATTGCAAGCTACAATCAATAGTCTTATCAACCGTGGCATGTCGTTAGATGAAATCTCAGTTGTTATGGGAAAGACTGTAGGGGAGATAAAGTCGATTATTTGTTAACAGAGTATTGTAATGATACATACAGAAGAGGGTGTGGCAAAAGTCGCAAGCGACAGAGCCGAGCGGCCCTGGGCTATGCGAAATTTGAGCTTTCAGCCCGCATTGTTTGAGTTTTGACACACTCTCTTTTGTTTTTATAACATCACCGACTATAATACCAGTATAGTAATAGGTTGTTATTCCTTACATTTTAAAATATTATATATCTACACTGACGCAATGTTATAAAGCAATCGTGTTTTAATATATTTTTAAACTTAAAACGACAGAAACTACACGATATTTTGCACTTTTTCTACCAAAATGTCAAATATCCCATAGTGTGTGCGTACAACAATTTGTTGCGCAATGCATGGTATAACTTATAAAAACAAACAAAATATACGGAATTTTATTTGATTTGGAATAATTTTGCAATAAAACCACGCTTTTTGCGTTAAAATATTTGGATGGAAAATAAATAATACGTAATTTTGCAAATAGATTATAAAATTTAAAAAAATGTTGACATGTTGGGTTCGATGCTAAATGTAAAACAGTAATTAAAGAAAGGACATCAGCAATTGCAAAGTGCTCAATTGTATTTGAGATAACACTTTATCGACTGATAACACCTTAATGTGATATTCCCTTCTGTCCACCTCGCCCCGCGAGGAAGACACTCAGCAAGACCACTGGAGCACAATAATAGCAAAAAAAACATCAATTATACATTATTTTACTTAAAAGAGAGAGATTTATGGAAAAAAGAATCATGACGTTTATCGCCTGTCTATTCCTTAGCATAGGAATGGCATTGGCACAAACTCACGTTTCCGGAAAGGTCACCTCTGCTGAAGACGGCGAGCCGGTTATCGGTGCTACTGTCAAAGTAGTAGGCTCAAAGACCGCTGGTACAGTTACCGACGTGAACGGTGGCTTCTCGCTTAACGTTCCTGAGAATGCTAAGATTGAGATCTCGTATATCGGTATGGTTACTAAGGTAGTAAAGGCAGGCAAGAACATGAATGTTGTTCTTGACACTGACCAGCATAGCATCGACGAGGTGATGGTTATTGCCTATGGTACACAGAAGAAGTCGTCTTTCACTGGATCTGCTGCAGTTGTAGGCTCTAAGGAAATTGGTAAAGTGCAGGTTACTAATGCTGCGGACGCTTTAAAAGGTAAGGCTGCTGGTGTGCAGCTCAACACAGCGTCAGGTCAGCCAGGCTCTACTCCTTCTATCCGTATTCGTGGCTACAACTCAATCAATGCAGGCAACGACCCTCTCATTGTGCTTGACGGTTCGCCTTATGGTGGCTCGCTCAATGATATCAACCCTACTGACGTAGAGTCGATGACAGTATTGAAGGATGCTGCCTCTACTGCCCTTTACGGTGCGCGTGGTGGTAACGGTGTTATACTTATCACTACCAAGAGTGGACAGCGTGGACAGAACGGTGTTATCACTGTTGATGCAAAGTGGGGCTCTAACTCAAAGGCTGTTCCTGAGTATGAGACAATAAAGAATCCTGCCGCTTACTACGAGATGTGGTATAAGGGACTTTATAACTATGCAGTAAACCAGCAGAAAGGTGTTGTTGGTAAGGATGACAAAGGCAATCCAATAGTGGGCTATCTTTATGGTCACATGAACCCGACAGAGGCCTGGAAGTGGGCTAACACCAACCTTATCAACAACCAGACTTATGGTCTTGGTTATAATGTATACACTATTCCTAACGGTCAGCAGATGATTGGTACCAACGGCAAGCTTAATCCTAACGCCACTCTCGGTGCAATTTCTGCCAACGGTTATTATTTGACTCCTGATGATTGGGAAGATGTTATCTACAACAACTCTCTCCGTCAGGAATACACAATTACAGCTAACGGTTCTACCGACAAGGGTACTTTCTATGGCTCAGTAAACTATCTTAGCAATGATGGTATCACTGCAGCTTCTGACTACAAGCGATTCACATCACGTTTCAAGGCAGACTATCAGGTTAAGCCTTGGTTGCGCTTGGGTGCCAACTTCAGCTATGGCCATTACAACTACAACTCTCTCGGAGACGACGGAGATGGTGGCTCATCAGGCAACAAGTTCTCATTCACCAATATCGCGCCTATCTATCCTATCTACATGCGCGACGCTGAAGGCAATATCATGTTCAACAAGGAGGCTGGCATCACTGCATACGACTATGGAGACGGCACTGTTGCTGCGTTCCGTCCTTACATGAGCGGTTCAAACGCTATCTCTGATGCACTTGTGAATACAAGCAACGTTGAGGGTAACACATTGAATGCCACTGGTAGTGCTGAGATTCGTCTTCCTTATGGATTCACATTCACTTCAATCAACAACGTATACCTCAACGAGTATCGTGCAACTAGTACCACCAACCCGTATTTCGGACAGTATGCTTCGAACAACGGTGTTGTGGCTAAGTCTCACGATCGTGATTGGTCTTACAACTACCAGCAGCGTCTTAACTGGCATCAGGTCTATGGCAAAAATGACATAGAGGTGATGCTTGGTCATGAGTACTATAGAGCTTATGGCTATGCACTCTCTGCAAATAGACACAACCAGTTCTCTGTTAACAACAAGGAACTTGCTGGTGCTGTGGTTCTCGACAGTGGTAACTCATCTTCAAGTGAGTACAACACAGAGTCATGGCTCAGCCGTATTATGTACAACTACGATACACGCTACTTCGGTTCTGTATCTGTAATGCGTCAGGCTTCCTCACGTTTCCATCAAGATTCATGGTGGGGTACATTCTGGTCTGTAGGTGGCGGTTGGAATATCCATCGCGAGTCTTGGTTCAAGGTGCCTTTTGTTGACGAACTTAAGTTCAAGGCTTCTTATGGTGAGAATGGTAACGACGGTATCGGCTCTTACCTCTATACACCGTACTACAGCATTAAGAACTCAAGCGACAATGTTTCTTTGACACCTGCTTCACTTGGTAACAAGAAAATCTCTTGGGAGAAGAATGGTAAGTTCAACATGGGCTTCGACTTCTCACTCTTCAAAGGCCGTATCACAGGTGGTATCGAGTATTATAGCAATATGACAAAGGACATGCTCTCATGGGTATCTTTGCCACCGTCATTCGGATGGAGCGGCTACTACGACAACGTAGGTAATATGAAGAACGACGGTATCGAGATTGACCTCCACGGTGACATTATCCGCACAAAGGATCTCACATGGAATATCTACGCTAACGTTACATCTAACCACAATGAGATTACAAAGCTCTCAGCCGACCGTAAGAAGAACTATAAGGAGGGTATAGGACTTGGCTACTCAAGTGGTTCTTTCTTCTACAAGGAGGGTGAGTCGCGCTTCACATATTACTCAAAGAAGTATGCAGGCGTGAACGCTGAAACTGGTGAGTCAATGTGGTACAAAAATGTCTACGAGACAGATGCAAACGGTAAGTACATTTACTATAACAACAACAACCAGGTTGTAGATGATAACTACGAAGGATCTAAGCACCGTAAGGTTGTTGGTCAGGAGAGTACAACAACTTATAGCGATGCCGATTACTATCTCTGTGGTGACGTGTTGCCTGACTTCTATGGTGGTTTCGGTACAAGCGTTTCTTGGAAGGGCTTCGACTTCTCTGTTGACTTCCAGTATCAGCTCGGTGGTCAGGTTTATGATGGCACATACGCTGGCTTGATGAGTTCAAGCGCAGGCTCAGCAATCCATGTTGACATGCAGAATGCATGGTCGGCAGACAACAAGAACAGCAATATCCCACGTTGGCAGTATGGCGACTCTTACATGTCTTCGGCTTCAGACCGCTTCCTTATCAGCGCATCTTATTTGACATTGTCAAACATCACACTCGGCTATACATTGCCGAAGAGCTGGCTACGTAGCTTAGGCTTGCAGTCGGTTCGCGTATATGGTGTGGCTGATAACATTTGGACATGGTCAAAGCGTCAGGGTCTTGACCCACGTCAGAGCATTACTGGTAGTGCGTCTAACGCTTACTATCGTCCAATACGTACTGTATCAGGCGGTATCACACTCACATTCTAATATGCTGTAACATTCGTAACACATAAAAATCAAGAAATAATGAATAAGAATAGAATATATCGCTCTTTTGTGGGACTTGCTGTAGCAGGTCTCACAATGAGCTCGCTCACAGGCTGTATGGACGTGACCGAACCTACAACAGTTGCTACTGAGGAGCAGATTCAGGGCTCTTCGGCTTCGGCTGAGGCAATGGTGATGGCTGTGCCTGCAACAATGAACGAGGTTGACGGTGGCTTTATTGACAATTATCACAACTGCTTTGGCTATAGTGCAATGATGTATATCCGCGACCTTATGACTGGCGACCTCTGTCAGACTTCAAGCGGATACGCATTCCACTTCTACTATTGGGCACGCAACAAATATCAGGGCGACGGTTATATCTTCCCACAGTATATCAACCAGTATTATTTCGGTCTTGTTCTCGCTGCCAACAATGTGGTAGGTTCTGTGAATCCAGAGACTGCTTCAGACAAGCAGCTTGGCTACCTTGGTGTAGGTTTAGCTTACCGTGCTCTTGCATATCTCGACATGGCACGTATGTATGAGTATCTTCCTACAGACGTTACAAGCAACATCAATGTTGATGGTAATGACGTAAAGGGTCTTACAGTGCCTATTGTAAGGGAGACCACCGACCAAGAGGCTGCCTTGAACAATCCACGTGTATCACATGAGGAGATGTACAAGTTTATTGAGGAAGACCTCAACAATGCCGAGAAGTATATCGTGAACCTTACAGATACCAAGGGTAAGGTGCTTCCTTCTCTCGGTTGTGTATACGGTCTGAAGGCTCGTCTCTATATGTGGAATGAGGAGTATGCCAAGGCAGAGGAGTATGCACGTAAGGCTATTAACGCTGCTGGTGTATCACCTATGACTGAGGCTGACTGCACAAGCTACACTAAGGGCTTCAACGACATCTCTAAGTGGATGTGGGGTGAGCAGCTTACTAGTGAGAGCGACCAGGTTAAGACTGGTATTGTAAACTGGGTATCATGGTTGTCAAACCAAACAACATTCGGTTATACTGGAGTTAACTCTTCGGACATGCCGTTCAACATGATTGATCGCAGCATGTATGACCGTATGTCTGACACCGACTTCCGTAAGTATATGTATAAGGCTCCAGAAGGTTCAAGTATTGCAAGCAAGAATATCTACATTCCTTCAATCAAGGATCTTTGCAATAAGTATATGCCTTCATACGCTTCTCTGAAATTCCGTCCTGCAAATGGCAACGCAACAGACTCTCAGGCAGGTGCTGCTTCGGCTTATCCAGTTATGCGTGTAGAGGAGATGTACTTTATCGAGGCTGAGGCTGCTGCTCATCAAGATGCAGCACGTGGCAAGCAGTTGCTCGAACAGTTTATGAAGACATATCGCGATCCTAACTACAGCTGCAAGGTAAGCTCTACCGACGCTGTTGTGGAGGAGATAGTATTCCAAAAGCGTGTTGAACTTTGGGGTGAGGGTCAGACATTCTTCGATATCAAGCGTCTTAACTACTCTGTAACACGTGGTTATCCTGGCACAAACTGGTATGAGGAGACACGTTTCAACACCAATGGTCGTCCGGCATGGATGAACCTCACAATGGTGCGCAACGAGGCTGATAACAACCAGGCACTTGTTGGCTGGAACAACCCAGATCCAAGCGACAAGTATCCTACTTGGAAAGAAAACAATTAATGTCTAACAAGAAATGATTATGAAAAATATAGCAAAAGTTTCATATTTGTTCCTGGTGAGTTTGGTAGCGCTCGTCCTTGGTGCGTGTACAAACGACTTCGATTACACTCCGGCAAAAGTTTCTGGAACAGAGGTGTATTTCAGCAACAACCAGGACTCTGTCATCACCATCAGCAAGACAGCTTCAAACTTTATCATACAACTTCATCGTGTTGATACAAAGGGCGAGCTGACAGTATCTCTGTCATACGCTCCTGGTGAGGGTAACATTTTCACAGTTCCTGCACAGGTGACATTTGCCGATGGCTCTGCCGATGCTCCAATCGACATAACATACGATCCTGCAAAGGCTGAGTATGGAGTTTATACTGGTGGTACCATCTCTGTAGTTGGTGAAGGTTTGGATTCCACTTATGGCATTACCACTTTGTCATTCAAGGCTGGTGCTAATGAGTGGATTGATATTCCTACCGACAAGTCAATCGGTAAGATGCGTGACGATGCCATCACTTCAATCTTCACGTTCACAGACGGTACTCCTGTATGGGATGTTAAGATTCAGAAGAGTGCTGTTAAGGAAGGTATGTATAACATCGTTAACCCTTATGAAGATTGGTATACTCAGGAGGCTGAGGCTGCCAAGAAGGATGGCTCTGCATGTGCTTTCAAATACGACTCAAGTGTTGACCACAATTGGGTGATTGACGCCACCGACCCGAATGCTGTATATCTTAAGGAATGCCATACTGGTTTGAGCTATGTAGCTCAGGAAGGTGTTGGCGAATTGTCACTCTGTGGAACTCCTTGGATGATTTTGATGAACTCACGTAGCAATTTCCCAGATAAGACTGACGAACAGATTATGGAGTTGGTTAAGCAGCAGTTCCCACAGTACTTTGGTGTAATGAAGGATGGTGTAATAACATTCCCGAAACAGGCTGTTTGCATCGCAGGTTCAGAACTTCAGGAGGGTAGCTACCTTACTGCTGCAAAGAATGGTCTCTTTGCAATTGCTCTTCCTGGTAATATCATTGCCGATTATGCTCTTACTGCTGAATATCAGGGTCGTTTCACCGATGTAGACAACAACGACTATGCTACATTCAACCTCACACTTGGTAATGATGTTGCTTTGGTGAAGTATGCACTTGTTGCTTCTTCTAACGCTACTGCAACTGCAAATGGTATCATCGATGGCTCTATTGAGGCTGCTGAGGCTACAGCTTCTGGCTCCGTAAACGTTGCCTATACTGAGACTGGCAATTATACACTCGTTTGTGTAATCTACAATGGAGCTGGCGAGGCTGTAGGTACAGAGGGTTTCGAATACAAGCTTAAGTCAAGTAAGGATGGGTCTACAGAGGAGAGTTACAAGGATGTGGCATCTGGTACCTATACCATAGGAGCTAAGGACCTTAGCTCGAATTTCTGGAAGGAACCTAATGGAATGATAGTAAAAGAAGCTGTAGAGCAGGAGTCAATCCTCTCGCAGGGTACTGTCGATCCTACTAAGTTTAAGATCTCACCTTACCTCGTTGAGGGTTATGATCTCTACTTCTCTGTGGATGAAGATGGCATAATTACAGTTGAGCCACAGAAGACAGGTATTACAAATGACAAATACGAATTTCTTGTTGGCGACCTATATACATGGATGTTGGAAGAAAATGCCGACTTTGCTGCACAGCTTGACCAGTATGGATGGCACTCTAACTATAATGCGGACGATGACGTTTACAATTTCATCCTAAACTTCGGTGCCAGAACATCTAAAGGTCTAGGCGATTTCGGTGTTACAGAGCTTGACACCTATGAGGTGCTCGACCGTAATGCATCTGCTGCTAAGGCTGCAATGGCATCTGCTAAGAAGATAGCTGCAGAGCGTAAGTATATCTTCCGTAAGGACTTCAATACTAACGCAGTGCATAAGAGTTTCAATAAATCTAAGATAAGCCGTCTTAAGAAGTTTGCTTACTAATGCATATACTGCATATACTAAAAAATCTCCCGACATTTTTTTGTTTGGAGATTTTTTAGTATATGGGCAGTATATATTCTGTCTCTTATACACATCTCCGAGCCCA
>ERZ1026870.1264-NODE-1264-length-11327-cov-75.549414_pt1 | contig 11327 bp, 10 predicted proteins | sample MGYA00380165_ERZ1026870 | MGnify/ENA primary metagenome ERZ1026870 (study PRJEB33269, sample SAMEA4719801) | human gut metagenome | biome: human-associated habitat; feature: organic feature; material: feces | place: Cameroon | collected 2013-10 ...
AATTGCTCACATTATAAGATAAATTATATCTGTCTCGGATAAAATGAGTAAAAGATTTCTAAAATTATCCCGTCCTTCCTTGTTGATAAAGCGAGCTGCACTCGGCAATTTGAAAGCGAGCTTTCATTGCACTCACTGGCATCGCTTTTTCCCATTAAAGAAGGCTGTTTCGAAAACCTACCCGTCCTTCCTTACCGTTAAAGAAGGAAACTTTTCTACCTCTCCGCCTCTCCTGCAAGGAGAGCTCCACTTTTCTCACCAAGCCTTCCCTTCTCAGAAAGGAAGGATGTAACCGTCCTACAGTGCTGTATTTACCCCACCTGTCCCTCCCCAGCGGGAGGGTCCTTACCCTATACCCAAGCCCTAAATCCCTACCATAGGGATTAGGGATGTAACCGCCCTCTGGTGCTCAGAACCGCTACGCTATAAGGTTGGCGGACCATCAAAGGTCTTCGCCATGTTATGCGGGATGGGACCGCCTTATTAGTTGCTCACATAGAACAGTTTATAAACTCTATTTTATTTAATATCTGCAGTTGTGTCAACTTATGATTAGTTAGCATTTGCAACTGCCATATCAAGTTATCATAAGATGATTGATCATAATAGTAGAATACCAATTCGGTATATGTCCTATCATCAGAACATAGCTTTCTAAAAAACTTCTCAAAATACTGATGGTCTGTATCTCCTAAAGAGTATCCATAGAAGATAATACGCTCTGCAGAATTCAGCCAATCAGAAAATTCTTGTACCTTTAGATGTCGGCTATGGGCTTTATATAAGAAAACATGTTCTTTAGACAATTTTGCAGAATCCTCTACACCAAATACAATATCATCACTAGGAGCTAAAGAACCATGAATATGCAAAAGATTGCCTTTTGAATCTTTAAACTTATCCCATGTTAATCTTTCTATTATACTCGTATAATTAAAAGATATAATCTTACTACCAGCTGGTAATTGATCAATAACCCTCTTTGCAGGGTTCTTTGGACTTGGACCAAATGCTCTTTTGGTTTCTTCTTGAAGATAAAATTTTAGCGACGTCTTTAATTCTTCATATTCTTCCCTAAAAGATTCCGCCCCCAATTCAATTTTACCTGTTTTTGGCGTTAACTCAAACCTAGAAAGTAGTTGACTATACTTAGAAAGTTCATTTTCGATATCTATCCATCCCATATTCTCTTCATATTGATTATGAAGATAGGAGCATAGGCTGGAAGTCTCCTCATGTGGAAAGTATGAACTCTTCATAAAGTCGCCATAAGATGTTTTAAATCCCATAGATAAGTCAAATCCATTACCTACTATCAATAATGTTTCTTCTCCCATTGGTTGATGATTTTATTATTACCATCTAGAAAAAAACGCTTTAATGGTCATTACAAAACCTATACATGAATCTGCCTTTATTTAGCTAAGCAGTATTTGTAAAAAATATCTGCACGTTTTATTCTTGCACCTCTACTATTAGTACCTGTGTACATAACAGAATAATACTTACCAAAATCGTTTTCTTCGTTTCCCTTATTGGCTAAAACTTCATCCTCAAAAGAATGGATTTTAGCAACAATATCATCCGGGATTTGACTAACTTTTGATAATTCTACGAACATTGTAAAAAAGTTAGACTTGCGATACCACATGCTATCTGTATCCAAATTAAATGTCTCTATAACATGAAACAAATTAAGGATTTTATCCTTCATTGTTTCTGCATTTTCATAGGAATCATCATATTTTACGATATATTCTCCAGTCATCGTATTACCAGCGAAATAGCCACCTTCTTCTAAGGTAGCCATAATCATTAGTATATAATTCAAATCACCCATTCGATTTAGTTCATTATCACTAAATAAAGGGAAAGAACCGTTATCTAAATGATTCAAAATATCTTTTGCGGTACTAATAAACTCACCCTCATAAATGGCATTATTGATTTCTATGTCATTTAGCCTGTATTGAGTGAGATTAATTCTTCGAAAGACCTCTTTAATCGTATCAGAAGAGGCATCTTTCAAATCACGAACAACAACATCATAATTAAGGAAAGCAGCCTTTTGTTGATTATCCAAAGCAGAATAATGTAGGATCTTCTTACAAGGAAGTTCACCATTAATATAGCTTATTATTGTTGACAGGCGTTGCTGCCCATCTACGACAACTTGCTGTGCTTGAAAAGTCTCCAAATCAATTCCCGACTGAGCTATATAAATCTCTGGAAAAGGAAAACCTTTTAATATAGTATCAATAAAAGACTCCTTGTGTCTTATCGACCAAACTAACTTTCTCTGAAAGTCAGGTTGTAATATCAAATCTCCACGTTTAATCATTCCAATAAGATCTGATATTTTCTTTGTGCTTGGAGAAGATGGTATTTGTGCCATAACTATATCTATTTAAATTTCTTTATTGAGTTTGTATAATAGTATTCCATATAGTCAAAGTTCTTAAACAACCCTGCAGAAACTTTATAGTTACCTGCAAGATTATTATTATAAGATATTGACTTAAAATAGGAGAACCATTCATCTTTTGATAACTTACCTGTAATTTTGGCAGGAAGTATATCTGGTCTCATCCAACCTTTTATCATATATGACAAGAAACGATTATATTCCCTTTTTTCATGAGAAGTTAAAGTTTCCAAACCAGATTCCAACCGATATTGAAAATTTCTAATTTCTAAATAAAAACTTTCAAACAAGCTTTGATTTATGATAGCGACATCTATATCAGACTCGTCAGAGAAAACAGAATTCTTATGATAACTATATCCCAATTTTCCTGAGCCTAATATCAAAACTTCCTGAAAGCCAACATGCCAATGCGTTGCTATCTGTTCGCGAAAATCATAATAGAGGTTTGGATTATCTTTAAAAACATAAGGAATTCCATGTATTATGTATTTTCTCACGATTCGCAAATATTCATCATTAGAATTAGCTTGCTCTATCTTATCCAATAATTCTTGTTTCGTTATCATAATAACCAATTTAGGGATTCGACTCTAATCCTTCGCCAATATCTGAATAAAAGCTATATTGCATACACACTATACAACTAGTAGTTATACACCTATCAGCATTATAATCATATAAATGCCATCAAAGTTCCTTTCCCACCAAGAATTGACCTAAGGCGGACATCATGCGGAGTTGCTTGGCTGATGGGGCTTTGATGCCTTTGTTTGCCATATCCAAATAGAAGTTGAGACTAGTGGATAAGGCTTGGGGTAACTTTGCCGGCATCAGCATGTGCCATCCCTGAGTTTCCTTATCCTCGTAAGTTACTACCAGGTATAGCTTCTGGAGTTTGTACTGGGTCTTGCGCATCTTGCGTACTACGTAGGTGCTGGCATCGCCTTTTACAAACTCATCTACCATCTGGAGTTCCTGCTTGTTCAAACGCCTCAAGATTTCGATTGGATTATCCAACATCTCCTGGGCTATTCGCCTGGTTGTCTCATCTTTTTTCAAGTTGGGACTTACGTATAAATCGAGCTTTCACATGCTTCAGCATATTGACTTTCGTTATGCTATTGAGTAGCTAAACCAAGCGGATGCTATCAGCTGTGAAGTTCTTATTTGGAATTACAATCATATTTTTCTGAAAAAACATATTCTTACCACCAATATGGATATCAGTTTTTGGACATAAAAGCATAACCTTGTAGATAACAAAGCAAGCTCTAATCTTCACCATAAACATCTTTGAAATCCAAATTTAAATCTAAATCCAACTTCATTTTTCGCATAGCTATATAATAACCTACAGGATTTATAAATAAAGATTTCACTGATTGTTTTTGAAATAAAGAGGAAACCTTCTCCCAATACTTAATTTTATCTTTCATCTTATCAGAAATATAACCTTTTGAATGGAGAATAAACTTATCTATATGAGCATTTAATTGATAAAACATATCTTCAAGCCCCTTTTGCTTTAAATATTGATGGGCTATGTTCTCATTAGGAAACATCAAGTAAGCTTTATCTCCTTCTTTAGTAAACAGTTGGACATTGGCCTTTTTTAAAGTATCAATATCAAAAATCTGATACAATTCATTCATAGTTACACCATCTCTAAAAATCCAATTGTAATTCATGAGAAAACTATCTTCCAAATCTTGATTATAAGATATCGTCATCCCGCCACTGCAACAACCTATCTGGCGTAAATAAGCTACATCTAACTCTGTTATCCGGGAACTAGATTCAAACCATTTTTCAATTTTTGGCAGATAAAATTTAAAAAATCCCAATCTTGTAAATCCAAAATAAACTTTTGAAAAAACCAAAAGTGAAAGAAAATTCAAACAATCTACAGAAAGTTTAGGAATAATACTACTAGCTTCATCTATAAGAGATTGAAGGGTTGTATGTTCTTCCACTTCTAAACGTTGTATCAAATTATCAATCATCAGTTCAGCTTCATCTTTATCACCAGACTTGATGTATTCCAACACAGGCTTTCTTAAAGCTAATTGTATAGCTGGTTCCTCAAACTTTTCGAATAACCCCTTTTCTACTTTAGATATACGATCAATCAAACTGCTAGATATCTCCTTTAATCGCTCTTGGGCTTTTTCTTCAGCTTTCAGAGCATAGACCTTCAGATCATTCTCTACAACAGCATGGCAAATGTTATAAGCATCAACAACACTTATACCATTATTATTGATAATAGTTGTCCCATTACCATTAATTTGGTTAACATTAGCATTGCTAACATTACCTATATCTTGTTTTGTATCATTTATTCCCATTGACAACCGTATTATTACCATTAACTTGATTAACAACACTTCCATCACCAACATCTCCAATATGCTGATGATTTCCTTCTTTTTTAATGAGATAGAATATCCCAGAAATAATCCCGCTACAAACTGCAACGAGAATAGGAGTAAGCCATACGGCATTTTCTTTGAAAAATTCCATATTATGTATATCACCAATACAGCGTCCCCACTATATTACAAGTAGTTACACCTATTAGTTTTTGAAAAAAGTTATTTTTGTTCCCCATTGCAGTATCGCTCTGCACTTGTCGTCGCTCGAATGAGGAATATTTGCTTTATTCTACTTTTGATAGGATTACCTCTGGGGAGGTACCCATCAGGATTATAGCGGAGTAATCCATATTACGTGTAATCATACGATTGTCTTCTTTACTAACTGTTCGGAATTTCCGAGCAGTTGCTGACAGCATCAATTTTCTGAAGACTTACCTATTTGTCATATTCTTCTAAAAAGCGTTTAATCATGGAAGTTACAGCTTGCGGAGACCGCTTGACATGAACAATCCCCATAATTACAACTTGCTCGCCATCTATCAAATAATAGACACGGTTGGGAGCTAACAACAAATGGCGTATAACCCATATCCTGACCAGATACCCACGAAGTGTAGCGAGCATCATATATGCCATGTGTGGAATATTGAGCCAGTTCATCTGTCTTTTCCAAGATATTATGGAGAACTTTTTGAGAGGTTAATAAGCCAAAATGTTCTTCCACATAGTCTATGACTTCATCTAACTGCGTCAAAGCCAAGCCTGACCAAACTACTTCCATCCTCTTTTAGCTTTGATAAAAGACTCAACTTGCGAATTTGGAATGCAGCGACCTGCTCTATTTTCCTTCAGAGCATATTCTGCAGCCGCAATCATCACCTCACGTGGTATACCATGAATCGAATTAGTCGACTCACTCATATCAACATCGCCCAAAGAAGACTCAATTTTAGCTATCAAGGAATATTTATCCTCAATGCTTAAATTCCTGATTTCATCCCAATAAGGAATGGTTCTATCTTGTGATACATTACTTATCAACATAATACATTTTCCTTATTTTTAATCTTTGTCTGCTAATTTACGACTTTCTTTCGTAATAACCAAGGATTTAAGAGAAAAAATGCATTTATTAACCTATAACTTGGCTTAGGGCCAAACATTACAATACACAAAATGATTCTGCTTCCTTATCTGCTTTTTTCTTCTATGTTCATAACGTAAGTTTTGTTTCGACTCCCCTGTCCCCCTCTTGCGAAGAGGGGGTCCTTAACCCACTCCCAAGCCCTCGCCCTTTCCAAAAGGGCAAGGGATGTAACCGCCCTCCGGTGCTCAGAACCGTTACGCTATAAGGTTGGCGGGGCATCAAAGCCCTCGCCAGGTTGTGCGAGATGGGACCGCTTTGCCATAACTTACTATAACATTTTACTCAGATAACTCATAGTTTTTTTATGCAACAAGTTCATTCTACAACTCAATCTTCTTCAACGACTTCGAGTAAATTTCTACTTATCGTAAGCGTTGCACCACTGATATACTTGATTTCGCTGCCGATGACGGCTTTCTTGCCATTATAGCTCTGTACGTATGCTTCCACACCTTTCATGCTACCTGCTACCACTCGCACTTTGATTCCTTTCTTCAAAGGAACAGGGGCAGCAGTGACAGGTTCTTCATCATTCTCTACAAAATATCGATAGTTGGCAATAACCTGGTCGGGAATTTGATATATTTTCCTTTGACCTGGCATCGTCAGCATCTTATACACATCCGAACGGAAGCGGATTTTGTCAAGTTGTCTCGAAGAGACGTTACAAAAGATGAAGGTGGAAAGAAATAGCTTTTCTTTCACTTTTCGCTTATTGGAACGTTTGTCTATATAAACTACTTTTACCTTGGGAATCCAGTAATCAAACCAAACATGATTGTGATTAAGATTGATTCGTATAGAATCAGCTATTCTCGTTTCACAGTTCACTCTCACTACAGCCACATACCATCCTGCATCAGCTGGTTTTTCAAGCCCTTCATTAGGCGTTTGGGGGGCCTTTTTCTTAGCGTTTTCTTCACTTTTCGCCACGGCTTCGCCGTCGTCCCCTGCAATAGTGGACGTAACCTGTGCTTGTATATTTGTCTCTTTCATCATGCGAATCAAGTTCGTTTTTTGATGTCGTTCATCTGAATCTCTACATAAGAGACACAGGATCTCCCTGCAAAAATACGAAAATTGTTGGAAACTAGCAAATTATGCGTGTTAAAAAATTAATATCATTCTACGAAATTCTACATTTTTTTAGCATTCTTTTCGTACACAATCTTCTAAGTCGTTGATTGAAAGAATGTTTTTTCGGTTTTCTGTGTCTCTTATGTAAAGATTCTGAAAAATTATTTAAAATAATAGGGACACCTTCATCTCTACCAAAGAAACAAAGATGCCCCTATATATAGTAAGGTATCAGAATTAAGTACCGCAAAAATACAAAGTAAAACACCACTAAAATTCGAGACCATTTACCGCATAGAGCGGTACATTCGTAACCCAATCTTCCTGCTGATAATCATTCATGGAGATGCGATAGGCCTTCTTTGACTGGTTGTCTGCAACAAACTGGCGCAGGCTTTTTGCCTTGACATTCGTCTCGGCTTTCACCTCCAGCGGAACAATCTCATCCTCCTCATCCTGGAGCAGAAAATCAATCTCCTGAGTACTGTTGGACTTGGCATAATAATACGGTTCATACCTGAGAACGAGCTGCTGCAAAACATACAGTTCCGTCAACGCCCCTTTAAACTCGGTAAAAATACTGTTGCCGTCCACTATTGTCGTTGCCTTGAGATTAGACATCGCACCTAGAAGCCCGACATCCAGGACGAAAATCTTGAAGGCTGCCCGGTCTTCATAACTGGCAAGTGGCAGTCGGGGAGCTTTCACATTATATACCTTATATATCAGTCCGGCATCCAGCAACCACTGCAAGGCCAACTCATACTCCCGGGCTCTTGCCCCCTCTCGCACCACTCCATAGATAAACTTCCTGTTCTCCTTACTCAACTGGGCTGGCAAGGATTTCCACAAATCAGTAATACGGGGAATAATCTCAGATGGAGCATGCTTCGACATATCTCTCTGATAACAGCTCAGAATATCCTTCTGTATGGCTCTCACCTCTTTCCAATCACGATTCTGGCTAAAGCTCAATACGGCTTCAGGCATGCCTCCCACATAGTAATAATACTTCAAGAGTTCCTGAAACTTGGGGGCAAACATCGATATCATATTCCAATCCTTCGTCAGTAGCAGCTGCGCCAGATTCTTCTCCCCCATAGCCATCACAAACTCGATAAAGTTCATTGGATAGAGAGAGAGAAATTCCACCTTACCCACAGGAAAAGACTCCCCCTGATGCAGTTCGATACCCAGCAGAGAACCAGCCGCTATGACATGATAGCCCGGTGCATTCTCTGCAAAATATTTCAGGAAAGTAACAGCATGAGGAGCAGCCTGAATCTCATCCAGGAATATCAGCGTTTCGCCCTCTGTGCAGGTTACATTCGTTGCAGCCCCAATAGCTGTAAGAATTCTAGGGATATTGAAGTCCTGTTCAAAGAGATTCTGCAGGATCTTCATCTCTTCAAAGTTCACATACGCCAGCTGTTTGTAATTCTGGCGGGCAAACTCCTTCACCAGCCAAGTCTTTCCCACCTGTCTGGCACCCTCAATAATAAGAGGTTTCCGATATTGTTTATTCTTCCATTTCAGAAGTTCATCGATAGCTAATCTTTCCATAATCCATATCTTTAAATCACATTTTATGAGGGAACATTCTACCTCTCTATCACATTTTATGAGGGAATAATCACTCTTCCGTCCACATTTTATGAGGGAATAACGCTGCAAATATACACATTTTATGAGGGAATTCTGCAACTTTCCCACAAATTTTATAAAGGAGCACCCACTTTTTAACTGATTTTAAAGGATGATATCTCTATCTCATGGGGACAGTATCAGTTTTGGAAACGGACATTAAAATACCGTTTACCGCAAAAACACAAAGTAAAGTACCGCAAAAATACAAAGTAAAACGCCACAAAAATATAAAGTAACTGTAGAAAACATGATTTACAATAAAGCCATATCAAGGGGAGACAGAGTAAAGGTTATACCTTTGGCTACATTAAAAGACTAAGAAAAAGCTAATTTTTCGATAGAAAACTAAGAAAAAGTTTGTTTTCTATCGAAAATTTGACTCTTTATCCGAAAAGTTCATTCATCCTTACCTCACTAAGTAATACCGCCCAAACTACCTATTCTTATATAGTTAGGGCGGTGCTATCGCAAACATATCCTCTTTTCCTCCCCTATCTCATGGGGACAGTTTCAGTTTTGAAAATGGACATTAAGGGGATAGGGCTCCTCATTTCATAAGAGAAAAGAGAGTTGGTTTGCATCAATTATTTCCCTATATAATTAGGTGTAAATTCTAAAAAATGAGTTTGAACCAAAATGAACCAAAATGAACCAATCGTAAAAGTTTAAAGAATACTAAAAATTTTGTTTTCGCTTGAAAATTCCTTTTAAAATGCCTATATTTGCAATGCCATTAGAAATGACGGCAGACATAAAGAGGTAGCAACTACGCTTAGTTCGGACTGAGAATTCATTGTACACAAGAACGAAGTCGGCAAGTTCTTATGCTTGCCCAAGCGGAATTGCTTCTTATTTAATAAACAAGACGATGTCGTAAACAAGTACGACATCGTCTTAGAAACTATAACGATGAATTATGGATACATTTGTAGAAAAATTAAACAACAATCCTATCTTCCAGCTATCCTTATCATCCAAAGAGTTGTTTCATAGCAACTTTTTGGCATGGTTAGCAGAAGATAAGAATACGCGTACCATTTTTAACCAAATTATGAAAATTTGGATGCAAGACGAAAATTGGGAATTCGATGATAGCAAGATGATGGTAAAACGAGAATACTATCATTTTGACTTTTGCATTTGTAAGAAAGTACGTAATTATCATACTGATAAAGATAAGGAGCAGGAAACACAAGCCGAAGAATACATTCCTGGTCCAATTATTTTTGTTCTTGAAAATAAATTCAAGAGTTTGCCGTATAAAGAACAGTTAGAGAAATATCACCAAAAAGTACTGAGCCTAAATGTACAAGGTTTAAAAGACCAGGAAAAGGCTAAGATTTTCCTAAGAAATGAAGGGAAACAGAAATCGGAGGAAAAAGAGTCCCTAACTCTGAAAAGAAATTGGACAAAAGAGAATATTAAGCTAATCAATAGTCAAAATACAGAAACAAAATATGTTCTACTTACGTTGGTAGACAATATACTTGATAACATTGATAAAGCTACATCTTCCAATTCTAGTTTTACAACAACAAGTACTTTCAAGAGTGGGAATATCGAAATTACTAACACCGCAAATTGGCAAATCAAAAACTATTCTAAATACTCTGACTTGCTTGATGATTTAAATAAAAAGCCAGAAATATGGAAAGACAATACACAAAAAGATTTCTACCAGGAGCTGATTAAGAAGTATTGTGAATTCATTAGTCTATTTTCTGAGCATATAACAACTTGCTTATCAAAAATGGATAAAAATGAAGAATGGAATTCCATTAATCCAAATACTTGTTGGAGCATTTTGACCAATCAGCAAGATTTTAATAAAATACGCTGCTCTGATATTTGGCAAAAATCAGTTATGTACAAATGCGCAAAGTACTTATCATCAAAGATAAGCAGCGATTTTGTCATAGACTACAACTCAGATGACAAACATATTTGGGAAGACAGAAACGAAACTTCAGAAGGAAAACAAAAGCTATTTATCGGCATCGGATTTTTCCATGGCGAAGCCTTTCTTGAATTCAAGTATCGCATGAATGACAACTGTATTTTCACTTTGCAACAACAAGGAAATAATACTCTATGTGTTGGGGTTGTTGTTAAAGGCATAAACAAAATAGAAAAGAAGAATGGGTGGAATAATGAAGTAATCAAAAAAATCGGGGAGTATTTTCCTGATTTTATAGAATATAAAGACAAAAAGTTCTATGCTTATCAAGGAAGATATTGTTCGTTCTTTTATTATCATCTTGCAGAAGAAGAGGTTGGAAATTCTTCTATTGAAATAAAACAAAAAGGAGAAAAGCGATTATCAGTTACCATAACTATAGATAAAATGATAGCGATAATGAAAGAAACAATTATGAGTAAAAACATTGGCAAATAGAAAGAATAAGATGGAAAGAAGATACACCAATATCATCCCTTCAGGTATCGGAAAAGAGGACGCCAAAATGAGTATGAACAAACTCAAAATCCATAAAAATATGGTTAGAAGGGAAACTTCTAGAAATCAGATAGAACCCAATGAAGGTTGTCTCCCGGAACTTAGACCTCAGATTGACTTTCACAAATTCTTAAGATAACCATCCTATGACATACGAAGAATTCAAGCAATTGGCTGAGCATCCACAGCATCGGG
>ERZ1026870.1265-NODE-1265-length-11316-cov-5.443300_pt1 | contig 11316 bp, 7 predicted proteins | sample MGYA00380165_ERZ1026870 | MGnify/ENA primary metagenome ERZ1026870 (study PRJEB33269, sample SAMEA4719801) | human gut metagenome | biome: human-associated habitat; feature: organic feature; material: feces | place: Cameroon | collected 2013-10 ...
TGTTTATTTAATAAATGTGCGTATATTTGCATCGTATATATTAGACAATTAGTGTGTCTGTTGTATATACTGTATTGTTTAACGTAAATTCTTAATTTTATATACTGATGGAAAGCAGACGTGATTTTTTTAAAAAAGCAACTTTGGCGGGAGCTTCAATGCTGGCGGCTCCTTCTTTGTTGGCAGATACACTGTCGGATAAAAAAACTACCGCTAAGGTACGTTCGACAGATGGTATAGAAAGTAAGTTGATTGTTCCTAAGGCTCAAGGCTTGCAAATCACCGGTACATTCTTGGATGAAATATCTCATGATATCCCTCATCAGAATTGGGGGGAGAAAGAGTGGGACCAAGATTTCCAACACATGAAAAACATCGGCATCGATACTGTGATTATGATTCGTTCGGGCTATCGTAAGTTTATTACTTATCCTTCTAAATACTTGTTGAAGAAAGGATGCTATATGCCGTCGGTAGATTTAGTAGATATGTATTTGCGCTTGGCCCAGAAATATGGAATGAAGTTCTATTTCGGTTTGTACGATTCTGGTCGTTATTGGGATACAGGCGATTTAAGTTGGGAGATAGAAGATAATAAATATGTGATAGACGAGGTGTGGGAGTCTTATGGTCATTATAAGAGCTTCGGCGGTTGGTATATCAGCGGTGAAATCAGCCGCGCTACAAAGGGTGCCATTAGCGCTTTTCATGCTATGGGTAAACAGTGTAAAGATGTGTCTGGCGGGCTTCCTACTTTCATTTCTCCGTGGATTGACGGTAAGAAAGCGGTGATGGGAACCGGAAAACTGACTCGTGAAGAGGCTGTGTCAGTGCAGGAGCATGAACGTGAGTGGAATGAAATCTTTGATGGCATTCACGATGTGGTAGATGCATGCGCTTTTCAGGATGGTCATATCGACTACGATGAATTAGACGCATTCTTTACGGTTAATAAGAAATTGGCGGATAAATATGGCATGAAGTGTTGGACAAATGCTGAGAGCTTCGACCGCGATATGCCTATCAGATTCTTGCCAATCAAATTCGATAAGCTGAGAATGAAACTTGAAGCAGCCAAGAGAGCTGGATATGATAAGGCGATAACTTTTGAATTTTCACATTTTATGAGCCCGCAATCAGCTTATTTGCAGGCAGGCCATTTATACGACAGATATCGGGAATACTTTGATATTAAGTGATAGCATTTTAATAGGTATGAAGCAGAATATAAATTTTTCTTATTTGATTTTCCTGTCTGTTGTAGCAGCTATAGGAGGTTTTTTGTTCGGGTATGACACTGCCGTCATATCCGGAACGACCTCTCAGGTAACACAGATTTTTGGCTTGGACACTTTGCAGCAGGGCTGGTATGTGGGATGTGCTTTGATAGGCTCTATTCTTGGAGTGCTGTCGTCGGGTGTGCTTAGTGATAGACTGGGACGTAAAGTAACCATGATTCTTTCGGCGGTGATGTTTTCAGTGTCGGCCATCGGGTGTGCTTTTTGTGCCGATTTTAATCAGTTGGTAATTTATCGTATTATAGGTGGTATAGGTATCGGAGTGGTATCGGTGGTGTCTCCTCTTTATATATCCGAGGTTGCTGTAGCTCAGTATCGTGGACGCTTGGTCTCGTTGTATCAGCTGGCAGTTACGGTAGGTTTTCTTGGTGCTTATCTGATGAATTATCAGTTGTTGGCTTGGTCGGAAAGTGCTGTTGCCAATCCGCATGGGGGATGGATGGACCTGATTTTCGTTAGTGAAGTATGGCGTGGCATGTTAGGAATGGAGACAGTGCCCGCTTTAATGTTTTTCTTGATCATCTTCTTTATACCAGAGAGTCCTCGTTGGCTTATTGTAAAAGGTCGTGACGAAAATGCAAGCAAGGTGCTAGAACGTATCTACCATTCTGTAGCCGAAGCTAATTATCAGTTGCACGAAACTAAGAGTATGATTCAGTCGTCTTCAAAATCAGATTGGCGTATGTTGCTTCAGCCGGGCATTCGTAAGGCGGTTTTGATAGGTGCAGGTATTGCCATTCTTGGACAGTTTATGGGAGTTAACGCTGTATTGTATTATGGCCCTTCCATTTTCGAAAATGCCGGATTGTCGGGTGGCGACTCATTGTTCTATCAGGTAATGATTGGTTTGGTAAATACACTGACCACAATTTTGGCGTTAGTGATTATAGATAAGGTAGGAAGAAAGAAGCTGGTTTATTATGGAGTATCGGGTATGGTGATAGCGTTGTGCTGCATCGCCTTTTATTTCTCATTTGGCGACGCTTGGCATATTCCTTCATGGGTTTTGTTGTTCTTCTTCTTGGCTTACGTATTCAGTTGTGCCGTATCTATCTGCGCTGTAATATTTGTATTGCTCAGCGAGATGTATCCTACAAAGATTCGCGGTTTGGCTATGTCTATTGCAGGTTTTGCTTTATGGATTGGTACTTACCTCATCGGACAGCTCACTCCGTGGATGTTGCAGAATCTTACACCAACAGGAACTTTCTTGCTGTTTGCGATGATGTGTGTTCCTTACATGCTGATTGTATGGAAGTTGATACCGGAAACTGCCGGTAAATCATTGGAAGAAATAGAACGATATTGGATGAAAAAATAAAAAAGACCTTATAAAAAGTAGAACTATGGATTTTAAGAAATTAGCAGAACTTTACAAAAACGAGTTATTTAATAATGTTCTTCCTTTCTGGTTGGAACATTCTCAAGACCACGAGTTCGGTGGCTATTATACTTGTTTACGTCAGGATGGTAGTGTTTTTGATACAGACAAATTTATTTGGTTGCAGGGACGTGAGGTTTGGCTGTTCTCTATGCTTTATAATAAAGTAGAAAAGCGTCAGGAATGGTTGGATTGTGCTATTCAGGGTGGAGAATTCCTGAAGAAGTATGGTCACGACGGCAATTACAATTGGTATTTTTCACTCGACCGTCAAGGTCGTCCGTTGGTAGATCCTTACAATATTTTCTCTTATACTTTTGCTACTATGGCTTTCGGTCAGCTTAGTCTGGCTACCGGCAATCAGGAATATGCGGAGATAGCGAAGAAAACGTTCGGGATTATCTTGTCTAAGGTAGATAACCCGAAAGGCAAGTGGAATAAGTTACATCCGGGCACTCGTAATCTGAGAGGATTCGCCTTGCCGATGATTCTTTGCAACTTGGCTTTGGAAATTGAGCATCTGCTCGATGAGGATTTCTTGGTGAAGACTATGGATACTTGTATCCACGAAGTAATGGAGGTATTCCTTCGTCCGGAACTGGGTGGTCTCATTGTAGAAAATCTGAATGGTGACAATTCGTTGGTTGATTGTTTTGAAGGTCGTCAGATTACTCCTGGTCATGCCACTGAGGCCATGTGGTTCATCATGGACTTAGGTAAGCGTTTGAATCGTCCGGAACTTATTGAAAAGGCTAAGGATACCGCTTTGAAGATGGTGGAATACGGTTGGGATAAAGAATATGAAGGTATCTTCTACTTTATGGACCGTGAGGGTAATCCTCCTCAGCAGTTGGAATGGGATCAGAAGTTATGGTGGGTACACATTGAAACATTGATTTCTATGTTGAAAGGTTATCAGCTTACCGGTGACCAGCGTTGCTTGGATTGGTTTGAAAAGGTACATAATTATACTTGGGAACATTTTAAAGACAGCGAACATCCTGAATGGTTCGGTTACTTGAACCGTCGCGGCGAAGTGCTTCTTCCTTTGAAAGGTGGAAAGTGGAAAGGCTGTTTCCACGTGCCCAGAGGCTTGTATCAGTGCTGGAAAACATTAGAAGCAATCAGTGAAAAATAAGGAGTAATGCATAAATTAGGAATTATATCATTTTTATTTTCTTGTCTGTTCTTATTCTCTTGCGGAACAAAGAAGGAGAAGATTGTTTGCTATGGCGACGCTAAAAGCAACTTGGCTCAGTTATTGACTGATGAGGGATATCAACTGCAGTTCTGTTCATCTGTTGCTGAGGCTATTCAGAAAGCCCCAGAGCAGTCTCCGGTATTGTTGCTCGCTCCGTCTTATCCTGAGAAGGGAACGGTGGTGACGAGTGAAGATTTGAATTTGATTCAGTCGAAGGCTTTGCGCGTGTTCATGGACTATCCTCAGCAGATTGGAGAAAACATGTGCGTAAAGACAGATACTATGGTGCTTGAACGAGTGGTGGTTTGCGATTCGCTGACTCCTCAACTTCCTGCTATGTCTTTGATGTGTTTTCACAGATGTATTTTGAAGGAGTTCGACCAAGCACCCGACAGTACATATTTGGTTGCTGCTAAGGTAGCCGGTTTCGACAATGCCGTGTATGGTTTGGCTAATACGCCCGTTCATCCATTGCTATATCAGCAGAATAATCAACTGATGGTGGCCGCTACAAGCGTAAGCAACTTCGCTACCAGCCGTTATCTTCCGGAACAGCGCGTACAGTCTATGTTTGAATACATCATGAATTGGCTGTTGCAAAAACAAGATGTAACTTTCTCTTCTTGGCCTACCTATGTTTCACCGTCTTATTCGGCTACAGAACAATTGCCAAAGGATGCCGGTAAGCAGAGTATCGCCAAAGGTGTAGAATGGTATTACAACGCTCATCTTTTGGTACATCCTTCTTGGAAAAAGGATTGGGCCGATAAGTATATGGGCGACGGTTTGGCACCGGTTGGTCCAGAATTGCCCGCCGATATGCCCGATGGCGACGGCTCTTTGGGTGTACTCGAAGGTCATATGTCGAGCATTTATTATGATGGAAAACAGCAATATCGTTATTGGATGCGTGATGATGTGCAGGGAGAGTCTTCTTATGCATTTGCGGCAGCTGGCGATTTGCTTGGAAAGCAAGATTATCTGAAGGTATCATCTAACTTGTTGGATTATTCGTTCAGAGAATATCGTGACTCGGTAAGAAATAATCCGAAGTCGCCTTCTTACGGTTTGTTGGGATGGGCTTATACTCATAAAGGAACTTATTATGGCGATGACAATGCCCGTTCTATTTTGGGTTCGTTGGCAGCCTCTTCTATTATGAACAGCACTTCTTGGGACAAGCAGATAGTAGAATGTATCGTTGGTAACTTCCGTACTACTGGTAAAAATGGTTTCCGTGGCGGTAACATCTTAGATCCGGATTTACAGAAGAATGGCTGGAGACACTATTTCAATTCAGACTTAGTGAACCTGCATCCTCATTTTGAGTCGTGGAACTGGGCTTGCTACTTGTGGCTGTATGAGCAGACTAAGTATCAGCCGTTGCTAGACCGTGTTAAGAAGGGTGTTTCGCTCATGATGGCAGGTTATCCTAATGACTGGAATTGGACTAATGGTATTCAGCAGGAAAGAGCACGTATGATTTTGCCTTTGGCATGGTTATATCGTGTAGAACCTACCGACCAACATAAGCAATGGCTACAATTCATGACTGAAGAGTTGCTGAAAAACCAAGTAGCGTGTGGCGGTATTCGCGAAGAACTAGGTGATGAGTCAAAGAGTATGTTTGGCTGTACCCCTTCTAACGATGCGTATGGACGTACAGAAGCGTCTTTGATTTTCAAGAACGGTGACCCTGTAGCAGATATGCTCTACACAACCAACTTCGCTTTTGTAGGCTTGTGTGAAGCGGCTATGGCTACAAAAGACCCGGCTTATATTAAAGCTGTAAACCAGATGCGTGATTTCTTGATCCGTATTCAGGTAAGCAGTGATAAGTTCAAGAATGTAGATGGAGCTTGGTTCCGAGCTTTCAACTATCAGAATTGGGGCTATTGGGCATCTAACGCTGATGCCGGATGGGGTGTATGGAGCACATTGACCGGTTGGATTCAGAGTTGGATTGTAGGTACGCAGTACTTGTTGGAAAAGAACACTTCACTGTGGGATTTAGCTACCAAGAAAAACGTGTCGGGAGTTGCGAAAGAAGTGATAGATCAGATGATTATCAACAATAAGTATTAAACTCTTTATTAACCTTTTATTATTTTATGATGGAAAACTTAAGTAAAAAAAGTTGTTTCCAAGTAGTGCGAATATATTTGTTCTTGCTATTTATGGTCATGGCATCTACGGCAAGTAGTTATGCCCAAAATGTAATTAAGGGTGTGGTTATGGATGTATCCGATAATCCGCTTCCAGGTGTAAGTGTGATGGTGAAAGGTACAAATACCGGAACCACAACCGATTTGGATGGTCGTTATTCTATTAGCGCACCAAAGAATGGAACGCTTGTATTTACTTATATCGGTATGGCTAAGCAAGAAGTGAAAATTTCTAATAAGAGAACTCTTAATGTAGTACTTGAAGAAGATGTTTCTTTGCTAGACGAAGTTGTGGTAGTGGGATACGGTATTCAGAAGAAAGCGCACCTTACAGGTTCTGTAACTGCCGTTAATTCTAAAGAATTGCTGAAAGCTTCTACAGGAAACATTACACAGGCTTTGGTAGGTAAATTGCCGGGCTTGGTTACTAAACAGCCTTCCGGTGGTCCGGGTAACGATAACGTAGAAATCTTGGTACGTGGTCGTTCTACTTATCAGGGCGAAGGCTATGGCCCGTTGGTTTTGGTAGACGGTGTAGAACGTTCGATGTCTCAAATCGACCCTAACGACGTAGAATCAATTACCGTATTGAAGGATGCTTCTGCTTGTGCCGTTTACGGTATGAAGGGTGCCGGTGGTGTAATTATGGTTACTACCAAGCGTGGTACTGAAGGTAAGACAAGTATTAACTACAAAGGCTCGTTGACATTGTCACATGCTACTACATTGCCTAAGTTCATGAATGGTACTCAGTACATGCAGTGGTATAACAAAGCTCGTGAAATGGACGGTCTTCCTCGTTATTATACCGATGAAGAAATCTCTATGACATGTAACGATGACCCTACCGACGGTTATGAAAATACAGATTGGACTGAAGCGTTGTATAAGACAACTTTGCAGCATCAGCATAACCTTTCAATAAGCGGTGGAACTCAGAAAACTAAGTATTTTTTGAGTGGTGGTTTCATGAAACAGAATGGTTTTATCGAAGGACATAACTTGCAGCGTGGTAACTTCCGTTCAAACATCGATACCAACCCGATTAAGGGTATGAAAATCGCGTTTAACGTAGGTGTACGTGTTGAAGATTTAAACATTGCAGGTACACACCCTTATGCTAATCAGTCTAATAATAACGTAGTAGCATCATTGTTAGCTGCTGTTCCGTTTGTTCCTAGAGAATATATGTATGGGTTATCCTACCGGTGCACAGCGTAACGGTGACAACCCTGAATACGGTGCTAAACATTCAGGCTTCAGCAAACGTAGAGGCGTTAAGATTGAATCATCTGCTAATATTGATTATGAAATGCCTTTCTTGAAAGGTTTGAAGGCTGGTATGTTCATGAGTTGGGACTGGGATGATACTGCTAACAAGAAAATCTCTTATCCGTATAAAGTAATGCGTTACTATCCGCACCTTAAGACTTATGGTTACGAATATACCGACAGTATGCGTAAGGGTGGTATCATGGTACAGTCGGATGATAAATATCAGCAATTGATATTACGTCCTTCTATTTCTTATCATGGCGATTTCGGCAAGCATAGTGTAAACGCACTGTTGCTTTATGAACAGACTGTTCGTAAGTCTTCTACATTCTCGGCTAACCGTACAGATTTTATTTTGTTCGATATCCCAGAATTGGATTATGGATCTATTATCCATCCTTCAGATGGTAACCATGGTGGTTCTAGCGAATCGGCTTACGCAGGTTATGTAGGTCGTTTCAACTATAGCTATGCAAACAAATACTTGGCAGAGTTCACATTCCGTTACGACGGTTCTTACAAGTTTGCAGAAGGCAACCGTTGGGGATTCTTCCCGTCAGTATCATTGGGTTATGTGTTGTCTGAAGAAGCATTTTTCAAATCATTGTTCCCGAAAATCGACTACTTCAAGGTAAGAGGTTCTTTCGGTATTTTGGGTAACGATAACGTTGAGGCTTTCAAGCACAGAAAGTTGTTTGCTTTGCGTAACAATTTTGTAGCGTTTGGTTCAGAATCGAAAGCAGAGAATACATTATATAATAAGAACCTTTACTTGATGACTGATTTGACTTGGGAAAAGTGTAGAACATTCAACGTAGGTTTTGAGTTGAATGCTTGGCAAGGTTTGTTGGGTATCGAATTCGATGTATTCTATAAATACACATACGATATCCTTCGTGAAATCGGTGGTGCTTATCCTGCTTCTTTGGGTGGTCATTATCCTACTATTGAAAACTCGGGTGCATTCGATAACCGTGGTTTCGAAATGGTACTCCGTCATAACAATCGTATCGGACAAGTAAGCTATGGGCTCAATGCCAATATGTCTTTTGCCCGTAACCGTATTCTCCGTATTACTCAGCCGGACAACACACCGGAATGGCAGAATAAACTGGGTCGTTCAGTAGATATCCTTTGGGGATTTAAGTCAGATGGCTTGTACCAGACAAAAGAGGAGTTGGCTATGGCTCCTAAGTCGGCTTATAAAGACGCGCAGTTGGGTGACATTCGTTACATCGATATCAACGGTGACGGTTGGTTGGATGAAAACGACCGTGTAGAAGTAGGTCGTAGCACTACTCCTGAAATGATGTTCGCTTTCTCTGGCGATATGAACTGGAAGGGGCTTGACTTCTCTTTCCAATTCCAGGGTGCTGCTTTGTGCGACAAGTTCTTGTCTCACCGCTGGGGTAACAATGTAGAAGATAATACTCCGTTAACTCGTCCTTGGTATGGTGGTTGGGATAACGCTCCGCTGTACTTGGTAGAAGGTTCTTGGCGTCCGGATAATCCGAATGCAGAATTTCCGCGTTTGTCTTCTTCTCCTATTTCAAACAACTGTTTGGCATCAGACTATTGGAAGAAAAACGGCGCTTATCTGCGTTTGAAGAATATAACTTTGGGTTATACATTGCCTAAGAAATGGACAAAGAAGGCATTGGTTGAGAACTTGCGATTCTATGTATCGGGCAACAACTTGTTTACTTTCACAGAATTCAAGTATTTGGATCCCGAATCTCCTAATGTGATCAATGGATATTATCCACAGCAGCGTACAGTTGCATTTGGTGTGGATGTAACTTTCTAATAGGTTAATGGACAAAATTAAAACGATTGATTATGAAAAAAATATTGATAGGTTTGAGCTTGGCTTTTATGGGGCTTCAATCTTGTGATGTACTAGATAGAGACCCACTAGGCTATTATAGCGATAATGTAGCATATGCTTCGATAGAAAATCTCGATTATTATGTGAAAGACCTCTATCAGTCTTTCCACGAATATGCAGACATAGAGAAATCAATAGATGTATACGATGACGCATTTTCTGATTTGCTGAAATGTTCATGGGCTTCTATTGCTATGGGTAATCAGGTAAATAAGTTCTTCTATTATAATCAGGGTATTACTGCTGATCAAGACTTCCGTACACGATGGAATCAGGCTTATTGGCACATCCGTGAGTTGAATGAGTTCTTGGTAGATATGCATAACGGATTGGCTGGAAACTTAGACCCAGATAAAGTAGCGGTTCGTGTTGCTGAAGTTAGAGTAATCCGTGCTTTTGTTTATCAGGAATTAGTGAAACGTTACGGTGGCGTAGTGCTGAGAGTTTCAGAAGAAAAGGTAGACGACCATTTGGACCGTTCAAAGGCTCGTGCTTCGGAAGCTGAATGCTGGGACTTCATTATTAATGATTTGAAGAATGCCGCAGAGGTTTTGCCGGAACAATGGAAAGATCAGGATGGTATAAACAATGTAGGTCGTATCACAAAGGGTGCTGCTTATGGTTTGATGGCAAGAGCTGCGCTGTATGCAAAACGTTGGGACGATGCTATCAATGCTTGTAATGAAGTAATCAAGCTGGAAGAAAAGGGCGTTTATTCTTTGTTGAGCAAGAGTCAGTATAATGATATCTTCACTGTTCCTAACAATAAAGAGCTGATGCTTTTTGTTGGATATGAAACAAAGAAATTGCAGCATAACTTTAACTTGAACTGCTGTCCTCCGTACGACTATAAGGAAGCTGGTGCATTGAAGGATTTCTGTGGTGCAGCAATGACTCCGACAGAAGAATATGCTTCTCAGTTTGATATCAATGTAAACGGAAACTGGCAATCTTTCAGCTGGGATAACGTTGGTCAGTATCCTGCAGGACCGTGGGCAAACCGCGACCCTCGTTTCTATGCTTCTATTTTGTATAATGGCGCTTCTTGGATTAAGGATAGAACGCTTGAAGTCTATACAGATGGTCATGATGGTATTTTCGAATTCAAGAACGACCCTGCTGACGACTACAAGAGAAAAACATGTACAGGTTATTATATCCGTAAGTTCGTTAAGAAAGACGCTGGCATTAACTTCGTAGACGCTCAGAGCGACCAGTTCTGGATTGAAATGCGCTTGGCCGAAATTTACTTGATTCGTTCTGAAGCGTATGCACGTAAGGATAAGTGGACCGAAGCTTATATGGACTTGAATAAAATCAGAAGTCGCGTAGGTATGCCTCGATTGTCTCAGCAACCTGTTTGGGATGCTTACTTGAAAGACTTGGAAAAAGAACGTATCTGCGAATTGGGTATGGAAGGTCATCGTTTCTTCGACTTGGTACGTTGGGACAAGGCTGTAGAAACTCTGAATGGTAAGCGTCTACATGGCGTTAAGATTGTAAAGATGCCTACAGGCGGATTCTCGTATGAATTGATGGAATGCGATTCTCAAGATCGTCTTTTCCCGAAGAAATATACTGTTTCTCCGATTCCTACTGCGGAATTAGTCGCTAATACGCTGTGCGAACAGTCTGATTTATGGAAATAATTATTAGTCTTAAAAAGAATACGTATGAAAATAAGATATTTTTTAGGTAGTTTATTAGCTGCCGCTTTTGCATTTACTGGCTGTGAGGAACCTGACAGCTTGGTAACTTCAGAATCTATAGCGGGAAAACAGCTAATTGTCAAGGCATATTATGCAGCCGACGACAGCAAGGAAATACCAGGTGAAGTAGATATGGAAAATGGTGTTGTACGCTTTAAAGTTCCATATTACATTTCGGATGTATCACCGGTACAAGCCGATTTGACACAGATGAAGTTGCGTGCTACTGTGCCTTTGTATTCTGTTTTTGAACCGAAGTTGGTAGGTGTGCATAATCTGCAAGAAGGATACCAGTCAACTTTGATTTACAAAGACGGTAAACGTGTAAACTTTAGATTCGAGGCGGAACGTGTAAAATCGAATGCCAATGCTTTGACAAAGTTGCAATTAACAAAGGTT
>ERZ1026870.1266-NODE-1266-length-11312-cov-12.728702_pt1 | contig 11312 bp, 6 predicted proteins | sample MGYA00380165_ERZ1026870 | MGnify/ENA primary metagenome ERZ1026870 (study PRJEB33269, sample SAMEA4719801) | human gut metagenome | biome: human-associated habitat; feature: organic feature; material: feces | place: Cameroon | collected 2013-10 ...
ATGTGAAGAAGAACAAGTTCTCTTCACATACCTGGCTACCTTATCTCACCCCTAACGGGGTGATCCATTAAAATAATACACGAATTGAGGCATTTTATGCGTCTATTATTGTTTAATATCAACTATTTACGACATCATTTTTTTAAAACCATGCAGAAAAATATTATGGATTTTGAACACCCTACCTAATGGGGTAACCCATTTAATCATACCCCTTATCGACGTCAAAAACCGATAAAATCGTGCACAACTTTTGCGAATTTTGCCCCAAACCTAACGAGGTAATCCCTTTAAACTTGTCTTTTAAAACCGACAAATTCATACCGAATATTTGATTTTGAACACCTACTTAATTACAAAAAGGGTGCAATGCACAACGAATGTGCATCGCACCCTTTTAAGTGATATTAGAATGTGAAGAGGGGGTTACTTAATAACCACCTTCTTGCCATTCACGATGTAGATGCCCGGAACGAGCTTGCCATTTACGCGGAGACCACTAATTGTGTAAACCTTGTTTTTGGCAGTTGCGTTTACAGTTACATTGTTGATGCCAGTTTCCTTGCCAATGCCGTAAGTGAGTGTAAAGGCAGGAAGTGCATCACCATTTTCGTTAAGGAAGTAACCTTCGGGAATCTCGAAAGTATAGATACCTGTTTCAGTCAAAGCCTTAGCGAGATTGATTACCATCTGGTTCGTAGCCAAATCCCAGTCGATTTCAGCATCAATAGTAGCAATTTCTTCGCCATCCTTCTTTACAGAAATCGTTCCACTACCAGTAGCCACTTCGCTCACACCCTTAAAAGTGAGTACGATGTGTTGGAGAGAAGCAACGGTAGAACCATTCTTAGGATCAGTTACGAGGTGGCATTTGATAGGTTCAACAACTTCTTCGATAGTGAAGCTTGCATTGAATTCCTTGGTGTTTTCAGAATCGAACTGTTCGCCTGCGCAGAAGTAGTCTGCAGGGATGTGGAGCGTGTATTCACCAGGTTCAGTGATAGTTTCCTTCAGAGTGAGCTTCATCTGAGTAGCAGATGTATTCATAGCCTTATTGTAAAGGTCTTTACCAAACTTCTCAATGGTCTCTTGAACAGAGTGGTTATTCATGTAGTCGATAACTTCTTGAATCTTCTCAGAATAGATAGGTTCAATGCTTGCAAATCCAAAGCTCTTGCGGTTGCCATAAACAACAACTTCGCTATCAGCTACATAACCAGAGATGTTGAGGGGCTTTTTGCATTCAATAATAAATTCCTTCAAGCTGTCAACAGTTTCTTCGGGAGATACCAAAGAGAGTTCTGCACCCTGGTAGCTGAGTGTGAAGGTGTACTGGAAGAGACTGTTTTCCTCCTTGCGGTAGTTGCCTTGTACACGATGACCATCTTGGTCCTCAGCAGCGATGTTTACGGTAATCTGTTGTGAAGTTTGCTCAGCAAGCAGCGCATCCATCAATGTGAGTGTCCATTCGTCAGAGTAACCTTCTTCGTCGGGATCAGTAGGAGTAAGCGTGAAGGGGGCATCGTCGCTAGCAGCACCACCAGCAATGCAAGTAACACCTTCAATAACCTTTACCAAACCATCGAACTTAGCCACAATGCGGAAGTCCTTGGCGTCAGTAATGTTGAAGTCCTCGGGTGTAATGCTTTCGAGGTTTACATCGCTATAAGCATAGGGTAAGCTGCTACCATTAAACTTGAAGCTTGCTGTACCTACGGGGTCGTTGTGATAACGGTCGAAGTCTGCGCGTGTTTCGTAAGCATTAATCTTCACCTCGTAAGTGTGACCTAAGTAAGTCTTGGTGTTGTTAAGGCCATAGATTTCGCTTTCCCATTCGCCTGTCTCTTTGTTGTAGAGAATAGAAGCAGTAGTAGCAATTATAGCATCTTCGCCCTCATTGGGGTTGAGGTCTGTGATGGTGTAGTTCATGTAACCTACGTGCTCAGTATCCTGGTTAATGGCAAACTTAAGAAGGGCACCACTCTTAAGCACGTCGATGTTGGCACCTGCCCATTCAATAGCAGCGCTTTCGCTGTCTGCCTGATAAGTGGCAGAAGTAACGGTAAAACCATCGTATACGGCTGTAAACTTGTCTGAGTGGTCTTTACCATCGGCAGCTACAAGGTTTTCGAATGTAACTACTACATTGGTAGCACCTGCCTTAACTTCTGCAGGAACGGGAATGCTGATGGCATAAGCACCTTCAATAGACTCATCGGCAGTAGCTGTGTAGTCAGTAACAACAACCGACTTAGTTTCCTTGTTCACTGTGTAAGTAAACTTCACACCGCTGAAAGAGAGCTTCTTATAGTCGGTAGTGAATACTTCGAGGTTGTCAACACCCTTTAAGCTTGCACCATTAGCAGGAGTAAACTCGGTGTTCGCTTCTACGCTAACGAGCTCGTAAGGCATGGTACGTGTGAAGCTACCAATAGAACCGCTACCTGAAGAGTAAACGGGGTAACCCTTTGCATCGCGTACGTGGCTGATGGCAAAGAGCATGTTGTCGTACAAAGTATTTGAACCTAACATCTTGGCAGGTGTGCGCTCCTTACCTGTGAGGTCGATAATGAGTTTGCTGCCTTCGATTTTGATGTTGAGGTTTTCATTGTAGCGTTCAGCTGCTTCTGTGCTCATGTCACCATAGGTGAGCTGTGCGCTAGTGTTATAACCTTTAGCGGTAGAAGGTTGGAGGTCGCCATCGAACTGAAGGGTGAAGATGCCGTCGGGAGTACTTGTAGGCCAGAAAGAGAGGAACTTGTGGTCGTTGGTAAAGTTGCCTTCGGTGAGAAGGGCAACGGGCTTTTTACCACAGATAAACTTGGTTTCGAGCAAACCATCAGTGCCAAGAATGTTCTCAGCATCTTCAGCAGAGCGAACACCTGAAAGGCGAATGGTAAATATGTCATCTTCCTTCAAGTTGTTTTCCTTCATAAACTGGTAGAAAGTATCTTTGATGTCGAGAAGGATAGAACTCTTTGTAATCTGTGCATCGAGACGCTTGGTGTAGTTGCCGTTGATAAATTCAACACGACTGCAAGTTACAGGATTGTTGAAGCGGAAAGCAATTTGACGGGTTTTGGTACACATCACGGTATCGCCCGCTGCGGGAAGCACTTCGTTCAAAGCCATCTTAGCAGCAGCATCGTCACCAAAGGTCAAGGTGTTGGTAGCACTGTTAAGACCATTGTAAGCAAACCAAATGGTTTGACCTTTAGTCAACTTAAGCTTGTAAGAACCGTGACCTGTGTTGTTGTCGCGGAGGAAGGTGTAGTTGATGCGATCGGTCAGTGCCTCATCATTGTACGGTTGAAGGAGGTCGTAGTTCGTAGACTGAACAACGAGTGTACCTTCTTCGGGTGCAGTGAAGCTACCTTTGTACAATCCTTTGCTGTCAATGCTGTAGCCCTTGCCAGTTTTGAGGACACCAAGGTCAATCACATCGGCAGCGTTGGCTGCCATAGTGCCTGTAAGAACAAGCACGAGCATCATGACATATTTCTTGAATGTCTGAATGCCCTGAGTCATGTAATTGTTACTCATAATGTTGGGTTTTTAGTTAATAAATTGATTATTTTATGGGTAAAAGTGCAGAGTTTGCTTTTGCTTATTTACACTACACACCTATATTGGTAATTAAAAGGTGTAAGTAATGTTTTTAGGCAAATGGCAATCTCTGCACTTTTTATGTTAGAGGGCAATCTTCTTCACAACAACGCCCTTGCTTGTGCTAACGCGCACAATAGCAATACCCTTGTGGGCAATGGCATTGAGGTTGATGCTGCCTTGTCCGTTGGCTGCGCCCATAAGACGGCCATCGGTGCTGAATACTTGTACGTTTGCAGCTAAGTTGCTGGCAACTGTAATCATGCCGTTAACTGCACTTACGCTGATAGCATTGTTTGCAATTTCAGTGCCTTCAATGCCCTCGGGAACTGCAAGTTTAGCTTTGTAAGTATTGATAAGACGATCGGTATTACCATCGAAGAGCATCAATACGATTTCAGTATTCTCAGCTTTGTGTACCTCAGCAGGCACGGGAATAGTGAGTTTTGTGGTGTAGTCCTTACCTGCTTCGATAGTAGTGGGGAAGAGGTCGGGAGTACCTGTGAAGGTCTCGCCATAAGTGCCACGTACTACATAATCGAATATGTATGAGCTAACTGAAGGCAAACCATACTTACCACCTTGACCCCATTCGCCAAGTGTTTCGTCGCTAATGGCAGAGAAACCGTTAGACTGGTAGCCCAACAAACCATTCTCCAAAATGACTGCAAAGAGCTTCAAGTTTTGGCGGTCGGCATTCAAGGCATACTTCACGTTTACGGGCACTGTGTAGCTCTTGCCCGACTTGTTCAAAGTTGCTGTAGCTGTAACTTCAGCTTGTGCAGGCTTAGCAAATTCCTTTTGTACTTCAGTGAGCCAAGTGGTTTTCTCTTTACTTGTTTCGTTGGGAACAAAGCTATAGCGAACATTGTTGTTAGCGTCCGTATATTGTGTGATGGGGTAGGTAATCTCACCGCTACGCTGAATGATAGCTGAGGGAGCAGCGCCCAAACCAAGGAATGAACTGTAAGTAGAAGAACCTACGCCCAATTCGTCGCCAGTATAGTTGTGGAGAGCCATGGGGATAATAAGATCACCATAGTAGTTTTCAAGATTCTCCATACCACGGATACCAAGGGGACAGTTCACACAGCTCTGACCTGTAAACTCTTCAACAACTACGCGCTTCACAGGTTCGAAACTCAAGTCACGAATACTCTTAGTTACGCTATTTTCTTTGTCGTTGAGTTTAAAGTCGATGGTAAAGTTGTTTATCTTACCAATGGTGAGGGGGAATGCCTTCTTAAACTTAAAGTCGTAGCCATCGCCCTTCTTCAAGTTGAGACCTTCAGCGCTGATTTCGTCAATTTGTTCACCCTTTTCGTTGCGCAAGGTCATCTTCAATGTATTGAAGGTTTCTGCTTCGTCGCCAATGGTGATTTTACCGCCAATTTCAATGCTTTCTTTAGCTACTACATTGTCTTCGTGTGTAAAGGCTACATAGAAAGGTTGGTTGTGTGTAACCTGAATATCGTCTACAAAGACAATGCTTTGGTCGTAGTTTTGGTTGATAAAGGCAATGTACACATTCTTACCCGCAAATTGTGCCAAGTCAATTTCGTTAGCAGTCCAATCACCATCAAGTGCGCTTTCGCTCTTACCAGCCTTTTGCAAATCGTGATAAACTACAGTTCCTTCTTGGGTCATGCGGTTAACGAGTTCGTCGTTCAATACGCTGTATACATCATCGCTCGGCCAAACAATTACCTTGAGTGAGTCTTCAGAACCCTTGCGGTAGCACTGACTGTTGAAGGTAAGTTTGCAAAGCTTATCCATGATGTTAATTTGCGGTGTTACCATCCAGTCGTTGCTTGTACCCTCAGGATAGTACATAGAGTTAGAAGCAGCCGAGAAACCTGTGCTGTTCTTATCATCGCGTACGGGAATCCATGCGTAAGTATCGCCAGCCTTGAAACCATATTCCTTTGCTTCGTCGCTCGGTATATTGGTATCGCCATCGTAGAGCATCATTTGACCCATACCTGTGTCAAAGTTCTCAGAGAAGAGGATGTTGCTGTCGTATGACAACTCACGCTCGTAAGCACCTTGTACGTGGAGCGTAAATTCTTGATTGGCAGTAGCTGTGTTGCCTGTAACGTCTGTTACAGCACCTTCGGGCACAACAATTGAGTAGTTTACGTCCTTATAGAGATGTTGTACGGTAGTGGGGTAAACATAGAGTTTGCTGCCCTGTACCGCCATCATCATTTCGCAAACAGGTTTATCAATGCCATCTTGATAGAGCTTGGCACGTGTGGTTGTGGCTGTAGGCATAATTTCAGCGTCAAAGGTCAGTGTGACAGGGCTTGTGCTCATGTCAACCTTACCAATGGCACCCTTATCTTTGGGAGAAGTGCTTACCACCTGCATGGGCACGTTTGCACGTGCATTATAGGTAAGTTTAATTTCTTCGTTAAAGCGTTTGGTGTCGCCTGCAATGCAAATGCTCTTTGCGGGAATAACCAATTCATAAGGCATACCTTCGTTGGTCAAGTCGCCCTTGCGGAAGGTGATGTTTACGCTTTTCGGGTCTTTCGCGTCAACGCTGAAGCCAAATGCAGTTACTTTTGTATCTTCAACCACATCGCGCAAAGTCACAGAAGCAGCTTTACCTACTACCTGCACGTTACGTGTAAAGGTAACTTTCAGTGTGCTCAACTTAGAGATGTTGGCACCATCAGCCGGATTGGTTGTATAGGTGCTGAGCAAGTTGGTGTTTGCAGCAGTAGTGTGGATGGGTTCGGTGAACTTAAGAACGTAGCTATCTACATCGCCCAAGAACAAACCAAGAGTCAAACCATCGTCGCTCACAGCAACAGGCGTACCTGAGTTGTCGTAACCTGTTTTTGCAGCAATGTCGATGTCATATTTCTGCTTCACAATCTGTGCAATGTCTACCCAGTACTCGCCAGTGCGAATTACGCAGTTACGATAAGGATTGGCATCAGGTCCGGCAGCAAAAACATTACCTTCGTTGTCGGTTACCCACGAGGCGTAGTCATAGCTCTCAGCATCGTCATACAACTTGAGGCTGTTCTTTTCAACATCATAGAGGAAAGGAACGGCGTGTTCAGTAGTCAAGTAAGCTAAGCCCGACACATAGGTACCATTGTTGTTCAGTCTTGCTTCATTCACGAAGAGCAAGTTTTCAACCTGTGGCGTCCATTTCTTTGTGTCGTTTTCAGTAAAACCAATTACAGTGTAGTTTTGTTTCTCTACATTATATACATAGTAGAAGCAGCCACCCTCATCCTTCCACGAAGGAAGGAAAGAGTATGACATACAACCCAAAATCTTTTTACCATCAGCCGAAATACCTACAAAGCGGTTTTGGTGTGTGTCTGTGTGTGCCATGTCCAACTTAGGCAAGTTGTTCGTAGGCACAACCTTGCCTGTGGTCAAGTCCCACATTACGGGAGCCTCGGCAGCAGCAATAGACTCAGTCTTTAAGTTGGGGTAAGAAGTTCCCACGGCATAGTGTCCGTCGGGTGTTACACAGTTAATGCCACCTGTTGTAGCGTTGTCGTAGCCAGTGGGCAAGAAAGTCCACTTCTTAGTAGCGGTGGTGTAGTAGGCTGGCTTTTCGTTGAGTTGACCTACCACAATGTTACCATCGTTGGTTACGTCGGCAGCACTATGCGTTTTAATGGTGTCGGCATTTAGTCCGTCAATCAACACCGTAGCAGTACCTGTGTTCACGTCTACTACACGTGCACCCAATTGGAGCAGAGGATTCTCTGCATTCGATGCGGTGAAGGTTGCCCATTTGCCATTGTCTGACATATTCGTCATAATGGCGCGGTCGTCATACTGGAATTTCTTAAGAGCAGCACTGCTGGTTTGTTGCTGTGCGTATGTGCCTATGCAACAAGCAGCCCCTGCCAGAAACAAGAGTAAGCTTTTCTTCATTGGTTAATCTGTATTGTGTTTGTTATTTATTTTCAAATAAGCGGGTTGATCTTCTGTAAGCTTATGTTGCTTGCAAAAGTAGCAAGAAAATTGTCATGCAGGGGTGTTTTTGATATTAAAAAGTTACAATTATGCATGAAATGCTGATTTTATGCAATAAAAACACTTATTATTCGTTCAAAACTTTGTGGTTAGATCAATTAAACGTACCTTTGTGGAGACAAGTTACAGTTTTTTTTGATACTCCTATTATTATATAATTCAAGTTTAGGTTTTAACTTGAGCGGGCTGCAAGCCCAATGAATTCCATAGCCCATGGCAACGCCTTGGGGAGCTGATAATGCACGCCCTGAAAGGGCAACAGCACATAGCCCAGGGCAAGCGAAGCGACACCCTGGGTTATGAAATTGCCATAGCATTGACGCCCTGTAAGGGCAAAAGCATTTTATATCGGATAAAAATAAGGCTTCTGCCCTTACAGGGCGTCACTAACGAACGTGCTTTGACCCAGGGTGTCGCTTCGCTTGCCCTGGGCTAGGCGCTGTTGCCCTTTCAGGGCGCACTTGCTAAATCCGAAACTTGAGTTATATAATAGCATGCAGATATTATTGAGCATGCAGATTTTTTTGAAAAAAACTTGTTGCTGGTTACTTTTATGCGAATTGAACACAATACTTCCTTATTATATACAATCAATGAAGACGGATATTGAAATTGCGCACAGCACACAGCTTAAACGCATTGACGAAGTGGCACAACAACTCGGTATTAACCCCGATGCCATTGAACATTACGGCAAATATATTGCTAAACTTCCTCTTTCGCTCATCGACGAGAAGAAAAAAGGTAAACTCATCTTGGTTACTGCCATCACCGCAACTCGTGCGGGTATTGGCAAAACCACAGTGAGCATTGGTTTGGCACTTGGTCTTAACGCCATTGGTAAACGTGCTTGCGTGGCATTGCGCGAGCCTTCACTCGGTCCTTGCTTTGGTATGAAGGGTGGAGCCGCAGGAGGTGGCTATGCTCAGGTATTGCCTATGGAACGTATCAACCTGCATTTTACAGGCGACTTCCATGCCATTACTTCGGCACACAACATGATTGCTGCCTTGCTCGACAACTATCTCTATCAGCATGAGAAAGAAGGTTTCGGACTTCGCGAAATTCTTTGGCGTCGTGTGCTCGACGTAAACGACCGCTCTTTGCGTAGCATTGTGACAGGTCTTGGTCCTGCTACAAATGGCATTACGCAGCAGGCTGGTTTCGATATTACACCTGCTTCCGAATTGATGGCAATTCTTTGTTTGGCACAAGATGAGGCTGACCTTCGCCGTCGCATTGAAAACATCCTCCTTGGCTACACTTACGAGGGTAAGCCCTTCACCGTGAAAGACCTCGGCGTAGCGGGTGCTATCATGGTATTGCTTAAGGATGCTATTCAGCCTAACTTGGTGCAGACTACCGAGAATACACCTGCTATTGTGCATGGTGGTCCATTTGCCAATATTGCGCATGGTTGCAACTCTCTCATTGCCACACGCATGTCGCTTAGTCATGCCGACTACACTATTACTGAGGCTGGCTTTGGTGCTGACTTAGGTGCTGAGAAGTTCTACAACATTCTTTGTCGCAAGAGTGGACTTGAACCCGACCTTACAGTGATTGTTGCTACTGCACAAGGCTTGAAGATGCACGGTGGTGTGGACCTCGATAAAATTAAAGAACCCAATGAAGAAGGTTTGCGCAAGGGATTGGCTAACCTCGATCGTCATGTACACAATCTCCAAGGTTTCGGACAGAGTGTGGTAGTGGTGTTCAATCGTTTTGCTGATGATACCGATGCCGAAATGGCTCTTCTCCGCGAACATTGTGAACAATCGTTGGGCGTACCCTTCGTAATTAACAATGCCTTTGCACAAGGTGGTGAGGGTGGTAAAGAAATGGCACAACTCGTGGTCGATACTATCGAAAAGAATCCTTCACAAAAGCCCCTCCACTTCACTTACGACGATAACGATTCTATCAAGACAAAAATTGAGAAGGTGGCAAAGACCATTTATGGTGCAGCCAGCGTAACATTTGCTAAGCCTGCCCTTAAGCGCATCAAGTTGGCAGAAGAACACAATATGGCGCACTTCCCTGTGTGCATTGCCAAGACGCAATTCTCTTTCTCTGCCGATGCCAAGCAATATGGTGCTGTGAGTGGCTTCAATATTCTCATCAAAGACGTAGTGCTTAATGCCGGTGCCGAAATGATTGTTGCCATTGCAGGCGATATCTTGCGCATGCCTGGTTTGCCTAAAGATCCTCAAGCCAACCACATCGATTATGTAGATGGCGAAATTATTGGTTTGAGCTAATTTTTTAGATCCAACTTTTTGAATAATTCTTAAGGGTGTTCAAAGTTTGCCGAAAATCGTGCATGTTTTTCGTCGGATTTTGAATACCCTATTTTTTTAATGCTACTTAATTATTAACTTTGCGCCCAAAATAAATAAAACATCTCTATGTCATTATCAAAATTTGAGAGCGAAGTAAAACTCGTTCCGCAGGCACAGCAGGTAATATATAGCCGTTTTGCCGACTTAAACAATTTTGCTGCAGTAAAAGACGCACTTAATAATCCTGAAGTGCAGCAGCGCATTAACGAACAAGTTCCTGCCGACAAAATAGAAGAGCTGAAAACGTATGCCGAAGGTCTTAGTTTCGAAACCGACGCCATCCATATTGCTTCACCTATGGGCAACATTACCTTGCGTGTCGTTGAACGTGAAGAACCCAAGTGCATTAAGTTTGCCTCAGAAGGTTCGCCCCTCCAACTTTATGTTTGGATTCAGTTATTGCCCCACGGTGATTACGAAACCAAAATGCGTGTTACTGTGGGTGCCGAAGTAAACTTCTTTATGAAGGGCATGGTGGCAAAACCTTTGCAGCAGGCAGCCGATGGTTTAGCCAATATGCTCTCAGCCATCCGATAAACCGCTATATATAGATATATAATAGGCGTTTCTCGCAAAAACAACCCATGAAGTGGTTGGTGCGAGAAACGCCTATTTACTTATTATGTATTACCTATGGGTTTCCTATGTTCTTTTTCGCTCATTTTCGGAACCGCTGTTTCCGAAACGACGGTTCCGAATGCAAAGATAATGAAAAGTGGCTGAAAACCAATATCTTATCTTTCTTATTTTAAAAGATAAAATATTATTTGTGTGTCTTCATTTTTCGGAACGGCGGTTCCGAAAATGTATTTTCTGAAAAAAAACTATGTGTTAATCGCATAAATAAAGGCTTACGATTGGGAGACTCTTTTCATATCTTTAATTCTTCGTAATGTCGTTTCATAAGTAATGTTTTCTGTGTGACCACAAAGTCATTGATAATTAATAACTTAGGCAAGTGGAACCACATTTTTATGAACATTTAATGATAGAAAATACCTCATGTATGATATTAGGTATTAAAGAAGGATGTTACAAGGGATTACCACATTAGATAGGGTGTTCAAAATCTATAATATTTTTCTGCACGATTTTGTAGGATTTTGATGTCGATAAGTAGCATGGTTAAATGGGTTACCCCGTTAGGGGTGAGATAAGGTAGCCAGGTATGAGAATGAGGGTTTTACCCGAATTCTCATGCCTGGTTTACGTATGCCATCACACCAAACGGGGCACCCTGTTATGGGTGCGATTGGGCCTAGGCGAACAGCCGTTTTCATAGGGCAAGAACCCAAGTGTATAACGCGAGTTCGGGATAAGGATTGCGTAAAAAAAATAGGGTAAAACGAGCTA
>ERZ1026870.1268-NODE-1268-length-11300-cov-6.381681_pt1 | contig 11300 bp, 5 predicted proteins | sample MGYA00380165_ERZ1026870 | MGnify/ENA primary metagenome ERZ1026870 (study PRJEB33269, sample SAMEA4719801) | human gut metagenome | biome: human-associated habitat; feature: organic feature; material: feces | place: Cameroon | collected 2013-10 ...
AACCCGCCAAGCCTCTCAACGATGCTCAAATGTGCGGGTCGTTTTTGTTTTTATAGGTATATGGCAACAAGAATTCCGTTTGTAAAAACATATTCTACACCTCATGAGTTAGTGCAACTACTTAAAACAAGAGGTATGGAGATAACTGATGAGGAAAAGGCTCGGCATTATCTTTCCCACATCGGTTACTATCGTTTGTCTGCCTATATGTACCCGTTACTTTCTATTCCCAAGGAGCAACATTTATTCAAACAGGGCGTAACCTTCAACAAGGTTATGATGCTGTATCGCTTTGACAAGAAATTACGTCTACTCCTATTCAATGAAATTGAGAAAATAGAGGTTGCAGTACGTTGCGCTATCGTGAACTTTGGAACGGAAATGATAGGCAACCCATTTTGGATGACTGATTCCAAAAATTTCTCGAATCCTTCAAAGTTTAATCGTTCCATACGTCTTATTGAAGAAGAATTAAGCCATACCAAAGAAGAGTTTATCAATCATTTTAAGGAGACATATACCAATCAGTATCCTCCATCATGGATGCTAACCGAGATATTGCCGTTTGGTGTTGTCACCAACATTTACTCTAACATCAAGGATAAGAAGATAAAGAAGCGTATTGCCCAGTCGTTTGGCTTGCAAGTTGCCCCTTTTGAATCTTGGCTTACCATTATCACAGTGACACGAAACTCATGTTGTCATCATGCACGTGTATGGAATAGGGTCTTCTCTATCCGTGCAACCATTCCAATAAGGATGACGCATCCTTGGATTTCTTTGCCAACAGACCCATTGAAAGTATACTTTGATATGTGCATCATCAAGTATTTCCTTGATTTTATATCTCCAAACAACGATATGCTTGATAGGATAAACAAACTTTTTGCTACATTTCCAGAAATAGATCGGGTTGCTCTTGGTTTTCCTGTTGGTTGGGAGAATGAACCGCTATGGCAATAGACCTATTATAGAATAATTAGGACCACCTACTTATTTTGAAATATTTTGACGGCAGTCGGCAAACGCGACGATGCCCGGAAAGCCAAAGGGTAGTCCTTGGTTTTCCGGGCATCGTCGTATCTATTGAGAGGCCGTTTGGCTCGTCGTCGGATGTCGCTTGCTTATTCAGCAGGTAAAGCCTGTTCCGAGAGATTCCATTGCTCGATGAATTTGTCGATCATCTCCGTGCCTTTCTCCGTGCAACATCCGCGCAGCATCACCATGATGGTGTTGACAAAAATCTCCCTGATGGTGTAGCCTTCAAAGATTTCGTTGTCGATCAGCATGTCCATTTTGCTTTGCATGAAAGGCACCACAATCTCGAATTTGATGTTTTTCTTGAAAATCCCCTGTTCGATGCCCTTTTGCATGAAGGCAACGCCTTCGATGGCGTGCTTCTTGCTGACTTCACGATGGTAGGCCACGATGTTGGGATATTTACGCATCTCGGTGAAGAACTTCGGGTTGACGTGGCGGACATCGTCGAGCGACATCGTGAAGAGCTTCAAGAGAATCTCCAGGACATTGTCGGTTTCGCACTTGGTCTTTTCAATGAAAAGCCGCTCCTCCTCCTGGTGTTTCTTGATGCAGGCCAATAGCAATGACTCCTTGTCGCGAAACACCTGATAGAGCGTTCGCTTTGACATAGAAAGCAAATGCGCGATGTGGTCCATCGTGACCGCCTTGATGCCGTCTTTGTGGAAAGCCTTCACGGCAGCCTCTATGATGTTGTTCCGTACTTCTGTGTTGTTAATATCTTCCATCATTCCTATGTTTTTGCCATTGCAGAGCATGGGGTTATCGACTCGTCTTTCAGATTACATAAAGTATTGGGACAGGGTTTTATCCAGCCGCAGCGTTGAAAAACCAGCGACTGCTTCCTTGGAACCTCGCCAAGTTCCAGGTCTGAAAAACGTCTATCTGTTTATCAGCTACAAAGTTAGCAATAAAAAACTTATCAATAGGCATAAGTTTTCTTGTTTTTTCAGCCTTTCTTGTTGCCATTGGGAGAAATGGCAGGTGGGCTTACAAAAAACGGGGCAGGCGCCCTAAGTTTGTCGAGAAACTGTTTTCAGAGCGGCATATTGGTGGGCGGCGTCAGGAGGGGAGCTATTGTTATAATTGTAAACTATTTATGGGGCGCCTCGAAACGATGGTTTCAAGATGCCCCATAAATCATTTGCGTTCCAGTTCTTGCAGGCTCTCCATCTTCTTGTTCTCCAAGAATTCATAGATGCCGCAGAGATGTTCGCGCACGCGTCCGTGTCCAAATTCATAGACCTTCGTGACCAGTCCGTCGAGGAAGTCGCGGTCGTGTGAGACACAGATGAGCGTTCCATCGAAGTCCTTCAGCGCCTGCTTCAGCACGTCTTTTGTGCGCAGGTCGAGGTGGTTAGTCGGTTCGTCGAGAATCAGCAGGTTGACGGGTTCCAAGAGCAGTTTCAGCAACGCCAATCGCGTGCGCTCTCCGCCCGAAAGCACCTTCACCTTCTTCGTGCTCGCTTCTCCGCCAAACATAAACGCGCCCAAGAGGTCGCGGATTTTGTTTCTGATTTCGCCCTTCGCCACGTCGTCGATGGTTTGGAAAACGGTCAGTTCGCCATCGAGCAGCGAAGCCTGGTTTTGTGCGAAATAGCCAATCTGCACGTTGTGGCCGAGTTGCAGGGAGCCCTCGTGCTGCAGTTCGTTCATGATACACTTCACCAAGGTGGACTTACCTTCGCCGTTTCTTCCCACGAAGGCCACCTTGTCGCCGCGTTCAATCGTGAGCGACACATTGGCGAAGATGCGCTTCTCGCCGAAGGCCTTGCCAACGCCGTCCATAATGACCGGATACTGGCCGCTACGCGGCGACGGCGGGAACTTGAGACGCAATGCCGAGGTGTCTTCCTCGTCCACCTCCACCAGTTCCAGTTTTTCCAGCATCTTCACGCGGCTCTGCACCTGGAAGGTCTTGGAATACGTGCCTTTGAAGCGCTCAATGAAATCCTTGGTCTCCTGAATCATCTTTTGCTGTTCCTCATACTGCTTCATCTGCTGTTCGCGGCGTTCCGCTCTCAGTCGCAGATATTCAGAATAGTTGACCTTATAATCGTAGATGCGTCCCATCGTCACCTCGATGGTGCGCGTCGTGATGTTGTCAACGAATTTGCGGTCGTGGCTGATCACCACCACGGCCTTGCCACTCTGGATGAGGAAATCTTCCAGCCATCCGATACTCTCGATGTCGAGGTGGTTCGTCGGTTCGTCGAGGAGCAATACGTCGGGATTTTGCAGCAGCATCTTGGCCAGTTCGATACGCATGCGCCATCCGCCAGAAAATTCCGACGTCTGACGGTTGAAGTCCGTGCGCTCAAATCCCAGTCCGAGCAGCGTTTTCTCCACGTCTTCCTCGAAGTGGGTCATGTCAATCGCATAGAACTTCTCGCTCATGGTGGCCACCTGCTCAATCAGTGCCATATATTCATCGCTCTCGTAGTCGGTGCGCTCCGCCAGTTGCTTGTTGATTGCCTCAATTTCCGCCTCCATCTTATGGAGGTGTGCAAACGCTTGCGAGGCTTCTTCAAACACCGTGCGCCCGTCTTCCATCATGAGGTGCTGGGGAAGATAGGCAATCGTTGTGTCTTTCGGGGCAGAGACCGAGCCGCGCGAGGCTTGGCGCACGCCTGCCAGAATCTTGAGCAACGTGCTCTTTCCCGCGCCGTTCTTTCCCATCAGGGCAATGCGGTCTTTGTCGTTGATAACGAATGAAATGTCTTTGAAAAGGGTGGTGCCGCCAAACTCGACGGTCAATCCATCAACTGATACCATGTATGATTTGTATTTTTTAAAGGCTTTCGCTTTGGTTGAAAGGGGGTGAGAATCCCGGTAAAGGGTTTTGAACGTGCAAAGGTACAACATGTTTTTCAATAATATACGAAGTTCAAACCGAATAGCTCGTCTGAAAAACGTAATTTTGTCTGTGTAATGCCCTTGGCATATATTATATTTTTTTTTGTGACCACCTACTTAATATAAAATACCGACAAGAAAATGCTGACACAAATTCTTTCTTTTTTCCGAACGAAGGCCCTCTCTCTGATGGCGCTTGCTGCTTGCACATGGCTTGTGCCGTCGACCGCACGGGCCGAAGATTTTACGATTTTGCAATGGAACATCTGGCAGGAAGGCACGATGGTTAAGGGCGGCTATGATGCCATCGTGGAGGAGATTGTTCGTCTCAAGCCCGATTTTGTCACGCTCAGCGAAGTGCGCAACTATCATAACACCAACTTCACTCGGCGGCTGACTCAGTCGCTGCTTCAGCGCGGACTGACCTATTACAGCTTCAAAAGTAAGGACACCGGATTGCTCAGCCGTTACCCCATCACCGATTCCCTCACCGTTTTTCCTGAACACAACGACCACGGTTCTATTTACCGTCTGCTCTGTGATGCCAAGGGCAAAAAAATGGCGGTCTATACTGCCCATCTCGATTATCTCGATGATGCCTACTACAATGTGAGGGGCTACGATGGCAGTTCGTTTCGCGAGATACCCATTCCCCGTACCGTTGAAGAAGTGCTCGAGCGCAATGTCAAGTCGCAGCGTGACGATGCCATCCGCTGCTTTATCGAGCAGGCCAAGAAAGACGAAGCAGCGGGATATACCGTTGTCATCGGCGGCGACTTCAACGAACCTTCGCATGAAGACTGGACAGAGGCCACGCGTTACCTCTATGACCATCACGGCTTGGTTGTTCCCTGGACCGTGACGTCGCTCCTCGCTGAGGCTGGCTTTCGCGATGCCTACCGCACCTTCTATCCGAATGTGTTGACGCATCCCGGCTTCACCTTCCCCGCAGACAACCCAGACGTTTCACCTCAAAAACTGACGTGGGCGCCTCTGGCCGACGAGCGCGACCGCATTGATTATCTGTGGTATAAAGGAAAGAATGCGCGGGTGACGGACTGTCGCATCTTTGGTCCTGAAGGCTGCATCGTATACAGTCGCCGACGCCCGAACCCAACGCGCGAAAATTTCATCAAGCCTCTCGGCGTGTGGCCAACCGACCATAAGGGCGTTTGGATGAAGCTGGAGGTGGAGTGAGAAGCGGGGGGATTGGGCCTGCTTTGCGCTTCTTCCATCCAAGCGCCGACGGCGGCTTTTGAGGCGTGAGTCTGACGGCTCCAAGCAGGGAAAAATATCTCTGAGGAGGCAAACTCCTGATTGGAAAATCACGGAGAAATCAGTGAATTAGGAAAAAATAGTAATAAGAAACCACCGCGTTTCAAAAATGCTACGTAAATTTGCCACGCAAAAGCATAGCCATTCGGCTCCCCATAACAAACAAACCAATTCAACGTGAAAAAAATATTCAGCAAATCCATTCGCCTTTTCATGGCTGTTGCCATTTCTGCGGTGTTCTTCGCAGCCTGCGACGATGATACGGCTGCCATTGGCTCTGGCGTTATGCCCGGCCAAGACGTGGTGGCAAGTTCCCAGCAGACGTTTAGCGTCAAATCGCGCACCGTGCTTTCAGACTCCGTGTTGGCCAACACCAATAACAGCTATCTTGGTTGCGTGGTTGACCCAGAAACGCGTGCCAAGACCACGTGCAACTTCATGGCGCAGTTTAATGTGCTCGAAAACACCATCTATCCAGAGCGCAAGAAGATGCTGACCGATGCCGAGGGCAAACTGATTATCGACTCCTGCGCCATTCGCATTTTCATCAACGACTATTACGGTGACTCGCTGCAGACGATGAAGCTCGCCGTGCAGGAACTTGATACGGCCAAGGTGATAAAGGAAAACGAGAATTTCTATACCAACCTCTCGCCCGAAGACTATTACACGCCGGGTAAGGGCCAGCGCACCACGCTGAGCTATGCCATCAAAGACCTCAGCCGTCCGGATTCCATCACGTCGCTCAGCCGCAACATCGTGGTGCGTCTGCCAGAGGATTACGGACGTTTCCTCGTTGAGAAATACTACGAGAATCCTAAGTTCTACAGCAATTCCTACCAGTTTATCCATCACGTCTGCCCCGGCTTCTATTTCCAGATAAAGGGCGGCGTTGGTTCGATGGCGCAGGCGCGTACTTCCACGCTCGACATCTTCTTCCGTTACCACAGCACGGAAAAGGGTAAAGACACCATCGTCAACGGTATGCAGCGCATGGCTGCCACGCAGGAAGTCATCCAGCAAACCATGATTGATAATACGATTCCGGCTTCGATGCTCAACCCCGACAACGACTATACCTATATCAAGTCGCCAGCCGGACTTTTCACCGAACTGGAACTGCCGATGAATGAAATCGTTGATGGAGCGCATTACAACGACACGATTAACGCAGCCTCTGTCACCCTGACCACGGTTAACACCAACAACCACACCGCCAACGCCATCGGTGCGCCAAAGCGCATCATGCTCGTGCCGAAGAGTATGGCTTATTCGTTCTTCGAAAACAGCCGCGTCACCGACGATTCCTATTCTTTCCTGGCAGAATACAACAAAACCTATAACGCCTACTCCTTCTCAAACATCTCGCGCCTCATCACCAATCTGAAGAACAAACGCGACAGGGAAGCTCGCGTTACGCCGCAAGACAGCGAGGCCGTTCGCAAGGCGAAATGGGCTGCTTGGGAAGCGCAAAACCCCGACTGGAACAAGGTGTACCTCATTCCGGTGGATGTCGTGACCACGACGTCGACCAACAGTTACGGCGTTGTCTCCACCGTTATCCACAGCGTGAAAAACCAGTTGGGAATGTACAGCACCATGCTTAAGGGCGGGCCGCAGGGACTCGTCAAGATGGACGTGGTCTACAGCCGTTTCGAAAACAAGTAATGACTTACCATTACTAAATAAAAAACTCATCGGCAGTTGGCCCAACCGCCGTTTGGAATGCCATAGAAGGTGTCCTGAAAATAAGGATTTTGAATCTCGCAGATTCAGTTCCATATTTTCAGAACACCTTTTTCTTTTCCGTGTGACACCATCTGCATTTTTTTGCTTAACTTTGGAGACTGAACAGGCTATTTGTTCAGCTTGATTTTTGCATACAAAACACAATTACACACTATACGCAATGAAAAAAAATCGCAAGAACCTCACAGGGCGCTGCGCCGCCATCGCTTTGGCGTTGCCGCTGACCCTTGTTGGGAGTGCTGCGCTTGAAGCCAAGCCCCTGCCGTTGCCAACCACGACGCAGACGGCCGGCTCGCAGCTCATTGCCGATGTTCGGCAAATCAACCCGACAACCGTTGAAGTCATCTATGCCGACGGCAAGATGATGATGTTCGACTTCTACGGACCTAACATCGTGCGCATCTTCCGCGACGACAACGGTGGCGTCCTCCGCGACCCGAAGGCCAAGCCTGCAGCGCAGATCTTGACGGCCAACGCTCGCCGCGCCACTGGCGGTGTGACCGTGAGCAAGCAAAACGGCACAGTCTCCGTTTCCACCTCACGCGCTGCCATCAACATCAACTGCACCACGGGCCTCTTCTCTGTCGTGAACAAGCAGACGGGCGAAACGGTGGTTGACGAAATCGCACCAGTGGTTTTCGACAAGAGCAAAACCAAACTGACGTTTGCTGCGCGTCCTGATGAATATTTCTTCGGCGGCGGTGTGCAAAACGGACGCTTCTCACACAAGGGCAAGAGCATTGCCATCGTCAATACCAACAACTGGGTCGACGGCGGTGTGGCTTCTCCAACGCCTTTCTATTGGAGCACCCGTGGCTACGGCGTGATGTGGTACACCTTCAAGCCGGGCCGTTATGACTTCGGCGCAACGGAGCCAGGCAAGGTGGTGCTGACGCACGACGAGGATTATCTCGATGCTTTCGTCATGGTTGACAACGGTGCCGTTGAACTCCTCAACGACTTCTATCAGCTCACCGGTAATCCCGTGCTCCTGCCAAAGTTTGGCTTCTATCAGGGCCACCTCAACGCCTACAACCGCGACTACTGGAAGCAAGCGGAAAACGGCTTCATGCTCTATGAAGACGGCAAGCGCTACAACGAGAGCCAGAAAGACAACGGCGGCATCAAAGAAAGCCTCAATGGGGAGAAAAACAACTACCAGTTCTCTGCCCGCGCTGCCATCGACCGTTACCTCAACAACGATATGCCCCTCGGATGGTTCCTGCCTAACGACGGCTACGGTGCTGGCTACGGCCAGACTGGTACGCTGGACGGCAACATCCAAAACCTCAAGCAGTTTGGCGATTATGCCCGCTCAAAGGGCGTAGAGGTGGGACTCTGGACCCAGAGCGACCTCCATCCGCGCGAAGGCGTTGAAGGATTGCTTCAGCGCGACATCATCAAGGAAGTGCGCGACGCTGGTGTGCGTGTTCTGAAAACCGACGTTGCCTGGGTGGGCGCCGGCTATAGCTTCGGCCTCAATGGTGTGGCCGACGTGGGCGAAGTGATGCCATACTATGGCTCAAACGCCCGTCCGTTCATCATCTCTCTCGACGGCTGGGCTGGCACACAGCGCTATGCAGGTATTTGGAGCGGCGACCAGACTGGCGGCGACTGGGAATACATTCGCTTCCACATCCCGACATTCATCGGTTCTGGACTCTCCGGACAACCCAACATCACGTCGGACGTCGATGGTATCTTCGGCGGAAAGAACGTGCCTGTCAATGTGCGCGAATTTCAGTGGAAGACCTTCACGCCGATGGAACTCAACATGGACGGCTGGGGCAGTAACCCGAAATATCCGCACGTGCTTGGCGAACCGGCAACGAGCATCAACCGCTCTTACCTCAAACTGAAATCGGAACTGATGCCTTACACCTACAGCATCGCTGCTGAGGCCGTTGACGGCAAACCGATGATTCGCGCCATGTTCCTCGACTATCCGAGCGACTATACCCTCGGCACGAAAACACAGTATCAGTTTATGTACGGTCCTTCCTTCCTCGTGGCTCCAATCTATAAAGACACCAAGATGGACAAGGAAGGCAACGACGTGCGTAACGGCATCTATCTGCCAAACGGCAAGTGGGTGGACTACTACACGGGCGACGTTTACACCGGCGGACGCATCATCAACAACTTCGACGCGCCGCTCTGGAAGCTCCCTGTCTTTGTCAAGGCCGATGCCATCATCCCGATGACCAACCCCAACAACAATCCGAGCGGCATACGCCAGGATTTCCGTGCCTATGAAATCTATGCTGACAGCGATGCTGAGTTTACGGAATACGACGACGACGGTACGACGCAGGAATACCTCTCCGGACGCAACACGCGTACGCTCGTTCATACGCATGTCGACAAGCAGAAACTAACGGTTAGCATCGTTCCAACCGTTGGCGGATACAACGGTTTCGTTCGCGAAAAGGAGACGGAATTGCGCATCAACGTTTCGACACAGCCCAAGAAACTCACCGCCAAGGTGGGAGGCAAGAGCGTGAAGCTCACGGCTGTTTCTTCGCTTGAAGACTTCGAGAAGGGCACCAACGTTTACTTCTACAACGCCGCTCCAAATCTCAACCGCTTCTCAACGCCGGGCACCGAAATGGCCAAGGTGGTGATCAAGAAGAATCCGCAGTTGCTCGTCAAGCTCGGCAAGGCCGACGTGGTAGAACAGGGCGTGGAAGTCGTTGTCAACGGCTTCGAGTTTGCCCCTGAAAACCGACTCGCCGTCAGCAGCGGCAGCTTGCAGGCACCGAAGGCTGTTGTCGCTGAAAACGGCATCGGCGTCTTCACCCTCACCCCCTCTTGGGAGAAGGTGGCAAATGCCGACTTCTATGAAGTGGAATTTGGCGATATGCTGTATTCAACCATCCGCGATACGGAATTTACCTTCGACGAGCTCCAGCCTGAAACAACCTACAGTTTCAAGGTGCGTGCCGTGAACAAAGATGGTTATTCGCCTTGGACCACCGTCAGTGGCACCACCCAGAGCAATCCGCTCGAATGGGCTGTCAAAGACATCAAGGCCACCTGCTCCGCAGAAGGTCAGGGCGGACAGGGCGTGAGCAAGCTCTTCGACTTCGACGAGAAGTCGGGCTGGCACACGAAGTGGGGCGCCAAAGCCGTTCCGTTTGACATGACGCTCGACCTTCGCGCCGTGAGCGAACTCGACCGCATCGAATATATGCCGCGTGAAGACGCTGCCAACGGTACGCTCCTCAAGGGTTCTGTCTCTTACAGCACCGACCGCCAGACTTGGACCTCGCCTGTGGCCTTTACTTGGAAGCGCGACAACACCACGAAGACCTTTAAGTTTGAAGGCATGCCGAAGGCACGCTACGTGAAGATTGCCATCACGGAAGCTGTTGGCGACTTCGGTTCCGGTCGTGAAATGTATATCTTCAAGAAAGAGGGCAGCGAAAGCTTCATCCAGGGCGACATCAACCACGACAAGCGCATCGACGAAAACGACCTCACCTCTTATATGAACTACACGGGTCTGCGTGCCGGCGATGCCGACTTCGACTACGTGAAGGACGGTGACATCAACCAGAACGGACTCATCGACGCTTACGACATCTCTGTGGTCACCACGGAACTCGATGGCGGTGTTCGCAATAGCAACGACAAGGTGAGCGGCTCGCTCGTGCTCACGCCAAACAAGAAGACGTTTGCCGCTGGCGACATCATCGAAATCAAGGTGTCGGGCAAGGACCTCCACTACGTGAACGGCTTGAGCTTCGCTTTGCCTTACAACGTCAACGAACTGGAATATGTTGGCACAACGCTGGTGGGCATGAAGGAAATGGATAACCTCACCTACGACCGCTTGCACACCAACGGCCAGAAGGCGCTCTATCCGACCTTCGTCAACCGTGGTAACAACTTCCTCCTTGACGAAGGTAGCCACGAGCTCTTCACCATCAAGTTTAAGGCTAAGAAGGCTGGCAAGTTCAACCTCAAGGCCCAAGATGGCATTCTCGTCGACCGCAACCTCGGAACGGTGAAGTTCTGATAAACCGCATGCTGTGTCTGACGACCTCTCCTGCGGCAACGCAGCGAGGTCGTGGCACCCCATAATGCCTCTCCGCTCCTTCCTTCCGCCAAAACTGCGGAAACGGAAGGCGGCAGACAAATGATATGCCCCGCGGCATTCCTTCATAGAAGGAGTGGCGCGGGGCTTTTTGTATGCGACCCGATGGGTAGGGTGTTCAAAATCCAGGAAAATCAAGGTTGGCAAAGCGGCGCCAGCGCCCCTGCAAGGGGCTCATATTTAGGGTAGGGGCTTGCCCCTACCTTTTGGAGCCGATTTATGAACCTCGCCCCTGTAAGGTAGGGTGTTCAAAATCCAGAAAAAATCCCGCACGATTTTTGAC
>ERZ1026870.1269-NODE-1269-length-11295-cov-16.329270_pt1 | contig 11295 bp, 9 predicted proteins | sample MGYA00380165_ERZ1026870 | MGnify/ENA primary metagenome ERZ1026870 (study PRJEB33269, sample SAMEA4719801) | human gut metagenome | biome: human-associated habitat; feature: organic feature; material: feces | place: Cameroon | collected 2013-10 ...
ATGTTGAAATCATCGAGAATGATATCGAATGCAGCATAATATGCCTGTCTGATATTTCCCTCAATTCCCATTATCTCATCTACAGCCTTAGCATCTGGCAAAGTATTACTCAATCTTTTAATAGTATCGATAATATCTTGCAGGTCTTTTCCTCTACGATTATAGTAGTTGAGGTTCATAACCATATTCCATGCTGCTCCCTGAATGAACTTTCGTGCCAATTCAACTCTTTTCTTCTTGTTTTGGTATGCAGATGTTTGTGCCAACAATGCCTTGCCAGAAAGAAGACTTTCGCGAGGCATGAAGCTTCCCGTATAGTTCTCGTAATAATCAAAGAAATGTACGGGTATGCCTTTTTGTCCCAAGAAATTGAACAATGCGCTATTGGCTCTAAGACTGCCGAAGGCATACAGTTCTGCAACATCCTCAATAGGAATGTATCGAGGTTGCTGCTTAATCTCCGTATTGTCTTCGTTCACTACCACAGGCGTAAACTTCAAAGTGTTGTCTTTGCGTTCCATAATGCCTGGGTTGAACAGATAGAAACTTCTTTTCATTCTTCTTCCTCCATCTCGTTAATATAACAAAAATCAAAGTAGCTGCAATTCTTGCAGATGCCTTTCTTAGCAATTGGTGGACATGTCTCTTGAGAGATTATCTTTGTGATGTCTTCCGCAATAGACATGATTTCTTCCCTGTCTATATCTGTTAGTATCACTTCTTGCGTCTTACGTAAAAGAGGATATTCCAAGATGCCCTTCACGCCATCAATACCATGCTGTTCGAAAATATACATGTAATATTTCAGTTGCCATTCATGAGCTTTATCCACCTTATTAGATTTGTACGTTGCGGATAACTTGATTCATGCACCAGCTTTCCTTCATAGACCAAGTCAGATTCTTGTTCCATGTTGATGCTATTGGCAAACAGCCATAGTTCCCTATGACATACGAAATAATAGTTTATAAATGTGCCTGAAATTCTCATATAAAAACTCACAAAAAATTAGTATCAGTAAACTTATCCGTATTAATGCCTTCATCGAAGGAATAAAGATCTTCCCAACTGTTAAGATAAAGAAATCCATATTTTTCGTAACCAAACGTATGAATTATATCATAATCTTTACCATAAGGATAGATACAAAATGAGAACTGACTCATTAAGCTGAGTATTTGTTTCATCTTGATTTTGTTTTTTATAAAGTCTTCATCAGGTGCAGTTACTAACTCCTCAAAGAAATCCCATACCTTACGTCCGTCAATATTATCATTGTCTAATAGCCCAAACTCATTAGCTATAGCAACCACATTTCCCAACATAGAAGAAGGTATCTGTAACGGAACAAAAACTGTTACGTTTTTTTGATCAATAAGGCAAATAGACCGATTTATTTCAGGAAAATTTAAAGACTTAATTGCTTCATAAAAATCATGGATATTCTGAATATAAGCAGATTTATTCTTCTGCTTTATCTTACTCATGATAATATCATACAACTTGTCAAAATCCTTACTCGCAAGAATTTCTTTATATGCTGTTGAGTCTGCATTCGATTTTGTCATAATTTCATATCTCTCATCCTTACCGTAAAGTGATTTTTCGGAGTCGCAATCAAACAAATAGAGTTTACAATTGTCCTTATTGCAATTACGATTAATTCGACCAGCCAGTTGTTCTTCACTGTCAATTAGCGACTTGTCTTTAAATCCGAGATCCATGTCTATGTCCACTCCTGCTTCTACAACTTGTGTGGTGATAAGCAGCAATTTACTATTTCTATAACATCTAGACTTCAAAGAAGATATTATCATTCTACGTCTTGGTTCTAGAATTGTCCCAGATAGAATAACAATATTATCAAAAAAGCCGTTTACTTCTTTTGCAAGAGAACAAAAAGTATTAGCTGTTCTTTTGGTAATAAACTCGACTATTGTAAAGACCCCATTCACATTGTCTTTGTTTTCGGTAGAATATTGATACGATTTTTCTTCCACGACATTAAAAAGTTCTTTCAAGTATGCTTCCTTTGTGTCATCATTTGGTTTTTCCTTTTCAAGAAGAGAGTAATCAAAAGATACCCTGTTGCAAAAATTGGAATTTCTAAAATATTTGTCTCTGTCTGGTACTAAATAGGTAAATGGGTCTTGCCTATCATTAGCCATCAATAATTTTCCAATTTTTGGAAGCGTGGCTGACATTAGGATAAACTTCATATTGAAATATTGAGCATACCATGAAATAAGGCAAATAATCTTATTCCACATTCTCGGTGGATACGATTGAAGCTCATCTATAATAACTACAGAATTGGCTAACCGATGAATAAGATAATTGCTTTCCTTTACATTTGTCTTTAGGATATTGAAAAAATTGATATGGGACATTAATGTTATGGGATAGTCCATAAACATCTGATCCAGATAATTAAGATACTGATCTTCATTCTCATTTTTTTCATCCGAACATTTTACTGGAGCTTTTGAGTGAATCTCTGCTATATCATCGTCTTCAAGGCCAAGGGTTTCCTTAAGCGATTCATATGTTTGTGTAATCAGTGTCGTGAAAGGGAAAACATAGAAAATGTTCTTAATGGAAGAATCTGCATCCAGCAATTCCCCCAAAGCCAACATGGACACATTGGTCTTTCCTGCCCCTGTCGGTGCATCTATGTAGAAAAGTCTTTCCCCAAGGTGATGGCGTATATTTGTTACGACATCATACGCCAAATCGCACCTTAGGTTGTTAAGACTCTCGTTGCATCTCTGGCTGACATCATGCTTCGGTTCTATACCTTTTTCCACATAATCAAATACTTTGTGATTGTATGCTTTGCTGTTATGAACATTATAAATAATTTTATCTCTAAGCACACTATTAATGAATCCTTTACTAGAATGAATGCTTTTCCAATTATTCATAAAGTGAGCGGTAGCAAGATAGTCTGATGCCGTCAACAAAGAGTAACACAGTCTTACAAGTGCATAAACAGGATAATTGTGGTCTGCAAGTTTCGACAAGTCATTAAAATAATCAAATGCATCGTCTATTCTGGACAAGAAATTATTAAACTTTTCCAACTTGTCCTCTGACATATTTATATTTAGAAATGATATGTATGGACTTAGATCACTGGATTTAATATTTGTCCAAAAGTCCATATTCTCACACTCTCCCAATTCGCTACTATGGTGCTTTGCAATAGAGTAGCTCATAAACAAGGCGATATTACAAAGAAAGACAATCTCGTCATTCTCAGTAAAGCTCTTATCTAACAGGTTGAAAACAGAAATGGCAAGATATAGGTAGGCACTTATAAGTGAATGGTTTGAGCCAAAATTATGAAGAACAATCTTCAGTTTTTGATTGTTCTTCATCTTGTTCTTTTGAAACTGGTCATTCAACTTCCCTAAATCATGGTAAGCTATTGCGTCCCAAAATAATTGATAAACCATTTGGTGTAGTCTAGCATCACAAGGCCCAATTGTAGATTTTTCGATAAGACCTTTTATAATGCCATCCAAACCATTTGATGCAGCAATACTTTTTGCATATTTCATCGTGAGTACGCAGTGATCAACCAATTTCTCACGAACGGATTTGTTATCATTGGATACATGTGAATAGTAAATATCCGCATTTTTGATCAAGTTGCCAAAAAAGGCCTTATCGTATAATCTACCAATCATATCATTTATATTATTTATATCATTTGTATTATCTGTGAATCACCTATATCAAAGAATGCAGCAGAGCCATCAACCGTCAATTCTTTACTGAATAAAATATTTGAATATACAAAATCTGCATAATCATATTGAAAGAGTTCTTCGTTGAATCCTACTGGCAACTTCTCAAAATATATGAACGTAGGTTTTTCATCACGCTTTGCGAACAAGGACAATGATGATTTTACAATATATTTACTTACCGCTTCATTCTTACGAAAAAGAGATGATATCTTAAAATCCCTGTTGAAATGGAAAGCTTTAAATTCAGAGTATTCTGTTGGATTGATCCACCAGACACCAAATTCGTTCTTACCCATATAAGGAATGTATTCGGCTCTATAAGACATTATGTTTTCATAAAGCCGCTTTTCCGTTTCATCATTTGTATTTAAAAGCAGGTAACACCTATAAGAAGGCTTGAGAAGGGTCTGCTCTTTGACTATCAGATTACCTCCAGCTTCATTACTCGCAAATCCAGTACCATTATTATAAGTGATAACCTCTTTTGTATAGTTACCATTGTCACTTGCCAATGGTTGTACGGCCACTTTCAAATCTCGGAATTTACAGTAATATTCTGGCAAGACACCTTCTTTTTCATGTCCCTTAAGGCCAACGATGGCACCAAGTATCCCCAATAATGCCGGTTTGTGCAGCATATTGTAAGTCAGATAGATGCCATCGTTGATATCAGGCTTCTTGAAGAAACCCATCTCTGCCTTCAAATCAAACGATATTAGCTTTTGATTTGAATTCATATTAAATATCGTATTGTTTGACTTCTTCGGTTAGATTCTTTAAAATGCAGGTTTGCTTATTATAGTAAACCTCCACACTCTCAACGGAGGATTTGATATCTTCGAGTTTGTTTGTTAATGCTTCAAAATCGTACACACATTTCCCGTTCTCTTTCTCTTCCTCCAATTTAATAAGTGTTGCAAAGCTGGGGAGAACCAACTTAGAACCTTCCTTGTTGAGTTCTACCCAAACAAGCATCTCGTTCTCACATCCTGCTTTGGACGCAGAATCATACCATGTTACTCCACGGCGCATACCTACTTTCAGCTTGTCTATATCTGCGGTACTTAACTTTACATCTTCACCTACAATTTCAGAGATATCATCCAGATTGCCTGGATTAATAGAGAAATGATGAAGGTAATGACCTTCTTCAAGTCTTGACTGTCGGCCTATCGTAGTCATACTTTTTTCGGTGTCGGTATCTTCATCCTTTTTACTAGCCTTATTACTAAAAGGCGATGTAATCTGTTCAGTATAGATATAATTGTCTTTCCAAATATTCATGCCATGATTTATTTGTACCGGTCCATGAACAGAAACGTTGGTACAACCTGCAAATGTTGCACCAAACAACTTGACATCAAGACATGACAAGAGGTTCTTGGCAACATCTTTTTTCTTAATTTTCGTCTTATCCTTAGGTATAGCTCCAAACAGATTCTCGTATCTTTCATCCAAAGACCTTGGATTTAGATTCTCGTTAAGGGTCTTCATGTAGAAAACATCAACATTTTCATAAGCATCCTTCAAATATTTTTTGATAGAATACTTGAAAGCTTTGTCTGTTGCATACACGATTCCGTCAGGAAGTGTGCGAGGCTGTCCTGAGAAATCTGCATTGTAATTTGAATTGATGGCTTTCACAATTGCGCAACCATACACTCTTTTTTTGAACTCTGCCATATTATACATATTTTATTTATTAGTTGTATTGTCATTTGTCTCATATATCACGCAAGGGCTGAAACAACCAGCAAGAAAGAACTTAAGCAATGGTTTCATTTTTACTTCATTGCCGTTTGCAAGTGTCTCTGATGCAAGTCTTTCAAACTTTCCTTTACGTTGGTAGTTTACTTTTATATCATGCTTGTAAATAGCTATAGACTGAGCAATTTCATCCTGTAGTTGAGACGAAGTGCTTTTCTGCAAGTAAGGCTCAAGCATGGCATAAGTCTTGTTCTTTGCTTCGCTACGGTCTATAATGTATGATACAAGTTGACCTGCAGCAAAGGCAAGTTCTTCAGAACTATTGAGGGTTGCCTTACCAGAGGCAACGTCTCTAATTTTCTCTCTTAACTCTGTTACATTTTTTTCCATTTTTTTATTGTCTAAACGGTTAAACATTCCTTGAAGGCTAAACCATATATTTATCTTTCTTTTTATATTGTTATTCCATTCACATCGTTTTTTTATTATCTCAGATTTGATATTCGTTAGAATTGAATTGAACATCATGTCATCAAACATGTTCTGGGTTATCGCCTTTAAATCAGATTTATATATATAAGCGTATACAGCTTGCCTATATTTGAGGATTAAATCAACCATAAGACTACCTCCTTGTATATACTCTGGCTTAGGAAGATCTCCAAAATAAGAACATGTGTAATCGTCATCTTTGATCTTGACCAAGGTATTATTAAATATCATCTTTACCACAATTCTTTCAAAATCAAATATCGTCCTGATATTGATATCGGAATCCTTGTTGAAGACTTTGTTTTCATAAAATCCAGCATCTGTTACATTAGACACGGTTACAGGTTGACTAAGCTCATATCTAAACATTGGAACGAAATCAAAATCATTTAAGACCATCCCTGACTTCGTGTTTGAATAGTTCAGAAGATAATAATCTGAAAGATATTTTTTATTCGTACTTGTAAAGAGGCTTTCTAATAACTCTCTGTACGATAATGGTTCCTCTTTATCGTTGAATATTTTCACGATAGCCGTATTTATTTCACGTTGGTCCACCACGATAGGGAGAGGATTGGGAAGACATTTAGATTTGCGTCTAAGCAACTTGTCCAAATAGAACAAAGCCATAGCATCGTTGATAGAAAACCTTTGGCTTATTCCACCCTTAAGATAACATGTTTGATGTTTCAAAAAAGGCTTCTTATTATTGTATGCCGTAAGGAATCCAACTACTCCATGTTTCTTATCAGAAAGAATCTCCCCGTTGAAAATTTCCTGCTCAATATATTCTTTATGTTTTTTTTCAATTTCTTCTATAGGAACACTTCTAAGATACAGATGAACATAATCCTTTTCCGATAATTGCTCATATTCTTCAAGACTTTTCAAACAAGAAATTATTTCCTTGAAAGATGAGAAGAAACCTTCAATCTCCGCTTTATATTTATATGTTTGACTATCGTTAGCCTCCAACATGTTTAGATTATAAACACGGATACAGTTGTCACAATAATCATTTATTCGGTCACTTACAACCTCAAAACGTTTATTCCGTATTAGTTGATTATTTTCTTTTATTTCATCCTTGGTTGGTTTGTCTTTCTTTTTAAATATCTTAATACCGTGAGAGCGTTTATCTTTATCACTGAAATTAAAGTTGTAAGCTATTGCGAAAGGAGAACAAGAATGGATTTTCTGTTCCTTATCGAATTTCTTAACTTTATTCATCGTAATATATGTGGTTGCCTCTTGATATCTTATACAATATTTCCATAGGTTTATATTTTTATTTTTTCCATCGAAATAATCATAATCAATACCCTTCTTAAGGTCTTTGTTAACCCAAACGCCTTTACTGTCAATATCAATAAAGACATGAAGTCCCTTATCAGGCTGACTTTTCCATTCCATAATGTCAGGAATGTCAGACATAAGGTCATTCATAAAATTGATTAATTCTCTTATCATATTGTTTCTTTCTTTATTTCAATAAATCCAAATCCCTGTGAACATTGTTCTCCGACTCCTCCTTCATAAGCAATCTTCATCAACTCCGAAGGTGCTTTCATGCGGAAAGAGCAGAGATAACCACGCACTCTTGATTCGTAAGGAGTATTGGCTTTTATAGTTATCAACTTCGACTTGACCTTATTGTCTGTCAATTCGAATAAAAACTCCTTGTCGTTCATATCAAATGGTTGCCCATGAATGCTCTCAAACCTTGCCAACAGTCCCTTTAGTATGCCTTGAGCAAATTTAGGATTGTCAGGAGATAAGTATTGTATTTTGTTGTCCTCATGTTGCTTAACACAAATAGGAGACAAGGCTTGGAAAGTCATAACTTCGGACAAAGGCGGCATGGGCATAGCTTCTACTCCAACAACATCAAATGCAACTTGATATTTCCTATTGCCAATGGTAAAACTTTGATGAGCAAATATACCTTGAATGAACTCCATGGTGCTTTTCTCTGGAATGAAACTAATGTACCAAGTAGCTCTTTCACCCATGATATTAAGACATCCTTCTTTCGGCAAAGGTCTTACCTTTTCAAAGATAAAAGGCGAATAGCAAAATAGCTTAAATCTCTTGCTTCCATTCAATTGATAACCATTTTCATGGAGCCATGATGAATATTGCGTATCAGCTTGCGCCAATATGCGATAGATGACTGCAGACTGCTCGTATTGGTAGTTAAACGGCAGTAGGTATCCATGCTTTCGGTTCATTTTTAAAGTTATCTTAAACTTCATCACTAAAAATCATTTATGGTCTATAAAGTTATCAAATATATTATCATGTTGCTCTTTTATTTAACGTTAATTAGATAAAAGATGCAAATATTCTGCATATTTTATTCTATCAAACTTTTTATTATTGAATTGACTCTCTTCTCCCTTCCGATAGTCTCAGGGAAACTATAATCTCCCCAACCTTCTTCCAGTCGATTCTTCTTTATCATCTCGTCGTACCACCAGTCGTAGTGTTCGCGAGAGATCATTCGTAAGTCCCATGCGGCATGCACTTGCGCAGCGATTGAGATGCCGTATAGCTCCCTTAGGTCGATCATTTCCTCGAGAGTGAGTTGCTCACGATGTTCTGCCCCCATTTCTTCGATGAAAGTCTGCTTGGGGAAGAGGAAGAAGTTGGCGAATTTGTTGCACATCTTTTCAACATTGCATTCGTCGGAGAAATGTAGGAGGATATGGGCAAGTTCATGGCAAGCCGTGAATCGGAGTCGTTCAATAGTAGTCTTTTGTGGACGCATATCTACAACTATCAATGGATGACTTTCGTCGGCAAATGTGCTAAGTCCCAAAATGCCATCAGGCAGTTCTGTTGAAAGAATCTTAATGCCCTTTCTTTCCATTAGTCTTAACACAGCAGGCAGAGGACCACTGCCACATCTCCATACCTCACGCAAACGGTCGGCTGCAAGGATAACATCGTCAAGAGTAGATACTGTTATGTCTGCCAATGGGTTAGAGAAATCAGACTTCAATCCAACCTTCTTTTCCATAAGCAGATAGCGTTCTGCCCAATAACTCAACATTGTTTCAAACTGTTGCAAATCTTCTTCTGACAGCATGTTGTCTGCTGTAGAACGAAGCATCGGCATGTCTATCTTTGTTGACTTGCCATAGAAATACGATTCGCTTACACCGAGTGTGTCTGCAAATGCTTTGACCATGTCAGGCTTAGGTTGCATAACACCTCGCTCATAATTATAGATACTTTGGCGAGTGACATGAATTTTTGCTGCCTTAACAAATTGGTCAAGACTGTAACCACACATTTTGCGGGCTTCTCGCAATCGAATAGGAATAAATGATTTACGCATTAGGTTTTTTTTGTTTACAAATATACACAAAATAAAAATAGCTGTAAATAAAATAGATATAGGTTAACATAGTTTTAACAGTTGAATAAGCTTGGAATAAATTTCCCTTGATTTTCTTTGTCCATTCCATTATTCTTTATACCTTTGTCCCCCGAAACATCAAGAGCAGTATTTATCTGCACCAACCGAGCACGACAGCCACGGTGGTCAAGATACGATGTGGAAATAAGTTTAATTTCAAAAACAAGTCATTATGAACAATTCATTTTACAACGATTTTGCTGCGCGTTTTGCAGCTGGTACACTCACTTCACTTGTTGAATCATTTAATAATCAGGTAGGAAAACGTGGCTTTAACTCCGCGCGTGCTGCCTACGACCAGGCTCTTATTGACGAGCTTGTGCGCCGAGGCATTGATGTGTCGGCGGTGTCTGACGGCACAACCATTTCTTTTGCACATTATGTGGAGCTGGACAACAATAGCTTGGTAATAAAAAAATAAAATCAATTAGCAGCATTTAAACAGTATATGATGCCGCCTGCTCTTATGATACCGCATCGTTTTAATTGACATTATAAGGTATAGATAACGTATGCAAGCGATCTATGCTTGCTGTCAAATGCATCTATGCTTGCTATCAAATGTATCTATGCTTGCTATCAAATGTACTTTTGATTGCTGTCAAATGCATTTTTATACAAAAAGCAGATTGCATTAGCCGTAATACCGGTTGTGCAATCTGCTTTTTATCTGTACATTTTATAGAGCCTCTTTTTTAAGTTGGCTCAATTGAAAATTCTTTATAATCGATGTTTTTTAGAGAATTCTACCTCTAATCGACAGCTTCAGCACGGGATAAACCTGCAACCAGTCCATGAACTTAGAGATGTCGTCGTCGGCATCCTGATCGATAACCTTCTGAAGGTCGCCTACGCCATCGGCATAAACTACCGGTTTGCCTTGGAACTGTGCTCCAATCTCAAAGCGTGCGCCGAAACGTTTCTTCGGGATAAGTCGGCCAAAACCAAGACCAAGGTAAGGACGGAAGTTCTTTACCTTAACGCCGCCATTTACATTACCATTCTCGTCCACCGGAATCTGATAGTCGCCAATTTCTATGTTATACTGCTTGCCTTGTGCATAAAGGTTCTGCAGGTCGTCGCTGTGACCAGAAATCTCTATAAGCTTGTCGCCTCCAACAGAGAATCCTGCTGTTACGAAGAACGAGTTTGCATTGTCAAATGGATAGCAGTCGAACTTTACGTCGAACGTTGTTCTTGAGAACTTGCCCTTGATGTCCATCTGTCCTTCATAGTTGTAGCCTTGGGCTTGGCCAGCCACATCGGCAGATGTATTGATGTTGATGTTGGGCATAACGTTGAGTCCCACACGTGCCTGTACATATTTGGTGAGTGGAACAGCCACGTCGAAACCGATACCCTCGGTACCTACACCCACGCCTACGCCTACACGATTGGCGATGCCATACAGATTGTCGTCCTGTGCCGAAACGGCAGTAGTACCAGTCAGCAGCATTAGGCCGATGACCATACTTTTTACTAAGCCAAATGTCTTCATACTCATTACGATTAAATTGTTAATTGTGTTTTCTGCAGACCGGTTCTTTCTGAGATTTTATCAGTTAGTACAAGTCTATGTGTTTAATTTTGCAAATATAGCAAATTAAATGTAAAAAGACAAGTAATGGCTATAGAAAAATGAATTATATTTACTTTTACTACCCGTTGGCGGAATTGATTTAAGTTGATAAATATGAGTAAAAGGTTGTACATGTCGCTGATTTTTATTAAGTGGAGTTATCCATTCCTATGATCTGTCAAAGGCAAGTGTGGCTGACAAAAGGATTGAGACAATATTCTCACAACTTACAGACCAGTTCTTAGTCATCAGGAACTACGCGAAAATAACGAATGGTTTGTTTGCCAGAATCAAGATAAACATAATAAAGAAGGTTTCATGTTTTTTCTCCCTATTTT
>ERZ1026870.1276-NODE-1276-length-11225-cov-14.011101_pt1 | contig 11225 bp, 7 predicted proteins | sample MGYA00380165_ERZ1026870 | MGnify/ENA primary metagenome ERZ1026870 (study PRJEB33269, sample SAMEA4719801) | human gut metagenome | biome: human-associated habitat; feature: organic feature; material: feces | place: Cameroon | collected 2013-10 ...
TGAGACTATACGCATTGCATGACTGTCGTATCACTCGAAATGTCGGATGAACCTTTTTTGTTCAGGTTGCCCTTCCCTTGGCTTCCCATTAGAGTTTCGATACATCTCCGTCTTGCCTCCGATGATTCTCCGATATTTCTTCGATCATTCTTCGATCGATCTTCGATTCCCGAACGGAGAATGAACGGAGAACGAACGGAGAATGAACGGAGAATGAACGGAGAACGAACGGAGAACGAACGGAGAACGAACGAAGAACGATCGAGAACCGAACGGAGGATGAACGGAAGATGATAGGAGCTCGAACGGAGGATGAACGGAGAACGAACGGAGAACTAACGGAGAACGAACGGAGAGCGAACAGAGGAGTTAACTCTCTTAGCCAAGCGTTCTGTGTTCCTTCGGTATGATATCGGAATGCCTTCGGAATTGTCGTCCGCCAAAATGGAGCGTGTTTTAGCAAACTTACGAGTGCAAAGTTACAACACGAAAAAGCGAAATCCAAATTTTCTGCAAATTTGTGGTGTTTCGAAAGCACAGAACGATGAAAATACAAGACTAACCCGTTGGCGGAATTAATTTAAGTTGATAAATATGAGTAAAAAAGTTGCACATGTCGCTGATTTTTAGTAACTTAGTGGTGCAAAAACATTAAGTTTAAATCATCATATGTACAACCTTTACACAAAATTCGTCAAAGTTCTTGAAATATGCAAGCATTTCTCTGAAAATATTGCCAATGAATGGGGTAATGTTCCACGCCGTGGTCCAATACCGAAGTTTTCTGACTTAGAAGTGGTGGCATTATCTCTAACGGCAGAGGCAGAGAGCATTGATAGCGAGAAGTAGTTATTCGACTATAATTTGCAAGAGTACAAGAGCAATATTCCCAATCTCGTATCAAGGAGATAGTTCTATGACCGAAGAAAGAAAACGGCTAGATTGTGTGAGGAACTGCGCAAGAGAATTGTCATGAAAATAGATGGCGGAGAGAATCAGTTCTTTTTTGATTCCAAGCCAATAGAGGACTGGAAGCCGACATCCATTCCGTTTGCAAAGGCAAGAAAGAGAATTGAAACGTTATTTTTACAACTTACAGACCAGTTTTTGATCATCAGGAACTATGCTAAAATAACGAATGGTTTGTTTGCCAAAATTATAGGAAAAATTAGTGCACTCATTATTTTGCAATACGTAAATTTCATTAACAACAAGCCTATGTGCAGAATTAAGTATGCACTAAATTAATTCCGCCAACAAGTTCTACAATAGTAGAAATTATAAGGTCTTTATAGACACCTTAAAGAGTATTTTATCTCTGGTGCATCTACAATAGTAGAAATTATAAGGTCTTTATAGACGCTTCCCACAAAAGTCTTACCTTTTCCCAATCTACAATAGTAGAAATTATAAGGTCTTTATAGACCGTATCAACTCCTACAAACATACGGCACTGTATCTACAATAGTAGAAATTATAAGGTCTTTATAGACAATACATTTGCGTTGTCAGATGATAAATCTACAATAGTAGAAATTATAAGGTCTTTATAGACAAAGTATTGTTGCGGTGTTGGTTGTTGAATCTACAATAGTAGAAATTATAAGGTCTTTATAGACCACAAAATAGATTTTGAAAAGTGCGAACCCATCTACAATAGTAGAAATTATAAGGTCTTTATAGACGCTTGGCAGGTTCTATCACACGTTTAAATCTACAATAGTAGAAATTATAAGGTCTTTATAGACAGGCTACATATATATATAAGTATGTATTATCTACAATAGTAGAAATTATAAGGTCTTTATAGACCGGTTAAGGTATTTCTTACCTTGTCTTGATATCTACAATAGTAGAAATTATAAGGTCTTTATAGACTTGATGCAAGCTTGCAAGAGTTGTACAATATCTACAATAGTAGAAATTATAAGGTCTTTATAGACGTCAAAGAAAGGAGATGCAAAGTTCTGCTATCTACAATAGTAGAAATTATAAGGTCTTTATAGACACATATTACAGAGAACGATTAAGCTCTTATCTACAATAGTAGAAATTATAAGGTCTTTATAGACTGCGAGAGTGTATGCTTTTTCCATAATCCGTATCTACAATAGTAGAAATTATAAGGTCTTTATAGACTAAAATACTTTTGAATAAGGGTGTTGTAAATCTACAATAGTAGAAATTATAAGGTCTTTATAGACGTCGAGGCAGGGTAGCATAACGACCTCGAATCTACAATAGTAGAAATTATAAGGTCTTTATAGACGAAAAATAACAATCGTAAAGTCTGATGAAATCTACAATAGTAGAAATTATAAGGTCTTTATAGACTACTTTTGTGCAAAACTTGTCATAAGTATCTACAATAGTAGAAATTATAAGGTCTTTATAGACCAATTAAATAACTTTGTTAGGACAAATATATCTACAATAGTAGAAATTATAAGGTCTTTATAGACGCTGCAATGTTATTAGCGGTGATCTCGTTATCTACAATAGTAGAAATTATAAGGTCTTTATAGACAAGGAACTCGCGTTTTTAAAATGCTGTGTATCTACAATAGTAGAAATTATAAGGTCTTTATAGACCTAAGATAGTTTACCCTTCTTATTTAATAATCTACAATAGTAGAAATTATAAGGTCTTTATAGACTTAGGTACTCAAAATGTTAATTTAGGCCTCATCTACAATAGTAGAAATTATAAGGTCTTTATAGACTCTTTAAGCATTCAAGGCAGAATCTCTTATCTACAATAGTAGAAATTATAAGGTCTTTATAGACTTGTCACAACCTTGTTTCTTTTTGAAGAATCTACAATAGTAGAAATTATAAGGTCTTTATAGACCACCCACTTAGCCCCTCGCGCCACAGCATCATCTACAATAGTAGAAATTATAAGGTCTTTATAGACTAAATACAAGCAAACCAGGGATTTTATATCTACAATAGTAGAAATTATAAGGTCTTTATAGACTCTTTCCTATTTTCTTTTGAATATCCTTATCTACAATAGTAGAAATTATAAGGTCTTTATAGACATGCGCCTCCTTATCTTCAAGCAGTCGATCTACAATAGTAGAAATTATAAGGTCTTTATAGACCGCACACATCTGCCTGAACAACTCACGGATCTACAATAGTAGAAATTATAAGGTCTTTATAGACCCTTATGTTTGCAAATGTACACAAAATCCTTTATATAAAGGACTTTTGAGGGTGATTTTTTAAAGATTTTTATCCCCCATGTAGTGTTGATAATAATGTAAGGATTTTTGAATTTACTGGAAATCAAGCAGTTATGTGTGTATTGCGAAAAATATACAGACTTATGTTTGTTCTTTAAAAGAAGACAACATCCCTGTCTCTATGAATCGCATTACCATATTTTGTTAGTTTGTCAGCTTCAACGTCAAAAAGAATTATGCTATCGTCAGTGGTGAAATGTTTGGCATAAGCTTCAATTTTAGCAATAAGATTATTAACAATTCTCTTTGTATTCCTCACTTCATACACGGAGAACTGAAGCCGAATGGCACCATTACTTTTAAGCATCTTTGAAAAGTTGGTGCGCATTTTATCGTCCGAAATATCATAACTTATAATTATCATTTATACTCAAAAATAGGATATTTTTGTGTTGATTTACAACCCATAAAACATCTATAGTATTGTTGTATATACTTGAAAATATCAATTTTTCTCTCGATTAAAACATCGTAGAAAACACGATAATAATCAGCGCATTTTTCATATTTCAAGCGGTATTCTTGTTTAATCAGCGTAAAATCTTTCTCAGAGAATTGTTTCCTATTAAATGCAAGGAGAGTTGTATGGTCAATAATACATCTAAAAGGTTCTATCAAATCACAAACTAATGATTTTCTTTTAAACCAAAGTCGATGATAAACCCCAACATACAAGTCAAATCCAAACATACGAAGGAACGATTCCATGTAGTTAAACAAAATAGTGTAACCAATGTCAAGTGTAACATTTAAAATATCACACTTCATTCTTGGATGTCTGCCTTTCCAATTGTGTTGTTGAAAATATGCAGCAAAGAAATATTTAGCTACTGTTCCCTCCATCCCCATTAGATGGTTGTATTCCGTTATGCTTGAGATGCTATTGAGTGCAGCCTCGCATTGACTTATGGCTTCTATTGTTGTTTCATCTTTCTTTCTCGTTTTTTGTAGATTAACCTTTTGATTTAGTATTTTGTTATAAACAAGAACTTTACCTATGGTAATATCATTGGGTGCAAAATCAAATTGACGTTTGCGAAGCAAGTAATTGGCTTCAGCAGAATTAGCCCAAAAGAAAATGGGACGTAGGTTAGATTTCATAACAACAAGTGCAACTCCATACTTCTTGCATTTATCAATCAGTGGAGTTGTAACGGTTATGTGTCCAATAATGAAAAGTGCCAATAACTTTTGGAAAGGAAATTTAGTCAAGGTTTTTTTCTTATCACCTTCAATTTCCTCCAACATAAGTTCTCCGTTATTTACTCTAAGACTGCGGTCGTGCTGTATGCAGTTAACCACAAAAATAGTTCTCATTTCGATATCTTTATGTGTAAACATTGTCTGTATTGGTTTTATCACAAAGATTGCAATAAATGCAATGCGTGCATTTGTTGGGATTTATTTGTATTGTAGTAGAGGCGGGATCATAATGTTTAAACTGCTCTATAACGCCTATGAGTTCTTGTTTTCCAAGTTCTCCTGGCAAGTCAATAGGAATCATTTTGTTAGTTGATATTTCATAGAAAGCAAGTTGTTCAACTTCATATCCCATTTCTTTTAAGCAGAAGTATTGTCCCCATAATTGGTAAATTTGCCCACGAAATATTCTCTTAAGATTGTTCTTACGTTCAATCAACAGATGTTTATCTTGTTTATAGACGTCTATTTTGCCAGATATTCCCAATTCATCACAATAAACGGGGAGCGACATAACATCGCCTTTTCGAGTAGAACTATTCTTTTGATCAACACCTTGGTGAGCAATGGTGCCTTTAATTTGTGGAGTGGCTTTATATAAATCTTCGTCCGTCTCCATATACACGCTATGCAAGTATATGGAGTACGGACAGAAGATAAAGTCATTCAGCGTAGAAAGCGGAATGTAGTCATTCATTTTTCATATGGCTTTTGTTGTGCAAAATTGAGCCAAGCCTTGTTTGAAATATCATACTTAAAGTTGGCTAAATCCTTTGTTTCTTTTATTTGCTCAATAAGCATCAATCCCTTTCTGGCAATGTTATAAGCGCCATTAGCATCCGCGTTCTTAGGAAGTGTGTCACCACATGAACGACTATCATAGAATACTCCGTTTTCATCGGCAACGGGTGAAACCAAATAGTCGGTTTCTGTTCCTGTAATGCTGTTACGCATTTGCAAAGTCAGTTTTAATATATGAAGCAATCCAGTAAAGAAAGCTTTGTCGGTTTGTGAGCAGATTCCTTCTTTAAGATTACCACCTATATTGATATGATAAATCTCAAACAATGCCTTCAACTCTTTTGTTAGGTCCACATCCTGATTATCCCATTGCGAATTTTTATCTGCATTTCTGAAAATACGGATACGACAGCCTTGTGTGCAAAGCGTCCACTTTGTTCGTGTACCCTCAGCTTTCGTGCCAAACTTGTCATAGTCAAGATAAAACTCAAACCAATCCTTATCTGTATTATAGCGAATTGCATCAAATTTAGAGAAAAAAGCCTTTGCTTTCTCTGTATTCTGATAACGAGTGTCCAATAAGTTTACAAATCCAGTAACGGGGTCTATCTTTGATGTGTTCCATGCAGGAATGTAGAACAAAAATCCACTTTGCTTTCCTAACTTTTGGAAACTATCAAACTTACTCGTTAACTGGTAAGCATTCAACAGACCACCCGACTGTGTGGCATCAGCCTTCTTGTCAACAAGATAGTTAAGCTTGTCTATCAACATTTTCTCAAACTTCTGATAAACTTGCTTTTCCACCTTTTGACGACCACGCATGAATCCCTTATTCAAGTCTTCCAATACTACTACTGCATGGTATTTCACCATGAGTTGTGTAATCTTATGGATAACCTGTGACAAGTAACCTTCTTTAAGTTCCTTGATGTTTTCTATAGTTTGCCAACTTTGACGAGCTGTGAGACGTTCCTCCTCGCGTGTGTTCAATAAATCGTGATAGTTCGTACGATAAGTATTACCATTATACTCATTCACGATTTCGTTGAGAGTGTATTGCTCCTTGATGTTGCCTTGCATATCAATAACAACAAGATACAGTAAATGACGTTCGCCACGGTCAATGCCTATGATGTGGGTATCCTCTGCTTGTTGCAGATATTCTCTTACTTGTTGGTTGATATTCTCAGAACCAACGCTCTTGAAGTTCATAGTGATGGGCACATGCAACAAGAACTTGTCAACCGTGTAACGGCGATCCTTTACGAGGTCGTATTCAAACACACTCTCCTTCTTTTTATTCTCCTTGTTCTTATTCAGAATAGGATGATTAGCAGGGTGAGTTGGATGAGTGTAGACGATACTTTTTTTGCGATAGAACATTTCTGCCTGTCCATTTAGTTTATAGACCACATCAGCAAGATTGCGTTCATCAAACAATGCTTTCCAATAAAGGGTGTGCATATTGGGAGTACCTTTACTATATTTTGAGAAATCTTTATTGTAGATTTGGAACAGATACATCTTTCCATCATCAACAAGTTTGTCGATAAAGGATACAGAAACTTTCGTAAACGACAATTTATAACCTTGTTGTTCTACTTCACGGTAGAATCCACTGAGGTCTTTATATGTTGAAGTATCTGAGAATTTAAAACCAAACTTGCTCCAATCCTCATGTATATCTATTGACTGCTTGAAAAAATCTATCAAATCATGGCAATCATTTATATTGAAGTTCTTTCCTTTTTTATGTGTATCGTTATTATAGTTTTCAACAATCTGCTTGCTTGGTTTAAAATAATCGATTTTTGATTTTGAAAAGAATACCTTAGGTAGCATTTTATTGGCACCAGGCAACAGTTTGTATACCATCTTTTCATAACATTCTCCATCAGACGGCATAGTCTTACCTAACAACTTTTTCGATTCTTTATTCATTATGGCAAGATAATACAAACCATTACGGCGCAAGATAATGCTTGCATAGTCTTTTTCCTTGTTAGCATCCCAACCACCAAGCAATTGTGGATTCTCAAAGTTAAGCTTTATCTTCTTTTCAGAATAAGGTTTACGCGTCATGTAATTACGCACCATGTTATACAGAGGAGTCACAGTATCGAGTTCTGTCCATAGAGAAGCCAATTCGCCATAAAAGCGTTCATCTTTATCGCTTTCGTCACCCCTTCCTAACAATGGTTTAACAAAATGCTGCAAAGACTTGATAGCATCCAATAAAGCTTTGACTTTGGCAACATTAGTTTTATCCTGCGATAAATTCTTATCTGTAGGATATTGTGAATTTAACAAGTCAGAAATGTCAGTATAAGCGTTTTGAATAAGAGCAAACAGATTCTCACGCTGCATAGTTGGGGTATTTACCGCACCAAGTGTTGAAAAATACCACTGTACAGTGTAAGGATTTTTCTCATCCATTTCATTCAGACAGTCATTAATGTATCGTAAGCTAAAGCTATCTGCCTTTTTAAATATGTCAGAAATTCTCTTCTCATAATCTTCTTCCGACTCTTTACGCTTTCTGGCAGGTGCCACATTCTTGATGTTCTGTATTATGGCATTTTGAATTACACCCCAATCTCCAAACATCTTTTGCGAGATATCAGTTAGTTGTGCGTCGTTGCGTACGAATATACCATCAAGATTATAATCACCCAATGAGCATAATAGTGATTTTAGCACCTTGTCGCCAAGTACATTTTCAGATAGTCTTTCATAACAGTCCTTGATAGCATTCAACACCTCTTGGTCGTCGTTAAACTCTTCAGGCAACCATGATATAGCATTTCTATCGCTAAGAATCTGTTTAAACAAAACTTTTAGCTTGGGTAATTTTTCATTCTTATGCTGCTGATTGTATAAATTGATGTATTCATTAATGCCTTTTATCTTGACATCATGATCCTCATCGGTTTTTCCACCAATAATGGCATTATAAACATCAATTTGTTTTTGGGTAAGCAACATATTGTAGTAGTCGAGCTGGAACATTTCTTGAATACTTTCCACGTTTAAGTACGCAGCAAAGTTAGCATACAACTCCTCTATATTTGCCTGAATTTCGGGTTTCGCCACCGCCTTCTTGAAAACATCCATATTGTCAATGAATTTTGGAAGGTTTTCGTTAACAAGTCGATGGGCAATAGCAGTTGATTCCTCTTCTGCTGTATACATATTTTTACGGTTTGTGTGGAACCCCTCAAAATATGTAGTAAAGCCCCAGAATTCTTTTACAAGTTCTTTGGCTTCATCTTCCGACATTCCGTTAAGCTGACTCGAATTGGCACAATTTATAAATTGAATAAGGTCTGAATCAATAATTTTCTTTTTGTCCTCTTTGTCTTTATAAGACTCAATAAGTTTATTACCAAACAAATTAGCATAAGCCTTGTCATCAGTAAGTTTCTTCGCTATTACGGAGCGAAGATTTTGCTGAATCTCCTTAAATGTATTGTTTGCGTTTTCATCCCTGTTTTTCGACAGATAGCTTTCATAATACTCTTCTAATGAGTTTTTGTTTCCCTTATTTTCAAGGGGCAAGCAACCGTCGTTTAATACTCTATCGATAAACACCTTATGGTATTCGTCGATTAACTTTTTTACTTTCACATAGCTTTGTGCCCTGTGTTCATCTTCTTCTAACAAACCGCTCTCAATGAAGTTTTTCAAGGTAGAGCCAACAGGTTTTGCTTCAAAGCGCAAGGTTTTTGAAAGAGGGTAAATCTTTTTGAAATTTTCGTATTCCATGTTTTAAGAGTTTTGTTTATATTGTTTTGTTTATAGTTTCTTTTGTAGTTGCATTTATTCTTGCTTCCATTCTCTTTTCCCTTCCGATGGTTTCGGGGAAATTATAAACACCCCAACCGTCTTCCAGTTTATTCTTTTTTATTCGCTCGTCATACCACCAATCGTAATGCTCGCGCGATATCATACCTAAATCCCATGCGGCATGTACTTGTGCTGCAATCGACACACCATATAGTTCTTTTAGGTCGATCATCTCTTCGAGCGTGAGTTGTTCGCGGTGTGTAGACCCCATTTCCTCAATAAAGGTCTGTTTTGGGAAGAGAAAGAAATTTGCAAATTTATTGCACATTTTTTCTACATTGCACGTATGGCTGAAATGTAAGAGTATATGGGCGAGTTCATGGCAAACTGTAAAACGCAGCCGATCTGTGGTGGTCTTTTCTGGACGCATATCAACAACTATTAGTGGGTGGCTGCCGTCGGCAAAGGTGCTTAAGCCCCAAATGTCATCGGGCAGTTCTGCTGAAAGAATCTTAATTCCTTTTCTCTCTAAGAGTCTTAACACAGCAGGCAGGGGACCACTGCCGCAGTTCCAAGCTTTGCGTAAATGGTCGGCAGCAATGATTATATCTTCAAGAGTTGAAATGGTTATATTTGCCAATGGATTGGAGAAATCTGACTTTATACCAAGTTTTCTTTCCATAAGCAGATATCGTTCTGCCCAATAACTCAATAAGGCTTCAAGTTGTTGCAAATCTTCCTCTGATAGCATATCATCTCCCGTAGATCGAAGCATCGGAAGGTCTATTTTAGTGGATTCACCATAGAAGTAAGATTCGCCCACACCAAGTGTTGAAGCAAAAGCCTTGACCACATTGGGCTTAGGTTGCATCACTCCTCGCTCATAATTATAGATGCTTTGGCGTGTTACGAGCACGTTGGCTGCTTTGACCAGTTGCTCAAGGCTATAACCACACTTTTTACGGGCTTCTCGAAGTCGTATCGGAATGAAAGATTTATTCATTATTCTTTTTTTGTTTACAAATATATAGGAAAAAGATGTATCTGTAAACAAAAACATACAAATTAACATTATCTTAACAATTTAAAACGATTAAATTTATTTTCACCCCTCGTTTTCCACTTTTTATTCTTATTCCTTTATTGTAACTATTCAGCGATAGGGCATGACAAGTTTTCAAGCCTCAAATAAGGCTTGAATTGCATTAAACGGAGTATTGTTGTGTTTCTTGGCAGTTTCAACGATTGAATGTAATTCGAGAAACGCGTCTGCTCCAAAATCAGAACGGAATGTGCAGGAGTTCTTCAACTTGATTTTCAACTTACGTATTCCACGCTCACTTCCATTATTGTTAGATGGTATTGTTGCTGGAATTCTACTTGGGCTTCTCGTATTTAGACAGACGTTCTGTCAACATGGTGATTGTCTCGTCCTTCTTGCGTATTTGACGATTCAAGGCTTCTATGTTACGGTTAAGTTTGGCAATTTCAGCATACTGCTGATTGATGGTTTCACGCATCAACCGCATCTCAGCTGTCATATCTTGCAGCACTTTCGATATGTCCGTAACTTGCTCTTTCATGTGTATAAAGGTACGGAAAATATCTCATATATGCAAGAAATATGGATATTATATTTCGACTTTTTGCAAGTTATTTATGAATATTTCAAGACAGACTCAAATATGCTTTGCTATCGCTGAATTGTTACGTCGAAATATTCATATTGGATATCCGCATACAAAAATGGCAATTATTGTTTTTCTGCATGGTTTTGTAGGATTTTGATGTCGATAAGTAGCATGGTTAAATAGGTTACCCCGTTAGGTAGGGTGTTCAAAATCCACAATATTTTTCCACACGGTTTTGAGGGTGTTTTAATATTGTAAATAGTTGATATTCAACAAGAACAAACGCAGAAAACGCCTCAATTCGTGTATTATTTTAATGGGTTACCCCGTTAGGGGTGAGATAAGGTAGCCAGGTATGTGAAGAGAACTTGTTCTTCTTCACATGCCTGGTTATATGTTACGCAATAACCAAACGGGTCACCCTGTTATGGGTGAGATTGGGCCTAGGCGAACAGCCGTTTTCATAGGATAGGCATGTATTTAGGCATCGATAAGAATGTTTGTACCAAGTCGTATATAAGGGGAAACTTGCGCCTCCAATATATGACTTGGGATATGCTTGTCCTATGAAAACGGCTATTCGCCTAGGCCCAATCGCACACCTAAAGGCGTG
>ERZ1026870.1282-NODE-1282-length-11157-cov-4.421366_pt1 | contig 11157 bp, 4 predicted proteins | sample MGYA00380165_ERZ1026870 | MGnify/ENA primary metagenome ERZ1026870 (study PRJEB33269, sample SAMEA4719801) | human gut metagenome | biome: human-associated habitat; feature: organic feature; material: feces | place: Cameroon | collected 2013-10 ...
ACGAAGTCATGCGAATCATCAGACGCGGGGGACTCCGAACATGGGAGAGCCGTCCCTGCGATCAATCGGATTTGACTTTTGACGATTGCAAGAGGATTTTTGACGAGCACGGCGTACCGTTTGCCGAAGCGAATTGGCTCGGGTACGGCTTGCTCAACCGGGAAGGTGAATTCACCAATCTTGCACTTCTGCTGTCGGACCAAAATCCCTTCCGCGTCATCATCAACAAATATGCCGCTTCGGGCAAGGTTGACTCTTGCAGCAGGATTTCCGGATCTGTCGTTCAGCAATGGCATGTGGTCCGAGATCGGCTTCGCGAGGTCAACGTACCGATCATCGATAAGGCACCTTCGGATTTCGCAAGGCAGGAAGAGTTTCCTTGGCCGCAAATTGCTCTTCGAGAAGCCCTGACCAATACGCTTGCGCATCGTGACTACGCGTCGCCGCTGCAGGCTGCGGTCAACATTCATTCGGATGTCATCAACTTCCTGACGCCCGGCGGCATACCGCCGGAGCTGACGCTCGAAGACGCCTTGGCCGAAGGCGCGAGCTTCTGCCGCAACGAAAAACTCGCCGAACTGTTCATGCGCCTGCATTGGATGGAAAAGAGCGGGACGGGATTCGGCGACATTTTCCGTGCTTACGCCGAATATGATCAGAAGCCAAGGTTGAAGCACATCGGCCGATCCTTCCAAATCGAACTGCCGAGCGTCGTCAATGCTCATCGTTCCGGAAGAGAAGCCGATGTCATTCGCTTCATCCGGCAAAGTCCCGAAGGTCGCAGCCGCGCTGAAATCGAAACCTATCTCGAGCTTTCTCGCCCGACGGTCATGAAGATTTTGAACGCTCTGAGAGCCGACGGGCAGATTGTCAGAAGCGGGGAAGGGCGTTCGGTACGCTACCATGCCGGCAAACCCAAGCCCGCGGCTTCGGATGCGGCATCCTGAACGTTTTCGGCGTTGCGGAAGATCCGGTTGCCGAACCTCTCGGGCTTGAGGCTTGGACATTGGGTGGTTATCTGTAAAGTTTTTTCGCCTTTCTGTAAAAACCTGCTAAATGAGAGTTGACAGATTTTGCAGAAAACGTATCGCCACCCAAGCCGCAGCATGCCGGGTCTTGAAAAAATCGGGAGCCTCCGAACAGGAGAGCTCCCGATTTGCATGCTGACTGCGCAGCTGCAGGGTTACGCCTTGTCTTCAGAGACGACGGTCTGCGGCTTCTGGGTCGCGGCCATGGCTTCATCCTCGGCCTCGTCCTGGGCGATGAGCTGCTTGATGCGCTTGACGGCCATGTCGCGCACGCGCGGCACATCCATCTTGGGCGTGAAGATGTGCGCGAGGCGCAGGCCTTCGAGCATGCAGCGGATCGTCAAGCAGCGCATTTCGATCACTTCGACGGGCGGCGTGTAGCCGTTTTTCTCTTTTTTCGCGAGCACGTGCGTGACGATGTGGGTGCGGATCTTGGTCGCGGCCGCCACAACGATCTCGTAGACCTTCGGGTTGATGATGGCCTCGTTCATGATCGCGATGGAAAGAGACGTGTTGTCGACGTTCAGGTAGACGTCGACCACGCGGGCGAGCTCCTTGTCAAGGCGTTCTTCAGGCGGCAGATCGGCGAATTCGTCGGTGTCGAGCATCTCGATGAATTCCTGCGTGCGCAGTTCGACGAGCGCTTCGATGATCGCTTCCTTGTTGCTGAAGTAGTTGTAGATGTGCCCGGCGCTCATCCCGAATTCCTGCGCGATGTCGCGCAGGGTCGTCTTGTGAAAGCCGTGCTTCTTGAAGCAGCGCTGAGCGGCCTCAAGGATCTGGTTGCGGCGGGAGTTCCGCTCGCGCCTGACGTTCTTGTGGAGGCTGAGGTTGAGCTTGGCCATGCGTTACTCCTTGTCGGACTGGGCCGGCGCTTCTTCGGCAACGGTCGTGCCGCCGCCGAGGACCTTGTAAAGCGTGATGGCGCTCATGGACTTCGAGAGCTCGGCGCCGATCAGGGCCTGCTTGGCGCCCACCATGGCGCGCTGGCTCGTGAGCACGTCGTTGTAGGAAACGGCGCCCGCCTTGTAGCTAGCGTCGGAAAGCTCCCAAGCCTTGGTGGCGGCTTCAGCGAATTCGCGGCGGGCCGAGAGTTCGCGGTCCATCGTGCCTTCGGTGGCGAGCGCGTCGGCGACTTCACGGAAGGCCGTCTGAATGGTCTTCTCGTAGTTCGCGACGGCGATCTTCTGGCCGACTCGGGCGGCTTCAAGCGTGGCGCGGTTGCGTCCGCCCGTGAAGATCGGGAGGTTCACCGCGGGCGTGAAGGACCAGAAGCCCGTGTGCGCATCGAAGAGGTCCGAGAAGTGCATGCCCATGGATCCCGCGCCGGCCGTGATCGAAACGCTCGGGAAGAAGGCGGCCCGCGCAACGCCGATGTTGGCTTCGGCGCTGATCAGGTCGCGTTCGCTGGCGGTGATGTCGGGACGCTTGAGGAGCACTTCGGAGGGAAGGCCGGCGGGCAGGACGGCCGTCTGCGTGACGCCGGCGGCAAGGCCCGCGGGCAGAAGGTCTTCGGGCACGGTGGCGCCGCAGAGGAGGTCAAGCGCGTTCTTGTCCTGGGCAACGGCGCGGATGTAGGAGGCGATCTGGGCGCGGGCGGCCGTCACCGTCGTGCGGGCCTGCTCGTAGTCGAGGCGGCTCGCGGCGCCGAGCTTGTAGCTTTCCTCGATGAGGCGGAAGCTTTCCTCCTGGCTTGCGAGCGTTTCCTTCTGGAGCTCGAGCTGAGCGCGGTCGGCGCCGAGCGCAAGCCACCCGGAGGCGACCTGGGCGATCAGGGCGCTCTGGGCGGAGCGGCGGGCGTCTTCAGAAGCGAGATAGGCCTGAAGCGCCTGCTCGTTGAGGTTGCGCACGCGACCGAAGAAGTCGAGCTCATAGCTCGTCATAGCGAGCTGGGCCGTGTAGGTGTGAGTAGTCGTGCTCGCGCCTGCGACGCTGGCCGGACGACGCTGGCCGGCGTTGCTTGCGGCGGCGGCGACGGTCGGGAAGAGTTCGGAGCGCTGCACGCCGTAGAGGGCGCGGGCCTTTTCAATGTTGAGGGCCGAGACGCGAAGGTCGCGGTTTTCCTTGAGGGCGAGCTCGATCACCTTGCGAAGGCGCTCGTCGGTGAAGAAGTCCTGCCATTCGGGCAGCGCTTCGCTGCGAACGGCAGCGGCGTCGTAGGCTTCGCCCGTGGGCCAGGCCTGCTCGACCGGCGCGGCCGGACGCTCATGGTCGGGCGCGAGGTTGACGCAACCCGAGAGGGCGAGAGCGGCGCAGAGGGGAAGGAGCTTGAAAATCGTCGTGGACATGATCTGTGTTCCGTTGGGGCGGCGGGCCGCAGGCCCGGCCGCCCTGAGATTTCAATGTGCGGAGTTGTCGGTCATCCGCATCAGGCCTGCTGGACCTGGTTCTTTTCGTGGCGCTTTCTGCCGCCGAGGAAGCGGTCGACGAGCACGTAGAAGACCGGGACGAAGGCGATGCAGAGGAAGGTGCCGGCGAGCATGCCGCCCAAGACGCCCACGCCGATGGCGTTCTGGGCGCCCGCACCCGCGCCGTGGGCCATGGCGAGCGGGAGCACGCCGAGACCGAAGGCGAGGGACGTCATGAGAATCGGACGCAGGCGAACGCGCACGGCCTCTTCGGCGGCGTGGATCGCATCCTTGCCCTGTTCCATGTACTCCTTGGCGAACTCCACGATCAGAATGGCGTTCTTGCTCACCAGACCGATGGTCGTGAGAAGGCCCACCTGGAAGTAGATGTCGTTCGACATGCCGAGCGCACCCGTCAGGCCGAGGGCGCCCACGACGCCGCAGGGCACCACGAGGAGCACCGCGATCGGGACGGACCAGCTTTCATAAAGGGCGGCAAGGCAGAGGAAGACCACGAGGAGCGAGAGCGCAAAGAGCGCGGGGCCCTGGTTGCCGGCGGCCTTTTCCTGATAGGAAACGCCGTTCCAGGCGATTTCGTAGCCGACCGGGAAGACTTCCTTGGCGATTTCCTCAACGGCGGCCATGGCCTGGCCGGAGGAGACGCCGGCACGCGGGTTGCCCTGGATGTTCACGGCGGGAAGGCCGTTGAAGCGCTCGAGACGCGGGCTGCCGTAGGTCCATTCGAACTTCGCGAACGTGCCGATGGGCACCATTTCGCCGCGGTTGTTGCGCACGTGCCAGCCGAGGATGTCCTCGGGCTGCATGCGCGAGCCCGCGTTGCCCATGACCCAGACCTGCTTGACGCGGCCGCGGTCCATGTAGTCGTTGACGTAGGAGCCCGAGAGCGCCGTCGAGATGGCGGAGTTGACTTCGCCGATGTTGAGGTCGAGCGCGGAGAGCTTTTCATAGTCGAGCACGAGCTTCAGCTGCGTCGTGTCGGCCATGCCGTTGTGTCGGACCATCGTGAGGCGCGGGTCGGCGTTGGCCTTCATCAGGAACTGGCCCATGTACTGCATGAGACGTGCGTGCGTGCCGCCCGTGTTGTCCTGGATGTAGAGGTCGAAGCCGTCCGCAACGCCGAGTTCGGGCACCGGCGGCAGCGGGAAGACGAAGGTGCTCGCCTGCTTGAAGTCCGGGTGGCCCATGAGAAGACCCATGGAGCGGCCCTGAATGGCGGCGACCGACGTGTCGGGCGTCGTGCGCTCGCTCCAGTCGCGAAGCTTCAGGAAGCCGAGCGCCATGTTCTGGCCCGTGCCGGCGAAGGAGAAGCCGCGAACCACGAAGACGGATTCGACGGACTTGGCTTCGGTCTTGGCGAGCGTCTGCTGGAGCTTCTTCATTTCAAGGTCGGTGCGCTCGAGCGTCGCGCCGTCGGGGAGCTGGGACATCATCATGAGGACGCCCTGGTCTTCCTGCGGCATGAACGAGGTGGGCAGCGCCTTGAAGCCCCAGACCATCAGGCCGAGGACGCCGGCGTAGGCGACGAGCATCACGCCCCAGCCGTGGATCGACTTGGCGATGAGTCCCTTGACGGACTGCGTGAAGGCGTCGAAGCTGCGGTTGAACCAGCCGAAGAAGCCCCCCTTGCCGTGATGTTCCTCATGGTCGATGGGCTTGAGCATGGTGGCGCAGAGCGCCGGCGTGAGCGTAAGCGCAACGACGACGGAGAGCGCCATGGCCGAGACGATGGTCACCGAGAACTGGCGGTAGATGACGCCCGTGGAGCCGCCGAAGAAGGCCATCGGCACGAACACGGCGGAGAGCACCATGGCGATGCCGACGAGGGCCGACTGGATTTCGCCCATCGACTTGATGGTGGCGGTCTTGGGATCGGTGCCGTCCTCGCGCATCACGCGCTCGACGTTCTCCACGACCACGATGGCGTCGTCGACGAGCAGGCCGATGGCGAGCACCATGGCGAACATCGTCAGCATGTTGATGGAGAAGCCGCACGCAAAGAGCGCGCCGAAGGTGCCCAGAAGCACGACCGGCACGGCGATGGTCGGAATGAGCGTCGCGCGGAAGTTCTGCAGGAAGAGGTACATCACCACGACGACGAGCACGATGGCTTCAAAGAGCGTCTTGACGACGCCCTTGAGGGCCGCGGAGACGAAGGGCGTCGTGTCGAACGGAATCACGACTTCCATGCCGTCGGGGAAGCTCGGCTTGAGCTCTTCGACGCGTTCGAGCACGGCCTTCTGCGTGGCGAGCGCATTGGCGCCCGAGGCGAGCTTGATGGCCATGCCGGAGGCCGGATAGTCGTCGTAGGTGGCGAAGGCCATGTAGGTCTGCTGGCCGACGGCGACTTCGGCGACGTCGCGCAGATAGACCTTGGCGCCGTCCTCGGTCGTCTTGAGGAGGATGTTGCGGAATTCCTCAGGCGTCTGCAGCATGCTCGCCGACGAGATGGTGGCCGTGAAGAGCTGCTTGCCGTCGGTCGGCTGCTGTGCGATGCCGCCCGCGGACACCTGAGCGTTCTGGGCCGCAATGGCGGCTTCGACGTCGCTCGGGTTGAGCTTGTACTTCACCATCTTGCTCGGATCGAGCCAGATGCGCATGGCGTATTCGGCGCCGAACACTTCAGCTTCGCCCACGCCCTGAACGCGCGAGAGCGGCTCCTGGACATGCGCGACGAGATAGTCGCCCAAGTCGGAGGCGTTCATGCTGTGGTCCTTGGAGATGAAGCCCACGACCATCAGGAAGTTGGCGGACGTCTTCTGAATGGTGACGCCCATCTGCTGAACGACCTGCGGCAGCGTGGTGAGCGCCGTCTGGATCTTGTTCTGGACCTGAACCTGAGCCATGTCGGGGTTGGTGCCGGCTTCAAAGGTCACGGTGATGGACACGCGGCCCGTGGAGTCGGACGTCGACGACATGTAGAGGTAGCCGTCAAGACCGGTGAGGTTCTGCTCGATGATCTGCGTGACGGTGTTTTCGATCGTTTCCGCGGAGGCGCCCGGATAGGTGGCGGTGATGCTCACCTGAGGCGGCGCGATCTGCGGGAACTGGCTGACCGGCAGCCTGAAGATGGCAAGAGCGCCCGCGAGCATGATCACGATGGCGATCACCCACGAGAAGACGGGCCTCTCAATGAAAAAGCGTGAGAACATGTTGGATTGCCTCAGTGCGTATTAAAAGAGGGGCTTGCCCGTCTTGTCGAGCATCTTGGAGGCGTCGGCCTCCTTGGGCGTGACGGTGGCGCCGGCGCGCGTGCGCTGGAAGCCTTCGTAGACGACGCGGTCGCCGGCCTTGAGGCCGGACTCGATGAGCCAGCTCGTGCCGACGGAGCGGTTGGCCGTCACCTTGCGCACGGCGATCTTGTTTTCGGCATCGATCACGTAGACCGAAGCGTTGCCCTTGGCGTCGCGCATGACGCACTGCATCGGGATGACGATGGCGTCGGGACGCACGCCTTCGACGAGGTTGGCGCGCACGTAGAGACCCGGCAGCAGAACCTTGTCCGGGTTCGGGAAGACGGCGCGGACGTTGACCATGCCGGTCGATTCGTTGACCGTCACGTCGGTGAAGGTGAGTTCGCCTTCGTGCGGATAGACCGAACCGTCGTCAAAGACGAGCTGCACGCGGGCGCTGTCCTTTTCCCCCGACTTGAGCGCGCCCGAGGCGAGGTCGCGGCGGATGCGCATCAGGTCGTCGGCCTTCTGCGTGACGTCGACGTAGATCGGGTCGAGCTGCTGCACGCGCGTGAGCGGCGTCGCCTGATAGGCGCCCATCAGCGCGCCTTCCGTGAATTCGGAGCGGGAGATGCGGCCCGAGATCGGGGAGAGCACCTTCGTGTACTGCATGTTGACCTTCGCGGTCGCCACGGCGGCCTGAGCGGCCTTCTGGTTGGCGAGAGCGGACTTGAGCGCGGCCTGGGCGGCGTCGTCGGACTGCTTGGAGACGGCGTTGATCTTGACGAGCTCGGAGGAGCGCTTGGCGTCGGCTCGGGCCTTGACGAGATTGGCCTGGGCCTGGGCGAGAGAGGCTTCAGCCGACTTGAGCGCGGCGACGTACGGAGCGTCGTCGATCTGGTAGAGCTGTTCGCCCGCCTTGACCTCGGCGCCGTCCTTGAAGAACTTCTTCAGGAGCACGCCGTTGACCTGCGGACGAACCTCGGCTTCGTAGTAGGCGCTGGTGCGGCCCGTGAGCGTCGTCTGAAGCGTCTGGTCGGCCGCCGTGGCCGTCACGTAGGTGACTTCCGCGGGGGGCATCTGCCGCTGGGCGGCCTGACCCTGCTGATCGCCGTCCTTGCAGCCCGTGAGCACGGTCGTGGAGGCCAGGGCGCACATCAGCGCCAGAGTGATGGTTTTTCGCGTTGACAACATGTCAATGTACCTTTTGGTTTTTTGTCGAAAACGGTTGTATCAGGTCGTTGGAAGGCGCCTTTCCCGGGGATGGTTCCTGAACGATTGTTCAGGAACGGGGCGCATCTTCTGAACGAATGTTCAGGATTGTACCAAATCGCAACGGCTTCGAATGTAAAGATTCTTCAATTTTTCGCACAAGAGGGTCGTGGGCCTCGCGCCGTGCCGGACGTGAGATCGCTACTCTTTGAGGGGAATGTGTGAATTCGGCTCACCGGACTCTGTTGTCGGTGCGCAGTCCGTGAGGTACTCTCTGCAATCCCACAAGTATGAACGACCGATCAGGATGTGAGCTTTTTCGGGGAGAAGGGATGGGGAAGGCGTGATTTGCCGAAAGATGACGGCAAAAGCCGTTTGATCGCGAAGGGAAGAATTGGAAGGGGGAGGCGAGGGGGCCGCCCGCGGAAGGTGGATTCCGGCGGGCGGCGGAATGATCAGCGCATGGCTTCGGCCGTTTTCGCGATGAAGACGACGAAGTCCTGCACGAACTTCTGCGTCATGTCGGCTTCGGCGAGCGACCACATGCGCCAGGTGCCGTTGTGAACGAGGCGGCACCCGGCGGAGCTCCGGGGTCTGACGTCCGCAAAGACGGGCACGAGCACGTCGGCGCGACCGCTCCAGAAGGTGGCTCGCATGAGCGTGCGTCCGCCGATCGTCATGGTGGCGTCGTTGGGCGTCGTCTGAAGGGCGGGATTGATGCCGCGGTCCATCAGGCCGTCGCGGATCACCTCCATGAAGGTGACGGGCGTGTGGTGCGGTCCTGCGGATTCGGCGGCCAAGGCACCGTCGACAGGCTGCTCCTCTGCGGGAGGCTCGTCCGGCTCGTCGGGCGCGTCGTCGAAGACGTCGCTGAGCGTCGGAAGCGAGATGCGCACGGCCTCGCGCATCTCCATTTCGGGGATGAGCATGATGTCGGCCTTCTCGACCTCGACGGGCATGAGCGGAGCCCCGAAGGGGACCGGAGCGGCGTCGCCCGCATCGGGCTCTTCGTCGGGGGCGTCCTCAAAGTCGGCGGCCGTCACGGGTGCGACGGCGGGCACGGGCGCTTCGTCTTCGTCGTCAAAGACGATCATGTCGAGGCCCGCTTCAAGGCGTTCGACGTTGGCGCGAACGTGCGCCAAGAGCAGGTCCTTTTGAGCCGTGCGCTCTTCGGTCTCGGGCGCGATGCCCAGATCCGCAAGCGCTCCGCAGACGCGCTCGAGCGTCTTTTCGGGGTGCCGGAACCAGTCGGCGCTTCTGATGCGCACGAACTTCCAGCCCGCACGCTCAAGCACCGTCTGGCGCTCCATGTCTTCTCGGATCGCCTCGTCGTCCTCGCGGCCCGAACCGTCGCACTCGATGGCGACGGCGCGTCCGCGGGCGCGAACGACCATGTCGAGGCGCCAGGCGCCGGCATCGTGTCCGGCCTCGACGCTGTAGCCGCGGCGGCGAAGCGCGCGAAGCACTTGTCCCGTGAATTCGGGGTCGGGCAACGTCAGGGGATCGGCCGCGTGAGCTGTGCCCGAAGCGACGTCCCCGGCCCAGTCAAAGAGCGAGCGGCGAAGGTCGTCGGGCTTGAGCTGTGCGGCTGGATCGAACGAGTGGACGATCCAGAGCTGATCGCGGGCGCGCGAGACGGCCACGTTCCAGCGCTTCTTCATCATGCCGTCGGCGCCTTCCGTTTCCTTGCGAAGCGGCAGGCCCGGCGCGGCGGAGTCGACGAGCGAGAGGATCACGACGTCGCGCTCGTCGCCCTGGAATTCGGCCGAGATGCCGCAGTGGATGCGGCGCTTTTCGAGCTCGCGCGGGTCGAAGTTTTCCGCGAGGAGCCGCCGGATGCGGTTGACCTGTGCGCCGTGGACGCTTCGCATCGGGATGATGCCGAAGGTCTTGCCTTCGTAGGCGGGATCATGGATCATGGCGCGCAGAAGACGAATGACGGTCTGCGCCTCCTCTTCATTGACGCCGTTGTCGCCCGCCGTGCCGCGGGTGCGCCAGGGCACGAGCGCGGGCTTGAGGTTCGAGGACGAGGCGTCGCGAAGCGGCCTGATCGTGCCCGCGTAGGAGAGGCGGCTGCACCAGCCGATGATTTCGGGCACGGAGCGGAAGTGCTCGACGAGCATGTGGGCAGGGAAGGCCATGCTCTGCACGAGGCCGTAGAGCGAGAGGCGCGAGTCGTAGAGCCTCGGCTCCTTGACGCGGCCTTCGAGATGGCGGGCGCAGAGCGCGTCGACGGCCGACTCGCTCGTGCCGACGGCAAGCGGCGTCACCTGACGGTCGTCGCCCACGACGATCACCTTCTTGCCCATATATAGAAGGGGCAGCGCCGTCATGTCGGCCTGGCTGGCCTCGTCGACCACGATCACGTCGAACTTCGAGGCGGTGCTGAAGTTGAGGAGCGCATCCTGAATCATCATGACCCAGACCGGCACGGCCTGCTGACAGGCGGGAAGGAGCCGGTTGATTTCGCGACGCCATGCGGCGCTCTTGCGTCCGCGCCCGGCGGCGCGCTTCAGGTAGGCCGCAAGCGAGAAGAGGTTCGAGAGCGCGGGGCCGTTCGAGAGCCGAGACTTGACGGCGAGCCACGCCCGGGCGACGGCGAGCTGGCCCGTCGCTTCGCGCAGGTCCGCGCAGAGCCGGTCCGCATCGGACTGGAGCGCCTCGAGATCCGTTTCCATGGCGCGCAGATAGATGCGCTCGAGCTGGCGGTAGAGCCAGGCGTTGGTGATTTCGGGCGAGGGATTCGTGCCGGCAAAGCCCGGCTCGCCCGCTTCGAGTGCGCCCGCCCATTCGGGAGCTGCAGCTCGGAGCTTTTCGAGAAGTTCCGTGCGGCGGGCAAAAAGCGGCTGATCCTCGAGAAGCCTCTTGAGGCGCTCCGCTTCGAGCGCCCACGCGTCCGGGTCGACGAGCGTCGCGGCGGCAAGCCTTCTGGCCGTGGCGCAGCCGGGCGCGGCGGCGTAGAGCTTCTGGCTTTCGGTCGCCTGCCAGTCGCGAAGCGCATGAAGCTCCGCTTCGCGGTGGCGGGCCGCATGGACGGGGCCGAGCACTTCGGCCGCAAATCGGCGGGCCGCTTCGAGCGGATCGGCGTCTTCGAGCACCGCCTTCATGCCGTCGGCCTCGATCCCGGCGGCGAGGAGCCCTTCAATGTAGGGTGAGAAGACGCGGCGCCACCAGATGCAGGCGTCGGAAAGCGACGTGCCGTAGCGTACGGCGAGCGTGCGCACGGCGTTGTCGCCGAAGGTTGCGAACATGGGCGCGCCCGCGCGTTCGGCGAGCGTGTCCCAGGTGCGGGCCACGGTCTTCACGGCTGCCTTGAGGCGGGCGTGAAGCGCCACGGCCTCAAAGGCCTCCTTCGAGGCGGGGCGGGTGCCGTCCACC
>ERZ1026870.1289-NODE-1289-length-11133-cov-4.552988_pt1 | contig 11133 bp, 9 predicted proteins | sample MGYA00380165_ERZ1026870 | MGnify/ENA primary metagenome ERZ1026870 (study PRJEB33269, sample SAMEA4719801) | human gut metagenome | biome: human-associated habitat; feature: organic feature; material: feces | place: Cameroon | collected 2013-10 ...
CATTCTCGGCATTGCCGAGGTGAGCACGCTGGGTCTGCACATCTGGCGCAATGAAATCAACGACATGAACAAGCGTCTGGGCGAATTGCGCGACAGTCGCGGACAGGCCAACGGCATTTGGGCGCGCGTCTACACCGGACAGGCTGAAATCGGGTCACTCTCCGTTGAAAACGACTACACCGCCTTCCAGTTCGGCTATGACCGTCAAGTCATGCCCAACGTGTTCGTCGGCGCGGCCTTCTCCTATACGGACGGCGACAGCGACTTCGCGGTCGGCAACGCGGACAACAAGATCTATGCCTTGACGGCCTATGGCTCCTACGTGGCCGACAGCGGTCTCTTCGTCGACGTGACGGCCAAGTACGGGCGTCTTGAGAACGACTTCGACATCGCCCTTGCGGACGGCACGAAGTCTTCGGGCGACTATGATGCGAACGCCTTCTCGATGTCAGCTGAAGCGGGCTGGCGCTATGGGCTCACCGACATGTTCTTTGTCGAGCCTCAGGTTGAAATGATGTACGGCTTCGTGGAAGACGTGGACTACACGACTTCAACGGGACTCGCCGTCCATCATGACAAGGCCGACACCTTCATCGGTCGGGCGGGCTTCATGCTCGGCGCCAAGTGCCCGAACGACAAGGGCAACGCCTACGTCCGCGCGAGCGTGCTGCACGACTTCCTGGGCGAAGCCGATTATGCCTTTGCGAAGAACGGCGATGTGCGTCACCTTTCGAACGACCTCGGCGGCACTTGGTATGAGTTCGGCATCGGCGCCAACTTCAACTGGACCGGCAACCTTCACTCCTACCTTGACGTCGAAACGTCGACCGGCGGTGAGGTCGATACCGATTACCGCATCAATGTCGGCATCCGGTATGGATTTTGATTGACCGACGTCGGAGCCGGATGAAAGCCGCGGGGCGGTTCGACACGCCGGCCAACGTCTTGTGAAAAAGAAGGCCGCCCGAGCGGGGACATACGCTCGAGCGGCCTTTGTTGTGTTGAGAGTCGACGTCTCTGACGTCAAAGATGTGCGGAATGCTTTCATTTGCCGGCAGGCGAGGCTTGCCTGATCGAGACGAGAGGTGGAGAACGGCGCGACCCCTTCAATGGCCTTTGTCGAAATCTGTCCTCTGTCGTTTGATTGATTTTGAGAATGGGTTCGGGTTAGTCAAACCGCATGCAGATGCCCGAGGCCCAGCAACGCTCGATGCGGTACTCAACCGGCTTTTTGCTGAAGGTTCTGGCGGTTCGGGTGAGTTTGAAAAACGGCGTGCCGACGGGAACAGCGCACAGTTCGGCGAGTGCTTCGTCCGCACCGATGGCTTCGACGCAGTCGCTTGCGTCAGTGATGACCAGCCCGAACGTGCTTTCGTAAAAGCGGTAGACGCTGCCGGCGCTGTCAGCGATGCCGGATAGGGCATCTGTGGAGAGGCCCGGGACGGCATCGGCTGCAAGGAAGATGACGTCGTCGCCGTAGGGATTCCGGTCAAGAAAGACTTGACGGTGAAGATGATAGACGGGAGTTGCCGCAGGAATCGAGAGATGTCTTGCCGCCGCTTCAGGCGCGGGGATGACTTCGCAGGAGAGGACTTTGCTGGAAAAGCGCAGGATTTTCCCGTCAATGCTCTGAAAGCGTTGGAAGAAGTTCCAAAAACCACCGGATTCGTAGCTTTTGACGTAGGTGCCGTGCCCGTGGCGCCGCACCAGTATGTTCTCCGCCACGAGCTCTTCCACGGCATGTCTGACGGTTCCGATGGAAGTCCCGAAGAGAGCGGCGAGCTTGGCTTCGGACGGGATGGGCTCGCCGGGTTTCCATGCGCCTGAGGAGATGGCGTCGAGAATTGAAGTTTTCGCCTGCAGATAAAGCGGCTGGCGGCGAAGCGTAAGAAAGGGCGGTTGCAGAGCGTCGGGCATGACAATTCGGGTTAACGAGAACATATATATGTTAGTGCCCCGACCGCGTTTTGAGAAGCGCTTCTGTCGAAAAATATCCGTGCAGCGAAGGAGGAGTTTCTTCGCGGATCCCTATGGAGAGAACGATGGAAGACCTCGAACAGTATGAGCGTGAAGCCGTTGAGCTTCGTCGCCGCATTCATCGCCGTCCGGAAGAAGGATGGACGGAATTTGAGACCGAATGGCTTGTCGTGAACAGGCTTCGTGAGCTGATGTGGACGATCCGGACGGGCACGAGGGTCGTCAAGCCCGAGGCCGTCATGGGCCGCAGCCGGGAATTGGTCGAAAAAGCTATGGAGCGGGCCCGGGAACACGGCGTTTCGCAGGCGTTTCTCGATGAGATCGAAGGCTACACGGGCGTTGTCGCAGAATTCGATACCGGCCGTCCGGGCCCCTTCACGGGCTTTCGATTCGACATGGACTGCGTCCTGGTCGATGAAAGCCGGGAAGCCTGTCACCAGCCTGCGGCCGAAGGGTTTGCGTCTGAAATCCCCGGAGCGATGCATGCCTGCGGGCACGATGCCCACACTGCGACGGGAATTGCCCTGGCACGCTGGATAACGGACAACAAGGAGAGGCTCTGCGGCCGGTTCCGTTTGATTTTCCAGCCGGCAGAAGAGGGCACGCGCGGAGGCTATCCGATGGCTCAGGCCGGCGCCGTCGACGGTCTCGACTGGTTCTACGGGGCGCATGTCGGCACCTACTGCGGTCCGGGCGAGCTTGGCGTCTGCACGGGCGGATTTCTCGCGACGACCAAAATCGACATTCGCTTTACGGGCGTTCCGTCTCATGCCGGCGCCGATCCCCAGAAGGGCCGAAGCGCTTTGACGGCCGCGGCGAGTGCGGCGCTCATGATGCAGGGCATTCCGCGTCACGGCGAAGGCCAGACGCGCATCGCCGTGGGCAGGCTCGTGGCGGGCGAAGGGCGCAACGTCACGCCCGTGCATGCGTTGTTGCAGGTTGAAACCCGCGGGGAAACGCACGAAATCAATCAGTTCATGGCCGAGAACGTCGTCAGGATCGCCGAGGGCTGCGCTCGAGCCGTCGGCATCGACGTTGAAGTGTCGAAGGCGGGCGAAGCCACGACGCTCAAGACGACCGAGGAAGGCAACCGCGTGCTTGAAGAGGTTTGCTCGAACGTCGCCTCAGGCCGCGTGAAATTGTTCGACAGCTGCAGCGGGTCGGAAGACTGCACATGGCTTTGCAGGCGAGCGGCGGAGCAGGGGGCTCAAACGGGCTTCTTCCTTTACGGATGCCGTCATCGGGGGCACCATCGCGCGGATTTCGACATTCAGGATGAGGAAAGCCTGCCGCTTGCGCTCAAGGTCTTTGCGGGGCTCTGCCGCCGAATCAACGGACGATGAGCTTGAACGACGAGAAAGGAGAGAAAAATGACATGGAATGTCTGCTTGGCCGTCCTGGTTGTGATGGCGACGGTCTGGGCGCTGATCAAGCGCTATGAAACGCGTCTAGTGCTGATGACATCGGGCATGGTGATGGCGCTGCTGTCGCTCAAGCCGTTGATGGCATTTCAGCAATTCGACAAGTCGATGACGAATCCGGCGCTCATCATCGCCATCTGCTCGGCGATGGGCTTCGCGGCGGTGATTTCGCTCACGAAATGCGATCTTCATTTGGTGGCCCTGCTCACGAAGCCGCTTCGCAGGATGGGCGTATTCCTTCTGCCGGCTTGCGCCGCCGTGACGGGTGTTGTGTCCATCGCCATTCCGTCTACGGCAGGGTGCTGCGCGGCAGTGGCGCCGACGCTCATTCCGCTGATGGTTCGCGCCGGCTTTCATCCGGCCGTCGCGGCGGCGGCCGTGGTGGGGGCAATCACGCCGGCCATGGTCAATCCAGGCATTTCGCACAACGTTTTCGTCGCGAAGCTCGCTGACATGGACGTGATGACCTTCATCGGTCATTTCTCGCCGGTGACGTTCGGCCTCAGTGCCCTCATCATCGTCATCCTGACGCTCGTGTGCGTCATCTATCGCGACTATTGCCCGAACAAGGACATGTCTCAATTTCAGACGGCCGGCACGAAGACGGACGGTCTTCCGGAGCTGCCTTCGAATCCCAGACTTCTCCTCGCCGTCGCACCTCTCGTGCCCGTGGTCATTCTGATTGTGGCTTCGCTGTGGGCGCCGCAGATGAAGCTCAGCGTGGCAACGGCCATGCTGATCGGAATGATTTACGCGATGGCAGTGACCCGCACGCGTCCGGATGAAGGCATCAAGCAGTTTTTCAACGGCATGGGCAAGGGCTACGCAAACATTCTGGGCATCATCATTGCCGCAGGCGTCTTTGCGGCGGGGCTTCGCGCCTCGGGCGTGATTGATCTCTTCATCGACTATCTCACCGAAGCCCAATCCGTGGCCCGTCTCGGCGGCGCCCTCGGCCCCTTCGTGCTCGCGCTCATGACAGGCTCGGGAGATGCGGCGGCCTTTGCCTTCAATGAGGCTGTGACGCCTCATGCGGCGCAGTTCGGCATGACGATTGAAGGCCTCGGCTATCTTGCAGCGCTTGCCGGGGGACTCGGCCGGCTGGCTTCGCCCCTGGCGGGCGGTATGATCCTCGTGGCCGGCATTGCGGGCGTGAATCCGATGGACATTGTGAAGCGCACGGCCCCGGCCATGGTTGCCGCTTTGATCGTCCTCTATTTCATTGCATAAGGATGTGGCGGCTGAAACATTCGGCCGCCGGATTCAACAACTGAAGCGGCATGACCCGCCGCCCAAACCTTCAAAGGAGAAGACTCATGAACAAGCTTTGCGTGCTGACGCCTCTGGCCGCACTCATTCCGCTCGCAGCCGGCGCAGCCGACGTTGCCGTCTACGGCAAGTTGAACACCGCGATTTATTTCGAAGACTATGCAGGGCAGTCTCCAAAGGTCTCGCTAGCCAATGAAGCATCGCGCTTCGGACTGAACGTTCGCGAAGAACTGACGCCCGACGTGAGCATCAAGGCCTATCTGGAAAGCGGCTTCAATCTGGATGACGGCGGCTTTACCAACACCGGCGGCGGAAACGCCGGCACCACGCTTTTTGACCGACGCTCCATCCTGGCGGTGCACTCCAAGACTTGGGGCGAAGTCGGTTTTGGCCGAATGGGCTCGGTCCGAAGCACCATGTCTCCCTATGCGCTTTCCCTTGCCTGGCTCGATCCGATGGAAACGAACTACGGTGACGCGGGCATGTCTGCGATGTTCGGAAACGATCCGCGCGGGAACAACTCGGTGACGTATGTTTCACCGGACTTGAACGGGCTTCGATTCGGAACGACGTATTCGCTCGCTTTTTCGGATCAGGAGGCCGAGCAAACGGACAAGAACAATCGTTTGCTTGCGCTTGCGGCGAGTTATGCGAAGGGTCCAGTTGCTTTCTATGCGGGCGGCACGCACATCTGGTACGGTCGAGACGGTGCGGCGGGACTGGCCGACAAGGGAAAGACGATCGAACGCGAGAACGCTTCGGCCTTCGACTTCGGCATGACGCTGCAGGCGACGGACGATTTGAAGCTCTTCGCGGCCGGCCAGTATCAGAAGGACTGGCGTTCTTCCGCCGGATGGAATGTGGACAAGGCTTCCACCTATGCATCGAATGCTTATGACGAAGCTGACCGGCGTCACGGCATTGACGGCTGGACGGGCCTGGTCGGCATGCAGCTGAAACTTTCGGGCGACATGCGACTGATCGGCAAATACGTTTATTTTGAAGGCGAACACGTGATGGGTGACGGTTCCAAGGTGAAGGGGCAACGTCACTCAGTGAACGGCGCACTTGAGAAGCGGCTCTCGAAGCGAACGAAGCTCTACGGCGTGCTGTCCTACTTCAAGGGATGCGAAGAACTTGATGTTGGCACGCTCACCGGCGTGACGGGCCATTTCGGCCTTGAGCACAACTTCTGATCCGGATTTCGCCGTTGTGAACGGAAGTTGGGGATTGTTCCAGGACACGTCGGCCAGTCGGCCGGCTTGTCCCGGAGACGTTTTCAGATGAGACTGCCGTTCAGTCCGTCTTCGACGGCAACGGCGGCCAAAGGGCGTGCCGGCGACTCGGTCGGTGACGGCGTCGATTCCGACACGCGCGAAGACCTTGGCGATGAGTTGCAAGAAGATACTTGCGCGCGGCGGAAACGCCATTTCAATCCAACCGTCGTTCAACGAGAAGCTCCGGCTTGTTGGGATGAGGTTCAAGATCCTCGCGGACCCAGAGAGGCGAATGTTTGGCAGCCTCGGTCGCCGGAATGTAGCCGTTCGATCCCGGGAAAATGGCTTTGAGGTAACGCATCGAGCAAAGTCCCATAGGGATGTGGACGAGAAGAATCAGCACGCTTAGCTCAAAGGCAAGGCCATGGATTTTGAGCACGCACGCGTAAAAGGCCGATTGATCCATAGGCTGATGGAGCATGAAGAGTGTCGCTCCGGACGCGAGCAGCACGACGTTAAGCAAAATGAGAAGTCCGTAGGCCGCGCGCTGGCCGGCGTTGTAGCGCCCTTGGGGCGTCGGCGGAGGTTAGGCGCAGCGACTTGAAAAGCTTCGCGGGATAGCCGCCAAGGTTTTTGAACCAATCCAAAAATGGCCTGTCCCCTCGAAGGATTTCATGTGCCAGACGGCGCGCTCGGTCCGGTGCAAAGACCAGCCAGCCGAGGAGCGCTGCGATGAGTGCGAAACCCGCAATGAAATGGATCGAAACGTCGAAGCGCTCCGGACGAACGCCCGCACGGGCAGCGGCGCCAATGGCGATGCCGGAGAAGGCAAGCGCGGCCCAGCAGGCCAGGTTGACGAAGTGAACGATTTGGTCGGCTAGGTGAAAGCGCTTGACCGAGAGAGGCGCGAAGAGCATCTGCATGAGGCGGACTCCTGTGGGATTTGTGCCGTGGAGCGCGTCATGAGAAGGAATCAGGCGGACCGCGGCGGTTGACGGGACAAGCGGAGGCCGAAAGATCGGCATTCCGAGCGTGTTTGCAATCGCGCCACGATGTTCCGCAAAGGTTAGTCCAAGCGCATGTAAAGATGCGAAAAGAGTTGTTCAAAAAGAATAGGCCGGGGCTTGGCCGCCGAGCGCAGAACCGGTCTTATAGGGTCTAAAAGACAGATTCTGCGCGGAAAAAGCCGGCTCAGTCCGCCTTCTTCGGCAGAAACGCCCGGCCGGCGAGAACAAGATCGCGCACGCCGTAGATCGTCATGAAGAAGGCCGAGACGGGTATGGCGGCGTAGGCCCAGCGGACCTGAAGCCAGGGAATGGACTGGAAGGTGGCCTGCGCGCGCATCACCCAGACGACGCCGTACCAGAAGATGACGGCGTAGGTGACGAGCTCGATGATCGTGACGGCAAGCCGGCAGCAGTGGCCGAAGTTCGTGCCGGCGACGCGGTCGGTGATGACGTCGACCACGAAGTGGCCGCGCGTGCGCACGAGCTCCATGGCGCCCGGGAAGATCATCCAGACGAGAAGGATCTGGATCCAGTCGTCAGTCTGGGTGAAGTTGTAGACGGGCACGAAGCGCACGAAGACGTTGGCGATGAACATCAAGAAGATGCCTGCGAGCGCAAGCGTGCTCACGGTGCGCGCGGCGACGGAAACGAAGCGGTCGGCCGCCTTGAGAAGATTCATGACGGCGGACATCAGGGCACCCATTTGGCAAAGCCGAGCGAGAGTTCGGGGATGAAGGCGACGAGCACGGCGACGAGAATCATGAGAAGAACGTAGCCCACGGCCTCCCGTGCGATGGCGAGCACGTGCTCGCCCGTGATTGAGCTCATGACGTAGAGGTTGAGTCCCACGGGCGGCGTGAGAACGCCGATGGCGAGCGAAATGCACATGACGATGCCGAGCTGCACGACGTCGTAGCCGAAGCTCTTGGCGAGCGGCACGAAGATCGGGACGGTGATGAGGAGAATGGCCGTGCCCTCCATGAAGCAGCCCATCAGCACGAGGAGCGCGATGATGAGAAGAAGGACGGGAGCGGCGGTCGCAAAGGAGGTCGACATGAAGGCGATCGCCTGCTGCGGAATGCGGGTGTAGAGGAGCACGTACTGGAAAAAGCCCGCGGTGGCGATGACGAACATCACCTTGGCGGTCTGCTCGACCGTGTTCCAGAAGATCGCGGGAAGGTCGCGCACCCGGAGCGTGCCGTAGACGAAAAAGCCGAGGAACATCACGTAGAGCGACGCCACGGCGGCGGCTTCGGTTGCCGTAAAGATGCCGCCGAACATGCCGCCCATCACGATGACGGGCGTGAGAAGCGCAAAGAACGCGTCCTTGAAGGCTTGAACGCGCTCGCGCCAGGGCGCGGGCTCGGTTTTGGCATAGCCCCGGCGGTAGGAGACCCACGAGGACCAGCCCATGAACATGATGCCGAGGAGAAGCCCGGGGACGGCGCCCGCCGCAAAAAGCGCGTTGACGCTCGTCTGCGTGAGGCCCGCGTAGAGGATGAGCGTGATCGAGGGCGGGATGATGGGCCCGAGCGCGCCGCCCGCGGCGATCGTCGCGCAGCTGAAGGGCCGGCCGTAGCCCGACTTGGTCATTTCATTGATCGCGATCATGCCGATGCCCGCCGCGCAGGCGGCGGCCGATCCGCTCATGGCGGCCATGACGACGCAGGCGACGATCGCCGCGTTGGAGAGCCCGCCCCAGCGGTGCCCGAGGCAGACGCGCCCGAAGCCGAAGAGCGACTTGCTCACGCCCCCAACGGTCATCAGATTCCCCATGAGAAGGAAGAAGGGAATCGACATGAGCGTGATGCCCGAGACCTGCGCAAACATGCGCTGCGGCACGAGGAAGAGGCGGGCGGGGTCGCCGCCCGCGAAGAGGAAGGTCGCGATCGAGGCGAAGCCCATGGTCACGGCCGTGCTCACGCCGAGAAGCATCAGGAGAAGCACGGCCGCAAAGATGACGAACATCAGCATGGAGCGGTTCCCGGTTACTGGGCTCGGGCTGCGTCGACGGCGTCGAGAAGCTTCTTCATTTCGGCTTCACCCGCGAGCTCGCCAATCTTGTCGTAGGCGGGCTTCATGAGCTTCACGAAGGAGTCGCGGTCGGGGTTCGTGACGTGCATGCCCTTTTGCTTGAGCTCCTCGATGACGGCGGCTTCGCCCTTGCTGATGCGCTCGCGAGTGAGGTTCTGGGCCTTGACGGCCTCGTCCTTCAGGATGGCCTGAAGTTCGGGCTCGAGGCCTTCCATGAACATCTTGTTGAAGAGAAGAACCTGGCAGTCGAAGTAGTGGTTCGTGAGCGCGAGCTCGTCCTGGGTTTCAAAGAGGGAGTCGGCGAGAATCGTGAAGACGGGATTCTCCTCGCCCGTCACGACGCCCTGCTTGAGGCTCGTGTAGAGCTCGGAGTAGGCGATCTTCTGCGTGTTGGCGCCCACGGCGTCGAAGGCGGCGAGAAGGCCCGTGGCGGGCGGCACGCGGATCTTGACGCCCTTGAGGTCGGCGGCGGAGTTGACGGGCACGCCCTTGGTGGTCGTCTGGCGGAAGCCGTAGTCGAACATCGAAAGGCCGACGGCGTCGTGCTGGGCGAGCCCTTCGTTCATCCACGTCATGACGAACGAGTCGATCGTGCGGTGGGCGTGATCGTAGTTCTCAAAGAGGAAGGGCGCCGTCATGGCGTTGAGCTTCTTCGAATACATGGCGAGGTTGCCGAGGCTCACGACGGCGCTGTCAAGCGCCCCGAGCGTCACCTGTTCCGCAAGCGCGGGCTGGTCGCCGAGCTCGCCCGCGGGATAGACCTCGACCTTGACCTTGCCGCCCGTGCGCTCGGAGACGTTCTTCGCAAACTGAAGGGCGGCCTCGTGATGCGCGTGCGAGACGGATGCGGTGTGCGCGAGGCGGATCGTCTGGGCGGAGAAGTCGGCGGCGCCGGCAACGGCGCATGCGAAGACGGCCGCGACGGCCGCGGCGGCGGTCTTGAAGAAGCTGGACATGGTGTGGGCTCGCTCTTGATGGGTGCCGCAGACTGCGCCGGCATGCGGGCGGCTTGCGGTACAAGTCGTTTTTTGAAGCCCATCATTATAGCGGCCCGGGCTTGTAGCCGAAAGACGGTGAAAACGCGCGGACGCGGGCGTCGGAGGGCTCTCGGGCCCGTGCGCACGATTGCGGCAAAGCCTCCGCCGCGTCCCGGGCGTGTGAAGGGTTGGCCTTTCGTATGAAAAATCGCCCGAGGTAGTACTTTGGGGGTAGGCTTTATACGTCAAATGCGCAACTTTTGCGGTAGGAGAGGCATTTCGAGCCCGTTTAGACTGTCGTTAAACGGTCGGAAAAGAGGGTGCCGGCGCAATGCCAGGCCCCTTGGTCTCAGACGCCCGGACCGTTGAAACGACGGCCGGCCCCGGCGGGAGAGCCGGGGCCGGCCCTCACCGGAGAATCCTATGTTTGAAACTCAATACGAAGCGCTGCGGCGTCAGGGCATTTCCCGACGCAGCTTCCTGCAGTTCTGCTCCCTGACGGCCGCGAGCCTCGGGATCGGAAGCGCCGGCGCCAAGGACATCGCCGAGGCGATGGAGACGAAGCCCCGCACGCCGGTCATCTGGCTCCACGGCCTTGAATGCACCTGCTGCACCGAATCCTTCATCCGCAGCTATCATCCGGTCGCCAAGGACCTGGTGCTCTCCATGATCTCGCTCGACTATGACGACACGATCATGGCCGCGGCCGGCCATCAGGCCGAGGCGGCGCTTGAGGATACCATCGAAAAGTACAAGGGCAACTACATCCTCGCCGTTGAGGGCAACGTGCCGCTCAACGACGACGGCGTCAACTGCATTCCGGGCGGCGAAACCTTCCTCAACAAGATCAAGCACGTCGCCGCGGGCGCCAAGGCCGTCATCGGCTGGGGCTCCTGCGCGGCCTGGGGCTGCGTGCAGGCCGCCAAGCCCAATCCGACGAACGCCGTGCCGATTACGGAAATCATCACCGACAAGCCCATCGTGCTCGTGCCGGGTTGCCCGCCGATTCCGGAAGTGATGACGGGCGTCGTCACCTACATCCTCACGTACGACCGCCTGCCGCCGCTCGACCGCATGGGCCGTCCGAAGATGTTCTACGGCCAGCGCATTCACGACAAGTGCTACAGGCGCGCTCACTTCGACGCCGGCCAGTTCGTCGAGAAGTTCGACGACGAAGGCGCCAAGCTCGGCTACTGCCTCTACAAGGTGGGCTGCAAGGGACCGACGTCCT
>ERZ1026870.1292-NODE-1292-length-11110-cov-45.965536_pt1 | contig 11110 bp, 6 predicted proteins | sample MGYA00380165_ERZ1026870 | MGnify/ENA primary metagenome ERZ1026870 (study PRJEB33269, sample SAMEA4719801) | human gut metagenome | biome: human-associated habitat; feature: organic feature; material: feces | place: Cameroon | collected 2013-10 ...
ATTGTTTTACCTTGATTATTTAGCCTAATTGCTTTCTTCTGCAAACTTAGAGTGCGTATCCGTGCAATCTGTGGAAGTTTTCGTAGGAGGGTATGGCATCCTGCCATACCCACGCCACCCTCTGAATTCCTCCCATAGAATTCACCGAATTCACAGAAGTTTCTGGCGTAGGATATTCTCCCACGGATTTCACAGATGCTCACAGATTTTTAGGTTGCGTTAGTTGCTCCTAATCTGTGCACATCCGTGCAATCTGTGGGAGTTTTCGTAGGAGGGTATGGCATCCTGCCATACCCACGCCACCCTCTGAAGTCCTCCCACAGATTTCACAGAATTCACAGAAGTTTTTGGCGTAGGATATTCTCCCACGGATTTCACCGAATTCACAGAAGTTTCTGGCGTAGGATATTCTCCCACAGATTTCACAGAATTCACAGAAGTTTCTGGCGTAGGGTATTTTCCCACGGATTTCACAGATGCTCACAGATTTTTAGGCTGCGTTAGTTGCTCCTAATCTGTGCACATCCGTGCAATCTGTGGAAGTTTTCGTAGGAGGGTATGGCATCCTGCCATACCCACGCCACCCTCTGAATTCCTCCCATAGAATTCACCGAATTCACAGAAGTTTCTGGCGTAGGATATTCTCCCACGGATTTCACAGATGCTCACAGATTTTTAGGTTGCGTTTTTGCTCCTAATCTGTGCACATCCGTGCAATCTGTGGGAGCTTTCGTAGGAGGGTATGGCATCCTGCCATACCCACGCCACCCTCTGCCAATCCTCCCACCGAATTCACAGAATTCACGGAAGCTTCTGGCAGAGGATTTTCTCCCACAGATTTCACAGATGCTCACAGATTTTTAGGTTGCGTTAGTTGCTCTTAATCTGTGCGCATCTGTGCCTATCTGTGGGAGGCACTTCTCTGCCAGAATGTTCTGTGTGTTCTGTGTATTCTGTGGGAACACTCTCTCTGTTTGCTTTGTTGGTGCTGCAGAGGCAGCTGCACCAGCGTGGTAGTATTCTCCCACGGATTTCACAGATGCTCACAGATTTTTAGGTTGCGTTTTTGCTCCTAATCTGTGCGTATCCGTGCCTATCTGTGGGAGGCTTTCTCTGCCAGAATGTTCTGTGTGTTCCGCGTGTTCTGTGGGACACTCTCTCTGTTTGCTTTGTTGGTGCATCTGTGGGCGGCACATCTCCGCTGGTTTCCGTCCGCCACCCAATCAGATTGCGTCCGCCGCCCGATCAGATTGCGTCCGTCGTCCAATCAGTTTCCGTCCGCCATCCGATCAGATTGCGTCCGCTGCACGATGCCATAAGTAGCGCGTGTACCCTGCGGAGATTGCACTGCAATACACCGCATGTTCCACTTCTGCATCCTTTTATGTTCGCAAAATTAAGAAATAAATTCGATTTTTGATGTGAAATAATTTGATTTATCATCAAATTTCAGTATTTTTGCAGCTTGAAAGGATGTGCCCCTACCTATTATATAGTATATGCGCGGGGAGCAGCCTCTATTACGCACGAAGAAACATCAATAATTTTATCAATTAATAATTTAAATTTCAAATCATTTATGTGGTTAATCAATTCATCAATCGGTAGAAAAGTAGTGATGGCCCTCACCGGCGTCGCACTTGTTCTATTCCTGACATTCCACATGTCAATGAATGTTGTTGCCCTCTTCTCGGGAGACGCTTACAACATGATTTGTGAGTTCCTTGGCGCCAACTGGTATGCCGTAGTAGCAACAATGGGTCTTGCTGCCCTCTGCGTTCTCCACTTCGTTTACGCCTTCTGGCTCACGATGCAGAACCGCGCAGCCCGCGGCAACTCTCGTTACGAGGTTACAGCAAAGCCTAAGGGCGTAGAGTGGGCATCGCAGAACATGCTCGTTCTGGGCATCATCGTGTTGCTCGGTATGTTGCTCCACCTCTTCAACTTCTGGTACAACATGATGTTCGCAGAGCTTCTCGGCTTTGAGGGCGTATGCGCACCTGCTGATGGCTTCGGCTGGATTCAGGAGACATTCAAGAACCCGGTTTACGTTGTCCTCTACATCGTATGGCTCGTAGCCCTCTGGTTCCACCTCTCACACGGTTTCTGGAGCGCAATGCAGACCTTCGGCTGGAACGGCAAGGTATGGTTCAACCGTTGGAAGGTGATCAGCCAGGTTTACTCAACCCTGCTCATCCTCGGCTTCCTCGTAGTAGTAGTATTGTTCTACCTCGGCTGCGCACCGAGCCTCTGCTGCGGTAGCTGCTGCTAATAAAAACATCAACATTCAAAAATCATAATTCCTATTATGGCTAAGACAATTAATTCAAGAATCCCTGAAGGCCCAGTGGCCGAGAAGTGGACCAACTATAAAGCTCACCAGCGTCTGGTGAACCCCAAGAACAAACTCAAGCTCGACGTCATCGTTGTAGGTACAGGTCTTGCAGGTGCTTCTGCAGCAGCCAGCCTCGGCGAGATGGGTTTCCGCGTTTTAAACTTCTGCATCCAGGACTCACCGCGTCGCGCTCACTCTATCGCCGCTCAGGGCGGTATCAACGCAGCCAAGAACTACCAGAACGACGGCGACTCAGTTTACCGTCTGTTCTACGACACAGTGAAGGGCGGCGACTACCGTGCACGCGAGGCTAACGTATACCGTCTGGCAGAGGTGTCAAACGACATCATCGACCAGTGCGTAGCCCAGGGCGTACCATTCGCACGCGAGTACGGCGGCATGCTTGCCAACCGTTCGTTCGGTGGCGCTCAGGTGTCACGTACATTCTACGCAAAGGGTCAGACCGGCCAGCAGCTCCTCCTCGGTGCCTACTCAGCACTCTCTAAGCAGGTGAGCACGGGCCGCGTACAGCTCTACACACGCTACGAGATGGAAGACGTAGTAATCGTCGACGGCCGCGCACGCGGTATCATCGCCAAGAACCTCGTCAGCGGCAAGCTCGAGCGCTTCTCGGCTAACGCCGTAGTAATCGCTACCGGCGGTTATGGCAACGCTTACTTCCTCTCTACAAACGCTATGGGTTGCAACTGTACAGCAGCCGTTCAGTGCTACCGTAAGGGTGCTTACTTCGCTAACCCTTGCTACGTACAGATCCACCCGACATGTATCCCCGTACACGGCGACAAGCAGTCGAAGCTCACACTTATGTCAGAGTCGCTGCGTAACGACGGCCGCATCTGGGTGCCGAAGAAGCTCGAAGACGCAAAGGCTCTCCAGGCAGGCACAAAGAAGGGCTCGGACATTCCGGAGGAAGACCGCGACTACTACTTGGAGCGTCGCTACCCGGCATTCGGCAACCTCGTGCCGCGTGACGTTGCTTCGCGCGCTGCCAAGGAGCGTTGCGACAAGGGCTTCGGCGTAAACAACACCGGTCTCGCCGTGTTCCTCGACTTCTCTGAGTCAATCAACCGCCTCGGCATCGACGTAATCCGCCAGCGCTACGGCAACCTCTTCGACATGTACGAGGAGATCACCGACGTAAACCCGGGCGAGCTTGCAAACGAAATCAACGGCGTGAAGTACTACAACCCGATGATGATCTATCCGGCTATCCACTACACAATGGGCGGTATCTGGGTCGACTACGAGCTCCAGACATCTATCACCGGTCTGTTCGCAATCGGCGAGTGCAACTTCTCTGACCACGGCGCTAACCGCCTCGGCGCATCAGCCCTCATGCAGGGTCTCGCAGACGGCTACTTCGTGCTGCCGTACACCATCCAGAACTACCTCGCCGACCAGGCTATCTGGCCGCACCTCTCTGTCGACCTCCCCGAGTTCGCAGAAGCTGAGAAGGGCGTTCAGGCAGAAATCGACCGCCTCATGGGCATCCAGGGCAAGCGCTCTGTAGACTCTATCCACAAGGAGCTCGGCCACATCCTCTGGGAGCACGTAGGCATGGGCCGCACAAAGGAGGGTCTTGAGGAAGGCATCAAGCTCATCAAGAAGCTCCGCAACGAGTTCAACACCAACCTCTTCATCCCAGGCAAGAAGGAAGGTCTGAACGTAGAGCTCGACAAGGCAATCCACCTCCGCGACTTCATCCTCATGGGTGAGCTCATCGCACACGACGCACTCTCACGCGAGGAGTCTTGCGGTGGTCACTTCCGCGAGGAGCACCAGACAGAAGAGGGCGAGGCAAAGCGCGACGACGAGAACTTCTTCTACGTAGGCTGCTGGGAGTACAAGGGCGACGACGAGACCGCTCCTGAACTCATCAAGGAACCGCTCGAATACGAGGCAATCAAGGTACAGACACGTAACTATAAGAACTAATAAAAATTATGGCAAACATATCATTCACACTGAAATATTGGCGTCAGAACGGTCCTCAGGACAAGGGCCACTTCGACACACGCGAGATGAAGGATATCCCTACGGATACCTCATTCCTTGAGATGCTCGACATCCTTAACGAGCAGCTCATCGAGGAAGGCAACGAGCCTTTCGTATTCGACCACGACTGCCGCGAGGGCATCTGCGGTATGTGCTCACTCTACATCAACGGCCACCCACACGGACCGAACCAGGGCGCTACCACATGCCAGCTCTACATGCGTAAGTTCAACGACGGCGACGTAATCACCGTTGAGCCGTGGCGCTCAGCAGCGTTCCCCGTAATCAAGGACTGCATGGTAGACCGCACAGCCTTCGACAAGATCATGCAGGCAGGCGGTTATGTAAGCGTTCGCACCGGCCAACCGCAGGACGCTAACGCCATCCTCATCCCGAAGGAAGACGCTGACGAGGCTATGGACTGCGCTACATGTATCGGCTGTGGCTGCTGCGTAGCTGCATGTAAGAACGGCTCGGCAATGCTCTTCGTAAGCTCTAAGGTGAGCCAGCTCGCTCTCCTGCCGCAGGGTCGCCCAGAGGCTGCTAAGCGTGCAAAGGCAATGATCGCCAAGATGGAGGAGCTCGGCTTCGGCAACTGCACCAACACTCGCGCTTGCGAGGCTGAGTGCCCGAAGAACGAGTCAATCGCCAACATCGCTCGCCTCAACCGCGAGTTCATCAAGGCTAAGCTCGCCGACTAATCTTAGGAGGGTATGGCATCCTGCCATACCCACGCCACCCTCTACCAATCCTCCCACAGAATTCACAGAATTCACGGAAACTTCTGGCAGAGGATATTCTCCCACGGATTTCACAGATGCTCACAGAAGCTTCTGGCTGCGTATATTCTCCCACAGATTTCACAGATGCTCACAGATTTTTAGGTTGCGTTTTTGCTCCTAATCTGTGCACATCCGTGCAATCTGTGGGAGTTTTTGTAGGAGGGTATGGCATCCTGCCATACCCACGCCACCCTCTAAGGGGGTGCACTTGTCTCAAGTGCACCGACCAAGCACTCGTGCACCAACATTGTAATCCTCCCACGGAATCCACGGAATTCACAGAAACTTCTGGCGTAGAATATTCTCCCACAGATTTCACAGATGCTCACAGATTAGGAGGGTATGGCATCTTGCCATACCCACGCCGCCCTCTGCCAATCCTCCCACAGAATTCACAGAATTCACAGAAGCTTCTAACGTAGAAGAGCCTCCCACAGATTTCACAGATGCTCACAGATGGTTAGGCTGCGTAGGGTTCTCCCACAGAATTCACAGAATTCACGGAAGCTTCTGGCAGAGAATATTCTCCCACAGATTTCACAGATGCTCACAAATGGTTAGGTTGCGTAGGGTTCTGTGGCTTCTGTGGGAAGATAGTTTAGTGGCTGCGTGGGTATGGCAGGATGCCATACCCTCCTGATCTGTGCGCATCTGTGAAATCTGTGGGAGGTTCTTGATTGGTGTTCTCCCAGGGGGGCACTTGTCTCCGCTCGGCTTTGCCGCTTGCCAGAGCAAGAAGTGCACCAACCAAGCAATCGTGCACCGACATTACATTCCTCCCTCAATATCATTTTAAACAACATTGTTTTAAACAACCTTGTTTAAAACCAATATGTTTTGTATCTTTGCACACATAAACCATTAACAATCACCACAATGACAGGTAAGATAGAAGCACCATTTGTGTTCGGAGTACGCGTGGAAGGCGACACTTTCACCGACCGACATGAAGAAACCGAACGCCTGAAAGCCAATTTCACATATTCTCCCACAGAATTCACAGAATTCACGGAAGCTTCTGGCAGAGGATATTCTCCCACGGATTTCACAGATGCTCACAGATTTTTAGGTTGCGTTTTGCCTCCTAATCTGTGCGCATCTGTGCAATCTGTGGGAGTTTTTGTAGGAGGGTATGGCATCCTGCCATACCCACGCCACCCTCTACCAATCCTCCCACAGAATTCGCAGAACCCACAGAAACGACTGCGCGGAAAATATTCTCCCACGGATTTCACAGATGCCCACAGATCTTTAGGTTGCGTTTTTGCCTCCTAATCTGTGCGTATCTGTGCAATCTGTGGTAGTTTTCATAGGAGGGTATGGCAGGGATGCCATACCCTCCTAATCCGCTATCCGTGCAATCTGTGAGAGAATATACGCAGCCAGAAAATTCTGTGAAATCTGTGAATTCCGTGGGATAATTAATGTTGGTGCACGAGTGCTTGGTTGGTGCAGCGGAGACCGCTGCAACCCCTAAGAGGGCTGCGTGGGTATGGCAGGGATGCCATACCCTCCTAATCTGTGTACATCCGTGCAATCTGTGGGAGGCTCTTCTCCGCCAGAAACTTCTGTGGGAAGATGGTTTGGTGGGCTGCGTGGGTATGGCAGGATGCCATACCCTCCTAATCCGCTATCCGTGGGAGTTTTCGTAGGAGGGAATGTGCGTTTTGTGTGAGTTAATAGTGTAAAAACTTAAAAAATTTGTGAAAATTTTTGCTGCTATACATATTTTTATTAAATTTGCACCGAAGAGGGAGTGCGTAGTGCCGGAGTGCGGCGCGTCACTCATACACGCCAACACAAGCAGCAACGATCCCCCGGCAACTGAAAACCGAAAGAAACCGATTTTAAAACCGATTTATTCAAACAGAATTTTTTTAATTAACTTAATTCAATAACAATTTATTAACAAACAAAAGAAAGGATTTAGTATGAAAAAAATCTTATCTCTTCTTTCGATGTTGATGATTACCGTTATGGCATTTGCTACTGACTATAAAGGTCAGTTGGACTACATTTTGACCACAAGAAATGGTGATTTGACTGGTCCAAGCTATGCACAAGGTACTCTCAAAATCGAACCTTATGCCGGTGGCAAATATACTGTTACTGCCACAGGTTGTGATTTGTCTTCAATTGACAAAGATTTGGGCAATTGGGACGAAATTATTTGTGAAGGTGTTGAAGGAACAACCGACGCAAATGGTGTTACAACTATTGATGTAGCTCCTTACGCTTTTCGCGGAAGCGATAACGCAGAATTGAAGAATGCAAAACTCTTCGTTAAGTTCAAGGGTGATAAGGCTTATGCTACATTTGAGGGAACTTATAATCCTAACTTCTACACCAACTATAAGCTGAAGTACACCTTCGGCGTTGACGAAGGCTTCGACGGCGGCGGTTCTACCGGCGGTGGCGAGACTGGTGGCGAAGACAAGCCAGCTATCGTTGACATTGTAGAGGCAGACTATGCTCCTAATGGTACAGCATTCGGCTTCCCGTTCACAATCAACTGGCAGACACAGAAGCTCGTTGCTAAGCTCGACCTCTCTACTTGCAGCCGTTACACTCACAACGAGGGTATCATCACTGTAGGTACAAACAATGGCAGTGGTGATATTTCTCTTTGGAATCCTAATGCTGGCGAGGCTAACTGCCACTTGTATTACACACACTATTACTATGGTACTGACGAGAAGCAGCTCAACCTCCACTATTTGGAGAAGCCCTCTGATAAAGTTGTGCGTGTAGATAACTCACTCCAAAACCTTGAGCCGGGTCTCGTAGTATTCACATTCGACAAGGAAGGTCTCCACGTAGGCGACAACCTTATCGCTACACCAGACCAGATGTCAACTCTCTACAACTCTACAAGCTTGATCTTCGGTAGCAAGGAGGGTTCTACACGCAGTAACGCAACTTACAAATACGTAAAGGTTGTTCCTCTCGATTGGACAGAGACAACAGAGCCGACAGAGCCTGAGGTTACAGTTGTTGCTACTAAGAAGTTTGACGCTATTGACTACTCTAACACATGGAGTCAGGCAGGTACTGCCAATGTTACCTTTGAGGAGATGTCTGACGAAACTGTAAAGATGAAGTTTGCTACAGATGGTATCAATATTTCTGCCAATGCTCTAACAAAGGGTACAGACGCTAAGAATCGTACCACTTACACTGGTGAGGCTGTAAATGATGCTATGTCAACTCTCACCTACACTATCAAGGCTGTTGTTTACACAGAGGGCACAGAGGAAAAGCTCTATATGACAATGGAAGCTAATTCTGGCGTTACATTTACTGTTGGTACAGATCCTGACTACGTAGCTCCGGAACCTCCGGCAGGCGAAAGCACAATCGTTGAGAACTGGAAGAGCACAGAGGGCACCTCTTGGAGCCACGATGTGACTATCGACTGGAACACTCAGAAGCTTGTTGTTTCTGTTAACCTCGCAGACACTGGTAGTGACAAGGGCTTCCTTGGTGTAACTAAGAAGGGCAACACTCCGGGTTGGAACAACGACGGTATTATCTTCTATAACGTTGATGGAACTACCGTTCAGGGCTACGCTCCTGGTCAGGATAACAACGCTAACACCAATTATGTTACTAAGGGTGAAGACCCAGTTCGTTTTGAAATCTCTAAGGAAAATGGTGTAAAGTGTCAGGGCAATGTTGTTATTTCAGCTGACCTTATCGCACATCTTACAAACCAGTCAAACATCGTTGTTGGTGCTGCTGACAAGGTTGCTGGTGCTCTCTACAACTACATCAAGGTAGTTTCTCTCGACTGGAAAGAGACAACAGAGCCGGAGGTAACTGTTAAGGACGAGAAGACCTTCAACGAGGCTCTCTATATGCAGGATCAAAAAGTTGCTGACGCTACGGTTGTAGTTAAGGAGATGTCTGACGAGACAGTCAATATGTCTCTCAAGTTCGGTGAAAACGAGTACACATCTACTGAGCTTACAAAGGGTACAGACGAGAAGAATCGCACTACTTACACTGGTAAGGTAGCTAACGGTACTCAGACATACGATGTAGCAGGTGTTGTTTACGAAAAGGACAACGTAGCTCGTCTTTACATGACACTGAAAACAAGTATTACTACTGTCGTTGTTGGTGAGAACCCAGACGTTGTAACTCCTGAGGTAACTGAGGTTTCTAACAAGACATACACAAACAACCTCCGCATCCTTGATGGCGAAACGACAGTTGTTGAAGAGGCTGAAGCTGATGTGAACATCATCAAGTACTCTGACGAGTCTTATAAGGTTACTCTTAAGAACGTTAATATGCTCAACAAGACTCAGGACCTCGTATTCGTAGGTAAGGCACTCATTGAAGAGGCTCCTACTGAGGCAACAGAGCCGCTCACAATCATTGCTAAGTCGGATGCTGCTACAACAGAATTCTTCGGCGAGGAGATGAGCGCAACATTCGAGATCACAGAGGTTTCTGCTGAAGAGATCAAGATGGGCTTTGTTCTCAATAATACAAGCTTAGAATATCAGGGCGAGTTCAACTACACTGAGGAAGAAACACCTGAGGTTTACACAAGCAACCTCCACATCTACGACGCTGCTGCTCCTGAGACAGACCTCTTCCAGGCTGACCAGGCTAAGGTAGAGTTCTTGGCTACTGCTACTGGTGGGTTCAAGCTCACTCTTAAGGACGTAACTCTCAACGAGAAGACTCAGGACCTCGTATTCACTGGTACGCTTCCTACAACAGAACCAGGTGGTCAGGATCCGCTCGCAGAAGAGGGTGAGGGTGAAGTAACTCCAGCTGAGCCAGCAATGGTTCTCAACGCTACTGCCGACGAGGCAACATCACGTTTCTTTGGTAGCACTGGTACTTATGTAACAGCTGTATTCAATGTCTCTTACGATAAGAATGACAACTTCATGATGACATTCATTATCGACAATAACTACGCAGGTGAGTTCAACTACGAGAAGAAGACTCCTGATACTCCAGATCCAGAACTCTTCTGCAAGGAGAACTACGTAGCTGACGGCGAAGGCTTCGAGTGGGAAATCGCTGTTGATTGGGATACTCAGAAGATCGTTATGTCTATCGACCCGTCTACATGTACAGGTTCTTGCGAGGATGTAATCGGTCTCGGTGCTGTTCCAACAGCATGGGATAACACTCTCCACTTGTATCGCACAAGCGCAGACCAGATGCTTCAGGGATACTTCAATGTACCTGGTGGCAGCAACAACAACACTGACAAGTTCGCTGAGACAGCTCCGTTCTTGGTAGAGGTTTCTAAGGCTCAGGGCTTTGTTGTTAACAACGAGGTTAAGATTGCTGCAAGCGCAATGAGCTATCTCTTCACTCTCCCGACCGTTAAGATGGGTACTGGCGAGGGCGCTAACGACAAGTCGCGTGCTACATACAACTACGTTAAGGTTGTTGATAAGGATTGGACAGCACCTAAGGATCCTGACACAGGCATCAACGCAACAACAGTTGCTGAGGGTGAGGTTGAGTTCTTCACAGTTAACGGCGTTAAGCTTAACAAGCTCCAGAAGGGTCTGAACATCGTTCGCACCGCTGACGGCAAGGTTAAGAAGGTACTCGTTAAGTAATCATAGGAGGGTATGGCATCCTTGCCATACCCACGCATCCACATAACTAACGTAAGAGGGCATGGCATTCCGCCATGCCCTCTTTGTTTTTTCCCCAGGGGGTGTCCTCCAACAGAGCACACTTAGGAGGGTATGGCATCCCTGCCATACCCACGCCGCCCACTTAATAATTCTCCCACAGATGGCACAGATCAACACAGATGGTTTGGGTGCGTAGGGTTCTCCCACGGAATTCACGGAATTCACAGAAGTTTCTGGCGGAGAATATTCTCCCACGGATTTCACTCTAAGTTTGCAGAAGAAAGCAATTAGGCTAAATAATCAAGGTAACTCGCTCTAAATTGGACTTTGATTGAAAATCAAGAAGTTGGGCGTTTGCC
>ERZ1026870.1295-NODE-1295-length-11098-cov-5.939690_pt1 | contig 11098 bp, 10 predicted proteins | sample MGYA00380165_ERZ1026870 | MGnify/ENA primary metagenome ERZ1026870 (study PRJEB33269, sample SAMEA4719801) | human gut metagenome | biome: human-associated habitat; feature: organic feature; material: feces | place: Cameroon | collected 2013-10 ...
CGCCTGGATCATCAGGGCCATCAGAAAGGCCGACACCGGCGCAAAGCTGCCCAGAAGCAGCGACGCCAGCACGAATTCCAGCGAGCCGCCGTACACTACCGTACCCATCAGGGGCGGCAGCCAGACCGGCAGGCCCAGCGACTGCACATAGATGCCGTAGCCGAGGCCCAGCACCAAATATCCGGCAAACACCGGCAGCGTCTGAGGCGCTGCGGCCCGGAAGGCCTTCCAGACCGTTCCCTCTGTGCGCGGCGCAGATCGTATCGTTTCGGTTTCTTTCATTACACTAACCCCCTGGATTAGTAGTATAACAGATTCCCCGCAGATTGCAAGAGCAGGAGCCCCCGCCGGATTCCGGCGGGGGCTCCTGCTTCTGAGGTTCTGGATGAAGTATCAGGAATGGGTATGGGAATGTCTCATAGGATCACTGCTCACTTTTCTGAGCGGCAGCAGCTTCGGCATCCGCCTTATCCTTTTTGCGAACACGGATAATGGAGACGAACAAAGGCGCTGCGATAGCGAAGATTGCCACGTTGCCCAATGCGGTGTAGCCCTTCTGGCAGATTGCGATCAGACCAATCTTGGAAAGTGCCAGGCAGAGCAGCAGGAAGGCCAGTGCAATAACGAACAGCTTGACTCTCTGCGGCACCTTCTCGGTCTTCCAGACCTTAACGAACCGGTTGGAAGTGTTGAAGATAAAGGTCGGACCCGTAGAGATAACCGACAGCATCACGACCAGCCAATAGATGGCAGTCATCACACCGGGCATATACTCTTTGCAGATGGAAAGGATGGGAGTTGCCACAAAAGCATCCGGAAGGAAGGGAAGCACAATCAGGCTTGTGACAAAGAACAAACTTGCCACCATGACACCGATCAGGATGCCGCTGCCGATGGCATCTTTCTTAGTATGGATATTCTCGGCATAATTGCTCAGGGAACCACCCCAGCTGGCGGTGGTAAAGCAGTAGGAGACCAGCATCCCAAAGTGGGAAGCCAGGGTCTTTCCGCTCCAGTTCATGCCGCCTTCAAAGTCAAACATCCTCTGGGCCAGCACATCCCCGCGCATAGCGATGACAAAAATCAGAATCGCGGCCAGTGCAGCAATCAGGGAAATCGTCATCACGGTGTTGAACTTCCGCAGGAAAGCTGCACCATACATGGACAGCAGGGTGAACATGACCACCGCGATGATACTGCCGACACCGATGGGGATGTTGAACAGCGATTCCATCAGGTTGGCAAACAAGGCAATGGTAGCCGCCACAGTAACAACACCCATCAGGGTAGTGTATACGTCAAAGAAGATACTGACGATCACCTTGACCACAGGGTTGGTACCCGGTTTGTCAGCACCCCACAGAGCCAGATAGTAGGAATTGTAGTTGTCAACCTTATAGGCTCTGATAAAATTCAGCGACACAGCGCAGAAGAAAGCCATAAAGGCAATAAAGATCGCCAGACAGACCCACATCCAGCCGCCGCCGAAGGTAACCATATAAGTAGTTGCATACACGCCGGACGCCATATTGGCACCGCAGTAGGTGCCAAACATCAGTGCACCCAGACCAAACCAGATCTTAAAGCTCTCCCAAAAGCTCCGTTTCTTTTTTTCTTCCATGGAAAAAACTCCTTTCATTTCCCGGCCTGCTCTCTCACCAGGCCGGAAACATCCTTTTCAGGGGCAAAAGGGGGAAAGACACTTCCGCAAACATCTTACTTGGCAGTATCCTGGATCATCAGATTCAGGATCGTCACATCCGTATCGCGCATTCCATCCCGGCCCACACAGCCGATATTCCGGATAGTCTGCTCATAGTCGCCGGAAACGATACCCTCTCCAAACTGGAACTTGCGTCCACGGCGGGCCATCTCGTACCCCAGCACACCAGCCTCTACCGAGGCCGAGATCTTGGAGGCGCAGGAAGATTTTGCACCGTCACAGATAATTCCACCGGTGGTTCCCACCGCATTGACGATGGTAGTACCAATTACATCATAATCCGCACCTTGCAGATATGCAATGCCACAGGCAGCCGCTGTACCGGCCGAAACCGCGCCGCAGTAGGCTGATAAGTTCCCGATGAACCGTTTCTGGTGGATGGAGATCAGATTAGAGAGGGTCAATGCACGCAGCAGCTGCTCATGGCTGCAGCCCAGGTCCCGGGCATAGACCACGATCGGCATACAGCAAGTAATCCCCTGATTGCCGCTGCCGGAATTGATGACTACCGGCAAAGCACATCCGTTCATCCGGGCATCGCTTCCGGCTGCGGCCGCGGCCCTGGCTCTCTGCAAAGTACTGCCGGGCTCCGCATCCAGAATGGTGCGGCCCACACTGGCACCCCAGAAATTGTTCAGGCCTTCTTCTGCAATGGCAGTGTTGTAGCTGATCTGCGTTTCCAGCAGTTCACGCACGTCCTCCAGATTCACCGTGTCAGCAAACTCCAGGATATCCTTCAGGTTCAGTTGACTCTTGTCTCCACTGATCTCCACCTGCAGGTCCGGCTGCTCGAACAACACTTTTCCGTTCTTTATGATCCGAGAGATGTGGTCATGCTTGGTGCGTACTTCCACAGCTGCACTCGCGTCTCCTGCTGTCATGGTGATAAGAATATAAAGGTTTCCCTCGCCTTCTTCCAGCTCGCAGCGGCAAATCTTTTGGGTCAGCAGTTCCTTGGTTCGAGCAATCTGCTCCGGGGTCACCTGACTGATGACCTGCAGTCCCAGATCCGCCTGTCCTGCTACGGCACCCAGCACAGCAGCAGCCTCAACACCCCGTTCGTTACCGGAGTTTGGCACGATAACGCTTTTCACATTTTTAATGATGTTTCCGCTGCATCGCGCCACCATGGCTTCTGGCATACAACCCAACACTTCCCGGGCTTTAGCTGCCGCAAAAGCCACCGCGATGGGCTCGGTACACCCCATTGCCGGGATCAGTTCCGAGCGGAGGATTTTAATATAATTCTGATATTGTTCCTGTGTCATGGATTTTCCTCCTGCGACATATTTTACAGTTCTATTGCTCCCGCAGGCAGAGCGGGGGCTCAGTGCTGTGCTGCGTACTCCGCTGCAGCGTCACGCACCCAGTTGAAGCGATCATCATCGATATCGTTAGGCACCGTGCAGTCTGCACCGATGATCACGCCCAGCTGCCCTGCGTTGTCCAGGATATCCCAGGTCGCCTTCTTGACTTCTTCCCGGGTGCCAGTGTAAATCACGCCATCCTGAGTGAATCCGCCGATGACCGGCTTGCCGCCAAACAGTTTCTTGGCATCGCCCATGGTAGTGCCTTCAGCATTCACGGCCACGCTGTATGCAGCTGCATCGTAATCCGTGTAGAGGCGCAGGTCGTTGCCATGGCCGTGATAACCACAGATGTGCAGTACATTCATATCGCGGATCTTCTTGGCTTCTTCCAGAACATACTTCTCGCTGGGAGCCACATACTTCTGATGGAACTCACGCGGGAAGAAACCTGCCTGGTTGGCGCAGCTGAAGTAAATACCATCAGCACCGCATTCGGTCAGAAGGATCTTATTCAGTTCCACAATCCCCTTACTGATAGTCATCAGGCAATCGGCAATAGCCTGCGGATCTTCCGCCATCAGCTTTTTCATAATATGTTCATCCGCACCAGCCACAGGCAGATCTACGGTAAAAGCATTGCGCAGCAGCCAGGCAGCAGAGAAACTGGTGACCAGCAGGGGTGCATCATGTCCCTTATAGATTTCGACCACACGCTTGGTCAGCTCGATCTGCTTCTTAACATACTCGCAATCCATGGACATGGGCTGAATTTTCTTCAGATCCTCTGCGGTCTCCACAAACGAAACATCCATCGGCATCATCATCAGGGTGTCGTTCATGATCTTGATGATATCAGGATCAAACTTTTCCAACGCCGGACGGTGGCCCTCGATATTACGCTCAAACGCTTCCGGATTCTCCAGACCCATGTTCCAATCGGAGGGACCGGTAAAGTGATGGAAGAATGCTACGGGGACACGATCCACAGGTTCGTTTGCCAGTACCTTCAGGAATCTTTCGCGCTTCGTCATTTTCAATACACTCCTTTTCTTTCTGTGCGTCATGTTTTTTGCTGTGCGTCATGTTTTTTGGTCAACCACCCATCATGGGTTGACTTATTCGCTGTAATTATGTTAACATAATGCAGAATATTTGTATAATACATAAATTTTTGTGGGCTATGAAAAAAAGCAATATCCTACCGCAATACACACAGAATAGAAGGCATTTTTTGTATGAAGATCACAACGCTCGAATATTTCATTGCTGTCGCAGAGGCAGGTTCCATCCGGGCTGCCGCCCAGAAACTCTATCTGGCGCAGCCCAGTCTGACGAAGTCCCTCCAGTCCATGGAACAGGAACTGGGAGTCCAGCTGTTCACACGCACAAGCTCCGGCATCCGGCTGACGATCGCAGGCGAGACCATCCTGCCGCAGGCACGTCAGGTGATTGCCCTGTATAATGGCTGGCTGGAACTGGGCACTGTCACTTCCTTGAAAAAAGTGGATGTTTACAGTCATATCTCTCTGGCAGAGTTCCTTGTGCCGGACATTTTGCTTCGTCTCCGTGAGAGCTACCCGGAGTTGACCGTCAGCTACCAGACTGAAGCACAGCCTGAGCGATATCTTTCTGCCGATGCACAGGAACCGCACCTGATCCTCACCCTCGGTTCCCCTCAGGTCGATCTCAGCCGGGAGCTGAAAGCCCTGAACAATCGAAAAGTCGTACTGGCTAGTGGTGTCTATGGTTGTCTAGTAAACCGGCTCAGTCCACTGGCCCAGAGAGAGAGCCTTACTTTCAGCGATTTGAAAAAATACTATCTGGCCTTTCCAAATCACACACTGGAACCTATGAATCAGTCGGACAGCGCACTGGCTGCCATCGACCAATTTCTTCCGGATCTGGTACGGACCATCACGGACAAACATATTGTAGAAGTCGGTACCGTAAACAGCGTGGTGGAATTAGTACGTCAGCATACCGATACTTATGCCATTGCTTTTGCTCCGACCCACTACCGCTACTCCGGTGTGCAAACCGGAGAGCTGGTCTGTGTTCCTCTGCAGGAGAAAGGAGTAGAGGCAGAATTGCAGTTACTTTACCCGGTGCGAGCCTTTCAACAGCATCCCTCTTTCCGAAGCCTTGTCAATAATCTGGAGTCGGAGATGCAGCGTTTTGTGCAGGTGCATCTGCCCGCCTGAACCTTTTTTCAAAAAACAAAAATGCCACCGGATCAGCAGGCAGCAGGCCTGTTTCTCCGGTGGCATTCGCATTTTTATGCAGCGATCACTGGGGGTCTTTCTTGACAAGGTCTTTTGTGTAGAGGGCGCGGGTGGCGTTCAGGACAGCGAGGACCATGACGCCGACATCGGCGAAGATGGCCGCCCACATATTGGCGATACCCAGAGCACCCAGCAGCAGGCAGGCCGCCTTGATGGCCAGAGCAAAGACGATGTTCTGGTAGACGATGCTCTTGGTGCGGCGGGCAATGCGCATGGCGAGGGCGATCTTGGCCGGGTCGTCATCCATCAGGACGACGTCGGCGGCCTCAATGGCGGCGTCAGAGCCCAGAGCACCCATGGCGATGCCCACATCCACACGGGAGAGGACAGGGGCGTCGTTGATGCCATCGCCCACGAAGGCCAGCATCTCTTTGGGGTTCTTGGCGGCCAGGAGCTTCTCAATCCGGTCCACCTTATCGCCGGGCAGCAGGCCGGCGTGGTACTCGTCGATGCCCAGCTCTGCCGAGACAGCCTTTGCCACCGGCTCTGCGTCGCCGGTGAGCATGACGGTCTTGCGGACGCCGGCCTGCTTGAGGCCCTTGATGGCCTGTGCGCTGTGGGGCTTCACCACGTCGGAGATGAGCAGATAGCCCGCATACTTGCCGTCGATGGCCACATGGACGATGGTGCCGGTCTGGGGGACATCGGGGACGGTGAGGCCCAGCTTTGCCATCAGGCGGGCATTACCGGCAGCAACCGGCTTGCCGTCCACCTTGGCGGTGACGCCGTGTCCGCCCAGCTCCTCCACGTCGGTGACGCGGGCAGCGTCGATATCCTTGCCGTAAGCAGCCTTGATGCTCAGGGAGATGGGGTGCTTCGACCAGCTCTCGGCCAGCGCAGCGGCTTCCACGAGGCTGTCTTCGGTACCGCCCTCCACGGGGCAGACCTTGACGACCTTGAAGGTACCCTGGGTCAGGGTGCCGGTCTTATCGAAGACAACGACGCGGGTATCGGCCAGCTCTTCCAGATAGGTCGAGCCCTTGACGAGGATGCCGCAGGCGGAAGCGCCGCCGATGCCGCCGAAGAAGCTCAGCGGGATAGAGATGACCAGTGCGCAGGGGCAGCTGATGACGAGGAAGGTAAGGGCGCGGTAGACCCAATCGCCGAAGCGGGCGGGCTGGCCCATCAGCAGCAGAACGATGGGGGGAATGAAGGCCAGCGCCAGCGCGCCGTAGCAGACCGCCGGGGTGTAAACGCGGGCAAAGCGGGTGATAAAGTTCTCGGCGCGGGCCTTCTTCATGCTGGAATTTTCCACGAGGTCGAGAATTTTAGAGACGGTGGATTCGCCGAACTCCTTGGTGGTCCTGACCTTGAGCAGGCCGCTCATGTTGACACAGCCGCTGATGACCTCATCGCCGGACCGGACATCCCGGGGCAGGCTCTCGCCGGTGAGGGCGGCGGTGTTGAGGGTGGAAGCGCCCTCGACGATAACGCCGTCGATCGGCACACGCTCGCCGGGCTGGACCACGATGAGGGTGCCGATCTCGACCTCATCGGGGTCCACCTGCTCCAGCTTGCCGTCCTCGCCCTCGATGTTGGCGTAGTCGGGCCGGATGTCCATCAGGGCCGAGATGCTGCGGCGGCTCTTGCCGACGGCAACGCCCTGGAACAGCTCGCCGATCTGGTAGAAGATGATAACGGCACAGCCCTCGACGTAATCGCCCAGCGCGAATGCACCCACGGTGGCGACGGCCATCAGGAAGCATTCATCAAAGGGCTGACGGTTCTTGATGCCCAGAAGGGCCTTGCGGAGCACATCCCAGCCCACCACGAGGTAGGGGATGCAGTAGAGCAGCAGCTCCACCGACGCGGGCAGAGGCGGCAGCAGCTTGAGCACCAGCACCAGAGCCAGAGCGGCAATGATGCGGTACAGCATTTTCTTTTGTTTTTTCGTCACGGGTACCAGCCTCCTTTTGGGGCAGTTTTCTCAGATTCAACAGGTTTTCCCCACAAGGGGCTTGTTTTCCACGCTTTCCCCCGGCTTTTCCACGAGGTTTTCCCGCAAAAAGCCGCAAATGCGCGTTCATTTTTCTTTTTTTGCGTCCAGAATGTTGAAAACGCCGTGGAAATTGTTGAAAACTGATTTATTTTTCCACATTTTCCACGCGCATCCCGGCAGTATAAGTCGAAACTCAGATGCCGAAGATCTCGCAGTCGTCCTCGACCTTCTTGCAGGCGGAGAGGACGTTCTGCATGGTAGCCTTGACGTCCGCACCCTCATCGAACTCGACGTTCATCTTCTGGGTCATGAAGCTGACGGTAGCCTTTGCGACGCCGGCGACCGTGTTGGCGGCATCCTCCATCTTCTGGGCGCAGTTTGCGCAGTCAACTTCGATCTTGTAGCTCTTTTTCATAATAAATACCAGCCTTTCTTTCTATATCCCCGCTCCGCCGCAGGGTGCAGCAGAGCTTGCAGCGTTTTCGGGGCATCACTCTTCGATGTGGTCCATGCCCATGGAGAGGATGCTGCGCACATGGTCATCGTCCAGTGCATAGTAAATGGTCTTGCCGTCGCGGCGGAAGCGGACGAGCTTTGAGTCCTTGAGCACCCGCAGCTGATGGCTCACCGCCGACTGGCTGAGCTGGACGGCATTTGCAATGTCCTGCACGCACAGCTCATCGTCGTGGAGGGCGTAGAGGATCTTGATGCGGGTGGAATCGCCGAACACCCGGAACAAATCGGCCAGCTCGTAGAGCACCTCATCGTCCGGCAGCTCCGGCGGGGCCTTGGGCAGCTTCTGTTCTGGGGCAAGAGCATTCTCAGCCATCGTTGTCATCCTTTCGCTTCAATATATGAACATCTGTTCATGTGTTCATGATAACACGCTGTATGACTCCTGTCAAGGGGATTTGCGCAAAAAATCAGCATTCTCTTAAAATTGATAAAACAGACCGCAAAACGCAAGAAATTTGCAGATTTATTTTGCAGGAAGGGTGCATTTTAGGGCAAAAGAAAAAGGCAGTCCTGACCGAACTGCCTTTTTCCAAAGCACTGCATTCATGCCCGCTTCTTCTTTTTATCGTCCGACGCCCACGGCAGATACATGAGGAACAGCGCCAGCGCGGTGGCAGGCAGGAAGCCCAGGATATAATATTTTTCGCCCAGCAGGGCCGTGAAGGTGCTGGTGATGATGTTCCCGTAGGGATTATTGAGGAAATAGAAGTTGGTGTTAAGGGACTGATTCAGAAAGTAGATAGGCAGGGCAGAGCCGAACAGGAACGCCAGCACCTGCGGCACCCGCCGGGGACTGGGACGGTAGCCGCCCGCCACCAGCAGGACTGGATAGAGTACCAGCAGGGCATGGATACTGACGGAGTGCAGATTGATGAGCGTCCACCAAGAGGGGACATCCAGCCAGCTGGGGCAGAGCAGTGCCAGCATTGCACCCGGGATACAGAGGGCATACAGCTCCTCTTTGCACCAGTTTCTGTCCGTGATCGTGTTGTACAGACAGACGAAGACGTTGATATTGCACAGGTGCAGGGGCAGATAGCTCCAATTCCACTGGCCGGTCAGGGCCATCCCCAGCAGAAGGGCAGCTTCGTCCAGCAGGAGCAAAGCGGTGACTCCGACTAAAATGCGCCGCCGGGTGCGGGCAGAACTGCGGCGATACCACAGGGCTGCCCCCACGATAAAGGCAAGCGAAATGGCCAGCTCCATGAGGTGAACCGTGCCATACAGCGGGTAGCATCGGTAATCGGCTCCGTATTCGGCGTGGGTGATGTCGTAGGATTTCCAGAAATCGTTCATCTTCTTTCCCTCCTTGTCCAGCTTATGATACCGCGTTTGGCCTCAGACGGAAAGAGTTTTGAAGGAAAATCCAGAAAACAGGTGCAATAGTGTGAGTTTTGTGGTATCCTTACAAATGTGAAATTATCTGCCGCAAACCGCGGCAGCACGACAAATTAAGAAAGAGGGAATTTTTATATGTTAGAAACCGGAATCCGCGGCAAGCAGAGCGTCGCCGTGACCCCCGAGAACACCGCCAAGACCATGGGCAGCGGCACGCTGAATGTCTTCGCCACCCCCGCACTGGTGGCGCTGGCCGAAAAGACCTGCTGGATGAGCGTCGCCGACGCTCTGGATGAGGGCTGCGGCTCTGTGGGCACCAAGCTGGAGCTGGAGCACACCGCACCCACCCCCGTGGGCATGACCGTCACCTGCGAGAGCGAGCTGACCGCTGTGGAAGGCCGCAAGCTGGTGTTCAAAGTCTCCCTGTACGACGAGAAAGGCCCTGTGGGCGGTGGCGTCCACGAGCGCTTTGTGGTCAACGACGCAAAGTTTGCCGCCAAGGCCGAGAGCAAGAAGGGCTAAGACTCTTTTTTCTCGGCAAGCTCGATGGGCGGCGGGTCGGCAGCCAGCAGCTGCTGCTCGGCCCGGGCCTGAGCTTCCTGCAAAAGCCGTGCCGCCTGTTCGCTGGCACGGAACAGCTCTAAATACATCGCTTTATAGTCCGGCGCAGCCAACACCCCCTTCCGTGTCCCATCACGTTAGAAGCTGTTTTTGTAAGCAGAGTGCATCGAACGACGAGAATTTTTGCTCGCAGACAAGGCGATTTTCCGCAGCAATCCTGAGCGGATTGCAAGGGAAAGCAACGCAGTATGCGGGCAAAAAGGCCGTTCGGGCGGTGTGCAATGCTTATGAAAACGGCTTCTAAAGGGTTAGTCTGCCCGGCAGGCTGCAAAAAAATCACCTGAGGAGTTTATCATGAAAAAAACCAATCTCTCGTGGGTAGGTGCTCTGTTGGTATTTGCCCTGCTGCTGTGGTGTACCGCCGCAACGCCCGGCAAGATCGACGACCCTTCCACCTACACCTGCGCCGTGTACAGCTCGGCGCTGTCCCTGCTGCCCCCTGTGGTAGCCATCGTGCTGGCCCTGAACACCAAGGAGGTCTACACCTCGCTGCTGGTGGGCATCGCCACCGGCGCACTGCTCTACGCCAACGGCAATCTTGAGCTGGCGCTGACCACCCTCTTCTTCAACGAAGACGGCGGCATGGTGTCCAAGCTGTCCGATTCCAGCAACGTGGGCATCCTCGTCTTTCTGGTGATGCTGGGCATCCTGGTGGCCCTGATGAACAAGGCCGGCGGCAGCGCCGCCTTTGGCCGCTGGGCCTCCACCCACATCCACACCCGGGCGGGCGCACAGTTCGCCACCCTGCTGCTGGGCATCCTCATCTTTGTGGACGACTACTTCAACTGCCTGACCGTCGGCTCCGTCATGCGCCCGGTCACTGACCGGCAGAAGGTCTCCCGCGCAAAGCTGGCCTACCTCATCGACGCCACCGCAGCACCCATCTGCATCATCGCGCCGGTGTCCAGCTGGGCCGCCGCCGTCACATCCTCCGTCCCGGAAGGCTCTGGCATCAACGGCTTTACCATGTTCCTGCGCACCATCCCTTATAACTACTACGCCATCCTCACCATGGTGATGAGCCTCTTCCTCATCTTCAGCGGCCTCGACTACGGCCCCATGAAAAAGCACGAGGATAACGCCCTGCTGGGCGACCTCTTCACCACCGACGACCGCCCCTACGGCGACGACGTGGACGACGGCAGCGACACCCGCGGCCATGTGGTGGACCTCATCGCGCCGGTGCTGGTGCTCATCGCGGCCTGCATCTTCGGCATGGTGTACACCGGCGGCTTCTTTGAGGGCGTAGACTTCATCACCGCCTTCGCAGATTGCAGCGCCTCTGTGGGCCTCGTGATGGGCAGCGCCATCGCCCTGATGTTCACCTTCGTGTTTTACCGGGTGCGGGGCGTCATGACCTTTCAGGACT
>ERZ1026870.1298-NODE-1298-length-11054-cov-4.906355_pt1 | contig 11054 bp, 7 predicted proteins | sample MGYA00380165_ERZ1026870 | MGnify/ENA primary metagenome ERZ1026870 (study PRJEB33269, sample SAMEA4719801) | human gut metagenome | biome: human-associated habitat; feature: organic feature; material: feces | place: Cameroon | collected 2013-10 ...
GTTTGGAGTATTGCGGATTATTCCTTTTCTTTGCATATAACGAATAAATAAAACGCAGAACTATGGCTATTATTGCAAATCCTATTTACGATTCGGTATTCAAATTCCTGTTAGAGGATAACCGCGTGGCACGTATTCTGCTGTCGGCTCTTCTGAAGAGGGAGGTGAGAGATGTGCAGATGCGACGTAACGAGTATAGCAATCTGCAGCAAACTCGTATCTCTATATTCCGCATAGATTTCTCGGCTAAGATAGTTGACGACGATGGTAAGGAGCAACTTGTGCTTATAGAACTGCAGAAAACGTGGCTGGCTACAGAAACATTGCGCTTCCGCCAGTATCTGGGTACACATTATCTTGATAAGACTAATGTTAAGGAAGAGACGAACGGAAAGTTTGGTCTGCCTATTATCTCTATTTATATATTGGGACATAAGTTGGGTGACTTGCAGGAGCCTGTGGTATATGTGCGCCGTCATTATCTGGACTATGACGACCGTCGCATAGAAAAAGGTGTGCCAGACCCGTTTATAGAGAGCCTTACTCACGATAGTATCATAGTGCAGATACCTTATCTAAAAGGTCGTGCCCGTAATCATCTTGAGCGTATGCTTTCTGTATTCGATCAGGATTATCGCATTTCTGACGATGACCATCTGCTAAATATCAACGAGGAAGGAATGAAGGGCGATGAGTTGCTTTTAGTTCATCGCTTGGTGCTTGCTGCAACTAGGCCTGAGGTGCGCCGCGATATGGCGGTTGAAGATGAAATCCTTTCAGAAATAGAGGCTCGTGATACAACTATCATGATGAAAGATAAAGTCATCGAACAGAAGAACAAAGACATCGAGCAGAAAGACAAGACTATAGAGCAACTTATTGAGCAGAAAGATAGCTTGCTTCGCGGTATGGTAAGAAACCTTGCGGATAAACGAATATCAGTAGCTGATATAGCCTCTATCGTTTCTATAAGCGAAAGCGAAGTAGAGAAACTGCTTTAATAATTTGATATAAAAGAGATATCCCACTATTGGTGTACTTTATGAGTCATCAATAGTGGGATATTCTTTTATGCTATTACTGAGTGAGATTACTTCAGCTTCTCCAGAGCCTGACGGGTTTTGTCGAGTTCCTTATCTGGGTCACCGTTCAGTTTTAGATAGTCTTCTAAGTTTTGAAGCAACTTGATGGCGAGGTCTTTTCTGCCAAGCTCAACTAGCTTTTCTGATGCTGGAATGGCGATGTTGGTGCCACGGTCTAACGCATAGAAGAAATGCAGCCACTCAATGTATTGCTGCTTCAGTTGCTCTGACTGCGGTGCGTGGATGTCCCAGTAATAACCGGCGGCGTTATAGAGTGTAGTAGAGAGCAACTTGTTCTTCACTCCGCTAAATAGCTTCATGAAACTGCGGCTTTGCTCTATATCATGCTTCTTCTCCGCACTGACTGTATCAGATTTTAGAAGGTCGGAATAATACTTCTCTTCGGCATCCGAACGAGCTATGAGTGAGTCGGTAGGGTTTTCTTCCATCTTCTTCTGCAGATAGGGGAGGAATACCTTCTCGAATTCGGGATTGTACTTGTTGCGCATGTAGAACGACATCTTCAGTTGCTCTGATGCCAGATACGACATGCCACCACCCATAGATGCGCCTACACCGTTATCATCGTTGGTTGGGTCGAAGGCGATAAGTTTATCCTTTATTGTCATCAGTTGCTCGAACTCTGCTTTTTTGTTGCCTTCGGTGCTCTGCGCTATGAATGTGCTCATCGCTTTCATTATGGCTTTGTTAAGTTGCATTCCCGTTTTCTTGTCCATGCCGCTCAGTATAGTTACCAGGCGATTGATAAGCGGAAGGTCGTACACTGTGAGGTTCTGAATCCATGTAAGGTTCTCTTTCAGCGTAAGCTCATTATCTGGCAGTTGGTTGAGTAAGTCGTTTAACGGCTGTCCGCCCTTCTCGCCAAATTCGCTTCGTGCTTGGCAATATCCTTTCAGGAACTCTACATCGTTCTTTCCTGACTTATATTCGGCATCCATCTTCTCTATCTGAGGCAAGAGTGAATAGTTTTTTACCGCCTTTGCGCCTTCGCGTAGTAAACTGCGTACCGTCTGTACACCCATAAAGCTTGATACCAGTTTCCCTTCGCCAGTAACGAACAGACAAGTAGGGTATGCAGAAACATTGAACTGCGAAGCTATCTTTACACCTTCACCCTTCTCGGCATCTACCTTATAGTTTACGAAGTGTTCGTTGAAGTAGTCGCCTGCCTCTTTCTGGGTGAAAATCTCTTTCGCCATCTTTTTGCAAGGACCGCACCATGAGGTATACACATCTATGAATACCGGACAATTCTTCTCCTTGGCCAACTTCAGCACATCGTTCCATGTGCCCTCATTGAATACTATGCCTTGTGCTTTAACCATCAAGGCACAGAGTAATATGCAGGGTATTAAAATAAGTCTTTTCATATCCTTTTTATTTGCAGAGTTTGGCTACTTCTTGCTCTAACGCTTCACCGCGAGTCTTTGTAGATACTATTTTTCCTTCCTTGTCTATCAAGAACATGGCAGGCACGCCCGTTACTTTATATAACTGTGCTACCGGACATTTCCATCCTTTCAAAGCTGATACGTGCAGCCAGTTGAGCTGATGCTTCTCTATAGCCTGAGTCCATTTGTCTTTCTTATCATCTACCGATACGGATAGAACCTCGAAGCCTTTGTCGTGATACTTGGCATACACTTTTTTGATGTTTGGGGCCTCGCGCAGACAAGGTCCGCACCATGAAGCCCAAAAGTCGATGAGTACACACTTGCCTCTAAGCGACGATAGGGTGATAGGTTTTCCATCGGGTGTGTTCAGAGTGAAATTAGGAGCTATGCGTCCTACACCGATAGCAGAATATCCGGCGATGGTGGCCTTCAGTTCCTTACCTAAGTTGGACTGCTTTACGCGGTTACTCAACTTATTATATCCAGCCTTGATCTCTGCCAACGGTCTGTCCTTGGCGAAATGCTTGTTAAGGATGATGGCACTTACGTAACTATCAGTGTTTTCGTTTACTATCTTTTCGAATACTTCTTTAGTATGGTCTTTTGCCGAAGTAAACAGATAACCTATACTGTCTGCCAAAGCTTTATTCTCTGGAGCGTTTACATCCTTGCCTTGCCCCATAAACGAAATGGCGAGCATGGTATACATCTCTTGTGTGAGGGCGTTGTTCATCTCTGCCAGTAACTGCTGGTCTTTGTCGCCTGTCACCTTGATGTCGCCTGTCTTTATTTGTTTGCCCATAAACTCTTGGGTCGTGGTGGTGTAGCTTACTTTTATTGGATTCTCGTCGAGTAAGAACGCCTGATGCTTTCTTCCTATGAAGATGCTTAGCGGCTTAATGGAGTCGAGTTTGCCAGTAAGTTTAAACTGTCCGTTCTCTATAATGGTAGAGTCGGCGTAGAAGATATCTTTTTTGCTTCTCAGTTCGCCTATATACACCTTCTTACCATCCATATCGGCAGCTGTACCTTCTATCAGATAGTTTTGTGCCCCCAGCGAGCCGCATCCTAATGCGGCTACAGCAAGGGCGAATATTGCTTTTTTCATACGTCAATTTCTTTTAAAGTACTCTTCCATTTCCTTACGCTTCTGTGCATCGAGTTCATTGTATTTCTCTGCTTGCTGCTCTGCCAATTTCTTGTTGCCAAGCTTAGAGTTGATAACCGACATAGTTTTATACATGTGATAAGAGAATTGCGGATTCTTATCGTTTTCGGTCAACTTATATTCTTCCAGCTTAGCCAACATCTCTTTCAAGAGTTTCTTGTCGTTGCTCTTGGCAGACATATATTCTATGTAGTTTTGCAGATGGTAAGAGTAGAATCCTGTAAGACCCATATTGGCGCAGTCGGTTATATACTTCCATGCTTCCGGATAATTACCGTCTATTAATAAGCGATGGATAAAGAACTTAGCCTTAGTTTCGTTATATTTATTAAGGCTGGCGCGAGAGATGAAATTCAGCATTTTATCTTCTTGAGCTTTATCGTTAACTAACGGCAGGTATTCACCCTGATCGTTTTTAGATAGTCTTATCAAGCGACTTACTTCTGCATGGATAGGACCTTCTAGTTGGCGGTTGATGCGATAGCGGTCGCGGTGAAGTTTATAAGTAAAGCGGTCGGCATTCTGTACAACATAGTTGAAAACCGGCGAGTTAACATCTTTGATTGTAGGGCCAAGTACTTCCCAAACATCGTCTTTATCTAACTCTTTCAGTTCTATGCGAGAAAGATAATCGTTGGCAACTGCTGTAACAGAGTCTTTCAAGAAAGCACCCTGCAGGCTGCTGATGTAAGCTTTGATAAACGTAAAATCGCGTTCGCCTTTCTTGTATCGTTCGCCCAATGAGAAGAGGTCGTTACCTGCCGAAGCGTTTTTGATGCCCTCTATCAGTTTATCGGGTTCTTGATAACCAGCCATCTGCTGTAGTACTTTACCGTCTTGGTCTATAAGTAATAGAGTAGGGAAGCCTATGATATACTTTTTATATTTATTGTAAAGCATCTTACCATCGCCTTTCTCCATGTCGTATTGTACATTGATGAAGCGAGGGTTGAAGAAATCGCCCACTTTTTCTTGCGGAAACACATCGCGAGCCAACGCCTTACACGGACCGCACCACACGGTGTAGCAATCCATGAAAATCAGCTTGTTTTCTTTCTTGGCCAGTGCCACGATGCTTTCCCAACTCTCGTTCTGGTGGAACTGTATGCCCTTATTCTCTTGGGCTGATAAGTTGATAAACAGTCCTGCTAAGAACACTATAGACAGGAACAACAAAAGTCTCTTTTTCATTTCGTTATTAGGTGTTTTATTAAAAGGCATCACAGGGCCTGGCACATGCCAAGTCCTGTGAACTCCTTAATTGTGAATGATTTTTATTTATCTTCAGGATAAGCGAAGTCTTCTATCGTGACCTTGTCATCGGGGTACTTAGCGTTTTGCTTAGCTATGAGGTCTTCGTTCTGATATGTCTTCTGATATTCTATCAGCACCTTAGCACGTCGGGCAATGCGCCAATAATACTGAGTGCGTTGGCGGATATAACTACCCGGCTTGTTGCCTATAAAGTCAAGATATCCGGCATAATCTTGCGCATCAGTCGGAAGCTTGGCTCCCATAGTAGCACCGTTAACCATATATCCTAACACCTGAAGTATGTGCAGGTTCTTGGCGGTTGCATCGTTTGGATCTACAAAGTCTGGATATACCTTTTGCTCTTTTTCCAATTCAGGGTCGGTATCTTTCCATCCTGTGCCGCCCGGTTTAAGAGGCATAGACGGCAAGTTGAACGCGCACGCTACTTTCAAGTTGATGAAATCTGTAGGTTGCGGGTTGAGCGATTCGAAGAATATCTTAGCAAACACTGTATTTGTTTCTGTTTTGAATTTAGAAACTCTGTAAGCATCTCCATCTTCGTCGGCATATCCTATAATCATATTGTCCTGATTATTGTTTATAGCAACAATGCAACCAGAACTTTCATCGGCTTTCTGGTAGAGCTGCTTGGTAAGGAAGATGCGGTAGGGCAGACGTTCGGCCAAGAAATCGTCAGAGAAGCCATCGAACAACTGCGTTTTTAGGTTATCTACCATCTCTTCTACAGCGATAGAGTCTTCGCGGTTGCTGATATCGAACTTCTTAAAGCCGTTAGTCAATTTGCTTGACCATAGCCATGTGGGGTCGTTATCGTTAAACTTATACAGTATAGCCGTATTATATTTTTGATACCATTTATAAATTACGGTATCGGCGTGAATAGAACTTTTTGTCAAAGCCAAGTTCGCTTCATATTCTGGACTGATGTCGATAGACGGAGTCAAGTCGTCTTCTCCACACGATGCCAATGAGAGGCATCCTATTGCCATGAGCGTATATAAAAGATTCTTTTTCATGATTCGTAAGTTTTAATGTTACTGGGCGTTGATGTCTCTACGTTCGTACTTTTCAATCTTCGTGTTATAATTGGTTTCGCTCTTAGGCAATGCCAATGTATAGTTCTTGTCGCCTTGTTCCAATACGTAAGTCTCTTCGGCTGCATTCGGAGCAGAACGATATTTATGTACCAAGCGAGGCATACCTTCACGACGGAGGTCGAACCAGCGATGCATTTCGTCGAAGCAGAGTTCGCGGCGGCGTTCCTGCCAAGTGAACTTCAGTAAATCGTCGGCTGATGCGAAGTCGGCAGCTGTCTTTTCTACGTAAGTATCGGCAGTGAAACGCGACTTACGAAGCTCGTTGAGCAAACTGATGCCCTTTGCTTCGTTTTCGCTACCGCCTTTGCGGATGTAGGCTTCTGCCAAGTTAAGGAAAAGCTCAGCCGAGCGGAATGCTTCTTTGTAGCAGTCTCTGCTGTACATCGAATTGTGTTTTGTTGGGGTGTGGATGTATTTCAGCATAGTTCCGTCTGTTTTGGTAACATCTTGCATAAAGAATGCATACTGACGGTTATCACCTTCTTCGTATTGATTGAACAAGTCTTCGGCATTGGTTTGCGATGTAGCGAACGACGGTCCGTCAATGTAAGCTATGAACGATGAAATGTACTTGTGTGGGTTGTCTAAAGTACCGCCGAAGTTGAATAGTATTTCGGGGTTGCTCTTTTTGATGAAACTATAATGTGGACTAGACTCTGCTTGGGTCTGTATCATCATTTCTTCGGGTGTCAACTTACCAATGTTGTCAAGCGTCAGTTGGGTAGCGTAAAGCTTCTCGCCGTAAGTAATGGCGTCGTCCCAGTTCTCGGTGTACAGAGCTACACGTGTTTTCAGCAACAAAGCTGCTTTCAGTGACATCTGGAAGATGTTTTCGTCTTCAGTGCTCTTGCCAAAGAGTTCTATGGCACGATCTAAATCCTTATTGATCTGTTCGTACACCTGCTGTACGGTAGAGCGTGTAAACTCTTCGCGTGTTACCTCACTATTCAGGCGGATAGCTACACCCATATCGGTTGCGGCGGTAGCTTTGTTATAAGGCAGTCCGTATAAGTTCACTAGGCAGAAGTAGTTGAACGCACGCAGTGCGTATGCCTGTGCCACACAGTAATTTCGCTCGCTGTCGGAACCAATCATAGTTTCTTCGTTTTCTATGATGGTATTGCACGCCAAGATATTCTCGTATCGGTTTTCGTAAGCGCTTGCTATATCGTAAGTATAATACTCTATATCGCGAGCCCATGTGTAAGCTCCTTTACCTGTAGATAGGGTAATGTTATCGTATGCTCCGGCAAAATTGGGGTCTTCCGACTGTCCGTTCATTACTGTCATGTTGTCGGTCATCAAATCGGTGAAAGCCACATCTTCGGCAAATGTTTTCGGATAACCCTCACCGTTAAGTACAGCTTGAAACTCGGATACCTTTTCCGGTATCAGCAAGTCGCCCGAGTCTTCTTTCAGGTAGTCTGAACAAGCTGAAGCGAATACAGCCGCAAGGGCCAAGCTTCCTATGGTATGTAATTTCAGTTTCATATAGTCTTCTGTTTTAAGTTAGAATGAGATAGTTGCTCCAAGTGAGAAACTTGGCATGATAGGCATATTGGCGTATGCTGTTTCCGGATCAAGTCCCTTCCATTCCTTAGCTGCCCATGTCTTCAGGTTGTTGGCCTGCAGGCGTACGGTAGTTTCAGAGATGTTGAGTTTCTTCAGCCAGTTCTTAGGTAGGCGGTAGCTTACCATCAGGTTGCTCAGGCGGAGGAAGTCGCTCTTGGCTACGCGGATGTCGCTGTAGTCGTACATGGTAGACATTGATACTTCGGCTATGCGGTTGTCACCATAGTATCCCACCATATCTACCGGGAAGTTTTTGGTGATGGTAGCGTCGTACAATGCCGGAATGTTGGTGCGGTTTTCGTCGCCCGGCTGTTTCCAGCGGTCGATGAAGTCTTTCGGAAGGTTAGACGATGGGTCGAATGCGCTGTTGGCATCTTGATAGATAGCAGGCAAACGCTTTACGCCTCCCAGCTGATAGCTGAATCCAAGCGATACGGTGAGGTTCTTCTTGTAAGTAAAGCGGGTGTTGAAACCACCGGTTACATCTGGATAGATACTTCCCGATGGAACCAATTCCATCATTTCATAGTCGCCTTCGTATACTTTGCGTCCGTCTTTAGTGTAGAACAACGGATAACCGTTTTCTGCCGACAGGCCTGCGAACTTGAACGAATAGATTGTTCCTAAAGGCTGTCCGATGGCTGCCACGTTTCCGGCAATCATATTCTCGTATACTTCCTTATCGGTAAGGTTTGCATCGTAAGCATACTTAATTTCGTTGGTGTTATGGTTAAAGTTGAACGATACATTCCAGTCGAAATCTTTCTGTCTCAAGATATCCACGCTGAAGCTACCTTCAAAACCTTTGTTCAGTGCTTCACCAGCGTTCATGTACATATAAGAGCGTCCTGTTACAGGCGATACCTTCATGTCGGTAATCAAGTCTGTAGTCTTCTTGTGATAATAATCAAGTGTCAATGTCAAGCGGCTATCAAAAAAGCGGAAGTCGGCTCCTATGTTGTAGCTTCGAGTCTTTTCCCAACGCAGGTCGGGGTTAGGCAAGCGGTAGATGCTTCCTTCTTGCAAACCTGTGGTACTGTTTATACCATTCATACGTACAATCAAGTTTGGAGTAGCATCGTCCATAATGTTACCCTGAATACCGTAAGATCCACGGAACGAAGCATGGTTTACGAAGCTTACGCTCTGCATGAATTTCTCGTTTGACAGAATCCATTTTCCGGCTACAGACCATGTAGGCAACCAGCGGTATTCTGGGTTGCTACCGAATTTGTTAGAACCGTCTGAACGGATATTGGCGTTAAGCACGTAGCGGTTGCCGTAAGTATAGCTGGCAGAGCCGATGTAAGAAGCTACTTGAGTAACCTTTTCGGTGATGTTAGGATTGAATCGTCCTTGTTTTACAGCTGTAAGATAACGGTCTGTATAAATAGGAGCGATGCTCTGTCCGTACTGCGGATCCCATCCGTAAGAGAAAGTCGAGATACCGTTGTACTTGTCAGAACGGATTTCGATACCTCCAAAGAAGTTGATGTCATGATCGCCAAAGCGTTCTACGTAGCTCAATGTATTACGCAGCATGTACGAGCGGCGCGAAGTATTATCGGCAGCGTATGTTCCGCCTACAGGCAGAGCCGATGTCTGATACTGTCTGTCGGATGATTTATATGCTCCGTAGTCATATCCGCGGATGTTTGCCACGCTGTAAGAGCGATCGGTAGCCCAAGTGTTGAGGCGAGATTCACTCCAGTCGTAAGAAAGTGTTCCTGTATAAGTCAGCCCTTTAACGATGTGAGCGTTAAGGTTGAACAAACCGCCCATTACGTTGGTCTTGCTGGTCTTTCCAGTCTGGTCAAGTTCGTTAAGAATATTATAGCTGATAGGAGTCAATTTAGTCTTGCTGTAGTAATAATAGTTTCCGTTATCATCGTATGGCGAGAATGCACGCGATGTGTTGTAGGCATACGAGAAAGGACTTACTCCGTTGTAACCATCATTATCAGAGTGGCTTAAGTTTACCTTAACGTCTACATCGAATATCTTGTTGATTTTGAACCATACCTTACTCATGGCTGTGAAACGTTCACTCTCTGAAGTCTTGGCTATACCCGGACTGTTGTTGTAACTTACAGAAGTATAGTATCTAACTTTATCAGAACCACCGTTTACAGAGAGACTGTGATTCTGGCTTACTGTAGTGCGGAAAATCTCCTTAAACCAGTTGGTATTCATCAATTCATACTTGCGAACCATCTGTCCGAACTGATCCTGACTGATTTTCTTGTTTAACAATAGCTGCAATGCACCTTCGTAGCTTTCTTCCATCGGCACGCGCGGATATTGCAAACGAGCATCGTAGATATCTTTAGAAAGCTGAATACGCTCTTGCGAGTTCATCATGTCAAAATCACCGTAGGTGGGGCGTGTATTGATACTCATGCTACCATCGTAAGTAACTACCGGACGGCTGGCCTTACCTTTCTTGGTAGTGATAACGATGACTCCATTAGCAGCCTTAACACCATAGATGGCTGTAGCCGAAGCATCTTTAAGTACATCGATGCTCTCAATATCCTGCGGGCTGAGGCCTGAGATACCATTACCGATAAGGTATGCAGCGTCGGGGCTGTTAAGGTCGGAAGCCGAGAACGGAACCGCATCCGATACGATTACACCATCTACTACCCATACCGGACCCTTATTACCATTGATGGTAGAGTTACCACGAATACGGATGGTAGGAGTGCTGCTAGGTTCGCCCGACTGCGACATTACCATCACACCCGAAACCTTACCTTGCAACATCTGGTCGATGTTCATGGCATTAGGCACAATCACATCTTCCGCCTTTACAGAAGTGATGGCGCTGGCCGACTCACGGCGTTTCATTATCTGATAACCGGTAACTACCACTTCGTCTAAGACTTTGTCGTCTTCCTTCATGGTAACGAGCGGCAACTTCTTAGTTTCTTCTCCTTTCTGGATAGTGACTTTAAATGTATTCGATGCCATACCCACGAAAGTAGCTTTCAGTTCGTGCGTTTTGCCTTCTCCCTGAAGTATCAGGCTGAAGTTACCATCCGCATCGGTCACAGTTCGCTGTGTGCTTCCTACAACGTAAATATGTACTCCGGGCAGTGGATTCTTTCCTGTATCTACCACTTTCCCGATAACTTTACAGATGCCGGCTTTGATTCGTCCCTCACGGCTCTTGTCTACACGCTGGTTGTTTTGCGCCGAAACTGCCGGAGCAAACAATACAGCCGCCAAGAGCAAAAGAAATAATCTGACGGTGAAACATGCTTTTGATTGATAAGCATGACGATTGCTTTTAGATTTCATAATTATATCAGGTATTGATTTGTATCGCAAAAATATGTAAATATGTGAAATAAGCAAGCAAAAAGATAGCTATATTTTTATTTATGTGAAAAATGGTTTTAAAAGCAAAAGAGAGATGTAAAAAGCTTGTAAAAATTATTAC
>ERZ1026870.1299-NODE-1299-length-11052-cov-149.451396_pt1 | contig 11052 bp, 7 predicted proteins | sample MGYA00380165_ERZ1026870 | MGnify/ENA primary metagenome ERZ1026870 (study PRJEB33269, sample SAMEA4719801) | human gut metagenome | biome: human-associated habitat; feature: organic feature; material: feces | place: Cameroon | collected 2013-10 ...
GAGGCAAAGGTAATCCTGAAGACCAAGCCTCAGCAGTTGTCATTACAGGAGATGTATCTGGTGGCACAGACCTATGAACCTGGTTCTCCAGAGTTCAACGAGGTATTTGATATTGCCGTCCGTCTCTTCCCTGATGATGAGACTGCCAATCTCAATGCCGCCTGCACAGATTTGCAGAAGGGCGACCTCGTAACTGCCGAGAAGCATCTTGCCAAGGCAGGAAACTCGAAGGAGGCTGAGCGCATCAGAAAGATCTACGAGGAAATGAAGGCGGAACAATAAAAGATATAACTAACATTAAAATCATATAGATTATGAGAATTAAACATTTCTTTGGATTAGCAGTGATAGCTGCTATGACAGCAAGTTGCTCTAGCAACAACGAGTTAGTAAATGGGGGTAATGGTTCAGGTGAGAATGAATCAGGTGCAAGCTATGCATCTTTCTCTATCAACTTGCCTACAACAAGAGGTACACGTGCTGATAATCCTGAATTTAAGCCAGGAGAGACTAACGAGTACGATGTATTTAATGCTACTTTGCTGGTTTTCAAGAAGGTTACAACTGCCGGTAAAGTTAATTATACTCTTGCTGAGACTGTTGATTTGGGTTCAATGGAACCATGGAAGAACCCAAATGAAACTGGTGTAACTACCCAAGCCAAGATTACAGCAAAGCTTTCTAATGTCGATAAGTCTGGCGATTACTTCGCATTGGTACTTTTGAACAATGGTTCTGGTACAGATGCAAAGGTTACTTTGCCATCAGAGGGTGAAAATTTCTCTGATTGGAATGTAGCAGACAAGGCTAATCCTGACAAATTTACAGATACCAAAAAGGGATTCTATATGGCTAATGCTCCTCTGTACAATGCTACAGATAAGAACGTAACTACTTTAGTTGCTATCGACAAGAACAAGATTTTCCCTACAGAGGCTCAAGCATCTTCTGGCGAAGCTGCTGCTGACATCTACGTAGAGCGTGGTCTTGCTAAGGTTACATTGACTACTGCCCCTCAGTATGGAGAAGTAGGTGGTAGTACATATGTAGGCGACAAGGTTACAATCAGCAACTGGGCTTTGGATGTTACCAACAAGAAGACATTCCCTATTCACAATGTTGATGGTTTGAGCACAGACTACGAGGATATTTGGAAGAACGAAGCAGCAGCAGCCGGTCCATCCACTCAGCGTTTCGTAGATAACAATGAGTTAACAAAAGCTAAACGTGTATATTGGGGTGTAGATCCTAACTATAAAGAAAATACTTTATGCGACTTAGCTGAAACTACTGCTAGAGAAAAAAACTTCAACTATATTAAGAAGGAGAAATTGACAGCAAAGCCTACAGATCCTCTATACTGCCTCGAGAATACTTTCAACCTCGAGAATATGAAGCAGGGACAGACCACTCGCGTCATTTTCAAGGCTAGCTATACTCCAAAAGACTTTACTGAAGGCGATGGTAAGACCTTCTTCAAGGTCGGTACAAGCGTCGCTCTTTGGAAGAAGAAGGATCTTGAGGATCACATCAAGGCTGCTGTTTCTAAGGTTTTTTCAGTCACAACAACAGATGATATAACCATCAACCTGGCCGCAAAAGATAATGATATAACAGCTGCAGGAAATCACGTTATTACAGCAGCAAACTTTACTGTAAAAGGACATGATACTGTTACAAAAGCAGAAGAAAAAGCTGTCAACGACAAGGTGGGTCTCACCGAAAAAGCTGGTATCAGCACTTACGCAAATGGAGAGTCTTACTATATCGCTCGCATCAAGCACTTCGGTGATGACCTGACTCCTTGGAATTCAGGTGAAACCTACAATGACAACCTCAAATACTTAGGTCGTTATGGTATGCTCCGTAACAACTGGTATGTGTTGAATGTACAAAGCGTTAGCGGTCCTGGTTATCCTGACGTTCCAGAGGTTAAGCCTAACACTCCAGATGATGAGGATGACATGTACATCAAGGTTAGCGTGAAGATTCTCGACTGGGCTAAGCGTTCACAGAACGTAGATTTGTAATCGAGTATAACAACGAAAGGCGGAGCTTAGGCTCCCGCCTTCGTTCAACCATACGAGTTGTGTTTTCAGCTTCACCATAGTGGAAGCTAGAAACACAACCTGATATTCTGAAATATTATATTGATAATAACCAAAAAGCATCATGGCAAACAATAAGTTACATAGTTGGATCAAGAATATACGCATGGAATGGGGATTCGACAGCTTGGCAGCTATCAGCCGAACCGCTGCTTTCGGAACCATCGTCGCTCTCGGCAGTATGCTCAGCAGCTGCCACGACTTGATGCACGACGACCTCCCTCCTTGCGATATGGGAGTCGACTTGCAGTTCAAGTACGACTACAACGTCCAGCGCGCTGATATGTTCAACGATCATGTAGGCGGTGTCTGCGTGTTCGTCTTCGATGAGCAGGGCAACCTAGTGGCTCGCCAGGATGCAGCCAACGAGGGAAAATCCCGTCCCCTCAAAGACCCTAACTATGCCATGCGCATAGACTTGCAACCTGGCAAATACCGCTTCGCCACCTTCGCCTTCCAGAAGAAATACGAAGAGGCACTGTCACAGGCTGGTGCCAAATTCCACATCGAAGCTCCAGCAGCAGGAGAAAGCATCGAAAAACTCCGTGCCCGACTCGACAGAAATGCCGGAAAGGTAGAAAACCAGGCTCTTCCGCTCGATACCCTCTGGCAGGGATTGAGCAACGAAACGGTAGAGGTGAAGGATCTTCAGATTACCCACCATACCATCAGTCTCATCAGAGACACCAAGCAGCTCACCATCAGTCTGCATCAGCTGGACGAACCAGCCGACATCCACGCCGATGACTTCAGTTATCAGATAACTGATGCCAATGGCTACATCAATTACGACAATTCTCTCCTCCCAGACGAGGAGTTGACATACACCCCATACAAGACCTGGACCACCGAGTTCACCACTCCGGAGGGTACCGTACAGGAGCGTACCGCTCACGCCGCCCTGATGTTCTCCCGCCTCGTGTTGCATCCAGCAACCGAGAACGACAAGAATGCGATACTGAGCATCTGGAACAAGAAGACGGGCGAAGAAGTGGTCCGCATCAATCTAGCCGATTTTCTGGCACAGGGCCGTGGAGCATTCGAAGCACTGAACTATTCGGCACAGGAGTTCCTGGACAGAGAATACGACTACAAGCTGGACTTTTTCCTGAAAGGCGACAAGTGGCAATACGTTAAGTTGGGCATCTCCATCCTCGATTGGAGCAAGCGCATACAGCGAGCCGACTTATAATCTGATTCCACTTTGTCGAAATTAAACTATTGATATTAGTAAAGTAAAAGACAAAGTTATCATGAGAAGATTTCATATCTATATAGGTTTCATAGTTTGGTTGTTGACTAGTTTATTTGCAGTTAGTTGTACCGACGAGTTGGAGGGTAACGGATATACCCCCAACTCGTCAAGCAACCTGCACGTGCTGGTACCAACCGTGCTCAGCAGCCGCGGCATCAATCCCGACGATGCTTCCGGCCTTCCTACCTATAATGCCACGGTAGATGAATGCCAGATCAATGATCTTCGCCTCTACGCATTCCCTGTAGATGGTAATGGCAAGCTGGTAGCAGAGAATCTTCCTGCACCTTTGGCAAGCATGATGGTAGAGCAGCATGTCGCTAACTATCAGCTCAATATCGAGCCGGGTAGTTATCATATCTATGTAGTTGCCAATATGAGTGATTTCTTGAGTAGCAAGAATATCCAAACGGAAGATAAGCTCAAGGATATTGTGCTGAATTACGGAATCGGAACAGAGCCAGGAATGCCAGTTTGTACGAACATACCGATGATTTATGAGCCAAAGAATATCAATGGTGAAATCAAAGAAACAATTATAGAAAAAGGCGGTGATAAATATACAGAGATAGCAGCTAACCTGAAGTTTACATGCGTAAAGGTTAAGCTCAACCTCATTATGGACCCAACTGAGAGCGATAATCTTTATAACAAAAGCTATCGCATAACAGATATTGCTGCACAGAAGCTTACTCCTTCTACCCATTTATTATGGGATGGTAAGTTTACCCAGACAGATGTAACTCCAGAATATGCTAAAGGCATAGATACACCTCTTTATAATAGTACTCCTACAGGCGACGCAAGCAAAGGATGTTATTATCAGAAAGGTGAATATGAAATCAATGAAGATAACAAAAATGTAGCTAACGAAGATGTTGTGAAAATCGCTGATGCTTATAAGGATAAGGGTACACCGAACCCAACGAACGCTACGCAGTGGCTTTTTCAAGGTACTTACTATCTGCCAGAGCGTTATATCTCTAAGGTAGAGGAACAGTCTGTATTGAAGATTTCTGGTATAGTTAACAACAGCAACAAGAATCAATATACCATCAATCTGGGACATAAGCAGAACGCATCAGATGCTCTGCCTACATTCCCTCGTGGAACCTATTATGAAATTACAGGTAAGCTGAAGAGCTATGGTGATATGGATCTTGACTGTAATGTAAAGGTGAGCGACTGGTCACCAGTAGAAATCAATGCCGATTTCTACCATACTACTTTATGGGTAAGCAAGACAAAGGCAGAAGTCTCTTCTACTGAGGGAGATACTATCTCTTATAAATCAAGCGAAACTGTTGTAGATTTTGTCTGTGTTGACTCTAAGATTGTTGGTGGAACAAATAAAGATGTTATCGTCGTAACAAAAAGAGATGGCAACAATATCATCTTTGGTATCAATCCTGAAATACCAATAGACCAGTTCGAAAAGAACCCGACAACAGGAAAGAGAGAAGGAACTGCTAGAGTTTATTTGATGGCTAACAACATCAAGAAGTATATTGAAGTACACTATGATGTTACTCCTTATTTTAAGGTGAGTCCAAAGAACGTAGTTATCTATTATGGTAAGGATCCTGACGGCCAGCAGGTTCTAGAGAAACACTTTGTTGTAGAAACCAACCTGGGTGGATTGAAAGCATGTCAGAACATCAATGGTACGCAAACTAAAGTTTCTTCTGGTTCTACAGTAAATGTTGGTGGTGATGCTCCTTCACGCCTGGAGATAAACTATACCAACGAACCGGTAGAAGAGGAAGGAATAAAGGTATATGGAAAGTACGTGATGAAGGTAAAGGAAACCAAAGATCCTAAGACGACTACCGTTTATAACTTCACACTTTCTCCGCTAAAAAACATTTCTGGTGACGAGGTTGCTTCACAAGAAGTTACGGTTACAGTAAAACCGGAGTTCGGTCCTTATCGTATCTACATGCGAGCTATCAATGATATATATTATTGGAGTGGAAACCCATACTTAAGTGGTGATGGCAACGAAAATGATAATGAAGATGATAAAAAAGAAAAATTAAAAGTACAATTTAAAGAACAATTCACAGAATATACTGGCGCAAATAGCAGTTATTCTGACAATAATAATAACAACTGGTACGATGGTTGGTATTATGATACTAACAACGGATACAACTGGGAAGGAGATAAAAGCATTCATCAAGATAAACATTATATGTATATGTATGCACAGAATGGTGAAAATAACGGAAATACCATTTCTAATACAGTATGGCTATTTACAGATGAATTTCCCGGGGAAAAAATGGAAGGCGACGTTAATAATGCAGGATGGTATTATAAAGATATGGCATTTAATGCAGAAAACAAAGGATCAAAGAATGAAGGTGACCCGAAAGTCAAAAAGAAGATCAAACCAGGTAGAACTCTCGTTATATTTGGTAATGGCCGAAATCATGATAATGGTGGTTGTACCCCTCATCGTTTTCCGCATTTCATGGATCCAGGCATACCTTTGTTCAACTACGAAGATCGTGAAGGCTGGTATCTCTATGACCCAACCTGCCTACCATATTATCGCGTGTATGATGACAAGCCGACTATTATAAACGTAGACTATGTAATATATACTAAAAATGTGATAAAAAAATGGAAAATTAGATTCGGAAAGTCGAGTTCTTCAAATGAAGCATATACTTTGAAGTGTGATCCTGACCATTTCAAAAAAAGCAACGTAAGAGAAGGTGATTGGTATCGCACGGTTCTCAGCTTCAAAGCACCAAAGGGCGAATATGAAAGAGCTATAAAAATCTGCTTTGATGACAACAGCGATGGAACAATGCTCTTCAATGGTGACAGCTACAAGTGCACCTACGATGCAACCAACGGATACCAGATATTCGGCTATTACGATGGCAGCAGCTGGCATGAAGGCAAGCCTTCAGAAGATTCTAAAAAGTAAAGATAGAAAATATAATGATGACAAGAATAAAGACTTTTATGTTATGGATAGGATTGCTCTTAAGCCTTGCATCATGTAAGGACTCTTTAGAGGCAATTACTCTCGGTGGGGACGAACTCCCTACCGAGGGAGTTACGCTGAGCATACAATTACCCAACTTCACGCCTCAGGAAATCTCTACCCGAGCAGGAGGTGAAACTACAGAGAGCATCAATTCTCTTTGGGTTTTATGCTATGATGCAACGGGTACTTTTCTGAGAAAGCAGGATTGTACTTCCGCTTATACGGCTGCCGCAGCCGATATTGACGGGTATAGAAAAATCAACATGAATCTTCCTAAAGGTACAGAAACGGTACATTTGGTTGCCAACGTTTCTGGCTTGACAGATGCACAGGCTGCACAGCTGGACGCGATGGAAGATATCACTCCTGATTTATCAAGGCCAATCTGTTGGGGCAAAGCTAAACTTAGCGACCTGATGAACGACAACAAGATTTCACTTACCCGTCAATGTGCTAAAGTTACAGTACAAACAAGCGTTACCGATTTCGAAATCACAGACCTTCATGTATGGCATTCTGCCATCAAAGGCTCTATTGCGCCAGCTGGCTACGAAGAAAATGATAACTTGGCAACATCTACAGAGTTGATGGATGATAGCAAATGTATTGCTGGCGGTTCTGCTGCTGTAGTTGCAGTAAATGAAACTTCTGCAGGCAAGGCTGACATCATTATCCAGGCTAAATATAAGGGTAAAGAAGGCTTCTATAAAGTAGCCCTCTATAAAGATGGTGCCAAAACTGCACAATACGCTTTGGTACGTAACCACAACTATATCGTGAAGGTTATATCTGTAAACGATGCGGGCTATGCGACTGAAGCTGAAGCATTAAAGGCTGAGCCAGAAAATCGTCTGAAGATAACCGTGGTAGATGACAACCCGGAGATTGTTGATATGATAGCCTGCAAAGACTACGAACTGGGTGTTTGTGGCACACAGATGGTAGCAGCAACAAGTACAACTGCTCCTATCACTTTGTTTACAAATCTTAAAGCTGAGAATACAACAGATCATAATCTCTATAAGGTTGAAATCAGCAACGATGCAAAATCGTGGATAACTAGCTGGTCACCAGGTAGCCAGTCAACCACAACAAGTCCTGACGAATCGGCACCAAAAGGCACTAAGTTTGTTCTCAACCTCACATTGACTGCAAACAACAAATCGGAGGAGCCTCGGAAGGGTACGATTACCATCACTTCCGGTGACTTGAAAAGAACCATCATGATTCATCAGGAAGGTTACGACTTTAAAAGAGCTGATGATCGAAAGGCGCTCATAAGGTTAAAAGATGGTGATACTCCTTTCGCTTACTTTGATTGGCTAGATAATAAAATGAAAGGTGTAAAACCTGGCGAGAATCAGGGAAAGAGCAGAAATCAGGGTTTGCACTTCAGCATAGGAGATAATACTATCTATTATCTGATTCCAAAGAAACCTGGTGACCAATTCGAGAAGAAATCTGACAAGATCAGTTATTCGGATGAAGTTTACAAAGGCAATAACTATTATAAAGTGACATTGAACAACAGCACCAATAACTACGATTTATGGACAGACGAAGAAGGTTTTGTCATCAAGAATACTGAAGATGCTGCTCATACGATTACCATCACGTATCCTATCTATCATACGGGTGTATTTAGTGAAATAACAGAATCTGCAGCAAATGAACACCAGCTAGGTGAACCCAAGAAGGGTTGGTTCTATTACGAAGTTGTGATGGTTAAGGTAAAAGAACCATCTGAAGATGGTACTTCTAGTACGGACAAGACATACTATATGTTAGACCGCAACCTGGGAGCTTCCAACAGCGATTTCTATTCGCCAGGTTCTGCCAAGATTGCCAATGACAAAGCATCTATAGGTGGATATTTCAAAATATCAAATGCTAAAAGTAATGAAGACTATATCAAAAGTTATTCAATTGGTAAATTTGGTGTTCCAAAGGGCAACGAGCTAGAGGCTATTGCAGATACTGCAAAATTTGATCCGTTGACAACATCTACAGGTGAACTGTATTATTGCACTCGCATCAAGACAGAGAGTCCTTCACAGAAGGATTACATCTATATTCCTATCAGCGGATATTACGAGAACAATAGCTTCAAGGATGAATATCACACCAACCTGTGGAGCAAATCATTACTGTCAGGCTACCAAGGCTTCAGTACAAGTAGTAAAGAGTATGGCTTCTGGTATCTCTACCTTGACATATACAATAGGGTAAAGAATATAACTAATGCCCGCTTTGTACAAGGATATGATGGTAATAGCACCGGCCGCTACAAGGCGATGCCTATCCGCTTGATATACGTTCCATAAACATCAGATAAGTGATAAATATAATAACATCTTTTACTTATATATAACAAAGTATAAAAAACAGCTGTTTTAACAAGAAGGGTTGGGTTTTCGTGAGAAAGTCCAGCCCTTCGTTTTGTCAGGATACTCCTAACAAGGAGTCAAGGCGTCACTGAGAGGTCATCATGATAGTACTGACGGATGGTAAAGACGCTTCCATCGCTTATTGCCTCACTACGGCATTATATTGCCCTTTACCAGGGCAATATCTTGCCATTGCCAGGCACAAAACGATACGTCGGGAGAGAAAATCCCCACTCTCTTTTTAACTCTTCACTCTTCACAAAATCGGCTGAAACCCCGATAAACACTGGGGTTCCGAGTGGTGAAGAGTGGCGCACCACTCTTCACCACTCTTCACCCACTCTTCACCTGGATATTTTTTCATCGGATTACGCTGAGTTAACAGAGCATTCTTGCCCCACGGATTACGCCCGGATTCCGTCAGGCGTCTGTCTTCCGTGAGGCGTCCCAGCGGATTTGCAACCGTCAGGCGTCCCAGCGGATTTGCAATCCGCTGTAAAAAATGTTCGACCTATGAAACCGGGGGATTTGCAATCCCCCCTCAATCTATAAACAGCTAGCGAAAAAATCTGGGGTGAAGAGTGGTGAAGAGTCGAGCGCACTCTTCACCCTACCAAATCAGCTCATACACAAATACTTACGCCACTCCAGTGAAGGGTGAAGAGTATTTTTGAATTTGGCGGATAATCGTTACAAGTTACAGCGGATTACAAATCCGCAAAGAAAAGGTCGAACATTTTTTAACAGCGGATTGCAAATCCGCTGGAACGCCTAACGGAAGACAGCCACCTCACGCATTGCAAATTCGCTGGGACGCCTAACGAAAGACAGGAAGATTTAAAATAAATAGATTGCATCTAACGAGATAACTTCGAAAAACAGGAAGATAGGATTAGTATAATTTTCATTAAAAAAGCAACCTAAAAGTTGCAACAAATCGTTTTTATTCATATCTTTGCATTATAAAAGCATTAAAGATATGAAGTTTGCTAGAATCATCCCTGGTTATGATCATCTCTGGGCAGTTAGAGATGAAAGTCAAAAAGCAGATGAGCTCACTCGTTTGTTTCAAAAGTGGAATAATGCCAATTATCTACTGGACTTCTTTCTAGCTAATCTTGAAGACTTACAAGGATTCTTCCATATTGAAAAAATAAGCGACGCTATTAAAGATACAATGGAAGATGCAGAGGAGTTGGAAAGACTAATTCTGGAATTTCCATATACAGAACATCTAGACGAACTATTTCATCCTTTAAGTCTTTCAGACAATAGAATGAGAGAGTTAACTAGAGAAAAAGCAAGAAACTGGGATAGAAAGAAACATGCTAGCTGGCTTAGAATATACGCTATCAGAATAGAGCCTAATGTATATATTATCACAGGAGGAACTATTAAGCTAACAGCTAAGATGCAAGATAGAGAACATACCCAAATAGAACTTGACAAACTGAATATTTGCCGAGAATATTTAATACAGAACGGAGTGTTCGATCAAGATAGTTTTATTGATTATATAAAGGAGGAATAAATATGAAAGAGAAAACATTAAGATTCTTAGAGGCACATGAAAGCCATGAAGCCTCTTCATTTGTAGATGAAGCCAAGTGGAGACAGGAAAACAATGCCTGGATAAGATGGTCGCAGAGCATTGCGCTAAAAATTGTCGATTTCATGCAAGAGAACAATTTATCAAGAGCTGATATTGCTGAGCGGTTGGGATGCACTCCACAATACGTAAGCAAAATTTTGTCCGGAAAGACTAACTTCTCGTTCAAAACCATCGCAGAAATTGAACGCCGACTTGGTATTTCTTGTATGGAAAAAGCTTTTGCATAATGCCTGAAAACTCTCGCAACTCACTCTTCACCTGGATATTTTTATTCATCGGATTACGCTGAGTTAACAGAGCATTCTTGCTCCACGGATTACGCACGGATCCGTCAGGCGTCTGTCTTCCGTCAGGCGTCCCAGCGGATTTGCTATCCGCTGTAAAAAAACGTTCGACCTATGAAACCGGGGGATTTGCAATCCCCCCTCAATCTATAAACAGCTAGCGAAAAAATCTGGGGTGAAGAGTGGTGAAGAGTCGAGCGCACTCTTCACCCTACCAAATCAGCTCATACACAAATACTTACGCCACTCCAGTGAAGGGTGAAGAGTATTTTTGAATTTGGCGGATAATCGTTACAAGTTACAGCGGATTACAAATCCGCAAAGAAAAGGTCGAACATTTTTTAACAGCGGATTGCAAATCATAAGTGGTTAATAGATTTTTTAACATTTGTAACCACTTAA
>ERZ1026870.1300-NODE-1300-length-11036-cov-5.628267_pt1 | contig 11036 bp, 5 predicted proteins | sample MGYA00380165_ERZ1026870 | MGnify/ENA primary metagenome ERZ1026870 (study PRJEB33269, sample SAMEA4719801) | human gut metagenome | biome: human-associated habitat; feature: organic feature; material: feces | place: Cameroon | collected 2013-10 ...
CGGGCCATGCGAAGGACCAGCCCGGGAAGAGACCGAGACCGGTCGGGTCTTCCTTGGAGCGGTTCGTCATCGGCTGCTTCATCGGATCGAGCTTCTGGGCTTCATTGTTGTAGTAGCCAGAGAAGATCCACATGCCGCAGGCGGTCGTGCCGTCGGCCTGGAGCTGGCCGTAGCCCTTGAGGAGCTTGCCGTCGTTGACCGTGTAGCCGTTGAGGGCCCAGCAGAGGGCGCGCAGGTCGGGCTTGCCGTCGATCGTGTAGTCGAAGTTCGTCTTCAGGATCTGGTCCGGGCAGGCGCCGCCTTCCTTCTTGTAGAGATCGACGATGTTCTTCCAGAGAAGCATCATCATGTCGAAGTCGGAACGGCATTCTCCCGGCGGTTCGATGGCCTTTTCGCGCCACTGAATCCAGCGGCCGGAGTTGTTGATGGAACCGATCTTTTCATAGATGAGCGCAGCCGGCAGGAAGTAGACCTCGGTCTTGACTTCTTCGGGATTCATGTCCGGAGCCTCGAAGAAGGTCGACGTTTCCGTCTGGAACCAGTCGGCGACGACGAGCCAGTCGAGGTTGGCCATCGAGCGGCGGGCGTGCTTGCCGTTCGGGGTCGAATGCATCGGATTCATGCCCCAGCAGAAGTAGCCCTTGATCTTGTTGTCGCGCATGTCGTTGAACGACATGATCGTGGAGTAGTCGCCGTAGTCGAGCTTCGGGCTGATCTTCGGAAGGAGATCGTAGCAGTAGTCGTTTTCGACCGTGGCGTTGGCGCCGAACCATTCGCGAAGCTGGGAGATCCAGAACTTCGGCTTGTTGGCGTAGTAGCCCGCGGCGTACGTTTCCTTCGAAAGGTAGTCGGCGAGCGTCGGGTGAGCCTTGCCGGTCGGCCAGGACAGGTAGGCGGGCGCCTGGTGCGAGCTCGCGCCAACGTCGGTGGAGCCCTGAACGTTGGGTTCGCCGCGAAGAGCGTTGATGCCGCCGCCGGCAATGCCGATGTTGCCCAGCAGGAGCTGGACGACGCACATGGCGCGGCAGTTCTGGGAACCGTAGGTGTGCTGCGTCTGGCCGAGTGCATAGAGAATGGAGCCGGCCTTGTCGGGTCGACCCGTGGCGGCGAAGACCTCCCAGACCTTCTTCATCACTTCGGGATCCATGCCCGTGACGCGCGTGACGAGTTCGGGGGTGTAGCGCGCATAGTGGCGCTTCATGACGTTGAGAACGCAGTTCGGATCCTGGAGCGACATGTCGCGCTTGAGAACCTTGAGGTCCGGCGTCTTGAACTTCGGCGTGCCCGGACGGTTGACCCAGGCGAAGGCGGAGCCTTCGGAGGTGTCCCAGACGGCCTTGCGGTCGACGTCGTAGCCCCAGCTTTCGTTGTCATAGCGCTTCGTCTCCGGATCCCAGCCGGAGAAGAGGCCGTGATCGACGTCGAACTTGAAGTCCGGACGCAGCAGGCAGGCGGCGTTCGTGTAGTGCAGGACGTATTCCTTCTGATAAAGCTCGTTCTGCAGGATGTAGTTGATCAGACCGCCGTAGAAGGCGAGGTCCGTACCCGGACGGATGCGCGCATAGATGTCGGCGCGGGCGGCCGAGCGGGAGTAGCGCGGGTCGACCACGATCCACGTGGCGCCCTTGTCCTGGGCGCGCTCAACCCAACGGGAGGAGAGCGGATGGTTTTCGACGTTGTTCGAACCGATCGACATGATGACGTCGGAGTTGGCGAAGTCGCACCAGTGGCTCGTCATGGAGCCGCGACCGAACGTCGGAGCAAGGCCGGCCACGGTCGAGGAGTGGCAGACGCGCGTTTGGTTGTCGATGGCGAGCACGCCGAGGCTTCGCGCAAACTTCTGCACGAGCCAGCCTTCCTCGTTGTTGAGCTGGGCGGCGCCGAGACTGGCGATGCCGTCGCAGCGGTTGACCGTCACATCGCCTTCCTTCTCGACGAAGGTGGCGTCGCGGGTCTTCTTGACGTGGCGGGCGATTTCAAGAGCGGCCTGATCCCAGGAGAGGCGCTCCCAAGTCTTGCTGCCCGGACGGCGAACCATCGGATAGAGCACGCGGTCCGGATGGAGCTGCGCGCGGCGGTCCTTCGTCACGATATTGCGAAGGCCCCACATGGCGGCGCCCTTCGGGCACAGGCCGCCGAGGTTGACCGGATGATCCGGGTCGCCTTCAAGATTGATGAGCTCGCCGTTTCGGGTTGAGCAGATCGTGCCGCAGCCGCCTGAGCAGTAGCAGCAGATGTTCGTCGTTTCGTTCACGCTGGTGAGCTTGTAGGGCTTCTTGGAGCCGCCGGCCGCATGGGCAGCCGCGCCGGCGAGACCGGACGCAGCACCGCCGCCGAGAAGCAGACCGCGCTTGAGAAAACTTCTGCGAGATACTTCCATGGGGGATCCTTCTTGGAAAGTTGTTGTTCTTGCCGCTCGTTCGACGTCCCGAATCAGGGGTGGTTCGTCGCGGCGGTGATCTTCGCCATGACAGAGACAGCTCTGTCGACCCAGAGAGTCTGCCTCTGTATCAAACCCCTGACAACCCTACTCTCGCAGTAGATTTCATGAATTTTCCTGTCCCTTGGCTTTAATACCAATACCACCAAAGAGATACGACCAAAGAACAATATTCGGCCGGGAACACCTCGAGGCAGGAAAGTATCGCTATTCATTTCGGGAATAGCGGCACTTCGCGTTTTTTCGTCTCACCATCCCGCATTCACGGTATTCTTCAGGCATTATGCGATTCGCCCCGAGCGTTTTCGCAAAAACGGCTGCTGCGCTTCGCCTTTTTTTGCTATTCTTTGGTCTACGGGTTAACCCGAGACCAAGCATGGCCGGCAAACCCAACCAGTTAAAGACCGTCTTCAGCACCCAACCCACACCATGCTCAACAGCGGACCCGGCCATCAGACCTTCGGCACTCTTTTTTCGCGCTGCCTTCGCGGTGCGGCGGGACTTGCCGCCGGCTTCGGCCTGGCCGTTGCCGCCGCTTCCGCTCTTGCGGCCGGCCAGCAATGCGACGTGGTGGTGATCGGTGCGGGCGGCTCGGGCCTCACGTCCGCGCTTTCCGCCGCCGAATCGGGCGCCAAGGTGGTCGTGCTCGAGAAGATGCCCTTCATCGGCGGCAACACGGTGCTCGCCACGGGCTTCATGCTCGGCGTCACCCGAGGCGACAAGCGCGAGTTCGAACAGCTCGAGAGCGACATGATCCGCAAGGGCGGCCGCACGGCCGACAAGGCGCTCCTTTCGCGCATCGTCTCCGAGTCCGGCGAAGCCGTCGAATGGCTTCGCGGCTACGGCGCGGAACTTGAGCCCTTCTGCATCACGCGCGACGACAGCCTGCATGAATCCTGCAGCCTCAACGAGGACGGGACCGTTTCCAAGCGCGGCATTCAGCCTAAGCGCGGCCTCATCGGGCCGGAAGTCATCAACGCGCTCCTGCACGGGGTTGAACACCGCGGCATTCCCATCCGCACCCGCACCGCCGTCAAGAAGATCACGACCGACGACGAGGGCCGCGTCAACGGCGTCGTCGTGCTCAACACGAAGGGAGAGGAATACCGCATCAAGGCGCCCGCCGTCGTCATTGCAACAGGCGGCTTCAGCGCCAACGAGGCGATGATCAGCCGCTTTGCAAATCACGCGACCGGACTGCAGTCCACGAACTCCCCGGCAGCCACGGGCGACGGCATACTGCTCGCCGAAGACATGGGCGCACAAACCGTCGACATGCAGGCCGTCACGGTGCACCCGACGACACTGCCCTTTTCCGGCCTCATTCTGCCGCACCAGGTGCGCGTCAACGGCGCCATCCTCGTGAACGACCAAGGCGAGCGCTTCGCCGACGAGCTCTCCGAACATCTTGCGGATCAGATTCGCAGCAGGAACGACGGACGCGCCTGGCTCATCTTCGATCAGACGATGGTGGACGACATGCCCGTATTGAAGAGCTATGCCCGCTCGGGCTACTTCATCCGCGGCACGTCCGACCTCGAACTCGCGCGCGGCATCCGGGTGCCGCCCGAAAAATTCCATGAAACCCTCGTGCGCTACCGCGAGATGGTCGACCGCCAGGAGGATGCGGACTTCGGGCGTCCCCTGCTTCTGAGCAGGCTCGACAGCTCCCCGCTCTACGCCGTAAGCGTGCGCCCGGGCATCCACACGACGCTCGGCGGCCTCAAGGTCGACCCCGAGGGCCGCGTGCTCGGAGCGAAGGGCCCCATTCCCGGCCTCTATGCCGCGGGCGAAGTCACGGGAGGCGTTCTCGGCGCGAAGCGCCTTGAGGGGGCAGGCCTCACGGCCGCCATCGTCTGCGGGCGCATCGCAGGCGCCGAGGCGGCAGGCTGGGCGAACAAGGCACAAAAGCACGCCGCTCTCAAGCCGACGTCCGAATCGGGCAGCTGAGCGCCCGCTTCTGCATCTCGTGCGACGCACCGGGACGCAACCTCCGCCATAATGGTCCTACTCGAACCTACGGAGGCCTTTCCTTGCAGACGCTTCGCATCTTTCATTCCGCCGACTGGCACATCGGCAAGGGGCTCGGAACCATCGACCGCACGGACGACTTTCGAACCTTCATTCAGGACTTTCTCAAGCTCGTCGAATCACGCAGGCCCGACGTCATTCTTCTGTCGGGCGACATCTTCGACACGTCCATGCCCGCCAACAGCGCCCAGCGCCTCTACTACGACATGATCCGGGCCTTGGCGGGCACGTCCGTGCAGGCCACCGTCATCACGGCAGGCAATCACGACTCGCAGCGCTTTCTCGAGGCGCCCCGCGCGCTTCTTGAAACGATGAACTGCTTCGTGGCGGGCGACTCGCCCGAAAGCCAGGCCTTCATCCTTCGCAATGACGCCGGCGAGCCGCGTCTTGCCGTCGCGGCCGTTCCCTTCCTGCGCGAAGGCGACGTGCGGGGCGGCTCGATCGACGACACGGACGCCACGCGCGCCATGCGCTTTGAGACGGGCGTGCAGAAGCACTACGAAACCGTCAGGGGCTTTCTTGAAGAAGCGCTTCAAGGCGCCCGCGTTCCCATGGTCGCCATGGGCCACCTCTTTGTAACGGGCTCCCGGCTTCGCCCCGACGGCGATCCTTGCGTTCCGGGCGAAAGCGCCTACGTGGGTTCTCTTCGCAACGTCACGGCCGACGCCTTCGGCACGGGGTGGGACTACGTGGCGCTCGGCCACATCCACAACAGCCAGACGGTCGAGGCGCGCGTGCCGATGCGCTACAGCGGCTCTCCCCTTTCGCTCTCCTACTCGCACATCCGGTACCGGCATCACATCGTCGAACTCACCTTCGACGAGACGGGCGCCATGACCATCGAAGAGCTGCCCGTGAAGCAGCCGCGCGAATTCGTGCGCGTGAGCGGCACGCTCGAAGAGCTCCGCTCCGGGATCGACGCCGCAGGCGCCGCGCATGAGAGCCCCTTCGTGGAGGCAACGCTCACGTCCGACGAATGCGTGCCCGACCTTGCGGGCGAACTCACCGCCTACGGCCAATCCCGGGGCGTCATCGTCACGGCCGTGCGCAACCAGCAGGCCGCACGGCGCTTCGAGGCGGACGAGCTCAACGCCCCGTCTCTCGACGATCTGACGCCTGAATCTGTCTTCAAGTCCTGTCTCGAAGACCGGTTCGAAACCCGCGAAGCCGCACAGAGCGCCTTTTGCAGGCTCATGCCGCTTCTCAACGAGGCGGTCGAAGCCGTACACGTCGAGTCTCGTCCCGCCCCCGAAGGCGACGAAGCCCGCAACCAAGACAAAGACAACAACGCCGCGGAGGTGTCGGCATGAGGCTCCTGCAGCTCAGATTCACGAACATCAATTCCCTTGCGGGCACCTGGGAGATCGACTTCACGAACGCCGACTTCAGGCGCAGCCCGCTCTTTGCCATCATCGGTCCGACGGGCAGCGGCAAGTCGACCATTCTTGACGCGGTCTCGCTGGCGCTCTATGCCACGACCCCGCGCATGACCGACACGCACGTCAAGTTCGAGGGGCCGGACGCCTGTCCCGTCATGACCAAGGGCGAAGGCTCCGCCAGTGCGGCAGTTCGCTTTGAGGCCGACGGGCGGGAGTACCTCTCGCGCTGGAGCCGCCGCACGAAGCGCACGGGCAAGCTCTCCGACGACGAGGTCGAACTGGTGGCCTATGAAGGTCCGCTGGATCAGACCGGACGCGTCATCGCCAGCCAGAAGCGGCAGTGGGAGAGTGAAATCCGCCGCATCACGCGCATGACCTTCCCGATCTTCACCCGCTCGGTCCTGCTCGCGCAGGGTGCCTTCTCCAACTTTCTCAAGGCGGCCGACGACGACAGAGCCAATCTGCTCGAAAAGATCACCGGCACGGATCTCTATTCGGCCGTCAGCATGAAGGTTTTCGAGAAGACCCGCAGCGCCCGGGACGATCTCGACAAGGCCGAGGCCAAGCTCGAAGGCATGCAACTCCTCTCCGACGAGGAACGTCGGGGGTTGGAGACGGTCAAAGCCGAGCTATCGCTTCGCGTGCCTGAGCTCGACAAAACCGCAAAGGCGCTCTCCGAGGCGCTTCGCTGGCGCCGGGGGCTTGACCGCCTCACGACCGATCTCGCCGAACGCAGGACGGCCGAGGCGGCTGCCCGTGCGGCCGAGGAATCCTACAAGCCGGAGCTTCTCAGGGCCGAACGGGCCGAACTTGCCCAAAAGCCGCTCGAAGGCTACGACGAGCTTCTCAAAACGCTGGCCCTGCTGGATCGCCGCACGTCCGAGTTCGAGAGCGCGAACAAGCATCTTGACGCCGTACGAGCCGCCCGGCCCGGTCTTGACGAGCGTCTGGCCGCTGCCGGCGAGGTGCTGCGGAAGGCCGAGGCCGCACGCGAAGGCTTCATGCCCGAATACCGCCGCATGCTCGAAGCCGACGAAGGCATTCGCCGTTTGTCAGACCAAGCGGGCGTGGCCCGGAAGGCGGCGAACGATGCGGGTGCGAAGGCTGAGGCCGCATGCAGGCACCATGCCGCCGCAGCCGAACAACATCGGCAGGCCCTCGACGCATCGGCCCAACTCGCGCAACGCATGAGCGCCACCGAGGGCGATGCCAAGCTTGAAGCGCCGCTCGCACTCCTGAAGCAGGCGGCCGCCACGATCGAGACGCTCTCAACGCGCCGGCGTCAGGAGGAGCAAAACGCCGGCACGCTTGAGGAACGCCTCTCGCGGGGCCGCGTCAAAACCGCAGAACTCGAAACCCGGGCACGGGGCTCGCAGCAGGCGCATGCCGCACGTCAGACCGCGCTCGCTCAGGCGCGCCAGGCGCTTGCGGCCATGCAGGCAAAGAGCTCCTACGAGGCCGTGCTTCTTCGCATGAAGTCCCTGACCGAAGAGATTGCGCTCGCTCGCCACGTCGAAACGCTCCTTCTTCAAAAAGGCGAACTCGAAGCAAGCGCAGCCCGCATGAGGGCTTCGGCCGAACCCCGCTGGTGGGCGGCCTCGGGCGAACCTGAAATGCAAGGACTCCTGCGCGCCCATGACGAGCGCCTCGCCTCCGTCGAAGCTCGTCGTCCTGGGCTTGCCACCGTGCTCTCGACGCCGGGCAACACGCACCTGAAGTCGCTGGCCGAAGAACGAGGCGCGCTCGACAAGTGGACGAGCGACTTTGCGCAGGGCGACCGCGCCTGCCGCGAAGCTGAACTCGAGGAGCGCAAGGCGCTCGAGGAGAAAAACCTCGCCGCCGACAAATTCCAGAAGGCGGCTTCCCTTTTGGAAAAGCTCGACGTTGAGCTGCAGCATGTCCGAGTCAATCTGGATGCGGTGCAAAAGTCGCTCGAAGCCGAAGAGTCGCGCGCCCGCGATCTCTGCCGGCAGCTCCCCGGCACCGAAGGCGATCTTGATTCGACACCCGATCTCAATGCGCTCTGCAGCCGGCTTGAAGCCCGCGTGACGAGCCGCAGGCAACTTGAAGTTCAGGCCGCAAAGGCCGCAGAGGCCCTTGCGCGCGCCGAACAAACGCTGGCCGTGTCCCGATCCGAGGCCGACAAGGCGGCGGAAGCCCAAGCGGGGGCCGATGCGGCCCGGGCCGAGGCTCACAAGGCTCATGCGGACGCGCTCGCCATGCGTGCCGAAACCTTCGGAAACCGCAATCCGGAATCGGAACTCGCCGCGCACGCGCGAACGCTCAACGATGCACGCGCGGGCCTTCAGCGTTCGCAGGATGCGGCCTCGAAGGCCCAAGCCGACGAGAAGGAAGGCGCCGCCCGCGTCGAAACGCTCAAGAAGAGCATCTCGGACCTTGACGCTCAAGCCCGGGAAAAGCGCGCAGCCGTGCAGAAGGCGCTCGACGCCGCCGGCTTTGACGTCATTGAGGAGGCTCAGGCCGCGGCCCTGCCCGCCGAAACGATCCGCGCCGTCAAGAGCGGCATGCAAAAGCGGATTGAAGAGCGCATCCGCCTCTCGGGCGAAGCATCCCAGCTTGAGAGACAGGTGCGGGAGGAGTCGGCCAAGGCGCTGACGACCGAAACGGCCGAGGCGCTCGCGCCCAAGGCCGACATGGCCGAAGCAGAGCTCCTTGCCCGGCGCGACGAGCTGAGCGCCGCCCTCAAGTCGCTCGCCGAAGACGACAGGCGGCGGCTCGAGGCCGCCGGCGCGCGCCGAGAAATCGAGCGTCTTCGCGAACTCGCCTCCCAGTGGGAGGAGCTCAATGCGCTCCTCGGCAGCCATGACGGGAAGAAGTTCCGCTCGGCCGCCCAGAAGATCACGTTCCGCATTCTGCTCAAGCTCGCCAACGAGGCCATGAAGACCATGTCGCCCCGCTACCAGCTCAGAGCCGGCGGCACTTCCGGACTTGCGCTCGACGTGATCGACCATGAAATGGGAAGCCAGGTGCGCACGTCTCAAAATCTCTCCGGCGGCGAAAGCTTCATGGTGAGCCTCGCCCTTGCGCTGGGGCTCTCGCGCATGGGCGGGCGCAACCTCAGAGTCGACACGCTCTTTCTTGACGAGGGTTTCGGCACCCTTGACGAGGACACGCTCAACAAGGCGCTCTACGCGCTCGAAACGCTCCAAAAGTCGAGCGGAAAGCTCATCGGCATCATCTCGCACGTCAAGAGCATCCGCGAGCGCATCGATGCGCAGATCGTCGTGACCAAGCGTCCGGGGAGCGGGAGAAGCACGCTCTCGGGGCCGGGCGTCTCGAAGATCGAACCCGTGTAAAGTTCGACGCACGCAGGATTCGACACGCACCGAACAGAAAAGAAAAAAAGCAAAGCGTTCAAAAAGGCGCGAAGCCCGGCGGGAGCAACCCGGCCGGGCTTCGTTTATTCAGGAGGCGCTCTCAACGCGTGAAGTCGACGTCGCGCACGAGTTCGGAAACGCCCAAAAACTGCGCGAGCGCCCCGACGTCGGGACAAAGCGCCGCGGGCTTGGAAGCCTTGAGATCCTCAAGCGTGGAGGCGCCGTAGGTCATGGCGACGGCATCGCACCCGTAGCGATGCGCCATGACGACGTCATGCGTCGTGTCGCCGATCATGACCGTTCGCTCGGGCGCGACATCGAGCTCGATGCCGATTTTCTCGAGCATTTCGGCATTGGGCTTGGGCAGGCACTCGGAGGCGGTCTGCGTCGTCAGGAAAAAGCTCTCGAGCCCCGTTCGCTCAAACACGCGCCGCAGGCCCTCGCGGCTCTTGCCCGTCGCAACGGCCGTCCGAAGCCCCCGTGCATGCAGGCCGACGATGAGCTCCCGCATGCCGGGAAAGAGAATCACGTCCGCTTCGTGCGGGATGTACCACGCACGATAGATTTCCCCAAAGCGCATGTGCTCGGATTCGGGACAGTCCGGCACGACCTTGAGAAGAGCGGTGTGCCAGTCGAGGCCGATCACGCCGCAGGCGTCCCGAAAGGCGGGCACGGCAAAGCCCATCTCGCGTGCCGCGTGCTGAATGCCCTTGGCGATGAGGGCCGTCGTGTCCATGACGGTGCCGTCCCAGTCAAAGACAAAGAGATCGTATTTGGGTGCGAAGTCGTTCATGTCTGTCCCCAGATCAGAGTCTAATCAGTGTCCGCCCTGCGCTTCGAGAGCCTTGAGAAGCGCGGCGCAGTCCTCGGGCATCGGCGCCTGGATGTCGAGCGCCTCGCCCGTCACGGGATGCGTGAAGCGAAGCCGCGCGGCGTGCAGGAACATGCGCTTCAGAGGGACGCCGAGAAGGCCGTGCGAGACATCTTTGTTGAATTCGAAGTCGCCGTACTTGTCGTCGCCCACGAGCGGGAACCTCTGGGAGAGCGCATGCACGCGGATCTGATGAGTGCGCCCGGTCTTGAGCTCCGCATCAAGATAAGAGACGGAACCGAAGCGCTTGAGAAGCGTGAAGATCGTGTGCGCGGGAACGCCTTCGGCCTGATCGACCCGAACGCGGCGCTCGCCCGAAGGGAGCAGATAGCGAGCGAGCGGCAGCTTCACGTGCTGCCGGTCATTGACCCAGTCTCCCTTGACGAGAAGGCGGTAGTGCTTTTCGATGCCGCCTCCCTCCTTCATCATGTCGTGGAGGCGCACCAGCGCCTTGCGGCTGCGGCAGACGATGATGGCGCCCGAAGTCTCCCGATCGAGCCTGTGGGCGAGTTCGAGAAAGGGCTCGTCCGGACGCGAGGCGCGAAGACGCTCGATGAGGCCGTGCGAAATGCCCGAGCCACCGTGAGCGGCGATGCCCGAAGGCTTGTTGACGATGAGAAGGTGGCGGTCCTCATAGAGGACGGGGACCGAACCCCGGGCGAGCGGCGCGGCGGCGGGCCTGCCCGCGGCCTTTTGCGAAATCCTGATCGGCGGCACGCGAAGGAGGTCGCCTTCGGAGAGCTTCGTCTCGGCCTTCACGCGCGCCTTGTTGACGCGCACCTCGCCCGCACGGATGATGCGGTAGATGTGGCTCTTGGGCACCCCTTTGGCAACGCGTGCAAGATAGTTGTCGACGCGCTGTCCGTCCGCATCCGGACCGACCGCAATCCAATTGACGCCGTCAGTACGCAAAGACGTGATGCCGGACGAAGGCAGGATGGAAATTTCCGCTTTGTTTTCTCCACTCATCGTTTATA
>ERZ1026870.1301-NODE-1301-length-11012-cov-5.536917_pt1 | contig 11012 bp, 9 predicted proteins | sample MGYA00380165_ERZ1026870 | MGnify/ENA primary metagenome ERZ1026870 (study PRJEB33269, sample SAMEA4719801) | human gut metagenome | biome: human-associated habitat; feature: organic feature; material: feces | place: Cameroon | collected 2013-10 ...
TATAAGAGACAGATACATGATAGATAAAAACAAAGTAACCCGGATTGTAGAAGAGTGGCTTGAAGGAAAAGATTATTTCTTGGTAGATGTCACTATTAGTCCGGACGACAAGATTGTTGTCGAAATCGACCATGCCGAAGGGGTATGGATAGATGATTGTGTGGAGTTGAGTCGTTATATCGAGTCAAAACTGAACCGCGACGAAGAAGATTATGAATTGGAAGTCGGTTCGGCCGGTATAGGACAACCTTTTAAAGTGTTCCAGCAATATACCATCCATGTAGGAAAAGATGTGGAAGTGATGGATAAGGCGGGCAAGAAATGGACTGGAGTGTTGAGCGAAGCCAACACAGACAACTTTACGGTTATCGTTACCGTGAAAGTAAAACCCGAAGGCGCAAAGCGTCCTAAGCTGGTAGAACAAGCTGTCACATTTACGTATGACGAAATAAAATACACCAAATACTTAATTAGCTTTAAATAATTATGGCGAAGAAAGAAGCAACTGTCAGCATGATTGACACGTTTTCTGAATTTAAAGAATTGAAGAATATCGACCGCACCACTATGGTGAGCGTATTGGAAGAATCTTTCCGCAGTGTGATTGCCAAGATGTTCGGTACAGATGAAAATTACGATGTAATTGTAAACCCTGACAAGGGCGATTTCGAAATCTGGCGTAATCGCGAGGTGGTAGCCGATGATGAGCTGACAAATCCTAACATGCAGATATCACTGTCTGAGGCTCGTAAGATAGACGCTTCGTACGAGGTGGGTGAGGAAGTGACAGACGAGGTGATTTTTGAAAAGTTCGGTCGCCGCGCTATTCTGAATCTTCGTCAGACTTTGGCTTCTAAGATTTTGGAGTTGGAAAAAGACAGCTTGTATAACAAATACATTGATAAGGTAGGTAATATTATTGCTGCCGAGGTTTATCAGATTTGGAAGAAAGAAATCTTGTTGCTCGACGATGAAGGCAACGAATTGTTGCTTCCGAAGACAGAACAGATTCCGAGCGATTTCTATCGTAAAGGCGAAACTGTTCGTGCGGTAGTAGCTCGTGTAGACAATAAGAACAACAACCCGAAGATTATCTTGAGCCGTACTTCTCCTATGTTCTTGCAGCGTTTGTTCGAACAGGAAGTTCCTGAAATCAACGATGGTCTTATCACAATCAAGAAGATTGCCCGCATTCCGGGTGAACGTGCTAAGATAGCAGTTGAATCTTACGATGAGCGTATCGACCCGGTTGGAGCTTGCGTAGGTGTGAAAGGTTCTCGTATCCATGGTATCGTACGCGAATTGCGTAACGAGAATATCGACGTTATCAACTACACTTCAAACATACAGCTGTTTATCCAGCGTGCGTTGAGTCCTGCAAAAGTATCGTCTATCGTAATGCACGAAGAAGAAAAGAAGGCAGAGGTTTATCTGAAACCGGAAGAAGTTTCTTTGGCTATCGGTAAGGGCGGTATGAACATCAAGTTGGCTAGTATGCTTACCGAATATACTATCGATGTATATCGTGAGTTGGACGAAAGCACTACTGATGAAGACATCTACCTGGATGAATTTAAGGATGAAATTGACGAATGGGTTATCAATGCGATAAAGAGTATCGGTATAGAAACCGCTAAAGGCGTATTGAATGCTCCTCGTGAAATGTTGATTGAAAAGGCGGATTTGGAAGAAAACACAGTGGATGATGTGTTGAAGATTTTAAGAGCAGAGTTCGAAGATAGCAACAGCTAAATCCCGGGCTCGCAAGAGCCAACAACCCGTGACTGAATATCTTTTCGAACTCTATTAAAAACTTAAAAATTTATGGCGATTAGACTGAATAAAGTAACAAGAGACTTAAATGTAGGAATAGCGACAGTAGTAGACTTTTTGCAGAAGAAAGGATATGAGGTAGAAGCTAATCCGAATTATAAAATTAATGATGAACAATATGCTGCACTTGTAAAAGAGTTCAGTAAGGACAAGGATTTGAAGTTAGAGTCGGATAAGATTTCACAAGGACGGCAGAATAAGGAACGTAATAAAGGTCCTGTATCTATCAACGACCGACAGGAAGAAGCTAAGCCGAAATCAGAGAATGATGATGCGGCTGTTACTGGCGTAAGACATTTGAAGCTGAAAACTGTTGGCAAGATTGATCTAGACAATTTGAATAAGCCAAAGGCTAAACCGGCTGTGGTAGAGCCTGTTGAGGTGGATAAGAAAAAACAGCAGGCAGAGGTGGCTCCTGTTAAGACAGAAGTGAAGACAGAGGTGAAGCCAGAACCGAAGCCAGAGGTGAAGGAGCAGGTGACTGTAAAACCTGAGATGCCTAAGAAAGCCGAAGCGGCTCCTAAGCAAGAGGAGAAAAAAGTTGAAGCTCCTACGCAGAAAGAAACCGTAAACACTGTAAACGATAATTTGAAACAGCCGGAGAGCAAACCGGAAGATTTAAAGCCAATGCTGAAGGAAGAAAAGAAAGAAATGCCCGCTGCACAGACCGGGAAACAAGAAGACGAGGTTTTTAAAATTCGTCCGACAGAGTTTAAATCAAAGATTAATGTGGTTGGACAGATTGACCTTGCCGCATTGAATCAGTCTACTCGTCCGAAGAAGAAATCTAAAGAGGAGAGACGTAAAGAACGTGATGAAAAAGATAAGCAGCGTTTGGAACAGCGTAAGCAGATGAAAGACGCTATTATCAAGGAAATCAGAAAAACTGATGAAAAGTCGGATAAGGCTGGTGCTAATGCCGGCGATGCTTCGGCTAAGAAGAAGCGTAATCGCATCAACAAAGAAAGAGTGGATATCAACACTGTTGGTAATAACGGCATGTCTCAGGGTGGACGCAATGACCGACAGAATAAATCGGGCAATGCCGGACAGCAGAACGGTGGTGGTAAGCACAATAAAGATCGTTTCAAAAAACCTGCTCCTAAAGCGGAGGTTAGCGACGAGGATGTAGCAAAGCAGGTAAAAGAAACTTTGGCTCGTCTTACAAACAAAGGAAAAAATAAAGCTGCCAAGTATCGTAAGGAGAAACGCGAGGTTATTCAGAACCGTCAGCAAGAGCTGGAACTGGAAGAACAGGAAGAAAGCAAAATCTTGAAACTGACAGAGTTTGTAACTGCAAACGAGTTGGCAAACATGATGAATGTGTCGGTAACTCAGGTTATCTCTACATGTATGAGTGTAGGTATTATGGTTTCTATCAATCAGCGCTTGGATGCTGAAACTATTAACTTGGTGGCCGAAGAATTCGGATATAAGACTGAATATGTCAGTGCGGAAGTATCGCAGGCGGTAGAAGAAGAGGTGGACGCTGAAGAGGACTTGCTTCCACGTGCTCCTATCGTAACCGTCATGGGTCACGTTGACCACGGTAAGACTTCTTTGCTCGACTATATTCGTAAGGCAAACGTTATCGCTGGTGAGGCCGGAGGTATTACTCAGCACATTGGTGCGTATAACGTGAAGTTGGAGGATGGTCGTCATATTACATTCCTCGATACTCCGGGTCACGAAGCGTTTACAGCTATGCGTGCTCGTGGTGCTAAGGTAACCGACGTGGTTATCATTATCGTTGCAGCCGATGATAACGTGATGCCTCAGACTAAAGAAGCTATTAATCACGCAATGGCAGCAGGTGTACCTATTGTTTTTGCGATAAATAAGGTAGATAAGCCAAGTGCCAACCCTGATAAGATTAAAGAGGAATTGGCAGCTATGAATTTCTTGGTAGAAGAATGGGGTGGTAAATACCAGTCACAGGATATCTCGGCCAAGAAGGGTACAGGCGTTAAGGAATTGCTCGAAAAAGTATTGCTCGAAGCTGAAATGCTTGACTTGAAAGCTAATCCTAACCGTAAGGCTACTGGTTCTATCATCGAATCTTCATTGGATAGAGGACGTGGTTATGTGGCTACAGTATTGGTATCTAACGGTACATTGCACGTAGGTGACATAGTTTTGGCGGGTACTTATTATGGTAAGGTTAAGGCTATGTTTAACGAACGTAACCAGCGCTTGAAAGAAGCTGGTCCTTCAGAACCGGTATTGATTTTGGGTCTTAACGGAGCGCCTTCGGCAGGTGATACTTTCCACGTATTCGATACAGATCAGGAAGCGCGCGAAATCGCCAACAAGCGTGAACAGTTGGCTCGCGAGCAAGGTCTGCGTACTCAGAAGATGCTTACTCTTGATGAAGTGGGCCGTCGTTTGGCTTTGGGTGACTTCCATGAATTGAACGTAATCGTTAAGGGTGACGTGGATGGTTCTGTAGAAGCATTGAGCGACTCATTGATCAAGTTGTCTACAGAGCAGATTCAGGTTAATGTAATCCATAAGGGTGTAGGTCAGATTTCTGAATCGGATGTATCTTTGGCAGCTGCTTCGGATGCCATCATCGTTGGTTTCCAGGTTCGTCCTTCTGGTCAGGCTGCTAAATTGGCTGAACAGGAAGGTGTAGACATCCGTAAGTATTCTATCATCTACGATGCTATAGAAGAAGTGAAGTCGGCAATGGAAGGTATGCTTGCTCCTACATTGAAAGAGCAGGTTACTTCTACAATCGAAGTCCGCGAGGTATTTAATATCAGTAAAGTGGGATTGGTTGCCGGTGCTATGGTTAAGACTGGTAAGGTTAAACGTTCTGATAAGGCTCGTTTGATTCGTGATGGTATCGTAATATTTACAGGTAGCATCAACGCCTTGAAGCGCTTTAAGGATGATGTGAAGGAAGTAGGTACTAACTTTGAATGTGGTATCAGCTTGACCAACTGCAATGATATTAAGGTTGGCGACGTTATTGAAACGTTTGAAGAAGTAGAAGTAAAACAGACTTTGTAATTTAAGGAACTGTTATTGAAATAAAACTACGCGGACTACGCAGATAAACGGACGTATAAGTCCGTATAATCCGTGTTGTTCGCGTAGTTTGTTTTTATCGATATTTTAATAAAAGATGGAATCATTAGATTTAGTCATTGTTATAATGCTGGCGTTAGGTGCTATCGTTGGCTTTATGAAAGGCTTTATAAAGCAGGTTATTTCCATGGTGGGTTTGATAGCCGGACTGTTGGTGGCCCGTGCTTTATTTGGTGCTGTAGGCGAAAAACTTGCTGTACAAGTCGGAACGTCCGTTACTTTCGGACAGATATTGGCTTTCTTTCTTATTTGGATAATCGTGCCGATAGGACTTTCTATAGTAGCGTCGATTCTTACTAAAGTTGTTAGTATGGCCAAGTTGGGCTTTGTCAATCGATGGTTGGGCTCAGGCATAGGACTAATTAAGTACGGACTGTTAGTAAGTATGTTTATTAACTTGATAGAGTTTGTCGATTCTAACAATCAGCTTATTTTTGCAGAGAAAAAGCAAGCGTCGGTTATGTATTATCCGATGCAGCGTTTTGCCGGAGTATTCGCTCCAGCATTCAAGACGATTACAAAGACTGTAAAGAAGCAGTTGCTTAAATCGGGTAATGATAAAAGCGACAGCGATACAACTAATATAGAACAATAAATAGATTTAAAATGCAGATAGAACCCAATAAATATGTAAAAGAACTGACGGAGGAGAAGTATAAATATGGCTTCACTACCGATGTTCATACAGACATTATAGATAAGGGGCTTAACGAGGATGTGGTTCGTCTCATTTCTGCCAAGAAAGGAGAACCGGAATGGTTGCTCGATTTCAGATTGAAAGCTTTCCGTTATTGGCAGACTTTAGAAATGCCGACTTGGGCACATCTCGATATTCCCGAAATAGATTATCAGGCGATATCTTATTACGCAGACCCGACAAAGAAAAAAGAAGGTCCGAAGAGCGTAGAAGAAATCGACCCTGAATTAATCAAGACATTCGATAAATTAGGTATTCCTCTCGAAGAACGCTTGGCGTTGAGCGGAATGGCGGTAGATGCCGTTATGGACTCTGTTTCTGTAAAGACTACTTTTAAAGAGACTTTGATGGACAAGGGCATTATCTTCTGTTCTATCAGCGAGGCCGTACGCGAGCATCCCGATTTGGTAAAACAATATCTGGGTTCGGTAGTAGGCTATCGCGATAATTTCTTCGCCGCTCTTAACTCGGCTGTGTTTAGCGACGGTTCGTTTGTCTACATACCTAAGGGCGTTCGTTGCCCTATGGAACTTTCAACTTACTTCCGTATCAACGCTGCCAACACAGGTCAGTTTGAAAGAACATTGATTGTGGCTGATGACGATAGTTATGTATCATATCTTGAAGGTTGTACAGCTCCGATGCGCGACGAGAATCAGCTTCATGCGGCAATTGTAGAAATTGTAGTCATGAACCGTGCGGAAGTTAAGTACTCTACCGTACAGAACTGGTATCCGGGCGATGCGCAGGGTAAAGGTGGTGTATATAACTTCGTAACTAAGCGTGGAAACTGTAAGGGAGTAGACAGTAAGTTGTCTTGGACTCAGGTGGAAACTGGTTCGGCTATTACTTGGAAATATCCAAGCTGTATACTTACAGGCGATAATTCTACTGCCGAATTCTATTCTGTTGCGGTGACAAATAATTATCAGCAGGCCGATACGGGTACCAAGATGATTCATTTAGGAAAGAATACACGTTCTACCATCGTAAGTAAAGGTATCAGTGCAGGAAAGAGCCAGAACTCTTATCGCGGATTGGTGCGTGTGGCAGAGCGTGCCGAAAATGCCCGAAACTATAGCCAGTGCGACTCGTTGTTGCTTGGTAGTAATTGCGGAGCGCATACGTTCCCTTATATGGATATTCATAACGAAACGGCTGTAGTAGAACACGAAGCTACAACTTCTAAGATTTCGGAAGAACAGTTGTTCTATTGCAATCAGCGCGGTATCACTACAGAAGATGCTGTGGGTTTGATTGTTAACGGATATGCAAAGGAAGTTATCAACAAGCTGCCTATGGAGTTTGCTGTTGAGGCTCAGAAGTTGCTTTCGGTTTCTTTGGAAGGAAGTGTAGGATAAGTTTAGGCAGACGAATATTAAAACAGAAACAATTATGTTAGAAATAAAGGATTTACATGCCAATATCAATGGCAAAGAGATATTAAAAGGAATCAATCTTACGGTAAAGGCTGGAGAGGTGCATGCTATTATGGGACCTAATGGTTCTGGTAAGAGTACTCTTAGCAATGTCTTGGTAGGACATCCGGCTTATGAAGTGACCAAAGGTTCGGTTACATTCGACGGAAAAGATCTTTTGGCATTGTCGCCTGCCGACCGTAGCCACGAGGGATTGTTCCTTTCATTTCAGTATCCGGTAGAAATTCCGGGTGTAAGCATGGTTAACTTTATGCGTACCGCTGTAAACGAGCAGCGCAAGTATAAAGGTCTGCCTGCACTTACCGCAAGCGAGTTCTTGAAACTGATGCGTCAGAAGCGTGAAATTGTAGAACTCGACAGCAAATTAGCGAACCGTTCGGTAAACGAAGGCTTCTCTGGTGGTGAGAAGAAACGCAACGAAATCTTCCAGATGGCAATGTTGGAACCTAAGTTGAGCATCCTCGACGAAACCGACTCTGGTCTTGATATCGACGCATTGCGCATCGTGGCGGAAGGAGTAAACAAACTCAAGACTCCTGAAACAAGTTGTATCGTCATTACTCACTATCAGCGTTTGCTTGATTACATCAAGCCCGATATCGTACATGTTCTTTATAAAGGACGTATCGTAAAGACTGCAGGACCGGAATTGGCTTTGGAACTCGAAGAAAAAGGATACGACTGGATTAAGAAAGAATTAGGAGAATAAGCATGAAAGCAGAACAGCAATATATAGACCTTTTCTCGCAATACGAGGCTCTGATATGCAGCAATAGTGCTGAGGCTCTGAATGCGCCGCGTGCACAGGCATTTGCTGATTTCGAGCGAATGGGATTCCCTACTCGTAAGCAAGAGAAGTACAAATATACCGATACCGAGAAATACTTCGCTCCCGATTATGGATTGAATCTGAATCGGTTGGAGATTCCGGTAAATCCTTATGAGGTATTTAAGTGTGATGTGCCCAATATGAGCACTTCTCTCTATTTTGTAGTAAACGACGTATTCGATAAGCACGTACATCCTTCTGCTCAGTTGCCCGAAGGTGTTCTGTTCGGTAGCTTGCGAGATATGGCTACAGAGCATCCGGAACTGGTTAAGAAGTATTACGGCAAGTTGGCGGATACATCGAAAGATGCTATTACGGCATTTAATACTATGTTCGCTCAGGATGGCGTTTTGATGTACATCCCGAAGAACGTGGTGATGGATAAGCCTATTCAGTTGGTTAATATCCTTCGTGCGGATGTCGATTTTATGGTGAACCGTCGTATTCTTATCATCGTAGAAGACGGAGCGCAGGCTAAGTTGTTGATTTGCGATCATGCGATGGACGAAGTCAACTTCTTGTCGACTCAGGTTATTGAGGCGTTTGTAGGTGATGGTGCCGTGTTCGACTTGTATGAGTTGGAAGAAACACACAACAGTACAGTGCGTTTCAGTAATTTGTACGTCAACCAAGAGGCTAACAGTAACGTGCTGTTAAACGGCATGACCCTTCACAACGGAACTACACGAAATACTACCGAAGTAACTCTGGCAGGACGTGGTGCGGAAGTAAATCTATGCGGTATGGCCATAGCCGATAAGAACGAACAGATAGACAACAATACATTTATTGATCATAAGGTTTCTGATTGTACCAGCAACGAGCTTTTCAAATACGTGCTCGATGACAGTGCAGTAGGAGCGTTTGCCGGAAAGGTATTAGTGCGAGAAGGTGCACAGCATACTAGCTCTCAGCAGACTAACCGCAATCTTTGCGCTACTCGCGAAGCACGTATGTATACTCAGCCGCAGTTGGAAATTTATGCCGATGATGTTAAATGTTCGCATGGAGCAACCGTAGGTCAGCTCGATGAAAACGCATTGTTCTATATGCAGCAGCGAGGCATTTCGTTGAAAGAAGCACGCTTGCTGTTGATGTTTGCGTTCGTAAACGAGGTTGTAGACAATATCCGTATGGAAGCTTTGAAAGACCGCTTGCATTTGTTGGTAGAGAAGCGTTTCCGTGGCGAGTTGAATAAATGCCAAGGATGTGCTATCTGTAAATAAGTAGATACGTTTATTATGTACGATATAGAGAAAATAAGAGAAGACTTTCCGATACTGTCGCGTACGGTGTACAATAAGCCGTTGGTTTATCTTGACAATGGGGCTACAACCCAGAAGCCGCGTTGCGTAGTAGAGTCTATTACTGACGAGTATTATTCGGTAAATTCAAATGTGCATCGTGGTGTACATTTCCTGTCTCAGCAGGCTACTAATCTGCATGAAGCTTCGCGCGAAACGGTGCGACGTTTTATTAACGCACGTAGTACATCGGAGATAGTGTTTACTCGTGGTACTACAGAGAGCATTAATCTGGTAGCGGCTACCTTTGCCGATAGTCAGATGAAAGAAGGCGACGAAGTGATTGTTTCTGTGATGGAGCATCATAGCAATATCGTTTCGTGGCAGTTGCAGGCTGCTCGTAAAGGAATCGTGCTGAAGGTTATTCCGATGAACGACAGAGGAGAGTTACTGATTGATGAATACGAGAAACTGTTCTCTTCGCGCACTCGTATCGTGTCGGTGGCTCATGTATCGAATGTTCTGGGTACTGTTAATCCGGTGAAAGAGATTATAAAGATTGCTCATGCTCATGGTGTGCCGGTATTGGTGGACGGAGCACAGAGCATTCCGCATCTTCCGGTCGACGTGCAGGACTTGGATGCCGATTTCTTCGTATTCAGTGGACATAAAGTATACGGTCCTACAGGAATCGGAGTGCTTTACGGAAAAGAAAATTGGCTCGACCGCTTGCCGCCTTATCAAGGTGGAGGTGAGATGATAAAGAATGTAAGTTTCGAAAAGACCACATTCAATGAACTTCCGTTTAAGTTTGAAGCAGGAACTCCCGATTATATTGGCAGTACTGCGTTGGCTAAGGCTCTCGATTATGTTTCTGCCATCGGCATGGATAATATAGCAGCCTACGAGCATGAGTTGACCGACTATGCCATAGCACGAATGAAAGAGATAGAAAGCATGCGTATCTTTGGCGAAGCCGAGCAGAGGGGTGGGGTAATATCATTCCTTGTAGGCAATATTCATCATCTGGATATGGGTACATTGCTCGACCGTTTGGGAATAGCCGTACGCACCGGACATCATTGTGCAGAGCCGTTGATGCGACGCTTGGGTATAGAAGGTACGGTACGAGCCTCGTTCGGACTTTATAACACCAAAGCCGAAGTCGATGCTTTAGTAGCCGGAATAGCACGTGTAAGCCGTATGTTTTGATAGACAAGTATCAACATAAACATAACAACCTCCCGTATCATGTTCACAGTGTGAGTGGATGCGGGAGGTTGCTTGTTTTATAGCCGTTGCTATTATTTCACATAGTCTAACTTAATGACGATAACGCGGATAGTCTGGTCGGGCTTATCAGTTTCTATCTTTGCGATATGCCAATCGCAAGGGAAGAACAAGAAGAAACGTTCTGGAGTAGAATCAACAAACATGGTTTTGTCTACCTGATAATCGTAAGTGATGATATCCGGCTTCCATTCTCTGTTGGGCTTAGATGTAGCATGGTCTAATAATCCAAAACGTTCGTTGCCTTTTACTACATACTGCAAGTCGATATGATAGTAGTGCGATTCTGTTCCACGTTTAGCCAACGGGTCGTTCTTGCTATCTTCTACAGATGCCACCAAGTCGGTACCTTCAATTTTGTGGCGTCCTTTTTCTATAGTCAGCAAATCGTGTGTAGCCAGCCATTTGAAAGCGGCATCCCACTGCGCTTTATTCTTCTCATATTGAGTTTTGAATTCTACCAAGTTGGTACAAACATCGGGCAAAGCCTTAAATCCGTTACTCCATGAACGCTGCATTGTCCAATTCAGTGCATCAGTATATGCATTTGTCTTTTATTTTTAGAGAAAGAATGGTGATGAAATCGC
>ERZ1026870.1302-NODE-1302-length-11011-cov-5.093556_pt1 | contig 11011 bp, 20 predicted proteins | sample MGYA00380165_ERZ1026870 | MGnify/ENA primary metagenome ERZ1026870 (study PRJEB33269, sample SAMEA4719801) | human gut metagenome | biome: human-associated habitat; feature: organic feature; material: feces | place: Cameroon | collected 2013-10 ...
TTTTTATATTTGTATTTATCTACTATAGTTTGAAACGGTGGTCAACGGGGGTGCCCCTTTGGGTTTGGTTGTGTACGCCTCCTTCTTCATGTTCTTGGCACTCGTTCCTCTCGTCTTTGCCTCCTGCTCCCACCGAAGCCTCAAGCCTATCCAAACAGCCCGTCAACGCCCTCTGTGACCTTCTTTAGCCTTGCATCCGCACTTTCTCCGAGCGCAGATGTTATCCCAGTGTTATCACGGCTACCCATGTCACTTGGTTTTAGGCTGTCATTCAGCGACTTATCCACTTTGGGTTCAGACCCCAACTGGGTCATACCCGCCTTGAACAGAGCATTGCTCATATTCTGAGCCGCCTCGCTGGTATTCTGTGCGGTCTGCATGGCGGCTTGCTCACGTTCCTGAGATTGCCCAACTTGGTGTTGGAAGTGCTTGTCAGCCACCTGTTGCTTCCGTGCCGTGTCATTCGCTCCTATGTTGGCTATCGTGTCACCCATAGTCTTGTTAGCCGCTTCCTTCGCCATTGCTGTAGCCGCAGCAGTTCCACCGCCAACGGCAGCCGCACCATCAGCCTTGCGGACGTAGCTGTCCTGAACCTCTTGCGCACGCCTCATCAGGTTCTGTCCAGCCTTGGTGTCAATGTAGTCGGTATTGTACTCCTTGTCGTACCAAGCCTTTTCCGCTGCCGCCCTATACCTCCGTTCTCTCTCCGCTTGTCGAGCCGCCTTACGAGCCTTTGCCCCACCGAACAGAGAAGAAGCGACACTGCCAGCCAACATTGCTGCCGTGGCTATCCATTCACACCGAACACCGAGAACTGGAGATGCACCGCCTAAATTCTTTGGGATTTTCGTCAAGATTTCTTTCATAATTGCAATTATTAATTTACCAATGTATTTGTCAATGTATTTGTGCGGCAAATATATATATATTTGACTCTCGTTTTTTTCATTGTAGCCCTACCCCATTTCCTCCCTCCTTCCACAAATCCTTTTGTCGCCGCCCAAATCGTAGTTTTCACCCACAAAACGCCCCTCGAAACATCTATCTTTGGAAACATTTTGCACTTTTATACTAAAAACCTATATATCTGTTTTTCAGTAAGTTAGTATCAACCTCTCCAACGAACCAACACAACTTTTCTGTAATATTATTTTACTTTTCTCAATTAAAGAGAGTTTTTTGCCTAAAACCCATTTCGCATTAATAGGTACGCGCGCACGCAAAGAAGCGATGAAAAAATCTATCTCATCACGTAATACAGCTATCATTCAAGCCAAAACTCTCGTATTTTCAGCATATTCGGGTAAATGGTCGTGTTTTTCGTCAAATTCGCTAATTATGAGGCGTTTAAGGGTGCTTTTCTGTCATTTTAGAGCCATTTTCTTGCTTTCCAGGCGTGTTCTTCAAGTTTGCGCAGAATTTATCGCAAAATAGGATTAAGGCTTTTAGAAGGTGTTTTTCTGCTGTTTTCCTCTTTCCTCTTATTTCCTTTCCTCTGTATTCTCTGCTTGTGTGTTTCTATCTGGTTATCTGTGTATGATGAGGAAGGGAGAGAAGAATACCTTTGGGAGATAAGGCAGCGTGGGGACGGGGCTGCGCCCTCACGCCTCCTGATGTGGGGCTGGGCCCCTTAGAACTCCTCCTTTACGTAGTTGTATGGCCCATACGCTATGGCGGCACCACAACCATTACTCCACTTGGCGGTATAGACCATTATTCCATATTGCGAAGAATCTGTAGGGTCAACTCCACCAAGGTAATATGTTTTGCCGTCTTTATTTGTATGCTCTTCCATATTGTACTTAGAAAGAGCATTAAAAGCCAATCTTTTAGCCTTAACACATGCTTCTGTTACAGATGCACAATCACAAGCCATTATACAACTATTAAAATAGCTCCTTCCATACAAATCATATTGAAACTCAAATATTATTCGGCTAAAGAAAATGCCACCATACGTTTTATTGTAATAGGTAATTTCATTCTTGTCGGAATAATCGCACGCACCAAATTTATTTTGTAACACAATCTTTGTCGCATCATAAGAACACCCAAAAGACGCTCCGCAAACCTCTCTTTGTGCAAAGCTACACAAAGAGATTACACAAAACAGAAGTACAAATATCAACTTTTTCATTTTGCTATAATCTTTAATTCTTCAACTTGTTTTAAAAACTCCTCCAGATTATCAGAGACGTAGTGAATGCCCTTGAACCGAACAAAGGCAGCGAAGTCGCTTTTCTTATCTTCTTTCTGATAACCATCGAATAACTCCACCTCATCACAACCGATGATACTTGCAATCTCCTCCAGTCTATCTATACCGAATTTATTGCGCTTAATCTGTTGTGATAAAGTTGTAGGCTGAGCAAGTCCCAGTCTATTAGCCAAGGTTTCGAGTTTTACCCCATGTTCCTTGCAACACTCTTTTATACGCAATTTAATCATAATAAGCCTATTTTTGGCACAAAGATACAAAAACTTTCGCTTTAATGCAAGAAATACCATAAATATTTATTTGAAATGCGTATTAAAGCGCATTAAATGTAAAAATCATTAAATATTGCGCTTTAAAACGAAAGAAATTAGTTAATATTCGTTATAAAACAAAAGAAAATCAAGAAAACACTTGGAACTTTCGTTTTAAAACGCTACATTTGCAATCGAATTCAGTATTACACTGGTTCACGAAGAACGCAAAGCCCGTAGTTACGATTAGCCGAGCGGAGGGAGTATGGCAGAGATGTCACCCGAGTAGTTGCCGTAATGCAGCCACGTATGTACATTTATATACGTGTAGGTCACAAGCCCTTAAATGCAGAGTGAGCAAGCAACATAACAACATGAAAATCGAATTGACAGACAAACAAGCACAGGTATTATATTACGTCCTTGACCGAGTGAACAAATGCTTGGAAAAAGACAACCTATTTGGTGGTACACTTTACCATGACAATGGAAGTTTTCTTTGCCAACTTGAACCAAGCGAGAAACGTTCACTTGATAGAATTATAGAAAAAATGAGTAAATAATTTAATTGGATAAAACATGGCACAGATTAATTACAAAACATTGACAAAGGAAGAACTATTAAGCATTTATAATAGTAACATGAACTATTATAAAGCACACAACATCAAACGTCCATTTGGCAGATACGCTGAATTGTTCTTCATATTGTTCAACGACGGCACAAACCCTTATATGTGGTCGCTTGAAACCATTTGCAGTTGGTTTCCTGAATGTGACCGCACAAAGTTAGAAAAAGTATTGAATATATACATTTAATTGGATAAAAACTATGCTTACACTTAATTCAAAAATGGGAGAAATAATATTCTCCCAAAAAGGTAAAGAAAAGAAACTCGATGTTTGGGACGGAAATGTACTGGCCGCATTCACTTACGATTATATCGACCAAAACGATTCTCATTCGAGATGTCTTTACGCATTCTTCACTGATATTAAACAAGTAAAGAAGTTGATAAAACATTACGGAAAGAATATGTTTGAGGCTGATAGAGGAGAAGTTAAAATCACTCTTAACCTTTACTACCCAAGTGCTAAGAAACTCTTAATCATATTTACTAAGTATTTTGGATATAAGGTTAATTGCTACTATGAGGAGGTGAAGTAAAACCTTGAGGAGATAAGGGAGGGCTGCGCCCTCCCCTTGCTGAATGTGGAAATATAAAAATAAAACTCATGAAGACTATAACACTTTCAAGCGATGATATTTGTATCATCACTCTCGCTTTACTGGATAAGGCGATGAATATCAAGAACTCTGCGAAGATATGCGGTATTACCCTATCTTCGCAGACATTAAACAAACTTGCTGTCATGCAGGGAATAGTTGACAAAATAAACGATTAAATAAATAAGACTATGAGGAAGAACAAGACTTACGAGCAGCAAAAGAAGTTCTACTATGAGAACGGACAATACGAGAGTTTGGGAGCTATGTTCATTACTTGGCTTGTATGCGGATATATGACACCAGCCGAAATGCAAAGCGTGTTCAGAGAAGGCAACAAGGAGTGCAAAGATTTCATACTGGAAGACTTGTACCACCTATGTGACAAAGAGATACTTTACAAATTTGTGAGGATCTTCTACTTTGGCAAGATGTAACAAGCTATATCGGCAAGAGTATAGAGGCTCACTGGTGGTTCAAGACCACCTGCCGAACGATTAATCAAGTGGGACAATGGCACTTTAGCAGATTTCCGAGGAATACACCCACACTAATAAAATTATTAGTCGGAAATGCGGGCGTGATATACCTTAATATCAGATGAGCAAAACATCTAAAAGCCGTATCGCTATGCAGAGCGAGGGAGAAAAACCCGTAAAAAGACCGATGCGAGGGCAGAGCATGGGGCTAAGGAAAAAGCCTGAATAAACGAACCCGAGTTTACGGCGACTCGTAAAACTGCAAGCCCAAATCTCTTGTGTGGAGTGAGATTGAAATAAACCACACGTTGAGCAACAACGTTAAGTGCAACGAGCCGTGCATAAGCGGACAAAAAAGGTAGGGCAGCGGAAACGTACACCTCCGCACAATCAAAGGCGTAGAAGCAACTCAAAAGGCTTCCAGCGGCTCACGACCGCAACGCCTACAAACGTATAACGATAAAAAGAAAGGACACAATTATGGACATTACATTTTTCGCACTCACAGCGGTAGTATTCTATGCACTTGGCGTAGCCGCTGGCAGACACAACGACAATTTTGAGGAATAAATAAACAGATAAGATTATGAAGAAGTACATCAACCATTTACTGGTAGTTGCAGCCATTGCTGCAATGCCAGTACTTGCAAGCGCATACAACAGCGCACGAAAGAAAGCAGACAGACGTTTGCTCATTGACTTCATCGAGTATTGTCAGAAGAACAAGGGGCTTGAGCAGATTGACACAAGCAAGGACTACAGGAAATCCAGCCTACACGACCTCAGGAACTTGGCTTCCTACTATGTAGAGCAGTCTTGCTTCTATGACGTGACAGACTACGATGAGCAGTACAAGGTAGATGAAATAGTATATCACAACGACAAAAACAAGGAACATGGCAATAATAACTAAGTTTTTCAAAGGAGCAGGATATTCCGATAAGAACAACGTGAGATATATCGCACGTACAACCTTTGTTCAGATAAGAACACCTCATTCAGAGAGATATTATTTAGTCAACGGAACACAAGTGAGCAAGTCAACTTGCTTGCAGAGAATAAAAAAGTAACAATTATGAAAGCTATACAAAAAGACAAGCAGATTGCTGCATACGCAATGATTGCAGCACCTATAGACGAGACTAACGTCCAGTCGGACATCATACGCAGAGTATTCGACAATGAGGAGTGCATAACGAGAAAAGGCACATATCTCGGGTATGTGGAGGATATGGCGGTCAAGGCAACTATCTTCTACAACAACGTATTCTTTACACTCATCAATAAGGATGAGGCAGACAAAGGCATATTCGCTGGCACTATCCTATCTCGCATCACTGAAGACGAGTATAAGGATATACATATTGGGAACTCTTTCCAGTATATTGACGAAGATAACAAACTCATTGTTACAATTGATTGCGAGGGAGACGGAGAGGTCGTAGTCACATTCAGCCTGAATTTACTTTCGGATGATTTTGTATTTTAAGCAATTATCGGCTGAGTCTGTAAAAGCAGCACGCCACAATGCAAAGTTTGTGGCAGCCACAAAGACTAAAACGCAAATAATATGGAAGAAATCTTATCAAACATCTATGCGGACGCATACCAGTATGCGATAAGCAACGGAGCGACAGAGAGACAAGCAGAGGAGTATGCACTCGACTGCAAGAACGAGGTTGAACAATTTTACAATTAAACAGCTATGGTAAAGTTACGTGATTACATTACAGAGCAGCTAAAGGATATGGCTGCACAGGACGAGAATTTCAAGGCTCGTTACGAGGACAAGGACAAGTCTATGGACGAATGCGTGAAGTATATCTTCGAGCAAGCACAGAAGCAAGCAGAGAATAATTGCGCAGCGATAGACAATGACGAGGTGCTGAACTGGGCAGTACACTACTATCAGGAGAAAGACTGCAAGCCAAAGGGTAATGTTGTAGCAAAAGTAAAGGCTTCGCCCTCTGTAGTTGCTTCGCCAGTACCAGCCAAGCCACAGCCTAAGAAAGCAGCACACAAGGCAAAGAAAGCAGAGCCTAAGGCAAAGGTTGTAGAGTTAAGCCTATTCGATTTCTAACATAAAAACTATAAAGCTATGAAACCAAGAACCAAGAACGAGGAGCAGATTGTGAAGCTATCTGCCCGACTGGGTGGTATATGCAAACGTGATGAGCAGAAACTCATCAGGCAGACGTACGGAACGTGTGAGTACAACGATATGCACGACAGAGCATACGCAGTCATCAATCAAGCCTACAGAGGCTATCAGGTGTTGAGGTACTTCCGCATCACCCGACATCGAAACAGAAAGAGAGAGGTATCATACTCCCTTTGGGAGGTGCAGCAGATTTGGAATAAGAAAGGATCACGGCAGACAACTCTGTCACGCAGACGAACCATTAGCTGGTATATTGATGCCTTCTCCTACTCATCAGACCTATCTATCCGTCCACAGCGCATCGACATACCTCACGACTATTGTTACAACAAGTCCCTCATCGACACATACCGGTATTGCGAGCCTTATATGGCTGCACAGCATGATATGTGCAGAGCAGAGATATACAAGATATTATCGAAGAATGACCCTTTCGAGGAGACTCTTTTCAAGGCTTCGCCAGCATTGTTTGCGCACGCACACAGATACGTGCGTGACACAGAGCCTTATATGGCAGCATATAAGGTTGCTATCCGTCACGGCTATGTCATCGACAATGTATCTATGTATGTTGACTATATCAGTGCGCTTGTCTATCTCGGAAAGGACACGCACAACCCATTCTATGTTTGTCCAGACAATCTTCTGCAGGCGCACGATAAGTATGTTGCTAAAGTGGAAGCAGAGAAGAAGAGAATAAGAGAGGAGGAGCGCAGAAAGAAAGCACTCAAAGACAACGAGCGATACATCAAGGATAAGCAGAAGTTCTTTGGTATCTTCCTTTCGGACGGAGAACTTACTGGCGAGGTGCTGAAATCAGTTGATGAGTTTATCAAGGAGGGAGAGGCGATGCATAATTGCGTGTTCGCTTGTGGGTATTACAATCGCAAAGATTCTTTGATATTCTCTGTACGTGACAAGGACGGAAAGCGAGTGGAGACCGTAGAGTTTGACCTCGTAAGCGGAAAAGTCATACAGGCATACGGCTGCTGCAACAAGATAAGCAAGCAGCACAAGCAGGTACTTCGACTTGTCAATTCAAGCGCAGCCCTCATCGAGAGCTATAACAATAACAACAAAATTAAAATCAAGGCAGCAGCATGAAAAAGCAAGAGTTTATTTTCGTCTTTCCTCAGTCAGGGGAGACGATTACGAGAGTCATGAACCCTCTCGCAGTCAAGGACGCAGTGGTAAAGTACCTCAAGGTTCAAAACGAGGTGCGTGGAGACATCTGCATCATCAGGAACAGCCTCAACGAAGTAGTCGCCATGGCATACGTCAGCGAGACGATGAAAATTTCTTTTTTCACGGAGGACGAGTCTGTGAGCGACATCAAGCCTATCGGAGTAGTAGAGGAAGGAGGCGCATCATGAGCAAGCAGGAGTGGTTTATTCTGATTATGTTCATCCTGAGCATAATAATCGGTTTTTCCTAATAGAAGGCAATGGGAGTCTAACCAACTCCCACTTTTTTTTATTTTCAAACTATGACAAAGAAAGCAGTAGTATATTTTTATGACGACATCTGTTGCGTGGACGATACCGAAATCTTGTACGACAAGAAAGACCAGTTGGCTGATATTGTTGTAGCCATGCTCAAAGCCTCATCAGAGGCCAAGACGACAGAGGCTTACGATGCAGCCACCAATAATCTTATTCTAAAGTACAATATCACTCGCAACGGCAAGGTGTCGAAAATGCGCACGTCAAGGCGAGGAGGCTCACGTCCAGGGGCTGGGCGAAAAAGCAAGGGCAGAGAAAGCATACAGCACATTATCACACTTCGGGTGAACGCAGATACATACGATTATCTCCAGTCACTTCCCGACAAGTCGCTTTGGATTAGGGCAGCTATAGCGGAGAAACTTGAACGAGATAATAATACAGCAACAGGGCAGTCGTGATTTGCGACTGCCCTGTTTTTTGTTTCTATAGCTCATCAAACTCCTTTTTGCATTCTGCCAACTTTTTCACTAAAAAGTCCTTCAATTCATAGCGGAAAGAGGAATTTGTTTCTATAAGTACATAGAGATCACTACTTACTTCGTCATAGTTGGCGCAAGCGAAGTCATGAATTATACTCTCTATTCTTTTGATAGCTATTTGGAGTCTATCTGCTTCTTGGTATGTTTTTTCTGTCATATCTTAGCAAAAATTTAAAAGCGGCAAACACTATTCTCACGAACCATGAATGCCTTGTGGAAAAATCAAAAATCTAACTTTGCCTATTTCAATTTACTAATATCAATAAATGTGCTATTATTACCTCCGGTAGTGACCTGAGGAACAGAGCCATTCCATTTCTCAATCCACATCTTTTGGAGAATAGCAGGAGTAAGTGAAGCAGTCTTTAGCTCGTTAGCCTCACGTTCTGCCCGAGCCTGTACAAGCATCTTCTCAGCCTCAGCCTTCTTTACTGCGACCTCATTAAGTGCTCGCTGAGCCTCCTGAATAGCCTTATTCTTCTGATTGACAGCCTCAACGATAGAACTTGGATACTTAAGACCAGACGTTAGCTGCTCAAGATGAAAATGTTCTTTGGCAAGGGCCTTACTAAGTTGCGTCTCAATAGCTCTCTCTACCAAGTCACGATTGCTGACAATTTGGTCAGTTGTGTACTTGTTCAGCTGAATGCGGAATGCGTCTTTTACGTAGTTAAACAAAGTTCCGTTGATAATGTCCTTCAATTCCTTGCGGTATTTCTTGAAGACCTTTGGCGCATTACCATCCACCATTTTCAAAGAAACAGTAGGGTCAACGGTAAACTCAGAGCCATCCTTTGCGTTAATGGTGAACTCTGGGTAGTCAATAGTCTGAACAAACGTAGGATACTCATACACCTCCTCAGTAAAAGGATTGTACCACACACGACCTGTTACCAGACTCACATCATCAACGCCTTTGTCGGAGCCGTAGAGGTTAACGAGAATACCCTCTGAACCTGCATCAACACGTTCGCTGCAAGAAGTTAAACACAATGCTGAGAAAAACAGCGACAACACACACAATAATTTAATCTGTCTTTTCATTTTTGTTATTTTTGAATGTTAAACAATTTGTTGCTACAGAAAACAGAACCCAAAACAAAAGAACTGCTACACTAACAATGTTTGTCGTTGTATCTGCCTTGCTTACGCCTCTAAGTCCGACATCAACAACCATAAGGGTTATTACAACCCATGCCATGAATGCGGCAATTTTCCATTTAATTTTCTTCATAAGCCTACTTCATTTCAATTATAGTTTCAGCTAACTCAATAGCATGTTTTGGCATAAAGAATCGCTTAACCAAATCATCACGCAACTCTGTAGCCAAATTGTGGATTTTAGGGAGTAGATTCAAAATACGCAGTTTTTCAGATTCAAAATCACGCTCCTTGCGCTGATATTCCTTTTCCAAGTCCTCAGCCTTATTTTTGTACTCCTTTTCAAGTACGACTTTCTTCAAGTCGTACTTGATATCGAGTTTTCTTTTTGCTTCAGCATAAGAGTGTCTCTCGTAGTCCCTACTATCGATGCTACGATTAATCTCATCTTTCATAGCCTGCTCAACCTTTAAACGTACATCCTCAAAGTTAACATAGGACTCAGAAGACTCTATAACATCTCTACTCGTTCCGCGTTTGTAAGTTGGTAACCCGGCCGGACCATAACCAGGAACATCAATCTCGTGTTCTAAAACTGTCTCTTTGCGAAGAATAACCTTTGAACCTCCTTTCAAGGATTCGTTCAACTTTTTAAGTTCATTCACTTGCTCCTCCAACTCCGAGTTACGCTTACGTATTGCATCGTACTCAGATAAATCTACATTTACAACTGCCATATTATATAATTTTTAGTTCGACATTTGCTTACTATTTACTTAATTTATCCAATTATTATTTTAATTTTAAAATGGATAGTTTTGGATTCCTTTGGATTCTTGGTTCCCCTTATCGCACACGTATGTGAGCGAATCAGAAAAACTAAGAATCTGAGTATGGATGAGTCCCATCATCCCCCATCATCTGGTCACTTGATAATTCTACATCAGTTAACCTAAGCAGCATAAGGAGTAGATTCCCCTCCGCTCGTCTTCTGCTATCAGTTCCTACGATTTGCCATGCGGTCTTCCTTGCAATATAGACAAGAGAATCGGAAGGTTTTTAGCCCATAGTCTTTCATCTTGTCTTGTAACTTAGGAATATAAAAAATCCCCAAAGTTGTGTTACGACCAACTAAGGGGATCCATATATCGTTACCTATCGAATATAGGCAGCAAATGTGCTATGTTTTCTTTGTCAATCGTAACTTGACGAGTGCAAATGTACTCATTCTTGTTCATCCGTGCAAATTCTTGAAGATTAATTAACTTATTAAAAAAATGTAAAATGTTCTGATTTCTGAAAAATAATGCTAAAATTTTATGTATATAAAAATGTTATCACTATCTTTGCAGTGTGTATGTAAGCATCTCTATTTCTGACGATTACAATGATAAAGTTGTGAACCCAACGGAATCACTCTCATCATGATGCAAAGCAGGTGATATGATCATTAGATTGTATCACCTGTTTTGTTTTAGTACATCCGAAATCGAAAATGACTAATGACTAATGACTAATGAGCGAGTCATAAAACGTTTTCATCAATCTAAGTATTTATCAAAGTTTTGTCAAGAAGATTTTTGTCTTTG
>ERZ1026870.1303-NODE-1303-length-11003-cov-184.243606_pt1 | contig 11003 bp, 7 predicted proteins | sample MGYA00380165_ERZ1026870 | MGnify/ENA primary metagenome ERZ1026870 (study PRJEB33269, sample SAMEA4719801) | human gut metagenome | biome: human-associated habitat; feature: organic feature; material: feces | place: Cameroon | collected 2013-10 ...
TTACTTTATAGAGAGGACACAAAAATGTACCAAGTTATTTTTTAATCATTACTAAAACATTTTTCATGGAAAAAATCTGCGTTGGAGTTGGCTAATATTTATAAACATATCAATTAGCAAGTATGAAGAAATATGATTATCTTATAGTTGGCTCCGGACTCTTCGGAGCCACATTCGCCCACCTGGTTCATAAACAGGGAAAAACTTGTCTGGTGATAGATAAGCGACCACAACTCGGTGGCAATATCTATTGCGAAAACATAGAGGGCATCAATGTGCATAAGTATGGTGCCCACATCTTCCATACATCCAATAAAGAGGTGTGGAACTTCGTCAACTCTATCGTTGAGTTCAACCGCTACACCAACTCGCCTGTGGCAAACTACAAGGGCAAGCTCTATAATCTGCCTTTCAATATGAATACTTTCTATCAGATGTGGGGCGTAACCACACCAGAAGAAGCACAGGCTAAAATTGATGAGCAGAAGGCAGAAGCCGTGGCTAAGATGAAGGCCGATGGCGTAAGCGAACCGCGCAATCTGGAGGAACAGGCTCAGGTGCTCATAGGTAAAGATATATACGAGCGACTCATCAAAGGATACACAGAGAAGCAATGGGGACGAAAGTGTACAGACCTGCCAGCCTTCATCATCAAGCGCCTGCCGGTACGCCTCGTCTTTGACAACAACTACTTCAACGACAAGTATCAGGGAATCCCTATCGGTGGATACAACAAACTCATCGATGGTTTACTTGAGGGGGCTGATACAAAGGTATCCGTTGACTTCTTTAAAGACGAGATAGAACTTCCAAACGGCAACAAGGGGGTGCTGAAAGATCATTGGAAAGAACTTGCCTCTAAGCTGGTTTTCACAGGCAAGATAGATGAGTTCTACGACTATCAGTTGGGTAAGCTCAACTATCGCACCGTCCGCTTTGAACAGGAAACCATCGACTGCCCTAACTATCAGGGCAATGCCGTGGTAAACTATACTGAGCGGGAAGTGCCATATACCCGAGTGATAGAGCACAAGCATTTTGAAATGTTCGGAGCAGAAGTCTATGAGACCCCGAAGACGGTTATCTCTAAGGAATATTCCACCGAATGGAAGGATGGTATGGAGCCATACTATCCGGTAAACGACAAGGAGAATTCTGAACTGTATGCCCAATATAAGAACCTGGCAGACCAGGAAGAAGATGTAATTTTTGGCGGCCGCCTTGCCGAATACAAGTATTATGACATGGCTCCTATCATAGAGAAAGCATTGGCTATGTTCAAATAACCATGTTTTTAGAATATAAAGACAAAACGATACTCATACAATGAAATATCAGATATTTAAGCAAAAGTTCTCTGAAATGGAGGGACTGAATTTGCGCATTCGAGAAGCAAAACAGGGATTCTTGTTTTTTGCCTTCTCTACATTACTGATAGCCCTACAGTTTGGACTCTACATCACCGATTCTTCGATACTCGGGTTGATGGATTTAGAAGGATGGTTATTCTTCATAACCTCCTGCATCAGTCATGCAGCCATGTTTGCGCTGATACCTTATCTTCTCAGCCTCATCTTTACGTTTTGCAGATGTACCAAGACGGCTAGAACCGTACAGATTGTTGGAATCGTGCTGCTCTGCATCATCAACTATCTCAACTCGCAGGTGTATGCCATCTATCATTTCCATATCAACGGCTTTGTATTGAGCATGGTGTTTGGAGAAGGTGCCGGCGAGATTTTCAATTTCGATATAATGCTGTATCTGAAGGAGATAGCACTCTTCCTGGTGGTAGCAGCCATCGTTGTCGGCACCTGGTATGCATCTTATCTTCTATGGAAGAAACGCCAGAAGGCATACGCCTGGACCATCGCAGGATGCATCATCGGCTGCACCCTCTTTGCTCATCTCTGCCATATCTATGGAGCCTTCTATCAGCAGCCTTCTGTGATGAAAAGTAGCGCATTGTTGCCTTATTACTTCCCAACCACTTCGAATGGTCTGTTGCTGAAGTTAGGATGTACTCCTCCTAGAGAAAGCATGATACAGATGAATGGCAAGCAGAGTGCAGATATACAATATCCTATCCAGCCGCTACAGAAGGAAAAGATGAATCCTGATTCGCTGCCGAATATCATTTTCATCCTGATAGACTCCTGGAATACCCGTTCCTTAACAGCCGAATGCATGCCGAATGCCTATCAGTTTGCACAGCAAAACCAATGGTTCAGCAATCACGTGAGCGGAAGCAATGGAACCCGAAGCGGTGTGTTCAGCCTCTTCTTCGGATTATCCTGCTATTACTGGGAGAGTTTTGACCCTGCTCATATCCAGCCGCTCTTCATCAAGCGCCTGCAGGAACTGGGATACGAGATACAGACCTATCCTAGTGCCACCTTTGCCGACCCGCCATTCGGGAGAGTCATCTTTGGTGGGGTGCCAGGCATCCATACCGAGACGAAAGGCAATACGCCGCTGGAGCGAGATACAAGGATAGCAGAGGAATTCATCAGCGATTCGCAGCAGCATAAGAAGAGCGGGAAGCCATTCTTCTCATTCCTTTTCTTCGACCTGCCTCATAGCTTTGGACTCCCTGCCGACAAGAATAAGCGTTTCCAGCCGGCTTGGGCGTATGCCGACTATACCAAACTCAGCAACGATATGGATCCTACTCCTTTCTGGAATATGTATCGCAACTGCTGCTATCAGGACGACCTGCTGCTGGGCCGCATCTTCGAGACCCTGAAGAAAGAGGGACTGATGGATAATACCATCATCGTTCTTTCGGGCGACCACAGTCAGGAGTTCAATGAGAACCATCATAATTACTGGGGACATAACGGCAACTTCTCCAAAGCCCAGATTGGCGTGCCTATGATTTGGCATGTTCCTGGCGCAAAGCCTCAGAAGTTTATGCATCGCACCACTCATTATGATGTGGTTCCGACATTGATGAAGAATCATCTGGGCATAAAGAACAATCCTGCCGATTATTCAATGGGCAGAATGATGACAGATAAGACGCCTAGACTATGGCATGTAGTAGGCAGCAATCTGAACTATGCCTTCATCATCAACAACGACACCATCCTGGAAAAGACAGCCGATGGTGCCTTGGATGTTTATGATGCCCACATGAATCCAGTGAAGAACTATCGTCTGCCAGCCAAGCAGTTCGACCAGGCTATCAAGCAGCTCAACAGATTCTTTAAGTAACAATAAGATGCCAGCCCAAGTGCTGGCATCTTATCTTTGATAAAGTTTCATAAATAAATGCCACTAGCATATCGACTTTCAAGAATAATTCGTAACTTTGTACTCAGTCATTGCAAAAAGTAAAGAACTATGGTAAGAGAAAGAAAAAAGCGAATCTATCGCAAGCGAATACCTTATGGTATGCAGAATTTTGAGGATGTGATTGAAAGGGATTGCTACTATGTAGACAAGACTCCTTTCATCGAGGAAATAGAAGACTCTAATATGTACTTCTTCTTTATAAGGCCTCGCCGATTCGGCAAGAGCCTTACCCTCTCCATGCTTGAAAATTACTATGACATCAACAAGAAAGACAAGTTTGATGAAATTTTTGGCAAGCTTTATATTGGTGAGAATCCAACTCCCGAACATAATAGTTATCTCATCATCCATCTCAACTTTGCCATTATTGTAGGCGGATTAGACGACTACAAGCATGGTATGGACAATTATTGCAGGACGCAGTTTAATTACTTCGTGGATGTATATTCGCATCTCTTACCAGAAGGTACCAAGGAAGGCCTCAACCAACAGGAAGATGCCGTCAACCAATTAAACTATCTTTGCACCCAAAGCAAAAAATCTGGTCAGAAGATTTATCTCTTCATTGACGAGTACGACCACTTCACCAACCAGATTCTCGCACACAAGGAGCATGAACAGAGATACCGCATACAGACCCATGGCGAAGGATATCTCAGAAAATTCTTCGATACCATCAAGGGAGCAGCAGGCGATACTTTGGCACGTGTCTTCGTAACAGGCGTTAGCCCTGTAACGATGGATGACCTGACAAGCGGATTCAATATCGGCACCAATTACTCTCTGGCTCCGGAATTCAATGAGATGACAGGATTCACAGAGGATGAAGTAAGAGATATGCTGGGCTACTACTCCAGCGTATTGCCGTTCAATCACAGCGTGGATGAACTCATCAAGGTGATGAAGCCATGGTATGACAACTATTGCTTTGCCGAAGAGGAGTACGGAAAAACTACAATGTACAATTCTGTGATGGTACTTAACTTCTTAGACAAGTACATCCGCAACAACTACGACATTCCTAAGAATATGGTAGAGAGCAATGTACGCATCGACTATGACAAGGTACGCATGCTTATCCGTCATGACAAGGAGTTTGCTCATGATGCCAGCATCATCCAGCAGTTGGTAACCCAAGGATTCGTCACAGGTAAGCTTGTGGAGAATTTCCCTGCCGAACGCATCAATGACCCAGACAACTTCCTGAGTCTGCTCTTCTATTTCGGCATGGTAACGATAGATGGCACATACGATGGTAGCACCAAGTTCATTATCCCTAATGAGGTGGTGCGCGACCAGATGTATACCTATCTCTTGGATACCTACAAGGAAAATGATTTGACCTATGATAGTTACAACAAGGGAAAGCTGGAGGCTCAACTAGCATATCATGGCAACTACAAGGCATACTTTGAGTTCATCGCCGACAGTCTGAAGCGTTACTCTTCTCAGCGTGATAAGCAGAAGGGAGAAGCATTCGTGCATGGTTTCACCTTGGCGATGACCAGCCAAAACCAGTTCTATCGCCCTATCTCAGAGCTAGACAACGATGGCGGCTATGCCGACATCTTCCTCTCTCCGCTCTGCGACATCTACAAGGACATGATGGACTGTTACATCATCGAACTGAAATACTGCAAGACCAATACCGCCGATGAGCAGCTGCAAGTTCTCTTCAAGGAAGCCTCTGCCCAAATCTGCCGCTATGCCAATAGCGACATCGTCAAGGAGTCGGTCAAGACCACTAAGCTCCACAAACTCGTAGTTATCTACCGAGGAGCAGAAATGGTAATGTGCGAGGAAGTAACGGAAGAATAAATAAAAGAAATGATATGCCAATAGCAAAAAGAGTACCTTATGGAGTTTCTAACTTCAAGAAAATTATCAAGTTCAATCAATATTACGTTGATAAGACGATGTATATCCCTATGCTGGAAGATCAACCAGACTATCTGATATTCATCCGCCCACGACGTTTTGGCAAGAGCCTCTTCCTCAGTATGCTCGAAACCTACTATGATTGTAACTTGAAGGACCAGTTCAAAGAGCTGTTTGGCAAGCTTTGGATTGGCAACCATCCTACGCCCCTACAGGGAGAGTTCCAGGTATTGACCTTGGACTTTTCACAGGTGGGAGGAGACATTGAGCATTTGAAGGGAAATGGGAACCGGTATTATCGTTCATTTCCAAAGCATATGAGAATGTATCCGCTGTGCGTGATGGCATCGAGGCAGAGCGCAACCTGCAAGGGTTCTTCATGGCATATCTCTATCTGAGCAGCTACTATATCATAGCACCAGAACTAGAATTAAGCCATGGACCAAGCCTTACCATCAACAGCGATTCCGTGAATGCCGTAGAAGTAAATCTTAACTTCAAGTCCCTGAAGAATAGAAAAACTATATAAACAGCTAATCCCCCATCACGCAGCCAAAGCGTGGTGGGGGATTACCGTTTCTGATAATATCGTTTTTTTTATTGCTGATGTCGCTCAATATACTCCGCTGCCTGGATATTCGAGAACACATAGTTCTTCAAATCCTGGAACTTAGACTCCTGCTTCGTTTCCTTCAGATTGCCATTCGGCAACACATCATAGCAGAAACTGCGGTTCATCGACGGATTATAGACGAAGCAACGCTGATGATCTCTTGCCACAATCTGGTTATCTGCCGAATAGAATACCATCGGGCGCTGCTGCTTCAGCAGATCCACGCCGAAGCCCTCGTACTCATAATTCAGATTCATCAAGCCGAAAAGCGTAGGCATTACATCCACCTGCATACCCAAGCCCGCATACTGCTGCTGCGGAACACCAGGACCAAAGATGATGAGCGGAATGTGGTTGTAAGACTGAGGCAACTCGCCCTCGCTCTTACCCACCAGCTTGCCATGGTCTGCCTGAATCACGAATATCGTATTCTTATACCAAGGCTCCCGACTTGCCTTCTTCAGAAAGTCGCCTATCGCCCAGTCGGCATACTCCACAATCTGTGTTTCCTTCTCCTTGGTCTTCGGCTTGAAGAAATCAGGAATGATATATGGCGGATGATTGCTCACGGTGAGGATGGTAGCCATGAAAGGCTTGCCCGTCTTCGCCTTCTGGTTGATGGTGTTGAGGGCATAGCCCATCTCGAAATGGTCGCTCACACCAAAGCTGTTCACCACCTCGCTCTTAGGATAGTTCTCCTGAGAGAAGATGTCATCGTAGCCATTGGTCTGGAAGAAAGCCTTCATGTTGTCATACTGTGCCTCGTGGGTCATGAAGAACATGTTCTCGTAGCCATACTGCTTCAACACCGTGGCGATACCCTTGCGGCGTGGAGTTACCGTTCCCTTCATCAGGTTGCGGAACATGAGAGCAGGGAAGCTGTAGAGCGTAGCTGTCATGCCATGGTTGGTATGGATGCCGGCACTATAAAAGTGGGTGAACGCCAGGGAATGATGATAGAGCGAATCGAGCGTTGGGGTGAGCGGCTGCTGATTGCCGAAAGTGCCCAGCAGGTTTGCCGACATAGACTCCATCAATATCACCACTACGTTAGGATGATTTTTCTTTGCAAGAGAAGTATTTGCATTCTTCGCAAACGAATGCCCCGCCTTCATCACCAGGGAATCGTTCACCACCTCACGCTTCAGAATATTCGTGCTATCCACCTTTCCCGTGATACCCAGCCACTGGCGGGTATTCGTAATGGCCTCAGCGTATGGCATGAGATGCAGTTCCTTGTTCTCCTTGCGCATATCGTCGAGCGCCGAAGTAAGGAGATTGAATGCCGGGTTGATGCCGAGCTGGTTGAGGAATGAATCCTCGCAATAGTAAGCCTGGCTCACCTTGATAGGATTATAGCCCATTCTGCCACGGATGCCGAAAAGGCAGGCGCCTACCAGAGCCAGGGAAATGAGGAAACGGCTGACTACCAGCACCAGGTGCATATTGTCCTTAGGCAACAGGAAGAGCCCCTCGAAATAGCGGCGCAAGCGGACGAGCGCATAGATAAACGCCCCCGTGAACACGAAATAGAGGGCGATATAGAGCCAGTAGGAAGACTCCTGCAAAAGCATGCCCGATGTGGTGGCCACATAGCCGAACCACCCGAAGATGCTGGAATTGATGTTCTTGAAGAAATACTGGAAATAAGGGGTATTGGCTGCCGAAGGCATGAAGGCGATGGCAAACCATGCCGCATACCAGATGTTGATGCCACGCAGCAAACGGCGATGACACCACCCCAGACTGGCTGCTACAAGGAGCACAGCCACAGGCAATACCGAAATATAACAAGCAATGACATTGTCGAACCATACACCCTTGACAAACGCCATCACCCTACTCGCCTCTGCATCTACTATCATGCCATGCAGGGCGATGAATTCCACCAATCTGAAAAGAGTCATCACCAGCAATGCCAATACATGCACCGAAAGGAGATACCCCAAAGCCTTAAAATATCGTTTCATCTTTATCCTATTTTAGAAATCGGGTGCAAAGTTAATAATTATATCCCAATAAATGCAAAAAATCCTGCCTTATTCTGTCTATAAACAAATAATTATATGTAACTTTGCAGCCAAAATAACATAATAAGACTTCGATAAGACATGAACATCAAGTACAACAAAGCCCTATGGCTCATCATCATCCTGGCTATCGTGATGATGATTCCATTCCTCGGACTCTCTGATTTCAATACCAAGGGAGAACCTCGCGAAGCGGTGGTTGCCTACACCATGCTGGAACACGGCAACTGGATTCTGCCCATCAACAATGGTGGCGATATCCCTTACAAACCACCATTCTTTCACTGGTGCATCGCCTTCTTCAGCCTCATCGCCGGCCACGTGAATGAATACACCTCGCGTCTTCCATCCGCCGCATCGCTGGTATTGATGACCATTGGCGGCTTCGTATTCTATGCCAAGCGAAAGGATACACAGACCAGCCTCATCGCAGCCATCCTTACACTCACCGCCTTCGAGGTGCACCGTGCGGGCATGAACTGCCGTGTGGATATGGTGAACTCCGCCCTGATGGTGGGAGCCATGTATCTGCTCTACCGATGGTGGGAGAAGGGAAAGCACCAGCTGCCTTGGCTCGCCATCCTTTGCATGAGCGGTGCAACGCTGACCAAGGGTCCTGTAGGCATCATCCTGCCATGCTTCGTGATGGGCGTATTCATGCTTACCCAGCGCGAGAACTTCTGGGGCATCGTATGGCGCATGGCTCTAACCGCCCTACTCTCGCTCATCATCCCATTCTGCTGGTACTATGCAGCCTATCTGCAAGGTGGCGACGAGTTCCTGCGACTGGTGAAGGAAGAGAACATCGACCGATTCATGGGTAAGATGGCATACGAATCGCATGAGAACCCAGCGTGGTACAACCTGCTTACACTCGTGATGGGCTGGGCTCCTTATACCTTATTATTACTGTTCTCGCTCTTCATCCTGCCTTGGAAGAAGTTCTCGAAGACCCGGTTCCTGGAGAATGCGAAGAAGGCTACTCCGCTGCAGGTGTTCACCTGGCTCGCCTTCCTCCTGGTACTCTTCTTCTACTGCATCCCGAAGAGCAAGCGCAGCGTCTATCTGCTGCCATGCTATCCGTTCATGGCCTATCTCATCGCCGAATACATCGTTTGGATGATGAAGGAGAAGATGGGAGCCATCAAGGTATATGCCGGCGTGATTGCCTCGCTGGCAGTTATCCTCGTGATTGCTACGCTTGTTATACGAGCAGGCGGCATACCAGATACCATTTTCCATGGCAAGCATGCTGCCGACAACATCGCCATGCTCCATGCAATAGGGGAATCTACTCATGGTATCCTATTCTACGTATGCTATATGTTTCTTATAATAGGGGCTTATCAGATATTCAAGGCACTCAAGAAAAAAGAGACAAGCCAAATGATGAAATATACATTGGTGATGATTATCGCAATTTTCATCACACTCGACTCCACCCTGCAGCCTGCCGTGCTCAACACGAAGGCAGATAAGCATCTGGCGCCGGTTATCGAAAAGAAGTTTGATACCAGCAAGCTCTATTCTTATATGTCGGTAGATATGCTGCATTTCTTCAGCCTCAACTTCTATCTGGGCGATAAGATCCAGCAGTTTGACAAGGTGCTGCCACAGGATGGCGTGCTGATGATTCCGGAAGAAGACATGCCTGATTTCCTGAAGAAATATGGCAAGGACTATACCTTCCAGAAGGTTTGGGAAGTAAAGAAAACGGTGGAATGGCACAGCAAGGTAGGCTTCTACAAATTTGTGAAGACAAGTGCCAATATCGCACAGAACAAATAACAAGATACAAAAAAAGCATCGGAACTCATAATCCCGATGCTTTTTTTGTATCTATCAAATTGATATTCTTCTTATTTATTGTCTTCGATAAGATTATACTCTTTCTTCTATAAAATATCGAGGACGGCGCTTTACCTCGGTATAAATCTTGCCGATATAAACGCCCGTGATGCCTACACCCGTGGTGATGATGCCACCGATAAACCACATGGAAACGAGCAGGGAGGTCCAGCCCTGGATGGTCTTGCCCTGGAAATGCTCCACCAAGGCAAAGATAATCATGATGAAGGCTACTAAAGTCATCGCCAAGCCCAGGAAAGTGATAAACTTCAATGGTGCCACGGAAAACGAGGTGATGCCATCGATACTGAAGCTCAGCATCTTGGTGAGCGGATACTTGCTCTCACCTGCCTCGCGTGCCTTGCGGTCGTAATAGACGAATCCCTCACGGAAGCCCAACTGGCGGACGATGGCTCTGAGGAAGAGATTGCGCTCGGAATATTGCATCAGAGCCTTCAGGGTACGGTTGGTCATCATGCGGAAGTCGGCATGGTTATACACCGTATCCTTATCCACACTCTGCATCAGCTTATAGAAAGCCTGGGCGGTGAACCGTTTGAAGAAGGTATCGGTCTTGCGCTCCTTGCGCACACCATAGATAATATCCTTGCCTTCCTGCACCTGGCGCACCATGTCTATGATTACATTCTCATCGTCCTGCAAATCGGCATCGATGCTTACCATCGCATCGCAATGATCCACAGCCGCCTCCATTCCTGCCCAGAGGGCATTCTGATGGCCGCGGTTATGGGATAACTTGATACCATGCACATACCTGTGCTCCCTGGCAGCATCGGAAATCATCTGCCAGGTATGGTCACGACTTCCGTCGTCAACAAGGAGCAATCCCGTGTCGGCGTCAGTCTCTTTCTTGATGTTTTTTATCAGATTGCCAAGCACCTCCAGGGTCTTCGGCAGCACTTCTTCCTCGTTGTAGCAAGGAATTACTATTAATATTTTCATTCTTTCTTCCTCTTTCACGATACTTAATCTATATAGGTTGCAAAATTACGAAAAACTATCAGAAACGCCAAATTATTTGAAGACTATCTTGTTCCTGAATTTTCCGATACCTTGAAATTCTTTTATGATTCCTTCCAAACTCTTCTCTTGAGCCACAATGCTAAAATAGGGTCACTCATTTCCAAATGTTTAGGGGCAGGTATCGTAATCAGATCTTTCACCATCAAGGACTTCTTAAGGCGAGTTACATTGGCAGCAGTACCTAGGCGATAGGTTTCCAATATTGCCGTCTGCGTGAAACCAGTATGTACTCCATTGGTAATGGCATGCAGGAAATTCATCTGATAGGCAGAAAGGTCTTCGGTCTGCTGGAT
>ERZ1026870.1314-NODE-1314-length-10967-cov-7.411749_pt1 | contig 10967 bp, 6 predicted proteins | sample MGYA00380165_ERZ1026870 | MGnify/ENA primary metagenome ERZ1026870 (study PRJEB33269, sample SAMEA4719801) | human gut metagenome | biome: human-associated habitat; feature: organic feature; material: feces | place: Cameroon | collected 2013-10 ...
TCTGAGAAAGACCAGCCATGTTGAAATCTCCCTTTGAGAGATGGTTAACTGAAATAGGGTGACCTCATTGTAATGCCGATCATCTGTGATCCACGCGTTTGGACTAGTGGATTTGGCTAGGTCGGCATGAGGAACGGCAAAGGTTGCTCAGCTTGAAATCATCGACCAGAGCGCAGGTGCGGCGATGAGGAGCCATGTCGCCCCCAGAATGCCCATTGCAATGAAGACGGCGGCGCTGCCAAGGTCCTTGGCTCGACCACTCAAAGGATGAAGTTCTGGGCCGATGCGGTCAACGACGGCTTCAATGGCGGAATTGAGGATTTCGACGAGCATCAGCAGCAGAACTGAGCTGATGAGAAGAACCGTTTCTACTGCAGGGAGCCGAAGCAGGAATGCGGTTGGAATGAGAACGCAGGCGAGGAGCACCTCTTCGCGGAAGGCGGCTTCATTCCGGTAGGCGGCACGCAGGCCCTTCATGGAGTAGCCCGCAGCGTTGATGAGGCGGCGAAGCCCCTTCTTGCCTTTGAGGTCGGCGGCGTTCTTGTCTTGAGGATTGGTCGCGGTCATGATGAAGGTAAAAACGCGCCCGCCCGACAGCAAGGCCGGGCGGGCGCGGTGTTGGTTCAGCCGATCAATTCAAACGCTCGATTAGAGAACGTTCTGTCGGAGCGTGCCGTCGGCGTAGCGGGCGGCCACGACGTCAAGAGAGAGCGGCTTGATGCGGGAGGCCATGCCTTCGCAACCGAACTGAAGGTAGCGCTGTTTGCAGAGTTCCGTAGCGGCCTTGCGGGCAACCTTGAGGAAATCGCGCGGATCGAACTTGGAGGGGTTCTCGAAAAGGAACTGTCGGGTGGCGGCCGTCATGGCGAGACGGATGTCCGTGTCGATGTTGACTTTGCGCACCCCATGCTTGATGGCTTCCTGAATTTCTTCGACCGGCACGCCGTATGTTTCGCGCATGTCGCCGCCGAACTGACGGATCGTGGCGAGGTATTCCTGCGGAACGGAGGAGGAGCCATGCATCACGAGGTGGGTGTTCGGGAGGCGTTCGTGAATTTCCTTGACGCGCTGAATGGAAAGCGTTTCGCCGGTGGGCTTGCGCGTGAACTTGTAGGCGCCGTGAGACGTGCCGATCGCAATGGCAAGCGCGTCAAGCTGCGTGGCCTTGACGAAGTCGGCGGCCTGATCTGGATCCGTGAGAAGCTGTTCGCGGGTCATGACGGCATCGGTGCCGTGACCGTCTTCCTTGTCGCCCTTCATCGTTTCAAGGGAGCCCAGACAGCCGAGTTCGCCTTCGACGGAAACACCAATGCAGTGGGACATTTCAACGACTCGACGGGTAACCTCAACGTTGTAGTCGTACGTGGAGATCGTCTTTCCGTCGGACATGAGGGAGCCGTCCATCATCACGGATGTGAAGCCCATGCGGATGGCGCCTTGGCAGACGGCGGGACTCTGGCCGTGGTCCTGGTGCATGCAGACGGGAATGTCCGGGTAGGCTTCGACGGCGGCGGAGATCAGATGGCGAAGAAAGTACTCGCCGGCATACTTGCGGGCGCCGGCGGAGGCCTGCATGATAACGGGAGCGCCGACTTCGCTCGCGGCAGCCATGATGGCCTGAACCTGTTCGAGGTTGTTGACATTGAAAGCAGGAACGCCGTAGCCGTTTTCGGCGGCGTGATCGAGCAGCTGACGCATGGAGACGAGTGCCATGACGATGAACTCCGAATCTGATGAATGAGACAAATAAAAGGGCGACGCAGGCGAAGAGAGCCGCAAACAGGCCGCCGCAAACTGATCAGATGCATTGTATAGGGACAATGCGTTGAGCGAAAGAGGTGATTCCCTGCCTTTTGAGGTTGAGCGTAAGAAGGCGATCGGCACTTAGCCCGTCAGCAGCGAGGGGTTGGCGGCCACTTGCTTGCGGATGCCGTTGTAGATGGCTTGGGCGATCTTTTGCTGGTGCCTTCCGTTGATGAGCAGCTTTTCCTCAGTCGGATTTGAGATGAAGGCCGTTTCGACGAGAATGGACGGTATGCCTTGTCCTTTAAGGACGGCAAAGCCCGCCTGTTCAACCTGCTTCTTGTGAAGACGATTGACGGCTTTCATTTCGTTGAGGACTGAAGCACCGAGTCCGAGGCTGTAGCTGATGGTCCAGCTTGATGTCATGTCGACGAGGACGCTCGCCACCTGACGGTCGACGCTTGCAATGTTGACGCCGCCGATCAAGTCGGACTCGTTTTGATTCTTGGCCAGCCATCGGGCAGCGGCGGACGTGGCGCCGCGTTCGGACAGGCAGAATACGCTCGAGCCTCGGGCGCTTGCCTTGATCCAGGCGTCGGCATGAATGCTGACGAGCAGATGGGCTTTGGCGCGACGGGCAATGGCGACGCGGCCGCCAAGACTCACGAAATGATCCGTGTTTCGGGTCATGATGGCCTTCATGCCGGGATCCTTGTTGATGAGCGCGGCAAGCCGCTTGGCGATTTGAAGAACGACCGTCTTTTCTCGGTTGCGGCCGCGGCCAATGGCCCCGGGGTCTTCGCCGCCGTGTCCGGGGTCGACCACGATGATGAGCTTGGGCTTGATGGACTTGGAGGCTTTTGCCGGCTTCGATGGTTGAGCGGGACGGGGCGGCGCCTTCGAAGGCGTCTCATCAAGAGGTGGGGAAACGGGAGAGCCTTTATTTCCCTTGTCGAGCCCTGCGAGCAGAGAGCCCAGCGGGTCTCCGTCGAGGTCTTCGCTTCCTTCCTCCAAGCCGCTTAGGAGGCGGCTGATCTCGTCCGTCGGATGCGTGGGATAGATGTCGAAGACGAGGCGGTACTTGTAATTGGCAAAGGGCTGAAGCTGGAAGACTTCGGGCTTGACGTCGGTCTTGAGATCCATCACGAGACGCACCGTGTCGGGTTGAAACTGCCCGATGCGCATGGCAGCGATGTAGGGGTCGTCGGGTTTGACGGCGGCAATCTGCTTCTGGAGCGCGGCCGTAAGTTCAAGGCCTTTGATGTCGACGACGAGGCGCAGAGGCTTTGAAGAGCGAACGAAGAAGTACTTGAAGTTGAGCGGCGAATCATACTCGAGCGTAACTCGGGTGTATTCCTCAGCAGGCCACATGCGCACGTCAACCATGCGCGCTCCTCGGGCGATCTGCCACGGTGCAAGGCTGAGAAGAAGAGTGCCGGCGGATCCGAGTACGAGACGACGACGGCCGATCATTATCCCGCCTCCTGAATATGGGAGACGATGGACTCGCCGAGAGGAGAAATTGCGCGTAGAACGGCACGCCGGCCGTGGCCATCGAGCTCGAGCTCAACGACGAGATCTGCTTCGGGAACGTATGGAGCTGCTTTTTCGGTCCATTCGGTGGCGCAGATGAGGCCGGGGCCGAACAGATCGCGAAACCCTGCGTCTTCAAACTCCTCAGGTTCTTCAAAGCGATAGAAATCGAAGTGGTTGAGGGTGAGGGCGTTGATTGGATAAGTTTCGACAAGCGAGAATGTGGGGCTCTTCACGGGGCCGGCAAAGCCGAAGCGGCGCAACATGGCGCGAACAAGTGACGTCTTGCCCGCGCCGAGATTGCCTTGAAGACGCATGGCCAGACCTTGATCTGCGACGCAGTCCGCTTCTTTCAGGACGGCGTCGGCAAGGTGGGCGCCGAGTCTGTCGGTGTCGTCGGGATGAGGAAGGGACGCTTCAAAGGTCAGGAGTGCCATGTCGGTGGTGGATGCCGGAGAGCCAAAAGCATGATTTTAGCCCATGAAAGAAGGCGGCTAAGGAGAGAGGAGCGTTGCGTGCTGCAAACGAAGATGCAGTTTTGAGGGCATGATGTAACAAAATGTAATTTACCCTTGTCAAGGAGCATGGGTTCAGACATAATTCAAATCCTCAGTCGAACGCAACTTAGTTGTGTCGACTAGCCGAGGGTAGCCGGTGTAGCTCAGCTGGTAGAGCAGCGCATTCGTAATGCGAAGGTCGGGAGTTCGAATCTCTTCTCCGGCACCATTTATTTAAGACTTGTACAGGGTTGTACGGGTCTTTTTTTTGCCCGCCCTCGTCCGGACTATGCGGGAACGTGTGCGAGCCTTGTTCAGCACATGGAATCTTGCGCCAAGCTGGCTGTGGTGTTAGTCTCATTCGGTAAAAACATCTCTTGCCAAGGAGTAACCGGATATGCCAAAGACCGGCATCATTGCTTTGAGTTCCGTCGCAGTCATGCTTCCGGCGCTTGCACAGGCGACGGACGTGATCAAGCTCGCCGAGCCGGACTTCACTTTTGAGGGGACGCTCATGACGGCGCTCAAGAACCGTCATTCCGTCCGTGAGTATGCGGCGAAGGATCTTACAGGCGCGGATCTCTCCAATCTGCTTTGGGCTACGGCTGGAGTAAATCGTCCGGATGGGCGCCGTACGGCGGCTACTGCGCTCAATCTTCAGGAAATTGGTCTCTACGTGGTGACGGCGAAGGGCGCCTTTTCATACGGGCATGCGGAACACGAACTTGTGAAGCTTACGGACAAGAATCTGATGCCTTTGGTTGCGATGCAACAGGATTTCGTCAAGGCAGCGTCGCTTGCGCTCGTGTATGTGGGTGATCTTACCAAGCTGCCAGGCGACCGAGGAGCACAGATGGCGGCGGTTGATGCGGGGATTGCCGTTCAGAATGCGCTTCTCTATTGCTCGGCAGCGAACCTCGCATGCGTGCCGCGAGCAACGATGAATGTTGACGGCTTGGCTCAGGCGCTCTCGCTTCCGACCGGCTCCGTTCCGATCATGAACGTCGTGGTCGGCATGCCGAAGTAGTTCGAGGCGCTTTTTCCGAATTGGAGGGAGGTTGCAGCAAAGCCCGCGACCGCAAAGCGGGCGGGCTTTTGCCGCTTCGGAGAACTACTGAAGCTTGGTGCTCATGGCGCCTGAAAGCTTGGTGAGCAGGGATGAGGCGATGGTGTTGCCGTCAATGCCTTCGGCAGAGAACCTGCCGTTTTCATAGCGAACGTTGTTGAGCACTATGTTGCCGCCAAGGTATTTTTCTGCTTTTTGAGCATATTTGTCTTTTCCGGTCAGAATGCTGGCAAGGCCGGAGAGCTGTCGGACGGCATTCGTCTCCCGGGTGCCGGGTTGATCGATTTCAGCCTGTTTGACGCGCAGGGTGATCGGGTCGGTCGTCGACACTTCCAGTCCGGTGAGCGCGGCTTTATTCCAGGTCATGAGAGTGCGTCCTTTGCTGTTGAGCATATTGAATTTTGCCAGGTTGATGTCGCCCGCCCATCCGATGACCTGCTTGTCCTTTTCGCTTGTAAGGGTGAGTCTGCCTTTGCTTTCAAGAGTTCCGCTTCGGGCGCCGATGCCGGCGTAGGCCGTCATGACTGAGGAGAGGGATTTCATGTTGATGCCGGAGAGCGTCGTGCCAACGTCGGCGGCCATGGGCGAGAGCTTTACCTTTCCGTCGGCAGCGAGCGTGCCGCCTGCCGTGCCGGCAGAGAACGCTACGTCGCATACGGCGCCCGGAGCCGAGGAGAGGTTGTTAACGGAAGCGTTGATGTCGGATACGGCGATCGCGGCATTGGGATGCACGCTTGCATCGCGGAAATTGAACTTGGAGTCCTTGATGTTGGCAGAAGCTACCTTCCACTGCCAAGACTTTTCGCCTTGAGTCTTTTGAGAGGTGGCGTTGGTTAAGGGCTTTTTGTCGGTTGTTCCCTTCGACGGAAGGAGATTAATGCCGTCGGCAGTCTTGACTGCGTTGACGACGGCATTGTCGAGCTGGAAACTGTCGACGACGATGGACTGCTCGGCAAGATCAAAACTGCCGAGCTTGACGGATGCGGTTTTGGCTGACGCAATCGTTGATTTACCCTTTTTGAGTTGCAGGCCGGCCAGAGAGGCGCTTCCGCTGCCGGTGACTGCAGAGCCCTTGACGGCGGTCTTGACGTTGAGATTCAAGGCTCCGGAAGCGTCCAAGCCCGTTGCGTTCCTGATGTAGGAAGAAAGGTGAGCGGCCTGCAGGCCGTTCGCTTTGAGGGCGGCATTGACGACAAGCGGCATGGGAACGATGTCTGCGGTTAGAGACAGAGATCCGCCTAACACCTTGGCACCAACTTCGGCCTTTGCGGGGCCGGCGTTTTTGTCATTCGTCAATCCGGTGATCGTCCCGTTCAGAGCCGTGACAGAGATCTTGGCGGAAGGCTTTAGGGTCGTGTCATTCCAAGTAGCGCTGCCATTTCGGATCTGCATGGCGTCAACGCGCCAGTGCCAGTCGGAGGTGTCGTCCGTTGCGTTAGAGGAGACCTGGAGGCCGGACGAAGAGGGAGACAGGTTTGCCTGTTCTATGCTGCGGCTGGCGGCTGTGTTGACAATATTGAGCTTGGGATCCAACAGGGTGACATTGCCGATGGTGGCCTGATGCTCGAGCAGATCAAGTTCAGTGAGCTGCAGGCTTGCCTTTTTGAGCGATCCGAGAGGCTGGATGCGGTTGCTGATCTGCTGGACGGCCGTGAGATCGTTCACGTTTACAGTGCCTGAGACGAGCATCTTGCCGGGCTTGCCTCCCGTAGCATTGCGAAAGACGACGTTGACCTCGGTTGATAGACGGCCGTTCTCCAGAGTGAGACTAGGCGTGTTGACGGCTGGTACGAGCTTGAAGACGGGAGCGAGATCAAGGTTGGCGATCTTCAAGTTGAGGCGCGCTGAAAGCGTGGTTCCGAAGGGCTGGGTGGTTCCCGTGGCATAGATGGGAGTGCCGTTGAGCTTCATGGAAAGCGACGGGGTTACGAGACTGCTTTTCGAGTTGGCGAGCGTGCTTACAAAAGGAAGCTCAAGATTGAATTCCGTCAGAGATTGATCGATGACGCGTGCCCGATCAAGAACCCGAAGGGAGGAGTTCTTGACGGTGATGTTGTAGACGGCGAAGGCGGGAATGCCGCCTTCTGAGAGAGACGGCTTTTCGGAAGAGTTCTTAACGGCTTCGCCGTCGTTGTTCAGAAGCCTACGCATGTCTTCGTCGTCAAGAGCGACAACGGCATTGAGGTTGTCAACGGTCACTTCGTCGATGACGGGGGCAAGTTCAACGAGCGTCTGAGACGAGGCATTGAAGTAGAGGCGATCGAGTGAGAGAAGCGGCGGATTGTCGTTCTTGCCGGCGACTTGGAGTCCTTCAAGCGTGAACTCCCAGGTCCACGGGTTGAAGGCAACGTTGCCGACGTCAACCTTGCGCCCGAGCTGCTTGCCCAGTCTGTCTGCAAGCGTAGATTTGACGAGTGCGGGTACTGCAAGGTAACCGGTTGCTGCATATAGCGCCGCAGCAAAGACCGCTGCGCCTGCCGTGATCTTGAGAATGCTGGCCATGTCCTGCCCTCCCTGACTTGGTTTCGCCTGTGTGATTCATTATAAAGTCGAGCAGAGAAAACCCGCGGTTATACGCTGGGAGGATGTCAATTGACGAGCGGATCGGTCTGGGGGGGGAGCGAAGGGCGCGTGACGGCGAGATGTTTGGAGCGATTGATCCGGGTGTCGGCGGCAGGGATGAGCGTTCACGAAAAAGGGCCGGAGGTCATCTGATCTCTGGCCCTGAATTTGGTGGAGGCGGCGTCCGTCGCACATGCTTGCGCCACAGTCGTTTCGGGGCGCCTAGTTGAAATAAATACATAAATATGTACAGAAAAAACCTTCGCTAAGGGTAAACCCTTGGCGTTTTGGAGACAGTTTGGGGCCGTCGTTTTGCGCTCTCGCCTGGGGTGAGAGAATGCTTAAAAGGGAAGGGGAAAGGTGGCGGGGGTGTAGTAGCGCACCCCTACCCCCTATTTTTTACACCACCCACTCCACCCAGTGGGGTAAAAATCGGCGAATCGCCTGTGGCAGTAGGGAAATTTTGGGTGGAATGCTCTCCACCCACTTGTAGGCGTCAAAACGCGGTTTTTGTTAAAAAGTGACTGTGGCACAATGATTTTATGGTGGGTGGGATTTTTTCGAGTGGGTGGAAAAAAAGCCCCTATCCTCGCTGTTTAGCAGGATAGAGGCTATCGCGTCGCCTAGTGGGCTAAGGGGTTAGTCGCTGGTGAGCTCGGTGTAGAGCGCGTCTAGTTTGTCCAAAGCAATGATGTAGCCCGAGCGCTTACCGCCCTGGCCGAGGCCGTATTTCGCGCCTAGTCTCGACTGCCCCTCTCCCTCTTTGCCGTGATTGATTAGGACAATCGCCCCTTTTTCTACCAACCATCGGGCGAGCATAGCGGCCGCCGCCTTCCCTCCGATTTGATCGTAAAATGTTTCGCGAAAGACAAAAAACATCTCTCGGTGCCCCGCCTCTGCCCCAGCCCTGCTAGAAGCTGGGGCGTTTCTTTTCTCCGGACTTTCTAAGTTTTGGAAGTCGAGGCCGCAGTAATCCACGGGAGAAAAGTCCCCTTCAAGCTTGGCGTACCAACGGGTGCCGAACCATTCCCGCGGCCTTTCGGGAACAGTGGCGGGGGCTCCTATCACCTGTGTGAAATGAGCGGAGTCCGTGGTGCAAAGCCTGAGGAGCTTCCCGACGTTGTCAACATATTCAACGCCTGCACGGAAGGGCTTGAGCGCTTCCCGCGCGCAGGCTTCCACCTGCCGTTCCGCAAACTGCGGCCCGAAGGCTTCGGCATCCCAACCTGTAAGGTTGAGCTCGGTTGCGAGTGCCCCAGCCGCGGCGCACAAGGCAAAGCGGTCTAGCACTCGGCCGTATTGGCTTCCTGAGTCAATGCCTGAAAGGCGAGCTCGGAAAGCGTTGAAAAACGCTCTTAGCCTGTCGGTAGCTTCCTGCCGATTGGCCGCCAAATATTGGAGCCAAGCCTCCCCGGCTGTGCCGTAGTACCGCGTGGCGTTTTCTTGGATGCCGTCGGCGAGCTCCTTGGCCGTAGTGCCGTCGGGGACTTTTTCGAACACGCCCAAATCATCGCTTACCGGGCAGGCGTAGATGTCAGTTAGGCGAGTTAATTGCCCGGCGTAGATGCGCGCTCTAGGGTTGCCTTCCTTAATCCAAGCCTCCACCGTCATTTCCGCAGTGGAGAGCCCCAGCGAGCGCCACGAGTGTTGCTCTCTGAGGTCTATCTCGCCGTTAACAATGGTGCCGCGGGCTTTTTCTGTTCCGTTTGCCCAGGCATATGCGCGGCCTTCTCTAAGCTTTTTTTCGCACTCCACGGCCTCCTCAAGAATAAGCGGGAGGTCGTTATGCCCTTGGCAGTCCTGTTCGAACCCCGTGTCAGAGGTTTTCCAAGAGCGGATATAGCCTCCCCGCCAATCGCCTTGCCCGTATACCGTGGCCGCCATTCGACTGCTACTAGATTTTCCTTTGCCGGATGGTCCGTAGATGTTGAAGGCGCCACTCTCGACGCCCAGCAGTTGCAGGCACGGGGCGCCGAAGGCCACGCAAACGGCGAACGCAAGGCGAGAGGAGTAGAGGCATTTGGCGGCTAGTTCTCGCTTCCAATCGTCGAGGGTGCCACGCTTGGCAAGGCGGGGAGCCCTTCTCACGCCGCCTGTATAGATGATGTTGGATTCCGCGGCGCTTAGTGTTTTGTCGCTTTCAACGAAAACCCATCCGCTTTCGTCGGTTTCAACCCAACCAAGGGACTTAGAGCCTGTGTAGCGTGGAAGGAAGCCAAGCGGGGCCATATAAAGATATTCGGTAAGATAGGCGCCAACTTTTCGGCCGATGAGTCGCAGGCCGTCGTCGCAAAGCTCTTTTAGGACTGTTTGCGCATCACGCGCAATCAAATCCCCTCGAGAGAGGTTTCCGTAGTGGGTGCGGCCGAGGTAGTCCTTAAAGCGGATGCGCACTTTATGTTCTCCTCCCATCGTATCGGCAAGGGAGCCGCACACTTCCAGGCCGTTGCAGACAAGGCGTTCGGAGTGGCCCGATTTGGTGGGGATGAATACCCAAACGCGCCCAGCTGGCTCGGTGTGGAAAAGTCGACCCTCTTCCCCGTGAAAAAGGGAGATGCTCTCGCCTCTAATGGCCTTGGTGTAGTCGTCATAGTTAACCCCGCAGGCTTCAAAATACTCGGCTTGAGAGTGGCGCGCGGAGCAAGTATGGAAGCAATGGAAGCGGCCGTATTTGTACGGTTCTAAATCCTCTCGCGCATTGTCCTGGCACCCGGCTGGGTAGTACAGCGTTTCGTGCTTTCCGCCTTTCCCGCTGTGCTCGTGCTCAAAGGGGCAAGTAATAACCAAGGCATTGCCTTTCTTATCACCGCCCCACAGGCCGAGGTTTTCGAGCACCTTAACCATCGGGTCCTTGTTCGGGTCGGTAATCGGGTAGAAGCCCCAGCGGTCGGCATTGCCCTGCTCGGAAGCGTTGTCGGCGCCGAAGGCTGTGGCGTGGGGAGCGGCCGCATGCGCGCGCGTCGAGTGCTTGGGCATCGGGTTTGCCTTGCGGTAATCCTCTAGGGCTTTGTCGACGCAAAGAGGAGCGCCGCGGAAACGCTTAATGTCCTTGCCATCGGTTTTGCAGTTGATTCGAGGCGTGAACATAATGCGGGCGGCGTCCTTCGTCGCTCGGTCAAACTCAATGCCGAAGTGTGCGCAGGCCCAACCTAAAAGTGCTTCCCTCTCTTTTTGATTGGGGGCGCGATCAAGGTGAATCAAAATGCGGAAACGCTCCCCAGCGGGCTTCAGTTCGATGGGCTTCCCGTTCTCGCCCAGCACGACAAACGGCAAAATGCGCCCATCCGCAAGGGTAACGGTCTTGGCGCCCTTCTCGTTTGCTCGGTTCTCGGCCCCACCAATAGCTTTTATTTCCCCATCCGAAAGCGTTTTGTATTTCGGAATGCCGTTCCCGTGCGTTACGTAGGTGAGGGAATCAACGGCGGTAAGCTCTTTCTGCACACGGCTGTAACTCCCGTCCTGCGCGTCGTCGGCGTCGAGGAAAAGGACGGGGAGCGGTTGGGCGTTTTTGTTATTAACTGGTTCACTTAATAGTTGACAATACGGGGGTTTTCCTGTATAATTCA
>ERZ1026870.1323-NODE-1323-length-10894-cov-4.494418_pt1 | contig 10894 bp, 9 predicted proteins | sample MGYA00380165_ERZ1026870 | MGnify/ENA primary metagenome ERZ1026870 (study PRJEB33269, sample SAMEA4719801) | human gut metagenome | biome: human-associated habitat; feature: organic feature; material: feces | place: Cameroon | collected 2013-10 ...
CTCTGGTCTCGTGGGCTCGGAGATGTGTATAAGAGACAGGTGTAGACGGCATGAAGCTGGGCGAAGCCATCGAAAAATATAATATCAGTGTAGCTCAGCCCGATGCTGAGGCCATGCGCATCTATACCAGTGCGCCGGGCGGCAAGTTCAATATCGAATTGGGTTCGCAGAACAATACATATAAAGAACTCGATACCGACCGTGCCGAAGGTTGCATCCGCGATTTGCAGCACGCATATTCTAAAGACGGCGGATTGGCGGTGTTGAAAGGAAACATTGCACAAGACGGATGTGTTGTTAAAACTGCCGGAGTAGACGAAAGTATTTGGAAGTTCTCTGGTCCTGCCAAGGTATTCGATTCGCAGGAAGCTGCTTGCGATGGCATCTTAGGCGGAAAGGTAGTGAGCGGCGATGTAGTAGTCATCACTCACGAAGGTCCTAAGGGCGGTCCGGGTATGCAAGAAATGCTTTATCCTACATCATACATCAAATCTAAGCATTTAGGAAAAGAATGTGCCCTTATTACCGACGGACGCTTCAGTGGCGGTACTTCGGGTTTGAGTATCGGACATATTTCTCCGGAAGCTGCTGCCGGTGGTAATATCGGCAAGATAGTAGACGGTGACATCATCGAAATAGATATCCCCGGACGTAGCATTAACGTTAAGTTGACAGATGAAGAGTTGGCGGCACGTCCTATGGCACCCGTTACACGCGACCGTAAAGTATCGAAAGCACTTCGCGCATATGCAGCTATGGTAAGTTCGGCCGATAAGGGAGGAGTTAGAATCATTTAAGAAGGAGCGATTTATGGCTAAAGAAAAGATAACAGGAGCGGAAGCGTTGATGCGTTCGTTAGAGCATCAAGGGGTAACTACCTTGTTTGGTTATCCCGGAGGGGCTATAATGCCTACATTCGATGCGCTTTACGATCATCGCGACCGATTGAATCATATACTTGTTCGTCATGAACAGGGGGCGGCTCATGCCGCACAAGGTTATGCTCGCGTGTCGGGCAATGTGGGCGTTTGTCTTGTTACAAGCGGTCCGGGTGCTACAAATACCATTACAGGTGTAGCCGATGCTATGATTGACAGTACGCCTATCGTAGTCATTGCCGGACAGGTTGGCGCATCGTTGTTGGGCACCGACGCTTTTCAGGAAGTCGATTTGGTGGGCATTACTCAGCCTATCACCAAGTGGAGCTATCAGATTCGTCGTGCCGAAGATGTAGCGTGGGCTGTGGCTCGTGCTTTCTATATAGCACAGAGCGGACGTCCCGGACCGGTAGTTCTCGACTTCGCTAAGAACGCACAGACCGACCTTATAGAATTTGAACCGGTAGATGTCGACTTTATACGCAGCTACGATTCAGATCCAGAAACAGACCCTAAGGCGTTGGCCGAAGCGGTAGCCTTAATTAACGAAGCTAAGAAGCCTTTCGTATTGGTAGGTCAAGGCGTAGAACTTGGTAACGCTCAAGAAGAACTTCGCACATTTGTAGAAAAAGCAGATATCCCATGCGGATGCACATTGCTTGGCTTGTCGGCTTTGCCGTCCGATCATCGCCTTAATAAAGGTATGCTTGGAATGCACGGCAACTTAGGTCCTAACGTCAAGACTAACGAGTGCGATGTACTTATAGCCGTAGGAATGCGTTTCGACGACCGTGTAACCGGAAAGCTAGAAACATACGCTCGTCAGGCTAAGGTTATTCACTTGGATATCGACCCGTCAGAGATTGGAAAGAACGTAGCGGTAGATGTTCCCGTACTGGGCAACTGCAAGCGCACTCTTAAAATGCTGACAGAGCTGATACAGCAACATAAACATACCGAATGGATAGATAGCTTTAAGCAATATGAACAGAAAGAGTTCGAACATGTTATAGAGCCCGAAGTCTATCCTTCAGAAGGTCCCATCAACATGGGCGAGGTAATAAACGCGGTTAGCGAAGCTACTCATCAGCAAGCTATATTGGTGACCGATGTTGGTCAGAACCAGATGATGGCATGTCGTTATTTCAAATTCTCAAAGCCACGCAGTTTGGTAACTTCGGGCGGTATGGGAACCATGGGATTCAGTCTTCCGGCTGCGGTAGGAGCCACCTTCGGATGCAAAGACCGTACGGTTTGCGCTTTCATGGGCGATGGCGGATTGCAGATGAACCTTCAAGAGCTTGGTACCATTATGGAACAGAAAGCTCCGGTGAAAATAATTCTCCTGAACAATAATTTCTTGGGAAATGTGCGTCAGTGGCAAGCCATGTTCTTCCACCGTCGTTACTCGTTCACCCCGATGATGAACCCCGACTATATGCAGATTGCTTCGGCTTATGGTATCGCATCTCGCCGTGTAATGGAACGCGAGGAATTGGCTGCCGGAATAGAAGAAATGCTGAAAACAGACGGTCCGTTCTTACTTGAGGTATGTGTGATAGAAGAAGGCAATGTATTGCCGATGACTCCTCCGGGAAGTTCGGTAAACTATATGATGCTCGATTTAGATTGTTAAAACAGGAGAGTAGAATTATGGATAATAAGAAACTATATACGATAATTGTTCATTCCGAGAATATTGCAGGTTTGCTTAATCAGGTAACTGCGGTTTTTACTCGCCAGCAGCTGAATATAGAAAGCCTTAACGTTTCGGCATCATCTATTAAGGGTGTACATAAATATACCATCACTTGTTGGTGTACTCCGGCTCTTATAGAAAAGGTGGTAAAGCAGATAGAGAAGAAGATGGATGTAATCCAGGCTCACTATTTTACCGACGATGAAATCTTCCTTCGCGAGGAGGCTCTTTATAAAGTGTCTACTCCAGAGTTTCAAGCTTCGCCAGAACCGTCTAAGATAGTTCGTCGCTACGGTGCGCACATTGTAGAGGTGAATCCGGTGTTCTCTATTGTAGAGATGACGGGCATGAGCGATGATATAACCAATCTTTACGATGACTTGCGAGCACAGAATTGCGTGTTGCAGTTTGTACGTTCGGGCAGAATTGCCGTATCTACCAGCTGCTTTGAGCGCGTAAACGAGTATCTGGCTCATCGCGAAGAGCGTTATAAAGCCGATAAGGAATGAATAAATAAAAAATGTAATCATGACTGAAAAAGAAAACAATAAAGTTGGCACATATCCGTTTGTGGTAGAGCCGTTTCACGCCGATTTTACAGGCAAGCTCACCATGGGGATATTGGGCAACCATTTGCTGAACTGCGCAGGATTTCATGCTGCCGATAGGGGCTTTGGCATTGCCACCCTTAACGAGGACCATTTTACGTGGGTTCTTTCCAGATTGGCGGTAGAAATTACCGGAGATATGCCTTCGGCTTACGATAAGTTCAGCATCGAAACGTGGGTGGAAAACGTTTATAAGCTTTTTACCGACCGCGATTTCGCCATCATCAACGCCAAGGGCGAGCCTATAGGATACGCTCGTTCGGTATGGGCGATGATAGGAATGGAAACCCGTAAGCCAGCCGATTTGCTTACGCTGCATGGCGGAGGCATCACCAATTATATCTGCACCGAGAAGGAATGTCCTATCGACAAGCTGGGCAGGGTAAAGGTGACAACTGCCGAACCCAATGCACGTGTGATGGCGCGATATAGCGACATCGACATAAACGGTCATGTTAACAGCATTCGCTACATAGAGCATATACTCGACCTCTTTCCGCTGTCGATGTTCAGTGAGCGACGCCTGAAGCGTTTCGGCGACGAGCTGTTCTTCTATAAGGAACAGAAGTCGGAAAACGAGTTCGATGTAGAAATAAAGAAGAACGACCGCGAAACGGTGGTTCGCAGTAAAGTGATATTTCAAAATATTTAAAATAACCAGTTATTAGTAACGGCAGCCCTTTTATGGGTTGCATTAAAAGATTGTGTAATTATGGCAAAAATGAATTTTGGCGGGGTAATCGAAAACGTAGAAACCCGTGAAGAGTTTCCTTTGGACAAAGCGCGTGAAGTATTGAAAGACGAAACTATCGCCGTTATCGGTTATGGTGTTCAGGGTCCTGGTCAGTCATTGAACTTGCGCGACAATGGTTTCAATGTTATCGTCGGACAGCGTCCGGGTAAGACATACGAAAAGGCTGTTGCCGACGGATGGGTTCCGGGTGAAACTTTGTTTGGCATCAAAGAAGCATGCGAACGTGCCACTATCATTGCCGTTCTGTTGTCGGATGCAGCACAGATTGCTGTATGGCCTACTATTAAAGAAACACTTACTCCTGGTAAGGCATTATATTTCTCTCATGGTTTCGCTATCAACTGGAACGACCGTACTGGTGTAGTTCCTCCTGCTGATGTAGACGTTATCATGGTAGCTCCTAAGGGTTCGGGTACTTCATTGCGTACTATGTTCCTCGAAGGTCGTGGTTTGAACTCTTCTTACGCTATCTATCAGGATGCTACTGGCAAGGCATGGGATCGTGTCATCGCTATGGGTATCGGTATCGGTTCAGGTTATTTGTTCGAAACTACTTTCAAGCGCGAAGCTACTTCAGACTTGACTGGCGAACGTGGTACTTTGATGGGTGCTATCCAGGGATTGCTGTTGGCTCAGTACGAAACATTGCGTGAACACGGACATACTCCTTCTGAAGCTTTCAACGAAACTGTAGAAGAGTTGACTCAGTCTTTGATGCCGTTGTTTGCTGCTAAGGGTATGGACTGGATGTACGCTAACTGCTCTACTACAGCTCAGCGTGGTGCTTTAGACTGGATGGTTCCGTTCCACGATGCTACTAAGCCTGTATTCGAGAAATTGTACAAGTCAGTCTCAGACGGTATCGAAGCTCAGCGTTCTATCGACTCTAACTCTCAGCCCGATTATCATGAAAAACTTAATGCTGAATTGAAGGCATTGCACGATAGCGAAATGTGGCAGACTGGTGCTGTAGTTCGTAAACTTCGTCCTGAAAACAACTAATATTTAGTTTGTTAAGGGTAATATAAAATCCCGGTATCGGATGTTTCATTTTATGAAGCTGTCCGATGCCGGGATTATTTGTTTTTGCAGGTGGGTTTCATTTAAAGATATTATGCTACATTTGTAATCTACAATTAATAAAACAAGACTAATGATTATGAAATCACCGTGGGCATGGGTCCCGTCTCTATATTTTGCCGAAGGGCTTCCGTATGTAGTTATCACTACTTTATCGCTTGTTATGTATAAGTGCATGGGCATTTCTAATGCCGAGATAGCTTTCTACACCAGTTGGCTAAATCTGCCGTGGGTTATAAAACCGCTGTGGAGTCCGTTTGTAGACTTGCTGCGTACCAAGCGTTTCTGGATTATCTCTATGCAACTCCTGTTGGGAGCGGGTATGGCTGGCATCGCCTTTACATTGCCTACCGGTTATTTCTTCCAACTATCATTGGCGGTGTTCTGGCTGATGGCTTTCAGTTCGGCTACTCACGATATCGCAGCCGACGGGTTTTATATCTTGGGCTTGACTCCGCACCAACAAGCGTTTTTTGTGGGCATACGCAGCACGTTCTACAGGTTGGCTCTAATAGCTGGACAAGGTTTGCTAATAATGCTGGCGGGCAGACTGGAGGTGGTTACCGCCAATGTGCCTTATGCGTGGAGTATAACGCTATTCATAGCCGCCGGACTGATGATTGCTATGTGGGCGTTTCACTCGGTGACGTTGCCTCATCCCGATGGCGATGTGCCGGCTTGTTCGGTTACGGCTTCTACTCTGATGCGAGAGTTTTTGCTTACGTTCCGTTCTTTCTTCCGTAAAGAGGGAGCGTTTGTGGCAGTGCTGTTTATGCTGCTGTACCGCTTGCCCGAAGCTCAGTTGGTTAAGATGGAGATTCCTTTCCTGAAAGATACGTTGGCAGACGGCGGATTGGGACTCTCTACCGCCCAGATAGGAGTTACGCAGGGTACGGTGGGAATTTTCGGACTTGTGATAGGAGGTATTATAGGCGGATTGATGGTATCTCGCCACGGTTTGCGCCGACTGATGTGGTGGATGGTATGTGCCATATCTCTGCCCGATGCAGTGTTTGTCTACCTCAGTTATTTTCCTGAGACCCCGTTGCTGTGGGTCAACGTATGCGTGTTCATAGAGCAGTTGGGATATGGTTTCGGTTTTACAGCCTACATGATGTTCTTGATATATTTTTCTCGCGGACATCACAGTACCGCCCATTATGCTATCTGTACGGCGTTCATGGCATTAGGCATGATGCTTCCTGGCATGGCTGCCGGATGGATTCAGGAAGCCTTGGGTTACACCGGTTTCTTCTGGTGGGTGATGTTTTGCTGTGGCGCTACGTTCGGAGTTACGGCTTTGCTCGATATAGACCCGGAGTTTGGTAAGAAGTAGGCGGTCTTTTGACGCAAGGCGATTCGCTAAAAAACATTCGCATATTGCAGACCTGCGAATCGCATTCTTTCACTTTGATCATCGCATTCTTTCATTTGAAGCATCGAAATCTTTTTTACCCCTTTCAGAATGTGCTGAAAAAATCCCACTATCAGCGGCTCAATGTGTGGAGTGCCGATAGTGGGATTTTATGTTTTAAAGAGAAATTCTCTTTATTTCCGCTTGAGATTATGGATTAGGAGTAGCGTCATCCGGTGTATAAGGAACGTCTATGTCGCTGTTGGTGGCTGTTTTCCAGTCTTCAACAGTTGCATCAAGTTTAACTTGATCTACCGCGATGGTGAAAGTCAAGTTATAAGCTTTGCCCTGCTGCATAATACCTGCCGGAAGGTAGACAGTCTTTGTAGCGGAAGTCTTAGAGTATCCGTCTTCCAGATTGCCATCTTCTGTGATGATATCGTATGTGATAGTAGCTGAGGTAGAGTTTGCTTTCAAACCAACAAGTTTACCTTTATCATCTGCATTATTTGATGGAATTAAGAAAAGGTATTCCTGTTTACTATCTGTTTTTTTGAGCAAATTAACAGGGTTTTGTCCTTCCAAAGCGATACCTTTATTAGAGTTGGCATCTATTACATTTTTGTCTGATATAGTCCATGTGTCACTACTCCAATTAAGAATAGATTGAATGTCGATTGGACTCTTTGCTTTTACGTGACCTATCCAATCGCTGTCTATTATGCCTTGATGAAATTTGTACTTAGCTTTAGTGTAGAATTCACCACCATTGTTAAGACCATTGTTAAGCTTTATGCTGCGGATTACCACTTTGGTCTTATTTGCAGCACCAACAGCGTTAAATACATCTTCGCTTACTTTGGCTTGTAGACTTATACGAGTCATTTCATGCTTAAATTCGAGATTTACTACGTCTATCTTAGCTGTCATTGCTGGTGAAGCAGCTACAAAGTCTACCATTTTTGTTAAGTCACCATCTTCAGGTAGTGAAACTTCTACATAGGGTAGTCCTTTTACTGTATTCTTGGAAAGTTTTGTAAGACCATTGGAATCGTCAGAATACGGTGAGTATGCAAAGAATCTTAAGTGGTCGTATGACATTGTTGGCCAATATTTTACTGGGCTATAAGTCCATGCAGTTCCTTCTTTAATAACGGCTTGATTGTACATAAATTCAGGGAAGTCGTCATTATTATAATAAGCCGATACGCCAAACTTTGTCAGATTATCAGTAGTTATTATAGTACCACGAGAGCCTTGAGCGTCACGTCCTAAGTACACTCCGAATTCTATAGGGTCTCCTTGCTTGGTATTATTTCCTCCAATTTCATCATTCGAGCAACTTGTCATGGTAAGAGCTGCGCAGGCGATGACTCCCATAATATAGTTCTTTTTCATATTCTGTTCTTGTTGCGTTTTGTTTTTTATTTTGTAGCGTTGTCTGGAGAATAAGGAACGTTGATGCCGCCGTTATCTGAAGCTGTTTCATCCCATTTTTCAACGGTTGCATTTAACACAATTTCGTCTAATTTGATTATGAATGTATAATTGTAAGACTTACCTTGCTGAAAAGCACCTTCTGGCAATAAAACAGTCTTTGTAGCCGAAGTACAAGAATAACCTTTTACAAGATTACTGTCTTCTGTTACTATATCGTATTTGATGGTGGCAGTTGAACCATCTCCGCTATTTATTGGAACTGGAATAAGGTACAGATATTCTTTGTTTTTAAACAAATCCTTTGCTGTGGTATCGACTAATCTTACACCTTGTACTCCTGTAATATAATCACCGCTTTTTGCACCATTAGCTTTAATAGTTTCTGTTGCCATGGCTTTATTCAAATCTAAAGAGGTAGTTTTAGAATCATCTGTGACAGGAGCCCATATTCCTCTTTTGTTATCATCTATAGAGAATGTATATGTACCTGACTTATAGAATTCTACTTTATTATTGAATTTTACATCCTTAATAACGACAAATGTTTTATTTTGGGTATTAGAAACGTCAGTGTTATATACCGATTTATCAAGCTTTGCTTGTACCTTGACACGAGTCATTTCGTGTTTGAGTGTGAATCTTACATTGTTGTTAGCATTTTTGGCATTGTTATGAGTCTTATTCATCTGTACAGCAGCCACAAAGTCAATAGTCTGAGATAGGTCATCTGGCAAAGTGATTGTTGCTGTAGGTGCGCCAGTTGCAGAATTGCCTGAAAGTACGATGCCGTTAGCATTGCCATCTTTTAAGTATGGAGCGTAAGCAAAGAAAGAAACTTTGTCGCCTACTTTGGTCGGCCAGTATTTTACTGGAGTGTAAGACCATGCTGAATTACTATATGTAACTTGCTGATTCCACATAAAGTTAGGCTTAGGTTTATCGGCATTGGCGAAATCAGTTTTCTCGGTATAATAAGCCAGTACGCCAAAACCGCTAGTCTGTATAGATGTGGTAGAGGTTTCTGTACCACGAGAACCTTGCGCATTGCGTCCAAGGTAAGTACTGAACTCGATAGCGTTATTTCCTTGCGACTGCTGAGGAGCATTGATTTCATCATTCGAACAACCCGTCATTGTGAGAGCTGCACAGGCGATGAGACCCATAAAATAATTCTGTTTCATATTCATTTGTTTTTTTAGTGGAATATTAATATGTTATATATTTCGTTTATACACCTATGTCAAAGTTTTCTTCCTTTCCCCAATCGTCTACCTTTGCGTCGAATCCTCCGGCGGTTCCTCCTTCGGGCTTCACGTCGGGCAGTGGGTCAGCTATCTCTTTTTCAATGCGGAGAGATAACTCTCCGTCCATATCTCGTATAAAGCTGTCGCCCACCTTAAAGGTGTAGTTCAGCTTCGTCTTGTTGTCTACCAGCAGGAATGATACGGTCAAGGTGTTTTCTTCGGCTTTGCCATTATGTGAGTAGGGCAGTCCGAAACTTCGTATCTTCGTAGTTACCACGCCTTGCGTAGGGTTGACTTTGTCGGTTGTAATCGACCAGTTTTCGAGCAACTGCGTGCCCTTCTGTTCGGAAGTTCTCTGTTGCCCAAGCTCATATCCCGTCGCCATTCCGTTGAGCGAGGCACGTACCGAGCGCAGATTGTATATTCCCTTCAGGTAGATATTTACCGTGATGGTATATATAATGTTCTGCGGTACAAGTGTACCCAATATGTTGGTTTCTGGTGCCGGCTTCGAACCGTGTAATATGTTGGTGGCTTCTACCATCTCTCGGGTTACCTCAAGCGTGCCGCTCACAGTAGTTCCTATCCATTCTGGAGCTGTTATTACTTGCTCTTCATCGGTGCGGGCATTATACCAGCGCGAAGACTGCGTGTTGGCATATACCGCCGCCGTCTGCAGATTCTCCATTCCGGAAAATGATACCGAGCCGAATTCCGACGGACTCTGGTTGTACACCATCGCCCTATATTTACCCACAGCAAGGTCGGTCTCTACAAAAGCGGTATTGTTAGACAGAACCGTCTGCTCATTTCCTCCTCCTTCGGTAGAGTAGAACATTACCGACATCCCCGTGGGCTTTTCCACACGAAACTGACTCCAGTCTACATTCACCCTAACGCGAGCCTTATGCGGATGCGTATAGCACAAGTCCTTATGTCTGCACGCCGAGAACAGCACAGCCATCGGTATCAGGAGCAACAGACCGATTATCGTTTTTAAACTCATCGCTTGCCTCCTTTCCGGGCGTTATATCCTCGTCCTAACAGCCATACAAGTGAAACCTCAGCTTTGGTTGGTCCTATGTAATGCCTGTTCTTAGTGCATTGCCATACGTAGCACTCTTCCATCGGCAAGTATTCTTTATATACTCCACCCAGATAGCCTACGCCTACACTGAAATCAAGGTTCAGCCTCTTGGCTATAGGCATGGAGTAGCCGTACGACACTCCCGCAGCATAACTCCATTTATCGCCCAGATAGCCTCGTCCGCCTCTTTCAAAGTCGTACGTAATTATCTGTCCGTACACCCCTACGTGATGCCCGGTAAGCACTCTGCGTCCAGGCTTTCCAAACCAACGGCGCACCTCGATATCTCCACCGTATGTACGCCAGTAGTTATGACGCTTGTCGCTCTTCCACCAAGCATACATCCATGCCGCCGATACCGACCAATCGTCGCCAAACGGAAGTTCCACGCCTGCATTTGGCACGCATAGCGCATCGTATAGCAAGTTGGTCTTTACCGCCAATACTATTCCGTCTTTCTGCTTTTTTACTTCTGGGGGATATGTTGTTTCAGTGATTTCCTTTATTATTACGGTATCTACATCCGCAGGCTCTACTGTCGTTACGCTGTCAGGCAGTACTGTTATAGGCTCTGGCATCTTCTGCGTATAGAATACACATATAATGGAGTTACGTAATCTGGTATAGTAGGTAGTCTTTAGATAACCGTAGCATGGCATTCGTCTCAGCTCAAGCTTCTTCTGGTCCTTGGTCTGCGTGCTGTCTCTTATACACATCTCCGAGCCCACGAGACCAGAGAGGATCTCGTAT
>ERZ1026870.1328-NODE-1328-length-10848-cov-4.710368_pt1 | contig 10848 bp, 8 predicted proteins | sample MGYA00380165_ERZ1026870 | MGnify/ENA primary metagenome ERZ1026870 (study PRJEB33269, sample SAMEA4719801) | human gut metagenome | biome: human-associated habitat; feature: organic feature; material: feces | place: Cameroon | collected 2013-10 ...
GGGTTAACACCTAAATGTGAGAGATCGAGTTAGTGTGTATTTTTCCGCTTTTAGGATGGAAGAGGAGCCGTATCTGAGAGAGGTGTTTGTCGGCATCACGAGGGCTAAAACCCGCCTGCGGATTCATCATGGGCCGGGGGCGTTTCTGCCGCATGCCCGGCTTGCCGGCCTTCCGTTCGTCGAGTGTTCCGACGAAACTCGTCTCTGGCCGCCCGCTGAAGTGCTGCAGATGTCGCTAGGACACGACGGCCTGTTTTTGGACTACTTCATGCCTCGGCAGAGCCTGATCGAGAAGCTGCACAGCGGTCAAAAACTGATTCCGCGCGATTTCGAGCTCTTTTGCCGGACTGAAGGCGGCGGCGAGGCATCGGTGGCGCGCTTTTCGAAAAAAGCGCGCGAGGACATCGCCTCGATCCTCGCCGGCGGATATGTCATGAGCGAAGCCTCGGTACGCGTCATGGTCTATTGGCGCAAAAAGGACAGCGATGCGGATACTTTGATTTTGTTGCCCGACCTGGTGTTCAGGCGGCGGGAATGACGGGTCATCCTGGGCGACGCCCGCATCAGTCTCTGCGCGCACATCTGCATGGATCCTGCGCCGATGAGGGCCGATACCGCGCCCGCTTCTTTCGGAAGGCAGCCGCCGGCCCCGCCGTCACGCCTTCGGAATGCCTGAACGGCAATTCAGTTCGGCAGACAAAGGGAAAGTCCCAACGTGCAAAAGTCGCCTTGACGACACGGCAATGAAAAGGTGCGGTCATAATGTGCAATGCGACCCCGCAACGCCGATAGGCGTAAAAATCGAAGGAGATCCCTACAGATGAACGCATTTGACAACGCTTTCGAGAGGAAATGGACCGTCATTTTCCTCTTGGAGTTCTTTTTCATCATGATGCCCTTTCCATGGTTCTACGACCTGGAGTACACGCCGTGGCTCTTCGGCGTGCCGCGGTTCATTTACTGTTGGCTCGCTTACGGGCTTCTCGTGATCGGAACGATCGCACTCTGGTGGCGCAGCTGCATGAAGCGTCCCGAATATCAGGAATACGAGGACTAGCATCATGCCGTATCAAGTCGAAACATCCACCGTTCCCTTTCTGATCGTCACGATCACCTATCTCGCGGTCTTGGGCTTCATAGGCTGGTGGGGCAACCGCCAAAACCGCAATCTGCAGGACTTCTTCACGATGTCGGGCTCGGCGGGCGCCGTGCTTTCGGGCCTTGCCTATTTCTCGACGCAGTATTCGATGTCGACCTTCATGGGCGTGCCGGGCTCGATCTACCATGTGGGCTACGCCGGCATGAGCGTCTCGGTGCCGGGCATCGCCTTTTCGATGGTCATTCCGGCGCTCCTCGTCGGGCGACGCCTCATCAAGCTCGGCCACCGCTACAAGATGCTCACGATGGCGGACTACCTCGCGGACCGCTATGAGTCGACCGCCATACGGGGCCTGCTCGCCGTGCTGATGCTCATCTTCCTCGTGCCCATGATGGGCGCGCAGACGATCGGCGCGGGCGTGATCTTCACGACCTACACCGGTGCGCCGCAGTGGGTCGGCATCGTCGTGATGGGCGTGACGGTCATTCTCTACTGCATGGCGGGCGGCATCCGCTCGGTCATGATGACGGACGTCATCCAGGGTGTGCTGATGGTCGTCACGGCCGTGACGACCTTCTTCGTCTCGCTCAAGCTCGGCGGCGGTCTTGAGGCCATCAACGCCAAGCTCGCCGCGACGGATCCGAACTATCTGAAGTTCCCGGGGCACAACAATTCGTATCCCTGGCAAAACTACGCCTCCATGATCGTGATGTGGTCCTTCTTCTGCATCGGGCAGCCCCATCTCTTCACGAAGTTCTTCACGATGAAGAACTACGGCACGATGTTTAAGGCCGTCCTGCTCGGAACGCTCGGGATGTGGTTCTCGGCCAGCTTCATCGAATGGTGCGGCGTGACGGGCGCCGCGAGCTTCCCGGGCATTCCGGGCAAGGAAAGCGACTTCATCGTCCCGCTCATCCTTCAGGAAGGCCTGCCGCCCATCGTGTCCGCCCTGATGGTCGCGGGCATCTTCTCGGCCGGCATGTCGACCATCAGCTCGCTCCTGCTCACCTCGACGTCCGCCGTGTCGCGCGACCTCTACCAGCGCATCCTCAAGCGCGACGCCACCGACGAAGACACGCTCAAGATGTCCCGCGTCGTGACCGTGGTGCTCGGCATCATCGCGATCGGCATCGGCATTCTGAAGCCGGGCTCGATCTTCACGATCATTCTCTTTGCGTTCGGCGGGCTCGGCATCTGGGCCGCGCCCATCATCTGCGGCATGTATTGGAAGCGCACGACGACCACGGGCGTCTTCGCGTCCGTGATCATCGGCGAAGCGTTCTACTTCCTGCTTCTCACCGAGTTCAAGTCGCTCTCCATGGGCTTCAATCCTCTCATCGTCGCCTGGCTCGTCACGATGGCGATCCTCATCGGCGTGAGCCTCTTCACGAAGCCCGTGTCGGATGCAACCATCCACCGCCATTTCGACGACCTTGACAAGCCCGTCAAGGCCTGAGGCCCGAGCCGGCATCCCAAACGCCAATGACGCACGCCGCCGATTTCCGCTCATTCCAGGCCGGGATCGGCGTCGTGCGCCGAAATCTGAGGCATACACATCATGCAGCTTGCACATCTCAACTGGCAGGAGGCCGAAAAGGCGCTTGCCGATCCTGAAACGCTGGTCATCATTCCCGTCGGCTCCACCGAGCAGCACGGTCCCGTCGGGCCGCTCGGCACCGACTGGCTCATTCCGGAGGAATTCTGCCGCCGGCTCGATGCCCGCATGGAGAAGCTTCTCATCGCGCCCGTCATGCCCTTCGGCGTGGCGACGCACCACATCAACTTCCCCGGCACGATTGATCTGGGGATCGAAACGATGATCCGCGTCATGTCGGCCGTCTTCGAGTCGCTCTACAAGCACGGCGCAAGACGCTTTGCGGTCGTCAACGGCCACGGCGGCAACGATCCCGCCATCGAGAAGGCCGCGCTCGAGATGTACAGAAGAGGCGCTCAGGTCACGCTCGTCAATTGGTGGGGCATTGCGCCCAAGCTCAATCCCGACTGGCCAACGGGGCACGGCGACGCGCAGGAGGCGGCGGCCGTCATGGCCTTTGCGCCCGAACTCGTCAAAAGGGAGTGCCTCGTCGAGAGCGTCGTCACGCCGCCTTCGGACGACTTCAGGCAGATCCACATCAACACCGTTCTTTTCGAGGGCGCGCCCGTCAAGATCATTCGCGAGATCCGCGACACCGTCAATACGGGCGGGCTCGGCGGCCTTGACTCCAAGTTCGCCACCCGGGAATGGGGCGCCGCCATGATGGACGGCGTCACCGACTGGATGGTCCGCTATCTGGAGGCCTTCCGCAGGATCGATCTTCCGACCAAGCACTGGAACTGAAGTCATGGCCTATGAGGAAATTGCGGCCGCCGTCGACGCCGGGCGGCTCATGGACTGCGTGCGGGCCGTCTGCACGGGAGAGCGTCTTTCAAACGAGGCCGAAGCCCGAGCCTTCGACGAACTCGAAAGGCGCTTTGCGCTCGCGGGCTGCCGCGTGACGCGGGAGTCGCTCCCGGGCTATGTCAGCACGCCCGTGGACGCCTCCTTCGAGGCGGGCGGCGAAGCCTTCGCCGTGCTCACCCATCCGATGACGCCGTCGGTCGAGGGGCTTGAGGCGCCGCTCGCCTACGTGCCGGTCGGCGACGTCGCGAGCGTCGGCGCGGGCGAGGCTGCGGGACGCATCATCCTCACGGACGGCCTGGCGATGGAGCCCGTCGTGCGCGCCCTGGAGGAAAAGGGCGCGGCGGCGGTCGTCTTCATCACGGGTGAGGAAATCCACAACATGATCGTCTCGCGCGTCTGGGGCTCGCCCACGCCCGAGACGCTGGGCGACTACGTCGGCATTCCGGTCGCCAGCCTCTCGTTCGGGGACGGCGGGCGGCTTCGGGCGAGGCTTGCCGAAGAAGGCGTCCTTTCGGCGCGCCTCTCGACGCGCGTCGAAAACCGCTGGACCGGCATTCCCGTGCTCACGGCGGAAATCCGCGGCGCGGACGAAGACTTCGTGATGCTGACGGGACACGTCGACAGTTGGGGCCTCGGGGCGCTCGACAATGCGTCGGGCAACGCCTGCGCCGTGGAGCTCGCGCGGATATTTGCGCCGCTTGCTTCGCGCATGCGCCGAAGCGTGCGCTTTGTTCTCTGGTCGGGTCACTCGCACGGGCGCTATGCCGGGTCGACCGCGTATTGCGACGCACATTTCGAAGAACTCAGGAACCGCTGCCTTCTCAACGTCAACGCCGACTGTCTCGGCGGCAGGGGCGCGACGGTCATGACCGAGTCGCCCGCGATGGCTTCGACCCGCGAACTCGCCGCAACGGCGCTTCGCGAAGCGGCGGGCGTGACGAACTGGAGAGGCTGCCGGTATTCCCGCAGCTGCGATCAGAGCTTCTGGGGGCCGGGCGTGCCGTCCGTCTTTTCTCAGGTCTCCGAACTGCCGCCCTTTGAAGGCGCGGCGGCGGAGGCGTTCGGCAAGATGTTCGGGAGCGGCCGCACGGGCGGATTCGGCGCCTGGTGGCATACGAGGACGGATACGCCCGACAAGCTCGATCCGGCGAATCTGGCGCGCGACGTGCGGGTCTTTGCCGTAGCGCTCGCGCACGCGCTCCTTGACGAAAGGCTTCCGGTCGACGCCGCGGCCGAGGTGCTCGAACTGAGGGACGGGATCGCGGCGTGGCAGAAGAAGGCGGGCGATGCGATTGACCTCACGGAAGTCGTCTCAAGGCTCGGGCTTCTTGCCGACCGACTGGCGGCCGCGGTCCGCGCGGATGATCCGAAGACTTTTGAAAAGCGCGCCCGGCGCGTGCTCTCCGAGATCATTCCGCTCGGCTACGTCGAAGGTTCGGTCTATGCGCACGACGAAGCGCTGCGCGCGCCGCCCGTGCCGATGCTGAGGCTCATCGACGGGCTCGACGCCCGGAGCGCGCATGAGCGAAACGCCGCGCTCGTGAAGCTGCGCCGCGCCGTCAATCGGCTCAGGATCGGCGTCGCGAGAGCGCTCGAGGCGTGCGGGCCCTGAAGCTCAGCCGAGCGCCGTATCGAGCGTCATCATGAGGATGAAGCCCGCAATGACGGCAAGCGTGCCCGCGTCCGAATGCTTGGAGAGGTGCGCGGCGGGAATGAGCTCCTCCACGACCACGTAGAGCATGGCGCCTGCGGTAAACGTGAGCATGAAGGGCATTGCGGGCATGACGCTCTGGAGCACGAACACGATGAGGAGCCCGAAAACGGGTTCCACGATGCCCGAGACGGCGCCGAAGAAGAAGGCCCGTCGGCGGCTCAGGCCCTGGCCCGCGAGCGGCAGCGAGACGGCGGCGCCTTCCGGAATATTCTGAATCCCGAGGCCGAGCGCGAGCGCAAGTGCGGAGGAGAACGCCGCGGGTTCGCCCGAAAACGCGGCCGATCCCGCCACCAGTCCCAGCGAACCGCCTTCGGGGATGTTGTGCAGCGTGATCGCGATGAAGAGGAGCAGCGCCCGGTGCATGGAGGTCTTCGGACCTTCGGGCCGGGCTGCGCCCGGATGCAGGTGCGGAAGCGCCGTGTCGAGAAGCTTGAGAAAGAGCGCGCCCGCCGCGACGCCCGCGGCTGCCGTGAGCCAGGGCGTGCCGCCCTGGGCCTCGGACATCGCCTGCGCGGGCATGATGAGGCTCCAGACGGAGGCCGCCACCATGATGCCGGCCGCAAAGCCGAGCGAAACTGTTTCGGCGAGCTCCGCGCCGGGGCCGCGCTTCGCGCCCGGCTTCAGGAAGAAGACGGCGGCGGCGCCGAGCGTCGTGCAGAGGAAGGTGAAGCCCGTCGCGATTGCGGTCTGGGCCAGGGCATTGAGAAGTTCCGGCGTCATGAGGAAAATAACGGAGTTGCTTGAGAATTATTCTCAAGTATAAGCACGAGCAGGTCCATTAGGGAAAAACAAAGGATGAAAAAAACAAAGGAGGAAGCGCCGCTGAGGCGTCCTCCTCCCTTGGGTTAGGCGGCTATTTGGTGAGCTTGAAGATGTCCTCGAGCTCTTCGTCGCTCATGTCGCCGATCCACTTCTCGCCGCTCGAAACCGTGAGGTTGGCGAGCTTTCGCTTCGCTTCGAGCAGCTTGTCGACGCGTTCCTCAAAGGTGCCCGCGGAAATGAATCGATAGACCAGCACGTCCTTCGTTTGGCCGATGCGGAACGCGCGGTCCGTGGCCTGGTTTTCGGCGGCCGGATTCCACCAGAGGTCGTAATGGATCACGACGTTCGCGGCCGTCAGGTTGAGGCCGACGCCGCCCGCCTTGAGCGTGAGGATCATCACGCGGCAGTCGGGATCGCTCTGGAAGCGGTCGATCATCTTCTGGCGCTCGGACACCGAGAGGCTGCCGTTGATGTACGGAATGTCCATGCCGCAGCCCGCCGCCTCAAGCCAGACCTTCAGGCGTTCGCCCATTTCGGCGAACTGCGTGAAGATGAGCGCCTTGCGCTCGCTCTCGCGGCATTCGTCGAGAAGCTCGAGCAGGGCCGCGGCCTTGCCGGAGTCGGGCTTGGCGACGTGGGTCTTCTGCAGGAGCGAGGGCGAATTCGTGCACTGCTTGAGCTTCGTGATGAGCGCGAGGATGCGGCCCTTGCGCTGCATGGCACTCGGAAGCTCGTCGTTGTCCTTCAGGTCTTCGCCGGCAATGGGGCCGGCGCTGCGGATGCCGCTCAGTCCCTCGTTGAGGCACTTCTGATAGAGCACGGCCTGCGCGGGCGTCAATTCCGTGTAGCGGTTGATGATGTTCTTTTCGGGGAGGTCCGCGATGATGTCCTTGTCCGTTTTGACGCGCCTCAGAATGAAGGGTGCGGTGAGCGCGCGGAAGCGCTTGAGCGTCGAGAACGAGCCTTCGCCGCCCGCTTCGATGGGCTTGGCGTACTCGCGGTCGAACGCGGCCTTCGTGCCGAGAAGGCCCGGCTGGACGACGGCCATGATGGACCAGTATTCCGACAGGCGGTTTTCGACCGGCGTGCCGGTGAGCGCGATCACCTGCTTGACGGGGAAGGTGCGCGCGGTCTTGCTCACGGCGGTCGTCGGGTTCTTGACGGCCTGCGCTTCGTCGATCACCATCAGGTGCCACTTGAGTTCGGCGAGCGCCTTGCCGTCGCGGTGCAGGAGGCCGTAGCTCGTGATCAGGACGTCGGGGCGATTTTCCGTTTCCAGTACGCGCTGCTGGCCGTGGTGGATCGCCGTCGTGAGGGAAGGCGCAAAGCGCGCGATCTCGCGCGACCAGTTGACGAGCACGGAGGCGGGCGCGACGACGAGGACCTTTTCGTCCTTGAGCGCGCCGGCATTCTTGAGGTGCTGCAGCGCGGCGATCACCTGCAGGGTCTTGCCGAGCCCCATGTCGTCGGCCAGAAGCCCGCCCATGCCGAGGCGCAGGTTGTTGACGAGCCACGCGAAGCCGCGCGTCTGATAGGCGCGAAGCGGCACCGTGATTTCCTCGGGCACCGTGACGTCGCGCACCTGAAGGATGCTTCTCAGGCGCGCCTGCAGCTCGGGCGTTGCGCGCACTTCGACGCCGCGGTATTCGCCTGCAAGAAGCGCCCGAAGCTTCGTCCAGGCGTCAAGTCTCGCCTTGGCGAACGTGGGCTCCTCGAGTTCGCTTCGAAGCCGCTGGGCCGTCGCCGGGTCAAGGAAGACGAAGCGGCCGTCCATCTTGAAGATGGTGCCCGGCTTCTTGAGGATTTCCAGAAGCTCTTCGCGGCTGATCTTCTTGTCGCCCAGGGCGACTTCCCAGTTGAATTCCGAGAGGGCCGCGTCGGAGAGAAGCCCGCCGCTTTGGAGCGACCGGCCTTCGTCGAGCGAAAGATAGAACTTCGGATCGATTTCGGAGTAGACGTCGTCGTCGAACGTGACGTAAAAGCCCAGAGTGCGAAGCTCGCTGATCGTCTCCTTGAGAAAGACGCTGAAGTTGTCCTCATCGAGTTCGAAGTCATCCGTCACGGTCGCCTCGTCGCCGTCGACGTCGAGCGCCCGAAGGGCATGGGTTCGCAGGAGATCAAGGCGTCGAGCCTCGTCTTCCGTCAGGGCCTCGCCCGTCACGAACACTTCCGCGCCGTTCTCGAGGCGCGTGAGGCCGGGCACGAGGCGGATGCCGCCGCCGATGCGCCGTGCGCGCAGCGTCGGACGCCCGTCGAGCGAAATGAGCGCGAGAGGAACGGCGAGCGTGTTTTCGTAGGCCGACGTGCCGAAATGCAAATAGTAGATTTCCGACGCATGAATGAGGTCGGCGATGGCCGGTGCGGTGCCTCGGGGCATCAGGCTGCGGCGGGTGTGGGGATAGCGGCACATGATGGTCATGGCCGTAATCAGCATCAGCCAGGGGATGTCCTGCGCCGTCCAGCGGTACTTGTCACCCGCAAGCTTCGCCGCCGTGTCGGCAAAGGGAAGCGCGCAGGCGGCAAAGAGCCTCATGAGATCGACCGTCTCGGGAAGATCGGTTCTCGGCACCCAGAAGATGTAGGGCGTGCCGTAGCCCGTGTTGACGGGCAGCGGCATCATCTTGCCCGCGCTGATGAGCGCGATCGCGGTGCGGCCCGCGGCGCGCCAGAGAAGCGCGAGCGGAGACGCCGTCTGCGCCTTGTCGACGGGCATGGCCGCGAGCGCCGGCACCACGGCCGCCAGCTTGCGGCCGATGAGGCGCGGATACTTCTTCTTTGTCTCCTTCTGACGGGCCTGCTGCGCCTTGCGGACGAGATCGGCCGGGATGGCGCTCAGGGGAAGCCCCATGTTGCGATGCATCGCAAAGAGTATGCTGATGACGTCGTCCTGAGTCGTCGCAGGCCTGAAGAGCTCCTTGACGATCGACTGGTAGCTGTTTTTCTTGAGTGCGTTGTGCAGGTCGAACTTGGCCGAGGCGTCTTCAATGACGTAGTGCTCGGGCATGTATTGGCTGAAGTCGAAGTCAAACGCATAGAAGGACTTCGGCGTGAGGCCCGAGCCCACCCACGGATTTTGCTGCGAGGGCTTGTATTTGCTTGGATTTTCGCCCTTTTGAATCTCTTTGAGAAGCGACGAGGCCGTCTTCATCTGCGCATTCACGACCTTGATCAAGAGGTCGCCGTAGTCCCAGCGGTAGCGCCAGGCCGTCGAGTTCGAGAGAATGGGGCCGCGGTTGCGGGCAGGAGCGAGCTCGGCCTTTGAGAGGCGCACGGGCGTGAAGGCGGCGTCGGGCGCGGGCTTCACGATCCAGCCCTTGAGTCGTTCAAGGGCCTCTTCGGGAGAAAGGGCGGCGACGCCCGCGAACATCGGGCGCATGCGCTCGATGAGTCTGTCGAGGCTCGGCACGAGCGTGACGGGGCGTCCGGCTTCCTCGAAGTTGAAGCTGCGCAGCTGAGTGAAGGCATCCTGGCGGGAGAGGTTCGGATACTTGTCCCGCCTGATCAGGCCGTCGGCGATGTAGGAGGCCGTCAGCATCCCGACGAGCGACAGGACGAATTGCCTTTCGTCTGCCGGCAGGTCCTCCTCGATTTCGCATTGCGTGGCCACGGTGTCGTCGTAGAGCTCGATGCCGAGTGCGGCGAGCTTTTCGTCAAGCTCCGGCGTGTACCTGCCGTCGACGAGTTCGGCGATCAGCTCTTCGTGTCCGTAGAGCTGTCCGAGCGTGCGGTCGATGAACTGCTTGCCGACGGGCGAACCCTCGATGTGGTACTGCTTGTCGGACGCCTTCGACGAAAGGCGAAAGCGGTAGTTGTCCCTGTTTTCGGTCAGCTGAGGCTTTTTCTGGGCAAACCATTCGAGCGCGCGGATGAAGGGGATGCCGTGAACGTCGATGTCATGGGCGGCAATCCATTTGCGAAGATAGTGGACGGCCCAGATGGAGCTCTCGATCCTCCGCTTGGGCGGAAGGTGAAAGCCCGTGAAGGGCGAGGCTTGGGAAACGACGGGGCGGGCGGCGGACGTTGAGGAGCGAAGACTTGCGGCTGAGAGTTTGATCATGGATTCGAAGAAGCATGCAAAAGGTGAAGAGGCATGCGGCATTTTCAGTGCGCCTGATCATAACACGTGCGCCGACGGCCCTTCGATTCCGTCCTTGAGCTGTCTTTGAGCCGACGGCCTTCAGAATCAAGGTTCGGATCAAGGTTGGGATCGAGGCTCGGCAAGGTCGCACCAGCCGGCCTCCGCGGAGAAGTCGTCGGAGGCCGAAGCGCCCGGACGACGGTCGCAGTCGGATGCCGGCACGTCTTCGTCCTTGAGGTTCTTCCCGGCGCTTTGTTCCTTGGCGTCCTTCCCTTTGGCCTCCTTATTGGAGGCCTCGGGCGGGCGCCGCAGGAGGGACTGCTTTTCCCTCGTCGACCAGCCCGAGCGCTCCCACCAGGGCGAGGCGCGCTCGGCCGCTTCGAGCCTGAGGATCTCCTCCTTGGAGAGGCCCTTGAGCGTATGGTTCTTGAGGCAGGCCGTCGAATGGGCGCTCTTCATGCGGGCGAGCTCGCATTCGAGCGCGGACTCGGGCGTGAAGCGCCGGTAGAGAATGTCGGAAAGGTGCCGATTGACGAATCCGATGCAGTCGGCGGGCTTGGCCGGATCGAGCGAGGCGATGTAGGCCTTGAGATCCTCGGCGAGCGCCGGGTCGTCCGTCGGCAGCGCCGCGCGGGCGGCGAAGGCGAGGCCTGCGCTCAGAAGAAGAATAAGGGTAAGGGGCCTTGGCATCATGTCGGTTCGAGGGCGCTGAAGGATCTGGCGCAAGAGCGTCTGTCGGTGAGAAGATTTTGGGAGGATAGCGTGTTTTGGCCGCCTCGGCAACGCGTGAGCGG
>ERZ1026870.1331-NODE-1331-length-10816-cov-4.267912_pt1 | contig 10816 bp, 8 predicted proteins | sample MGYA00380165_ERZ1026870 | MGnify/ENA primary metagenome ERZ1026870 (study PRJEB33269, sample SAMEA4719801) | human gut metagenome | biome: human-associated habitat; feature: organic feature; material: feces | place: Cameroon | collected 2013-10 ...
CGCTGGGACGATGCGCTCCGAATTTTTGCGATGGAGGCTCGCCCGGACGATGCCTTGGCTAAGAAGAGGGCCGCATGGGTGCCGCTGATGACGCTCTCTCAAATCTGGTTCAAGGATGGCGAAAGTTTTGTCGCCTACTTCCACGACCCGGACTGCCGCGGCCTCTGCGTGATGGTGTCGGGAACGATCGAGGGCGGGCCCGCCGAAGTGCAACTTGTGGGTTGAGTTCGCCTCAAAACCGGTCACCAATCCGTCAAAGAATAGGCCGCCCGAGCGTGCGAGAGCGCTCGGGCGGTTTCTTTTTGTCGAATGGAATCTCGTTAGGGAAAGTCTATCGACCCATAGATTGGTGGATTTCCGAAGGAGAATGCTCAATCCTTCAGGAAAAACCCGGGCGATGAAATAAATTAGATTGTCTATCAGACAGGCGTTTGTAACCGACTGTAGCCCAAAAGAGACTCATATCGATTTCTTCATTCAAGCCCGCTGAATGCGCAAGCGCTTTTACAAGAGTTACAAAAAACTGTTGTAAGCCGTGACGTGGTGGAAACCCGAAATGCCCTAATGGATTTGATCTCGATCAAATTTGAGAAGGGGTGCCGGAATAGCCTTTGCGTTGCGCTTTCTCGGCAATTCGGGAGAGGCAGGACCAATCAAACCTTTATGGAGAAATGACATGAATCGCGTTTTCAAGACCAAGTGGAGCGTGGCTCATCAGGAATACGTCGTCACCGACGAAAAGCATGCGACCAAGACCAAGGCCGCCAAGAGCGCCGTGGCGCTCGCGGTATCGGCAGTCATGCTCGCGGTCGCCGGCACGGCTTCTGCAGCCTTTGTGCAGCCGAGCCATACCTATGACAACGTGAACTGGAGAAACGATGCCGAGTTCATGAAGGACTGGGGAGCCAAGGCTATGAATGCCGATAAGGCTTATACCCTTGGCTTCTATGGCCAAGGCGTCAAGCTCGGTATGGTTGACTCGGGTGCGCTTTTCTCTCACTCGCAGCTTGCCGGTCAGCTCGAGAGTGTGGCCATCTCCGGCAAGTACGGTTCAACAGGCAATCGTTATCAGCAGTGGGACGGTTTGAATGACGCGGGCAATGCCTACGGCAATCCCGACAATCCGTTCGGTCATTATGAAAAGGGCGAAGAATTCAATCTTCCGACGTCTGATTGGGCGATGGGCCTGAACGATTCGCATGGCACGCACGTCGCCGGTACGATCGTCGGGAAGCGTGACGGCGTTGAATCCGATACGAACTTCCAGGGCATTTCCTTCGGCTCGACGCTTGTGGTCGGCAATACCGGCGGCACGGACAACTCGACCTACGGCCCGATCCTGACGGTCCGTGACGGTACCAATGTCTACTCGGTACTTGACTACAACTTCTTCTACGCAGTCTACGACGCCGTCGCAGGCGCCGGCGCGAAGTTCATCAATAATTCCTGGGGTACCAATACCCGTGTCGACGTCTATGACGGGAAGGATGTCGACTATTGGGACAAATACGGCTACAGCAACTTTGACGTGTCGTCCGACTGGATCGAGAAGGATACGTTCAATGTTGCCGAACGTGATGAAAAGGGCGATGTCAAGCTGGGTGCTGACGGGAAGGTCATTTACACCGAAAAGGAAGTGACTCTCGACGTACCGGCCGGTTATGTTGCAGAATGGTGGCTCTATGAAAAGGCCGCCGCCGAGCAGGAAGGCAAGCAGGGGTTCATCGAAGCGGCTGCCGACGTTGCCAAGAAACACGATATCGTCCAGGTCTTCACGACGGGCAACCGCAACGAAGACAATCCGTACTATCGCGCCGCCTACCCGCATTTCAATCCCGATGCTGAAAAGCATTGGGTGGCTGTGGCCGGTGCCAAGCTTGAAAACGGTAAGCTGGTCTACAAGTCTTCCTGGAACGATGCCGGTCACGCCAAGTGGTGGACGGTGGCGGCACCCGGCGACACGATCTATTCTTCAAAGGTCAACGCTGATGGTTCTGAAACTTCCGGCAACTCTTCCGGCACGTCCATGTCCGCCCCGCACGTGACGGGGGCGCTCGGCGTTCTAGCCAGCCGCTATGCCTACATGACGCCGACTCAGGTTCGCGACGTCATGTTTACGACGGCAAATCAGGATATCGAGTTCGAAACGACCGATGACGGCAAGCACGATGCTGAAGAGTCTCTCGGCAATGGCGTCAATCAAGGAAGCTTCCAGGCAGGGGTTCCTGACGTGAACTTCGGCTGGGGCGTTCCCGACCTTGATAAGGGCATGTATGGTCCGGGCCAGTTGCTCGGCCGCACCGAAATTGATCTGGGTACCTACAGCGACGTTTGGTCGAACGACATTTCCCAGACGGCTTGGAATGCCCGCAAGGTCGAGGATCAAGCGGAACTGAAGAAGGTTACCGAAGAACTTGCGAAGCTCACCAACCCGACGACCGAGAAAGACAAGGCGATGGCTGAGTACTACCAGATCCGCAAGGATGAACTCACTGCGCGCTTGGATAAGGATGGAGCCTGGTATAACGGCAAGCTCGTCGTCAAGGCCACGGACGGCGTTAACAGTACGCTGATCCTTACCGGTGACAATACCTTTGAAGGCGGCGTCTATGCTCGAAAGGGCGCGACGGTTCTCGGCTTCAACGAGTCCTTCGGCGATTACAAGAAGAAGGGCAACGGCCATTTCGTGATTGAGGATGGTGCACGCGGCGGCATTCTCGCGTCCTACACGGACAATGTGACGGACAAGGGGTTGATGAAGGATCGGGTCACCGACAAGTCCACCACTGTCACTGTCAAGGAAGGCGGTACGCTTGTCATCGCCAACGGCTCGACCTCCGTCAAGAGTTTGAAGGTGACGGGTGATGCTTTCGTGACGGGGTTTGCGGACGGAGCTTCACTCGCCGGCATCTATGAAAACGGTAAGAAGCTGACGGGCACGTTGACGGTTGTTGAAACGGCGGAAGGCTTGGATAAGTTGACCGAAGCTCAAGACGACGGCCTGCTTTTCTTCAATTCAACGACTACGGTTGGTCAGGACGGCAAGTCCGTGTCGACTGAAATCGTTCGCGACGAGTCGAAGACTTTCGGCATGTTCGCTCAGAACGCCAATCAGAGTTCCGTGGCTGCAGGTATCGAAGCTCAGAAGGGGAAACTCTTTGAAGCACTCCTGATGGGCGATGAAGCCATGTTCAATTCGACGCTCGACACGCTTGACAACGATCTCCTTCTCAATGCCCAGAATGCCGCCATCGTCAATACGATGGACGTCACGAAGGCCGTGAAGGACCAGGCGCTTCGCCGCGGTGAAGGGAACTTCGTCGAACTCGCGCACGGCGCTCACCTTTGGGCAACGGGCGTCGGCTCCTGGGGCAGCGCCGAAAACACGTCCGATGTTGACGTCGACTTCTATGCCGGCCTCTTCGGTCTTGACTACCAGTTCGGCAACACGACGCTCGGCGCGTTCTTCGGTGCCGGCACGACGGACTTCAAGGGAGGCGTTGACGGCAAGCTCGATTCCGACGACATCCACCTCGGCCTCTACGGCAAGACGGACATCGGCGAAATGGTTTCGGTCTCCTACGGTCTCACCCATACGATGCAGGATCGCGAAGGCAACCGTACGGTGAACCTCGCCAACAACATCGGGTATTCGGCGTTCAGCACGGACGCGGACATCACGCAGTTCTATGTGGAAGGCGCCTACACTGGCATCAAGCTCGAGAACGGCACGACCGTTGAGCCCTATGCCGGCTTCAGCTACATCCGCGCGTCCGCCGACGGCGTCTCCGACACGGCCGGCGGCATGACTTACACGACGGACATCGAAGATCAGAACGTTCAGGCAACGACGCTCGGCGTTCGCGGTCAGATTCCGTTTGCGGTCGGCGCAGCTCAGGTCGCCCTCAAGGGTGACGTGGCCTGGAGTCACTTCTTCGGCGACACCGCTGCCGAAGGCCGCCTCGGCGGCGTTGCGGGCGGCGTGATCGAAGGGGCCGAACTCTCCGACATGTTCTCGATCGGCCTTGGCGTTGAAGCCGCGGTCGGCAAGAACACCACGTTCGGTCTGAGCTATACCGGCAACTTCGACTCCGACGTGAAGTCGAACGGCATCAGCGCCAACATCCGCTATGCCTTCTGATGAACCTGCATGGTTCACACTCTGAGGACGTGACCTGATTTGTCGTCGGGTCACACGGCACCGGCCGACACCGCAGCCGGTCGGTGCCTCTCTCTTGCCTTTCATCAGCCCTGTCGGCTTCGCGCCGGCAGGGCATTTCATTGTGAGCGGAGCGAAGGCCCCGGCATTAAAATGCTCCTCAAACGCGGCGTAAAAATGCTCCACTTGTTGCGGGTTTGCCACGCCCAAGGCGGGCGAAACAAATCTTTCGCCAAGTCGGCACACTCTGCCGAGACGCAAAAATCTGCCCGACAGACTCACATCTGTCGGGCAGTTTCAGTGCGTGAGATGAGCCGAAATACAGTTCACCTCACAATTGGTAGGGCGTTAAAAGTAAGCGCGAACGCCGACATTGGCACGCCAATCGAGGTCGATGTCGCCGCCGGTGCTCTTCTGAACATCAGCGAAGCCATAGAAGTTGTCAGCAAACTTGAAAGAGCCGCCGAGTGCGAACTCGAACCAGTTGTCGTCGAGTTCATGCGTCACGGCGTACTCATGACCATTCGCCGAGAAAGTGCCGTCGATGTCGCCGCGGAAGTCACGCAGACCCGACACGCGAACATAGGCGGAGCCCATGTTGTTCGGGCAGTTGATGCCAGCCATGACGCCGACTCGGCCAATGAGGGAGTCAGACGCTTCAAGATCAACCGTGCGGTGAGCCGTCGTTTCGTCAACGCCGGAGAGGCGGCTGTAGGTCAGTTGAATCTGCGGTTCGACATAGAACATGTCGGTGAAGTTGAAGCGGTGGCCCGTTTCAACACCCATGATGAAGCCGGTTTGCTCGATCTTGGCGGCGTCATAAGCACCGCCCTTCTGATTGAAGAAGTCATAGTCAGTTTCGATGCGGCCGGTCTTCATGACCATGTCGACGAAGGAACCGCTCTGGTGCGTCCAGAGGGCATAGAGAGCGCCGGCATATGCATCCGAGTCGCTTTCGCCCTGCTGGAAGTCGCCTTCGCCCTTGGTGTAGGAAAGGCTTGCACCGACAATCCAGTTGTTGCCGACGTCGATGTCTCCGCCGACTTCGATCGTATTGAATTTGTTGGAAAGGTTGCGCTTGTCGTACTGATATTCGCCGCCGTTCCAACGCACCCAAGCGCCGTACTGTGCGGGCGACGAACGAAGCGTGCTCATGCGGTCGTTGAGCGTGGTGGTTTCGTTTCGCCAAGCCACAAGGGTCATAGCAGCCATGTCCATCGTGGACTGCGTGATGTCGGAGCCGGTAGTCGTGACATTGCCTTCACTGTCGACGGAGGTCGTGAAATTGGTGCCGTAGCCGCTGAGGGTTGAATTGTCGCTGTTGAGCGCCTCCTGCTGCTCCTTGAGTTTCTGCTCGACTTCTTCGGTAGTGAGCTCGTCAACCGCAGCAGCCGTAAATTCAACAGTGGTGCTGCCCGTGAGATTGTTGTTGGTGATGGCAATCGTTTGACCTTCGCCGGCGAAGTGATCGGCTTCAATCGTCAGATCGTCGCCCGTCAGGGTTTCAATGGAAATGGAGCGCGAACCGGCGAGACGAAGCTTGGAGGCATTTTCGGTCGAGACGGTTGTGACGGAGAGTTCGCCTTCACCACCGAGACCGATGGTGGAATCCGTGAGGCTGACGGAATTGAAACCGGTGCCGACCAGGTCGAGCGTTTCGTTCTCGGAGTCGAGGTTCTCAACCACGAGCGAGTTGCCGGTTCCCATGATCTTGACCGCACCCTCGATATGGGAGGCGCCAGACAATTTCAGCGTGTGAGAACCATCGTTCATCAACAAGGCAGTCGCATTGTCTGTTGCTACAATGTTGCCTGTGTTGGTGAAGGTCTTGCTGCTGCCGGCGTCAGCCTTTTCGTTGTCCACAACAATGCCGTACGCATTCTCACCACGGGCGAGAATAGTGCCTTCGTTTGCAACTGTCGCGGCATGTTCCTTTCGGAAGTACATGCCGAAGCCCGAACCGTCAACGACGATGTCCTTCTTGTTGATGATCTTTTTCGAATCCCCGTTGCCGGTGGTCGAATTGTCAATCATGGCAACACCGCCGTTGCGAACATATATGAGACCGTTGTTGATAATCTCGGTTCCGTTCGTGGCCATGCCTTTAATGCGAAGGGTCGAAAGATAGCCGTCCTTGCCGTCCACATAAATGGCGCCTTCATTGGTGGCGTTGCCGGTGCCGGAAGTGCCGATGCCTTCAGCGACATAGTGCTTCTTCGATCCGTCCGGGTCCTTGTAGCCGACGACGTAAATGGTGCCCTTGTTGGTTACGTCCTTGCCGTCTGAGGATTGAAGGAAGACGGGGGCAGGACCGGCATTCAGGTTGCCTTCTGCCGTGGAGAGGTTTGTCGAGGTCACATAGCCGACCTGTTTTTTTTCCAACGTCTGCAGACCGGAGCTCAAGCCGCTTTTGGCAGTACCATCTTCGCCGTAGTTGAAAACGAAGAAGGCATTGTTTTCGCCATAGGCTTCCTTCATGGCGGCGGTCATGTCCGTAACCGCTTTCTTCAGATCTTCGCTGGTCGTCGTCTGATAGTCAAAACGAACATCGTACTGATGATCAAATTCGGCTTTGGATTCAACCCACTCCGGCAGCGTTGCGGCCGAGAGACAGGGAATGGACGCAGTCAAGGCAACGGCAAGGGCTGATTTGGCAAAAGTAAACATTTTTCCAAAATTCCTTTATTGAATTGATTTATAGAAAGCGATTCAATGAACATCCTTCATCGAAAGCTTCGGCGCCTAGTCTAGAGATTCGCAGTTTGGGGGGGTAGGGTATACCCTAATATTGCGAAAGTGATGAATTTTGAGAAAAACAGACGCATACGTTAATTAACGAACGGGACTTGAGTAAACTGCGTTTATTGAGGAATTTCGAGTGCGATAAGTATGATGCTTGATAACGTTCAGAAGTGTTCAGAATAGGCTTTGGTCCTTCCATGAACTTGTTCTTTTTTCTGAGAACAATCATGTTTAAAGGACTGTTGTGTATGAACCACACCCGTGTACACCCACCTGTCACGAGCGTGTTTCGCGCTTTGATGCTATCGATGTTGTGAACGTGGTGCCGGCGCGGGCTGCATGACAGCACGGTGGCCTTGCTCGTCGGGGCGTCAAGGCGGCCGTTCTTGAGAAGAACGCCGAGCAGAAAGCTGGCACCGATGGAAAACTTGTCGAAGATCCTGTTAAGCATGTCGCTGGTGGCGCGAAGGGAGCAAGAACAAGAAATCGCTCGAACGTGGGGCAAGGATTCCCGAATCAGAAGCTGGAGCCGAGAAGAATGGCTTTACTGTTCTTTCCCTGCAGCGTCGGCAGGGAATTCCAGGGACTGCAACCTTTAACCATGTCGCTTCATACTCGGTTGCGGGATGGGGTCCTCTTCGGTTCTTTAATTCGCATCGCCAGTCGCTTACTGGGGCGTGGTCGTTCAGGGGCTTGATTGGTTATGATCCAGAGTCCGATTTCGAAAGGAGAGGTTATGTGGGATTTGAAAAAAGCCGCGCATGTCGCGGCCTACCTTCTCTGGAAGAGAGGCGGGGAAATGTCATCCCTCAAGCTCATGAATCTCATGTATCTGGCGGAAAAACAGTTTCTGTTGGAGTACGGTGAGCGCCTCACGGAAGACGCAATGGTGTCTACGCCGAAAGGGCCCGTTCTGTCGGGCGTCTGCGACTGTTTCATGGGCGGGCATGAATACTGGTGTTCGTGGGTAAAAAATCCCGGGAACTACAATCTGGCGCTTGACGACACGATCAAGGTCAACCAAGCAGACCCGCTGGATACGTTTGACGAACTTTCTTTGGCAGATCAAAAGACCCTTGATGCGGTTTACGCCGAATCCGGCAGCATGAATCCTTGGGAACTGGGCAGGCTTTTGCGCGATCCGGGCTTTTGTCCGGAATGTGAAGACCCGCTGGGATCGCCTTCGCCGATCCCGCCGGCAGCGATGCTGATGAAGAATGGGAAGACGAAAGCGGAAGTCGATGCCATTATGCTGCAATTTGCGGAAGAAGACGACTTGTTGACCGTGATCCGGGATGCGGAACGCCAAGCCCTTCGTTGATGACGCTACAATTCAGCAAGACTTGACCACGAGGGCGCGGTCAACCCGCGAACGATCGGCATCAAGTTCAAGGCGCAAGAGGGCCATAGCCACGCGCCAACCATTGTCAAAAGAGCAGGACGAAAATGACCGAATCATCGCGATTGCCCGTCGGCGCTTCCTCCTTCGAAGCACTCAGAGCCGCCAACAAGATCTATGTCGACAAGACGGAGTTGGTGTATCGGTTGACACGAGGCCGCGGAAAGGTGATTTTCGCGAGACCCGCCGGCTTTGGCAAGACGCTTTTGCTTTCGACCTTTGCTTCCCTGTTTGAGAACGGCCTGCGGGACTTCAAGGGGCTTGCCATCGAAAAGCTCTGGACCGACGAACTCGAACGGTATCGAATTATCCGTCTCGACTTGTCGACTTTCGCGGACGCGAAGTCGGACTCGGAGTTTCGCCAGCGTTTTTACCGCGCGCTGCGCGACCAATGCGGCCTTCAGGGTTACGAGAAGGAGATCGCCAACGACACCTTCCTCATTTACCTCGCCGACTGGCTCGATGAACAGCCCGGAAGCTCGCTGGTCATTCTCATCGACGACTACGACTTCTCCACTTCTGTCCTGAAGTCGAACGAGAAGGAATATGAGAGCGCCAGATCGGCGATTCTGCAGTTCTACCTGATCCTGAAGTCGACCGAAGGTAGCTTCAGGTTCCAAATGCTCGCGGGGGAGAAGAGTTATTACCGGTCCGGGTACATGGAGATGTTCGGCGACTTCAACAACATGAACGACATTTCCGTCGATGACGACTATGCGGCGTTGGGCGGGTTTACCGAAGAGGAAATCCGACGATGCTTCAAACCCAACTTGGAGGCGGCGGCGAAAAGGCTGCACATTTCGGATGACGAGCTCATGGCGTTGCTTCGGGAGCGCTTCGGAGGGTATTCCTTTGAGGAACCCGATTTCTTCACGAGCATTGAGAAGCCGAAGTCAAACCTCTTTTGTCCCGCCGCGGTCGTCAATTTCCTGGCCGGACAAGTCAAGGCATGAAGTGTTCGGGCGAGATGCGTTGCTCCAAAAGGCTTTTTCTTCCGCCAGCAACTGCTTCTCAAGTTTGACGTCTTCGGCTGTTTTCCCTTGAGATAAATGGGTCCAAAGTTCCTCAAGGGTATCTGAATTAACCATGGCCGTTCTTTCAGCCTTCATGGACGCGAGGACTGGGAACAGGATTGAGCGCACCAGCTCCGCGTGGGTAAGGCCGGTTGCTTTTGCGGCAGTAGAAAGCAAGCGCCTCTCTTCTGGCGAGAGACGCATGATGAAAAGACCAGATGGCATGATGAACCTCTCAGTGAGCCGTAACATTTTTAGCCTCGTTTGAGTTGAAGGCAATACTTGTTGCAAAAGACCCGCGATTCTCCATGAGGAGAAATTGCGTGTGACGACGTCTTGACAGCAATCCCTTCGGAGGGTTAGCATAATTTTGTGGACGCGCTCCGGCTTATCTGCATGGTATTGACCGAAGTGCTCCGGTTCCGAGCCCCGGATCGCATGTGTCCGGGGTTTCGTGTTTTGGGAGCAGGGCAGCTTCAAACCGACCGATCGAAAAGCCATCCGCGCGTGGCGCCGTCGACGATCTTCGCCCGGCGTTCATCAAGGTCGGACCTGTAAAGAGCGGCGACGCCTTCCGGTAAAGGCTGTAAACCCGCAGAGGAGATCGAATGATAGACGTTGACAAGCTTCCTGAATTTGACGCGGCGGACTTTCTGGAAACCGACGAAGATGTTTCGCTGTTTCTGGAAGAGGCATGCAAAAGCCAGGATCCGCAACACATCGCTCATGCTAAGGACATTGCCGCGCGTGCTCGCGCGAAGCACTTAATGGCCAAATCCCCGCTGTGCGACCTGAGCACCTCTGCGGGATCGTTGGGAGTAGATTCACGACCTGACGCATGAAGCCTTGAATGAGCGTTCGGGAATTGAATTTATCATTTCCCGAGAACTTTGCTGGAAACCCTCCTGTCACAGGAGGGTTTCGCACTTTACCGCGCTCGATCGACAATGCCGAATGGAGGAGGGCTTGCTTCGTACATACGTTTTCCGCAAGCGAGTCGATTCGAGTTTAGGGTGTGATAGAGAGAACGCTGTAATGACAAACGCCGCGCATCACCACGGCTATCTGCGGTAGTTCCATGGTTGCTACGGCGTCCAACTCAAAGCCCTTGGCTAACTCGCCAGTTTCACAGCTTCCACGAGCACTGGTGCTAAGTGTTGTTTGTCATCTTGTCAGTCGATCAGGAGCATCTCTTGGAGGTCGTTGCGTGACGGAGATGAACGAACGTACATACTTCCGACAATGCGGCTGCCTGTCCGAGCCTTCGCAAAATGCATCCGACCGCCCACAAACGCCTTCATGTTTGCGATAATCACGCCAACATTTGCAAACGACCCCATTGAGGCGAAACTCACGACGCCTTCCGTTTGCATCCCAGACCTTCAACTTCATCAAAAGAGCACATCAAAATGGGCGGCTTTTTCGGCGCTGTATCCAAGCGCGACATCGTTCTCGACACCTTCTTCGGCGTCGACTACCACTCCCACCTCGGCACCAAGTTCG
>ERZ1026870.1332-NODE-1332-length-10814-cov-3.869690_pt1 | contig 10814 bp, 9 predicted proteins | sample MGYA00380165_ERZ1026870 | MGnify/ENA primary metagenome ERZ1026870 (study PRJEB33269, sample SAMEA4719801) | human gut metagenome | biome: human-associated habitat; feature: organic feature; material: feces | place: Cameroon | collected 2013-10 ...
GCGATGGTACCCGAACCACACATCGGATCGATGAGGTCGGTATCGCCCTTCCAGCCTGTCATGAGGATCATGCCAGCTGCCAGTACCTCGTTGAGCGGGGCTGCCACGCTCTCCTGTCGGTAGCCACGACGGTGGAGCGACTCGCCGCTACTGTCGAGGGACAGTGTGGCGTCAAACTCGGCGATGTGGATGTTGAGACGGATATCGGGATTGGTGACGGAGATATTGGGACGCTTCCCCGTCTCCTCGCGATGGCGTCTTTCACTTTGTAGGTCACAAAGCGTGAGTTGCGAAACTCGTTGGAATAGACAACGGAGTCGACGGAGAACGTCTTGCCCTCGCCGATATACTTACTCCAGTCGATTTTGCGCACTTCCTCATACATGTCCTCTGCCGACTGTGCCTTGAAATGGGCGATGGGCTTGAGGATTCGGATAGCTGTGTGGAGTTGAAAATTGGCGCGATACATCATCTCCTTGTTGCCGGTAAACGACACCATACGGCGTCCTATCTGCACATTGTTGGCACCCAGCTCCGTGAGCTCTTGCGCCAAGACGGGCTCCAGGCCCATGAATGTCTTGGCAATGAGTTCAAATTCTTCCATTATCTTGTTACAATATTTTACGTAGAAAGTCATCTGCCGCAGCCTAACGACGACACCGTCCCACCTTTGACCTTTCTTAGAAGGATTAGGATTGGGCGTGACTTCGGGAGGTGCATGGATGGCGCGCTCTGAAAAACAGGGGCAAAAGTACAAATAAAATATGGTTGTGCCAAATTTTTCAAACTTTGTTATCCATTCTCCCTGCAAGTTTGTTGCATTGCGGACCACTTGGCACAAGTTTGGAGGCATCCGAGATTTGGATTGACACACAAAATTCTAATCATGACAGTCAAACTATCACCATGGACGAATCAAAGCCATAGCTTATTCGTCGCTGGGATCGTCACTTAGCATAAGCTTCAGACATTGCTTACCTTCAGCGTGAGACATTGCTTACCTTAGCCTCGACACATTACTTACCTTATTGATTGATCGCACCACAGTGGGGACAACGCCCTTTATGACGCAGTTCCGCACCACAGTTGCCGCAATAGTAGCGGACACAAGAATGGCGCCAATAGCGGCGCACGGCATAGAGGATGTAGGCCAGGAGGAGCGGATAGCCAAGATAGTAGAGAGTGGAAACGGAGAAGAGTATATAGTTGACGGCACAAACGGCAAGGAGACTGGCCAAATAGAAGATGGCTGCACGCGGATCGAGTTTGCGCCAAACATCATCAATGGCGGCAAGGGCTGCGATCGGCATGGCCCAAACGAGGACCAGGAATATCTCCAGCAAGAGAGGCTGTGAGAAGGGGTTGAGCGAGGGATTGAAATAGAACGCTCGCCACTGGTCGGGTGCAAAGAGTTGGATAGAAGCATAGAAAGTGGCGCTGGCGGCTACGATGAGGGCCAGGAGCGATGGATAGAACGAGTCGATATCGTTGAAATGAACCAGTTTGACGCGGCCACGACGTAGTTTGATCACGGCATAGACAATCGCGATGATCGAGATGACGATGAGGAAGACCAGCAGGTGGACATTGGAGAAGAAGGAGATAAACTGCGAGATGGGGTCATCGGGATCGACCTCATGGAGCAACCGTCGCTCATGAACCCATCCGAAGCGACTGTCCTCCGTCGCTACTTGTACCCACACACTGTCCACGGGGTCGGTGGAAAGGATGCGGACATCGGCCACGACCAGGTGCTTCCCTTTATCGACAGCAAAGGAGTCAACAGGAAGTCCTGTGACGATCTCCTCAGGCTGCTGGCGGGTAAGAAAGAGATGCTTGCCACGTGTGACGAAGTTGAAACCCACATGGTAGTGGTGGGTATAAACGAAATAGAGGGAGTCGAGCTGCACGGAGTCGAGACGTGCGAGCGTGTCAGGACGCGACGTAGTGAGGCTATCGACGATGCGAAACCGGCTCGGCGTCATCTTGTGGTAGCAACTGCTCAGGAGCAGCACCACCAGCATCAGCGGTATGAGAAACCTACTTTTCTGCATAGACGTTCATCTGACAGTCCTGACAATCAAACTCCAAACGAAACTGCCGTCCGTCGGGAAGCACGAGATGGAGCGGCTCGCGCCACTGTGGACGCTTGCCACCACGACGCACGCAATAGCCCAAAGCGTACCGCAGACAATGGCGACACTGCATGATCAAGTCGGCAGGGTGCTGGGGAAGATCTTCCGCCCCACCCTTCTCATAAGCCTTGGACAGACCCGGAAGTCCGCAGGAAGCGTAGAGGCGGGCTGCGTCAGCATTGGCTATATTATAGGTATAGGGGAAAGTCTCATACTGTCGTTGCCAGCGCTGAGCCTCCAGTGGCCTGCCTGGTGTAGCTGTATTCTGGGGCTTCTGTTTGGCAACAGATTCTTGGATCGTTCGTGGGTCTGTTGCTTCCTGTGTCGTTCGTGGGTCTGCTGCTTCCTGTGATGTCTGTGCAGCTACCACTTCATGGGAGACGGGGATGGAGACAGGAGCAAGCACCTGGGCCGACAACTTCTCGACCACCTCCCGTCGGGCCTGTGCCAACAGACTGCGAGGCACAAACCATGTCCCCACCTCCACCGAGACGTCCTCGGGACGGACCGAGAAGTGGGTAGTACCGAGCTTGCTGAGCTCTTGTACGATATTCTCTTTTTGCGGCGATTTGGCTGCTTGATGCTCAAAGGCGATATCGACGCTGGCCGAAGCCTCATCCATAGAAGCCACGAGGCGGAAACCATCCTCCGTAGCGGAGAAAAGCATCCGCAGTGACAGGCGACGCTCTGCGCTCCGTCCCTGAAGCAAGCGCTCAAAGGCTTGATCCTGGTTGCGGTACAATGCCAACCCTGGACGCAGACCCGCTGGCATCTGGTGGGGAAAGAGGCGGTTGCCCACCGCTCGGTTGACACGGAATCCCTCCAGTTCGTGCTTGGCGTTAAGGTAGCAGAGACCATCACCATTGGCAAAGGAGGCAGTACCAGCCACGACGAGACTGTCACGGCGCAAGTCCTTCACCTTGCCAACATACTCTCCCAAGGCCTTCGGCGTATCGGGCGAAAAGATATTGGGCTGGCGCCCCGTGGCAAAATAGGTCGTATAGCCACGGTTAAAGGTCTTGCTGAGATTGGGCTGGAAATGGTAATTCACGCGCCCGCGGCTGCTGCGGCAGTACTGTCCGGGGTGGCGGGCGATGATTTCATCGAGACGCTGACTATAGGCCGCCACCACATTCTTCACATAACTTGCGTCCTTCAGACGTCCCTCTATCTTCAAGGAGCACACACCCGCCCGCATCAGTTCCTCCAGATGGTCTATCTGGCAAAGGTCCTTGAGCGAGAGCAGGTGCTTGTCGTGGACGATGGTGGTTCCATGGTCATCCTTGAGGTCGAAGGCGAGACGGCAAAACTGAGCACAGGCGCCGCGGTTGGCCGACCGCTGGAAGCAATACTGCGAGGCGTAGCACAGTCCGCTATAGCTGACGCATAGCGCTCCATGAACAAAAGCCTCCAGTTCCATGTCGGCCACGTCGCGATGGATGGCGCTTATCTCCTCGACGGAGAGTTCACGGGCCAAGACCGCACGGCTGAATCCCAGCGACTGTAGCCAGCGAACCTTCTCGGCCGTGCGCGTGTCACACTGCGTACTGGCATGGAGCACAGCACGGGAGAGGACGTGGCCCGACTGGATGCGCGCGAGCAGACCCATGTCCTGGACGAGGATGGCATCAACACCGATGCGATCGAGCTGAGCAACAAGACGCAGCGTATCCTCCATCTCATTGTCATAGATGAGGGTGTTGACAGTGACGTGGACGGAGGCGCCAAACTGGTGGGCATAGGCACAGAGCTGGGCAATGTCGTCAAGACTATTGCCAGCAGCCTGTCGTGCACCAAAACGGGCTGCGCCAATATAGACAGCGTCAGCACCATGGTCTATTGCGGCCATTCCACAAGCCAGATCCTTGGCAGGGGCGAGGAGTTCTATCGTTTGCATGTGTGAGCGGATGTTCTATTCCTATATAAAGGCGGCAGTCCAACAGACGTTCGCCTTTCTGCTTGCAAAGCTATAAAATTTCTTTGAGAAAACATCATGGCAACCGATGATTCGTCCCGAAAGGGAATGATATTTTCTTGTTCTTACAAAAAATGGGTTCATCAGCCATGTTGTCAGGCCAAAATTCGAATGAACAAAAAAAAAGTATTAAATTTGCAACCGAGTAGGCGCCCACCACCTTGTGCATCCCACACGCAGGGCGAAGACGCTTGCCACATCAAGACGAATAAGCCAACAATATATGAAGAAATATTCAGCGCTACTGCTCGGAAGCCTTCTCCTCTGCCTCCCCTCTCACGGCAGCACGAGTGGATCAGCCACACAGGACAGTCTCTTTACCCGCTTGACGGAGAACGTCAGCTATCACGTGGAGGCGCAACTGAGCGGATCCAAGGGCAAGACTCCGCTGTGGCTCAACGCCAACAAACAGGGCCTCAGTTCCCTGGAGACCACCAACGGCTATATACTCGGGGGCGTGAAACGTCCGCTCAGCACCGACGACCATCGCCAGTGGGGTGTGGGCTACGGCGTGGAGGTAGCCGTTCCCTACCACTACACGAGCCATGTGGTCGTGCAGCAAGCCTACGTCGAAGGACGATGGAAGAAGGCCACCCTCACCATCGGCGCAAAGGAGCAGCCCATGCAACTGAAAGACAACCAACTGAGTTCGGGATCGCAGACGCTGGGCATCAACGCCCGCCCTGTGCCGCAGGTGCGCATTGCCCTCCCCGACTATTGGACGCTGCCCTTCGGACACGGATGGCTCCACATCAAGGGCCACATTGCCTATGGCAAGATGACGGACCAAGGATGGCAGCACGACTTCACGCAGAAGCAGAGCAAATATGCCGACGGCGTACTCTACCATAGCAAAGCGGGCTACCTCAAGATAGGCAACGAGGACGTGTTCTGCCCGTGGTCCGTCGAACTGGGCGTGGAGATGGCAGCCACGTTTGGTGGCACGTCCTACATGGAGGGTCCCAATGGCAGACTGGTGATGGTGAAGAACAGTACGGGCCTGAAGAGTTTCTGGAAGGCCTTCCTGCCTGGAGGCGGCGAAACCGTGGAAGAAGGCACGGTCTATCAGAACGCGGAGGGCAACCAACTGGGATCTTGGCTCCTACGCGTCAACTACGACTCGGACACCTGGCGCTTCAGCGTCTATGCGGATAAATTCTTCGAAGACCACTCCTCGATGTTCCAACTCGACTACGACGGCTATGGCGAGGGCGAAAAATGGAACGTGAAGGAGAAGCGCCAGTACTTCTTCTATGATCTCAAAGACTGGCTGCTCGGCGCCAGCTACCGGTCGAAATACAAGCGGACGGTGAGTGGCGTGACGTTCGAATACCTCTATACAAAGTATCAGAGCGGTCCGGTCTATCACGACCATACGCAGGGCTGGAAGGACCATATCAGCGGTCGTGACAACTTCTACAACCACTACGTCTATACAGGATGGCAGCACTGGGGACAGGCTATAGGCAATCCGCTCTACACCGCTCCGCTCTACAATAGCGACGGCAAGATCTATTTCCACAACAACCGCTTCACGGCGATCCATCTCGGTGTCGATGGCTACCTGCGCGACAATCTCTACTACCGTGTGCTCACGACCTATGAGGAAGCATTCGGTACCTACGAGGACCCGTTTGTCGATAAGAAGCACGATTTCAGTTTTCTTATTGAGGGACGCTACGACTTCACGCAGAGCACGGGATTTCTCCAGGGATGCTCCGTCAAGGCTGGCTACGGCATGGACTTCGGTAGCTTGCTCGGCGGCATCAACTACGGTGCGCAACTGACTTTCACCAAGACAGGACTCTTAAATTTCTAACGACAATGGGCAAATTTTCTCCTATCATTCTCGGCATACTCATCAGCCTGTTCTCTCTTTCCTCTTGTACGCTCAATAGCGACGACAGTGGCAAACTGGGACAGTACTGGCACCTCATCTCTATCGACACCTTGGCAACCGAGGGGTCATGCAATGTGGCGCCAAGACGCGTGTTCTGGACCTTCCAAGGACCGATCATGCAGGCTTACGACTTCACCGATAATAAGATCTACTGCATTCACTACTCCCATACAGGCAACACACTGAAACTCACCGAGCCGCGTGTTAACGACCGGACGAAGGGCGACCCCTTGGTAGAAGACGCCTCCGTACTCCATCCGCTCGGCATCCACACACTGGAGGAGACCTACACGGTCGAGGAACTCGACGGCAGCAAGATGGTACTGGCTGACACGATCTACCGTCTCCACTTCCGTGCACAGTAGATTTCCCCATCGAATAGAGGATCCTTTCCTATATATAGAGAGAGACAGCAAGCGCTGCGAAATCAAACATTCGCCCTAAAGGGTATAAAACAGTTTCCCTAAAGGGGATAAAACAGTTCCATACAGGATATAAAAAGAAGTCCCCCACGGGATATAGAATAAGAAACATGATTAGAATCAATCCCTATAACGAAGAGAAGTACGACCACTACACGGTTGAGGCCCCTGCCCCACTGCTGGAGTGGCTCTTCGCCCACCTCAAAGACAGCAAGAGCAAGATCAAGGCCACACTGAAAGGCCGTGGCATCAAGGTCAATGGCAAGTACGTCACGCAGTTTGACCGCCCCTTAGTAGCTGGCGACAAAGTGACCGTGAGCCGCTCGAAGAAGAACGATCTCTTCAAGAGCCGCTACCTGAAGATCGTCTATGAGGACCAGTATCTCGTCGTAATCGAAAAGGCTGCAGGCATCTTGTCCATGGCGGCAGGCCACGCCTCGCTCAACGTCAAGACCATCCTCGACGGCTATTTCAGGAAGACGCGACAGAAGTGTAATGCCCACGTCGTCCACCGTCTGGACCGCGACACCTCGGGACTGATGGTCTATGCCAAGGACATGCGCGCCGAGCAGATTCTTGAGCACGAATGGCACGACTTGGTCTATGATCGCCGCTATGTGGCGGTGGTCAGTGGGGAAATGATGGACGACGAGGGTACGGTGACGAGCTGGCTGAAGGACAACCAAGCCTACTTCACCTACTCTTCCCCCGTAGATAACGGGGGCAAATATGCCATCACCCATTACCACGTCCTCGACCGCACCACAACCCATTCCCTGGTAGAATACCGACTGGAGACAGGCAGAAAGAATCAGATCCGTGTCCACAGCGCCGATCTGGGCCATCCCGTCTGTGGCGACATCAAGTATGGCAATGGCGACGACCCCGTAGGCCGTCTCTGCCTCCACGCCTATGTGCTCTGCTTCACTCACCCCATCACCCACCAACGGATGGAGTTTTCCACTCCTGTGCCTCCTGCTTTCCGCAAGGTATTCAAGTAAGAAGGCAGCGTTTCTGTAGGACTACAACCACCCCAAGAGGGTGCAGAGGAATAGGAGCGCCCCGAGCAATAAGAAGATGACGACCGTGCGGATAAGGCAGGATGCCACCTTCTTGATAATGAAGATTCCGATGACGATGACGGCAATGATACCTATATAATATTGTATCTGTTCCATAGCTGTGACGGCATAAGATAAATGTTGAGTTGGATACACGAACCTTTAGGACGGCGTATTCTGATCGTTAGCCGTCGTGATCTCGGTCTGGATCTGCAACCACAGCTGGTCGAAGACCGCACGAAGCGAAGGTTCGTCGTCGATGGTCTGTCGAATCAACTCTAAGTTTTGGGCATTGGGCGACCCTGGTATCCACAAATGGAGGTAGCCCCTACGACCATATTTCTCCTTGATATGCTGTCGAAACCGCTCCCATTGCTGCTCTTTGTCGAGCTGCGGATAGTTTTCCAGCCCAAACTCGATGGCTCGCGAGAAGACCACTGTCGGTTCGATGTCCCGATCAGCCTCAGCGATGATCTTACCATAGATACTGCGCGGCATCCGACTACTGGAGGCACGGTGGTCCTCCACAGCCTCCTTCATGATTCGAATCTGTGTGGGCGAAAACCAACGGGTCAGTCGCTTGTCAGCCATGAGGATCTTGCCTCCCGTTACATGATGGATAGCGCGCGGCCCCTCCATACCCAAGTCATGGTAGGCCGCTATGGCATAGACCATATCAAGGTCAGCCCCCGTCAGTCGCGCCAAGTCAATGGCATTGCGTATCACTCGCTGCACGTGTTGTAGGCCATGACTGCGGCCGAAGGCATTGTAGCGTGGCAGGATCTCCTGCTCGACAAAGGACATCAGTTCAAGATTGATTGTAGGTTGCATAGGCTTAAAGAATAAAGAGCGTGACAATCGCGGTCGTCACACCAAAGACAAACATATTGCGGGCAGTCATACCAAGCACCTTGTTCAGTTTCCTTCCCCTTCCGATGCGCCGCATCTGAACCCTCGTGGCCCCATGAAGCAGCGCATAGGGTACGAAACAGGCGAAACAGACCAACATAAGAACAAAACTCGAGTCGCCGAGAACAAGACATCCCCACATCATATAGGTGGCGATATTCCCCAACCATCCATATAGTTGCTCCGCCCTTTCGCGGCCAATGCGCACGATGAGCGTCTTCTTCCCCACCGCCCGGTCCTGATCGTAGTCGCGATAGTTGTTGACAACCAGGAGTGTATCGATGACCAACCCACAGGCCAAACTGGCCCAGACCACCTGCGCCGTAATCGTTTGACTCGCTGGTGGCATGATGACATAATAGGTCAGGCAGACCGGCACGAGACCGAAGAATAGAAGCACGAGCACGTCGCCCATCCCGTGCTGTGCCAACAGCGTCGTATAGAGAAAGCAGAACAGGACACAAGCTGCTCCCACCAACACCATCTCCCAGCCTCCAAAGCAGACCAGCGGCAAACCGACAAGACAAGCCAACGCCGTCGTCACCACCAGGCAACGCCGCATGGCAGGCAACGTCACCCACCCCTCGGTACACGCCCGTTTCGGACCAAGACGCGTCTCGCGGTCGTCCTTCCCTCGGACGCAGTCGAAATAGTCGTTCACAAAGTTGGCATCCACCTGCATCACCATCGCAAAGAGGAAACACAGGAGTGCCGGCACGAGAGGCATACGGTACCAGTCTCCCGCCACAGGCGTCAGAAACCGCTCCCATCCCATATCATGGATGGCCAAGGCCACGCCAATCATCACGGGCACGGCAGCCCCCGACAGCGTCTTAGGACGCGCTGCCAGCAGAAAAGCCTTGCCGCTATTGACGGTTACATGGTTCTCATTCATTATCGCTATCGTTGGACATTCTTGATTTCAGCAGGGAAGACAAACGGCAGTGATCTCTCCTTTCTTATTAATTAAAGAAGTTCCAGCTCACGCCAAATCGGAAGATGCGCCCGTTGAGAGGATAATGGGGCGTCAGGAAGTAGTCGCCACCACTGCTCGCATTGATATGGCTCATCATGACGAAGAAGCGAGTATGCTTCAGGTTGAAGTTGGCATAGACGTTGGCAAGGGGATATCCTCCCACCTTCGTCTTGCTATCCGCCGTTTCCTGCATACCAAACGTACTCAACCCCGGAATATACTCCGGTGCATAATACTTCGTAAACCACCGCAGATCACCACCCAGGTCACACTGCAACACGCGGGCAATCTTGAAACGGAGGAACAGGTTCGAGTAGATATTGAGTGCTGGCAGTGCTATTACCTCCTCATCACCCGACTTCTGATAAGTCAGGCGGCTATTCCAGTGAAGGATTCCAAACTGCAAGTTCTGCTCCAGTTGCGCCGTGAAGATTCCCACATTGCCTCCATGCTGGCGCACCTGCACGTCAACCCCCTTCGTCAGGTAGTTGTCGCCATCCGCCACCCGCTGGTTTTGCAATCCCAGATAGATATAGTTCTTCAGCATATCGTAGCCCACGCGCAGCGTAGTCCCCGTCTTGCCGATCGTCAGCGCCCCCATCACACGCGAGTGCGTCTGCTTGTCGAGACCATTCTCCTCCCAGTAGAAGTGGCGAGACCGATAGGTACGCATCAAGGGCGAAGCCACCGTGTTGTGGAGAAAGGCATAAGCGTCCAGTCGCACCGTGTCGCCAAACAAGGGGAAGTTGTAGTCAGCATGACCATCAATCTTAAACTGCCCCGACTCGTCGCCCTCCAGCCACGCCTCGGCACTCACATCGTAGTGCAGCGCACGGCCCAGCGTTTTCAGCAACTGTCCACCAACGCTCACGTTGTGCATCGACCAGCCCTTCATCCCGTTGGAGTAAGCCGGCGCGTCACCCTCCTGCAATACGTTGGGCAATTCAAAATGCTTGAGGTCCAGCGAGACAAAAGCCTTCAGTCCCGCCTTGGCCCACTTGTTGAATCCCTCCAGCAAGGCCACGGCAAAGGTGTTCTTCAGTGTCCACGACTTCGACTGGTCGTAGATGGAGTCGCCCGCAAAGGTCTGCGGCCTATAGAAGTCGTTGGCATAATAACCCTCCGGCGTTTCGTATGCCTGATAGATTCTGCGCCAGTTGTCGAAGCGTACGCTATGGATAAAACTCGTCACGGGCACATACTCCCGCTTCGTCCACTGCGTAGCCGCCTGGTCGAGACTATCCTGCTGCGCCAAGGCAGCCTCCACGCCTCCCTCCTGCAGATTGACCTGTATGCGAGTGGAGTCAGTAGTAGCCACGGTATGAGCCGGCACGTCCCCTGCTATGCGCGCATGAGCCGGACGCCCCGAGGGCTTGTGCTTCTTGTTGTATGCCGCCTCGTCAAACTCCTCCCCGTTGCGTTGCGCCTTGCGGCGA
>ERZ1026870.1334-NODE-1334-length-10796-cov-5.733824_pt1 | contig 10796 bp, 7 predicted proteins | sample MGYA00380165_ERZ1026870 | MGnify/ENA primary metagenome ERZ1026870 (study PRJEB33269, sample SAMEA4719801) | human gut metagenome | biome: human-associated habitat; feature: organic feature; material: feces | place: Cameroon | collected 2013-10 ...
AGGGCAGCATGAAGGCAAAAAGAAAGAGAGCAGGATGGGACAGTTCTTTCCTTGCCAAATTGATACCATAGAGTAATGCGTCGGCCCTGCGTCCCGCGTTCGCTGACAAGTATAGGGTTTGCGGTGGTTAGTCAGGTTGGTTGTTTATGGAGACAAGACATCTGCTTGTCTTAAAGTGATGTTGGAAAGGCAGATGGAATCTTCAAAAACAGGGAGAGGAAGGTATTGGAAAGTGGCTGCGGCAATCTCAGCATTGTTTTCCACATGGTTGTTGCTGGATACATTTGGAAGACCACTGAGAAGTGCCACAGAACTTTCCGTTCTTATCTCACAATTGTTTCGATGGGGGGAGTCGGTGTTCAAAATTGGCGTTTTAGCTTCGTTTTAAATGCGTTTGTTGAGAATGATTTGCCAGCGAAATTACAAAACACCCAAAAATACGCCTAAAAATGGAGTACACTTTTAGTACACTTTTTACAACGGCTTGAAATACAAGTGTCTATGGAAGAACCTTCGTTGGGGCTTTCCCGTTGCTCTTTATTGATTTATTAGGGTTTTCCTTGGAAATTACGGATAAGGTTGTCGAAATTCTTGCTGCTTTTCCCGTCCTCGTTGAACAGGATGCCAGCCAATTTCGCACGGATTTTGGTAACGTTTTGTTTGCTGATGAGAAGCAGAATTGCCAAATCCGAGGGGGAATATCCAAGGCGTATCAGAATGCAGAGCTGGATGTCTCTTTTGTTGATGCTTCCGGAAAAACTTTCAAGAAAATCCAGGAATTGCCAGTCGTTGGCTTGCATGTAGAAATACAGAGCATTCCAAATGGCTTGGTCCTTGATGGGTTTCTCTTCGTCAATAAGACAGGCTATGTCTTTCTTGATTTTCTCTATATCAATGGTGGGGATTTTTGTTTTTTTCAGGCCAAACAAATATTTGAGTGCGCTGTTCTCCTGTTCGGCAAGCGATTGTTTGAAAACGTAAAGCATGAAGAAAAAATGGTTGATCATTCTGCTGATGGTCTTCCTGTTTTTGATGCAAAGATATGCCAACAGGCAAAGTGTCAGGATAAGAATGACGATAGAGATGGGAGAGGTAAAATGGTAGTACCATCTGTCGTTTACCAACATCTCGTTCTGCTTCTTTAGCATTTCGTTCTCGTGTATATAGAATCCGTCGTGCAGATTGTTGGATGTTTCCAGACTGTCTGCCTTTTCGTGGGTTGCAATGTAAAGGCGCAAGTATTTGTTGACAGAGTCCGTTTGGTTCTTAATACTATATGCGTTGGCCAGTTCTTGGTAGATATACGGAATGCTGATTTCGTTTTTGAAATCCAGCTCATTGTAGTAACAAATCAAGGCTGAGTCTACCATGCCAAGTGCAAGATAGTATTTACCTTTGTAGGCATAGTAGCTTCCATAGCAGCCGTCTTTTAGGTTGTTGCTTTTTTTGGCTGGGTAGTATTTCTTGCGTTCAAATTCCTTCAGATAAAAGTCTGCTTTGGCGTAGTCTTTTTTCTGCAGACACACTTCTGTCATCGGCAGCAATTCCTCATAAGCATCATCTTCAAGTCCCAGTTTCATATAAAGGTTGTACGTCTTTTGGGCGTACTTAAATACCATGTCGTAATTGTTTTCCCTTCGGTAATAGTCCACCAAATGCCCGTAGCAATCGCTAAGGGTACAGCTGTCTTGTATCTTTTTGGCGTAGTAGGCCGCCTTTTCATAGCTCTGTCGTATGATTTCATAGTCTGATTGTTTTTTCGAGATGCCTCCCAGCAGCATATAGCATTTCCCCAGCAGTTTGATGCTGCGTAATGTGGTGGTGTCGTTATATTGCGTAGCCGTAAAGCATTCCTTTTGCGACTCTTTGAATTTCATGTCATCGTAGAGCATGCAGGCCAGAATGTAGTGTGCACGCATCTTGTCGTAGGCCGTTCCGTGTTTATCATAATGCCTCACCGCCTGGCGCATCATGGAATCGTTGTTCAGACGGTAGAATCGCTTTACCAGATAGTCGTGTTTCAGCATGACATAATACATGCTGTCGTTGTGGCTCAGTTCGTTGGGCTTGGCACCGACTTTGTCGAGCAGTTCGGTGATGGCGTTGGTGTCCATCGGTACACATTCGAGCAGGGAGTCAACGCGCTCAAGTTCTTGGCGCGTGTTGGCTCGCTGGCAGCTGTTGAGATGCGGCATGGCCAGTGCGAAAAGCAGAATGTATATGCAGACTAAGTGCTTCATGGTAGGTGCGTGGTGTTAGTTCCTGCAAATATAGTGATTATTTGTTAAGTAATGGTAAGCAGGTGTTCAAATTTAGTTTATGCTATCCATGCAGGGATAAACTAATTCTGAACACCTACTTATCAGACTAATTCTGAACACTTGCTTCCGACCGCCATCTCAGAACATCCTCATCAACTGCGACTTCGCCAGCGCCGCGTCGCGCTCGGCCTCCAGCAGAGCCGTTTGTGCCTCATTGAAGAAGGAGAGTTCGAGCAGATAGTCGGTCATTGAAATCTGCCCCGTTTGCAGGGCGCGTTGCAGGAGGTGCACATTGTCGTTTCCCTCCATTTCGCGTTTCAGCCTTTCCGCCGTTTGCTGGCAGCGCAGCATGGTGGCATAGCGCTGTTCGACAGTGGCTTTCAGTTGCGTTTCCACATCGGCAAGTTCGAGCTGCGCCGCAGTCAGTGCGGCTTGGCTTTGGCGGACACGTTGCCGCGCGTTGCCCCAAATCGGGAGAGAGAGCCCAACGCTCACGCCGCTGTGGTTCTCCCCTGCGATGTATTCCCCTGTGAAGCCCACGGAGAGTTTCGGCAGAGCCTCCATACGGGCCAGTTTGACTTCACGCTTCTGGCAGTTGACCTTGGCGGAGGCAACCAGTGTGGTCGCCTCCGCAGACGCGGCGCGTTCCAGCAAGGTCGGGAGAGTCGGCACGGGCGTCGCGTCGTAGAGCGTGTCGGTGTAGGCAACGGGATGTCCGCCGTTGAGCCTTCGCAGGCGTTCCATCGTCTCCGCCCGTTCCGTCTCCGCTTTGGCGAGGGCAGCGGCAGCGAGCGTGTGGCTGAGCTTGGCCTTGTTGTAAGTCAGTTGGTCGGCATCGCCCTGTGCCATCTTCTTGTCGTAGAGCAGAAGTAGCGTCTGCGAGAGATCGCGCCGTAGCGCCAGTTGGCGGCAGAGACGGTTCAGATGGGTGGCATTGACGATTTCCGCGTCGGCTTCGGCCAGGAGGTTCGTGACTTGCAGGGCATAGTCGGCATCAAGCATACGGTCGGCGGCGCGGGCCAGTTGGCGACGTTTGCCCGTGACCACTCCCCAGTCGATTTCCTGACTGATGCCGAAGTCCTTTCGCGCCGGTGTGCCCTTCGGCGTTCCCCAGAGATAGCCCGCCTCCACTTCGGGGTCGGGCAGTTGCAGGTCGGCGCGTGCCTCCGCTTTGCCAGCAGAAGTCTGTGCCCTCAGCGCGGCGAGTGAAGTGTTGTTGGAAAGAATGGAATCAAGCAGCGCCTCTCGCGCCGTGGTGGCGGAAGACTGCGCCTTCATCGCCTGCGGGAAGAGAAGGCCGAGGGCGACGAGAAAGAAAAGATGCTTAGGTCGTTTCATGAGAAGAAAGAGGGTTTGAGGGCTGCTTGGTGTGGCAGCAATGGTGGAGATAGATGGTCGGGATGACGATGAGGTTGAGCAGTGTGCTCGTGAGGAGGCCGCCGAGCATCACCTGCGCCATCGGACTTTGGATTTCGTTGCCTGGAAGGTCGTGGCCCACGGCCAGCGGAATGAGCGCCAAGGCAGATGCCAGGGAGGTCATGAGAATCGGTAGCAGACGGTCGGCCGAACCGCGGAGCACGCATTCGCGAGGAGGCATGCCCGTTTTCCGCAGTTCGTTGTAGCGGTCAACGAGCAACATGCCGCCGCGCGTGGCGATGCCGAAGAGCGAGATGAAGCCGATGATGGCGGGGATGCTGATTTCGCTGCCGCCGACAACCAGGATGGCCACGCCGCCAGAGAGCGCCAGCGGGAGGTTGAGGAGCACCACGACCGACTGCCGCCAGGAGCGAAATTGCATGAAAAGCAGCAGGAGAATCACGGCGATGCTCACGAAGGAGAGGAGCAGGAGGGTGCGTGAGGCTTTCTGCTCGCTTTCAAATTGGCCGCCGTAGCTCAAGTGGTAGTCTTGCGGAAGATGGATTTTCTCGCTGACGCGTTTTTGGATATCGCCAACCACGGAGCGGAGGTCGCGCCCGGAGACGTTGGCCGACACGACAATCTTGCGTTGCGCGTTTTCGCGGTTGATGGTGTTGGGGCCGGCTGTCGAGGTGATGTCTGCCACTTGACTGAGCGGCACTTTTCGGCCGTCGCCCGTGTCGATAAGCAAGCCGCGGATGTGGTCGATGCTGTTCATGGCCTCTTGGTTGAGGCGCACGGTGAGGTCGAAAGTGCGGCCGCCCTCATTGACCTGCGACACTGTTTCGCCACCCAATGCCACATTGACAAACTGCGCGAATTGGGGAAGCGTGATGCCATATTGCGCCAGCATGACGCGGCGCGGACGGATGGTCAGCTGAGGGCGCTCCACTTGTTGTTCCACGTTGAGGTCAGCAAGACCTTCAACGTCTTCAACGGCCTCTTTTATCTGGTTGGCAATGGTGTGCAGACGCACGAGGTCGGGGCCGAAGATTTTGATGGCGATGTTGGCACGCGTGCCCGAGAGCATGGCATCGATGCGGTGGGAGATGGGCTGTCCGATTTCCACGTTCACGCCAGGAATCGTGGCGAGTTTGCTACGCACGTCGGCCAGCACTTCGTCTTTCGTTCGTTTGCCCAGCGTGAAAGGCACCTCCATTTCGCTCGTGTTGGCACCGAGGGCGTGCTCGTCGAGTTCGGCGCGTCCCGTTTTGCGGGCCACGTCGGTCACTTCCGGAATCGTGAGCAGCAGTTTTTCCGCACGGCGGCCGATGCTGTCGCTCTCGTCGAGCGAGATGCCCGGCAGCGAACTCACGTTGACCGTGAAGGAGCCTTCGTTGAAAGGAGGCAGGAAGGAACGGCCGAGGAGCATGAAGCCGCCAATGGTGAATGCCAGCAACACGACGATGCCAGCAATCACTGGACGGACGTGGCGGAGCATGCGGGCGAGCAGGGCGGCGTAGGCCGTTTTCATGCGGAGAACAAAGCGCGGCTCGTTGTGGCGGTCGGTTTTGCGTCCCAATAGATAGCTACACAAAACGGGCGTCAGCGTCAGGGCAACCACCGTGGAGGCGAAGAGCGACACGATGAAGGCCACGCCGAGCGAGATGAGCATGCGTCCCTCAAGGCCCGAAAGGAAGAACAGAGGGATGAAGCTCACCACGATAATCAGTGTGGAATTGAGAATCGGCATACGCACCTCGCAGGAGGCGTCGTGCACCACGTCGAGCACGGGACGGCGCTCCGTGAGGCTCTTTTCGCGGTTTTGGCGCAGGCGCTTGAACACGTTTTCAACGTCGACAATCGCATCGTCAACCAACGAACCGATGGCGATGGCCATGCCGCCGATGCTCATCGTGTTGATGGTGAGGCCCATGAGTTTCAAGACGATGACGGTGATGAGCAACGAGAGCGGGATGGTGGCCAGGGAGATGAGCGTCGTGCGGCCGTTCATGAGGAAGATGAAGAGCACGAGCACCACGAAGATGCCGCCTTCAACGAGCGATTTGCGGATATTTGAAATCGAGGCATCGATGAATTTCTGTTGGCGATAGAGTTCAGTGTTGACCTTCACGTCGGCAGGGAGCGACGACTTGAGGGTGGCGATGGCCGTGTCGAGGCGCTCCGTCAGTTCGAGTGTGCCGACGGAGGGCTGTTTGGTGATGGTCAGCAAAACGCCCGGTTTGCCAGAGATGGAGGCCAGGCCCATGCGGGCGACTTCACGGCAGGGCGCACGTCGGCCACGTCGGCCAGCACCACGGGGCGGCCTTGCGGCGTGAGTTTCACGACGGATTGCGACATCTCGTCGGCATCGCTTGTGGAGAGCAGGCCGCGCAAGATATATTCGTTGCCATATTCATATAATACGCCGCCGGTGGCGTTGCGCGTCATGGCTTGCGTGGCGTCCAACACTTCCGAGAGGCCCACCCCATAATGGCGCATGCGTTCGGGATGGAGTTGCACTTGATATTCCATGATGTTTCCGCCCATCACCGTCACCTGCGCCACGCCGCCCATTGAGAGCAACTGCGGACGGATGGTCCAGTCGGCCAGCGTGCGGAGATCGGTTTGCGAGGTGGAGTCGGCGGTCAGGCCGATGAAAAGTACCTCTCCGAGAATAGACGACTGCGGGCCGAGAGTCGGTGTGCCAACCCCTTCGGGCATGGCGTCGGCGATGGTGGAGAGCTTTTCGGAAACGATTTGGCGGTCGCGGTAGATGTCGGTGTCCCAATCAAATTCCACCCACACCACAGAGAATCCGACGGTGCTTGAAGAGCGCACACGGCGCACGTCGGTGGCACCGTTGACGGCGGTCTCGATGGGGAAGGTCACGAGGCGTTCCACCTCTTCGGCGGCCATTCCCTTGGCTTCGGTCATAATCACCACGGTCGGGGCGTTGAGGTCGGGGAAAACGTCGACCTCCATGTGCTTGGCTGTCCAGCAGCCGCCGATAATCAAGATAAGGGTGGCGAGCAAGACGAGTGCGCGGTTGCGCAAGGAGAAAGCTATGATTTTGTTGAGCATGTTCTTGGCCTCCCTTTAATGTTCATGGTTGTGTCCTTCAGGAATGGCACCGCTGCTCGCCGCCAGTTTCACATGGATCGCGCCGCGCGTCACCACTTCTTCGCCCGCTTTCAGGCCACTGAGGATTTCCACGCGTTGCCCGTTGTTGCCGCCGAGTTTCACCTCTGCCTTGCGGTAGCTGTGGTCGCCTGTGCGGAGGTAGACGTAATAGACGCCCTGTTCCTCCGTGAGCGACGTGACGGGGATGCTGATGACGCCTTGGCGCTCGCGGCCTAAGAGGTAGACCTCCACGAAGGTGCCGGAAACGAGGTGGCCCACATTGTTGAACTCAAAGATGACGGGAACGAAGAAGTCCCCCGTTTCCGCACTCTTGCCGCGCGACACCAGTTGGCCGTTGAGCGACGAAAGGGCGTAGACGTTGTTGTCGTTGCCCGACGAGAAACGGAAATTGGCCCCCGTGATATTGGGGAGCATGGCGTAGTGGCGTTCCGGCACTTCTGCCCGCAGTTGCAGGCGGCGGCTTTGTGCCACTGTGGCGAGCGGCTGTCCGGCGGAAACATAATCGCCGGGGCGCACCAGCACCTCTTTCACGTAGCCGTTCATGTTGCTTGCCACCATGCGGCTCTGGTTGCTGCCGCCCAGGCTCTCCGCTGTGGCCGTTGCCGTCTCATAGCGCTGGCGGGCCGCTTCGAGTTCGCGTGCCGAAATCAGGCGGTCGTTGGCCAATGCCTTGGCGCGTTCATATTCTTGTTTCGCAGCACGCAGTTCGGCTGCCGCCGCAGCAGCAGGATTCCCGTTGGCCATCTGTTGGGCAGAGACAACGAAAAGCCCCTGTCCGTTGCCAACGGCTTCGCCTTCCGTCACCGCCTTTCCAGCATACTTCACGATGCCGGCCATCGTTGCCGTGATGGTCGTTTCGCCGCCGGCGGCAGGAAGAATCTGTCCGCTCACGGTGATCACTTCCGAAAACGCAGAGGGGCTGACGCGCTCCGTGGCCACTCCCGCCGCCTTGGCTTCTTCGGGTTCCAGAATGATGTCGTTGTCGTTGTGCTTGTCGGCCTTCTCTTCGTGCTTCTCGCCGTCGTGTTCGTCGGCGTGCGAGTCGTGGTTATGGCAAGACGTCAGCAAGGCTGCCGGAAGCAATAGGGCCAGCAGCCAGTGTTTGTTCATGAAATGTTTGTTCATAAGATATTTAAATTCGGGGTATATTCTCTTGGAAAAAAAAGCGCACTTCTCCCTTACTAAGGCAGGCTACGCCACATCCGCCGGGCGTGGGTTTTGCCGCGTCCGGTGAATCAGAAAAGTGTCGTGGTGAAAATAAGAAGGAGCTTAAGTAATGGTGATTTTTACCATTACTCAAGCCAAAAGAAAGGGCGGGGCACGCCCGGCCGTCGCTTGGCGGCAGCCATAAAAAAGCCTGGAAACGCTGGTGTGCGTTTCCTTGGAGATTGTCAGTGTCGTGCATTCCGGCACTTCCACGCATTGCAGTGGCAGAAAGAACGGCAGCCATGTGGGCGCGTCGGCAAACTGAGACCGCGTGCCAGCGGGGAGGAACGTGCGCATGCTCTGAACCACGCAGTCGTTTTCGTTGCAGTCGTGCGACGGTGTGGGGTGCTTGTGCAACGGTGCGTGATTGTCGTGCGGCGGAATGCCTTTCCCGTGTGAAGGAACGGAATGTTCGGCCGTGTCACAATGACTCCAGGCCATGCACACCGCTTCACCGTGATGGTGGTGGGGGAGCATGGCCACAACGAGCGTCAGGATAATGATACACCAGACGCGCCAGAACTGTGGAGCCGAACATTTCTTCATGTCTGCAAAGGTAGTGATAAGATTTTGCAAGCTGGTTGCAAATAGGCAGTAAAACAAGGGCGGAGCGTTTTTCGTGTCTTTTTTTGTGGCCTTAGCAAGGCTCAGTGTAATATTAATTTGTAAATTTGTGCCGATTGATAATGAAAAATATGCTGGGGATGGCCTTAAAGATGCTCGTCCCCGCCAAAGATACCACGGCAACACATTTACCTAATCTTTATAGAACTACTTAACAAACTAACTCAATGAGAACCAATCTCTACAAGACCTTTCTGCTTGCCTCAGCCTTGGCATGGACATGCCCCGGTGTGGCCAGTGCAGACGAAAACCCCTCGCAACTCGATTGCGCCACAACGGTGTTTTCACAGCCTGGCGTGAAATTTATGCACAAAATTCGCGCCACAAACGCCCAAGCGACGCTCTCCGTGAGCGGTTTGCCGAAGGGATTGACGTGGAATGCCACGCGGCGTGTGGTGGAAGGCGTGCCGCAGAAATCGGGTCGCTATACGTATCAAATCCATGTGACGGAACATGGCAAAACCACCAGCGAGAAGGTGACGTTCGACGTGTCAGACCAGTTGCAACACCCCATTCCTTTTATGGGATGGCTCTCTTGGAATGCCGTGGAGAGCGAGGTGTCGGAAAGCATCGTGAAGCAAGTGGCCGACCTCTTTACGGAGAAAAACCTGACAAATTACGGATGGAACGCTGTGATGATGGACGACTGGTGGCATGCCAAGAGCCGTGCCGCTGACGGACGTCCTTTGCCCGACCCGCAACGTTTTCCCAACGGACTTACGCCAGTGTCTGACTATGTACACGGAAAGGGGATGCGTTTTGGCATTTACACGGATGCTGCCGAATATACCTGTGCCGGTGCCTTCGGCTCGTTTGGCAAGGAACAAATCGATGCCGATGCCTATGCCCGCTGGAAGGTCGACATTGTGAAGTGTGACTATTGCAATGCCCCGTCGGAGCGCGACACGGCTTTCATACGCTACCGCGCGATGGCCGATGCCCTTGAAAAGGCTGGTTATGGAACGATGCTCTACATCTGTGAATGGGGTGAGCGCGAACCTTGGAAATGGGGCGCTGAGGCTGGCGGACGCTGCTGGCGTATTTCGCAAGACGTGCGCGACTGCTGGACTGGCGCTGGCAACGGCGAAGGACTTCTGCAAAGCATCCGCGACATGAAAAATATTTCCGCTTATCAGGGCGTCAACCGCTTCAATGATGCCGACATGCTCTGCACGGGACTTCACGGCACTGGCAAATCCTCAAGTATGCTTTGCGGCGGCAAGGGTCCTGGCATGACGCAGGATGAATATCGCTCGCAGTTTGCCCTCTGGTGTATGTGGTCTTCTCCGATGGCCCTCTCGTTTGACCCGCGCAAAGAGCTCCAGGCCGACGATGAAGCCATCTTGAAGAGCGGCGAAGTCATTGCCCTCAACCAGGATGCTATGGGCCAGCAGGCTGATTTGATTTCTGAGGCCGACAGCCTCGTTATCTTTGCCAAAGACTGTGAGAACGGCGATGTGGCCCTCTCTGTCACCAATATCTCTGAAAAAGCCAAGACGGCCGTTTTCGATTTCTCAAAAGTGCCAGGACTTGATATCCAGAAAACCTACGTCGTTCGCGACCTCTGGGCCGAGCAGCAGCTCAGCGATGCCAAGGGGACGCTTTCGGCAGAGGTGAGAAGCCACGCCACGCGCGTGTTCCGTCTGGCTGAGAAGAAAAATGGCGTGAAGGCCGTTTCTCCGCTGTCTGTTCCGGGCTTCTCTGTGGCTGCCAGCAAGGGCAAACTCGTTGTTGCAATGCCTGGTACGGATAAACTCTCCAAGCGCATCCTGGTGACGGACCTCAGCGGACATGTCAAGAAAATCATGACGACAACGGGCGTGAACGTGAAGATGAAACTCCCGGCTGGAAACTACTATGTTGACATTGTCTGCAATGCACAGGCGGTGCGCACGAAAGTCGTGATGTGAGAAAAAGCTGCTTCCACGTGGGAGCAGTGTGCAGAATAATATAAATGGTTGCAGGGGTGCTCTAAGAATAGGGCATCCCTGATATTTTCTATAAGGTAAGTGGGTGTTTAAAATCCCTGCATGGATATTTTAAAATAAATTTGATAGGGTGTTCAAAATCCAGAAAAATCTCTGCGCGTTTTTTTGCCAAACAACAAGTGGCAAAGCATGCGCACATGATAAACGAACAAAGCGCGAAAGGGAGCGCCCTGAAAGGGCAGTCAGTCCAGAGCCCAGGGCAACGCCCTGGGTATCA
>ERZ1026870.1340-NODE-1340-length-10755-cov-119.096822_pt1 | contig 10755 bp, 11 predicted proteins | sample MGYA00380165_ERZ1026870 | MGnify/ENA primary metagenome ERZ1026870 (study PRJEB33269, sample SAMEA4719801) | human gut metagenome | biome: human-associated habitat; feature: organic feature; material: feces | place: Cameroon | collected 2013-10 ...
TGCTTATTTTAACACAAAAAAGCTCTCAAAAATTTGGTGATGTCTTAGGAATCATAATAACTCAAAATTCTGCATTTTATTGTGTTATTGTGCAAGAATGCTAATTGCAAATCCGCCACCTGCAACAGAGTTCAACTTCAAGACAGACTTGCTGGTCACAGTCTTCTTGGTGATGACATAAGCCTGAGAATTGGTCTTGTAGTTGGCATTTTTGCGATTGCAAATTGAATAGTTTTTTTCGAGTCTTCCTAACCTCATTAATAAAATAGTGGAACAAATACGACAAAAAACGCAATAACAGCCTCATTTACAACAGGTTTCCATAATCTTCCATACCATTGAAAGTGGATGGAATAAAAATTGTATTTTGCACCCTTTTTATCCATCAATTATTTCTACAACGCTTTCTTCATTTTCATTTACTACCACTTTTAGCCACATTTCTACTTTTTATACCTCACTCTTTATCAAGCACTTATAAAAAACACAGATAATATTTTTCCACTTTTTCTTTGCAAGCACTAGGTTTATACCTTATTATTTCATAACTTTGCATCCGAAAATGACAGATAGGCATTTTCATAACTAACAATTTAATATTCATAAGAAATAATATTCACAAGAAACATGAAACACTTCATTCTATCCTGCGCCCTGTCGATGGCGGCTATAGCCACCTCCAGCGCACAACAAACTGGTCAGTTGCCCGTCTATCTCGACAACACCAAACCTGTAGAGCAACGCATCAACGATGCCATTGCCCGCATGACGCTGCAAGAAAAGATTCGCATCATTCATGCACAGAGTAAGTTTTCTTCTGCAGGAGTTCCCCGTTTGGGATTTCCAGATTTCTGGACAGATGATGGTCCTCACGGTGTTCGCCCTGATGTACTGTGGGACGAATGGGAACAGGCTGGTCAGACCAACGACTCCTGCGTTGCCTTCCCTGCCCTCACCTGCCTGGCAGCATCCTGGAACCCACAGATGAGCAGAATCTATGGAGAATCATTAGGCGAAGAGGCTTTGTATCGAGGAAAAGACATGATTTTAGGTCCTGGCGTGAACATCTATCGCACCCCATTGAACGGACGCAACTTCGAATATATGGGTGAAGATCCTTACCTGGCAAGCATCATGGTTGTACCTTATATCCAAGGATTACAGTCTAAAGGAGTATCAGCCTGCGTAAAGCATTACTGCCTCAATAACGAGGAGGAATACCGTCATCAGGTAAACGTCATCGTGAGCGACCGTGCCCTCCATGAAATCTATCTCCCAGCCTTCAAGGCTGCAGTAGAGAAAGGTAAGACTTGGGGAATCATGGGTGCATACAATCTCTACAAAAACGAACACAACTGCCACAACCAGTGGTCTCTGAACAAGATTCTGAAGGGCGACTGGAAATATGACGGTGTAGTAGTAAGCGACTGGGGAGGCGCACACGATACCGACCAAGCCGTGAAGAACGGACTCGACATGGAGTTTGGTTCATGGACGAATGGATTGACCATGGGTGCCAGCAATGCCTACGATAATTACTACCTTGCCGTACCATATATAAAAGGTATCCAGGAAGGTAAATACACCACCAAGGAATTGGATGAAAAGGTGCGCCGCGTATTGCGCCTCTTCTATCGCACCACAATGAATCCGAACCGTCATCACGGTTTCCTCTGTTCAGAAAGCCACTATGCCGCAGCCAGACAGATTGCCGAAGAAGGCATCGTACTCCTCCAGAACAAGAACCATGTGCTTCCTATCAATACCCAGAAAGCACAACGTGTTTTGGTAGTAGGAGAAAATGCCGTGAAGATGATGACCGTGGGTGGAGGCAGCTCTTCTCTCAAGGTACAGCGGGAGATTTCGCCACTCGACGGATTAAAATCACGACTGGAAAAAGATAATGTGGAAGTGGAGTTTGCCCGAGGTTATGTAGGCGATGTAAGCGGGAATTACAATGGCGTAACTACCGGACAGAATCTGGATGACAAACGCAGCGAGGCAGAGCTGATAGCCGAAGCCGTAGAAAAAGCCAAGCATGCTGATTACGTGGTGATGTTTGGCGGCTTGAACAAGAGTGATTATCAGGATTGCGAAGGTCACGACCGCAAACAGCTTGAATTGCCATACTCTCAAGACAAGCTCATCGAGGCTTTGACTAAAGCCAACAAGAACTTCATCTATGTGAATATCTCGGGTAATGCTGTGGCTATGCCTTGGAAAGAAAAAGTGGCTGGCATCATTCAGGGATGGTATATCGGTAGCGAAAGCGGTGAAGCTCTGGCTTCTATCCTCACCGGCGACAAGAATCCTAGCGGCAAATTACCATTCACATGGGTAAACTCATTGCAGGAAGTGGGTGCCCACGCATTAAATACCTATCCGGGCACCTGGCGCAAGGAAGGTGGAGCCAAGACTGAGGGCAACATCATTGATGAGGAGTATAAGGAAGGCATCTATGTAGGCTACCGCTGGAATGATAAGAAAAACATCAAGCCAGCATTCGCCTTTGGTCATGGATTGAGCTACACCCAGTTTGCCATCTCTAATCTTCGCTGTGATAAGAATCTGATGAATCAGAATGACTCTATCACCTTTACCGTGAATATAAAGAACACTGGCAAACGTGCCGGTGCAGAAACCATCCAACTCTATATCCATGATGTAAAGGCTTCTGTCGATCGCCCTTACAAGGAGCTGAAGGGATTCCAGAAGGTTTACCTGCAGCCGGGAGAGAGCAAGGATGTAAACATCACCATCAACAAGCAGGCACTCAGCTTCTATGACGAAACAGCTGCATCCTGGAAGGCAGAAGCAGGCAAGTTTGAGGCGCTCGTCGGAAATGCTTCCGATCAGCTGAAACTCAAAAAGGCGTTTGAACTGAAATAAAACAAAAAAGGTTCCTTAGGAGATTATCAAACTCCATCAAGGAACCTTTTTTTATCACCCTGTATAAGTTTGCACTAAACTTATACCGAACATCATCTCATTCCAATCTGCTTTACCTTTGTCTCAAATTCATCTCTTTCACAGATGGCTCCATTCTTTACCTTGGCACGATAATTATAAATGGTATTTACTGAATAATGCAGGAATTCTGCGATTTTAGAACTATCTTCGATACCCAGGCGAATGAGAGCAAAGATGCGAATGGTGGTAGAAAGCTTACTGTCATCCTCCAAGACGATACGTTCCTCAGGCTTCAAAAGAGCATTGAATTCCTCTACAAAATCAGGGAAGAGTTTCAGGAACGCAGCATCAAAGTAATCGTATAACTCGCCGATATACTCATGATCGGTTTGCATCATATCTATCAATTTTGTCAACTCACGCTGCTTGACCAGCTTCACCACGCGCTTGCGTATGGTTTCTATCTTATCCACATAGATAGCACAGAGACGCAAGAATCGGCCAATATAAACCTCTTTCATCTTATTACTCTCATTCAAGCTGCCATAAGCCTGCTCTAAGTTTCTGTTGGTTTGCTGCAATTCCCTGTTGGTTTGTTCCAGATTCTTATTCGCTTTTTCCAATTCCACATGAGCTAAGGCAAGACGACGGCGCTGCTTGTTTACATACAGAAGCAGGGTACATACTAATACCAAAAGTACTACAGATACTGCTATCATCAGTTTAAGCTGCCGGTTACTCTGCGTAATTTCCTTCTGATAAGTACCCTCAACGGCAGAGAGCAACGGCATGATTTGGCGACTTCGAAGAGCAGTATTGAAAATGCGGGCTGCATTCCATGCAAACTTGATGTAAGTATAGGTATGGGCAAACTCCTTTTCGTTTTGATTCAGAAGATTGGCAAGTTCCCACATTGAGCCCTGATCCATCACCGCCGTACGGACATCACAAAGAGCCGCGGCAAGGAGGTAATAGATGGCATCTTCATTCTTATTGAGCTGCTTAGAGATCACCGCCCTATAGTAAGCCACGATAGCATATTCATGCGTCCCAGGCTTTACTTGCTTCATACGCAAATTGCTATAATACAAAGCCCCCTTCAGGTCGTTAGCACTACGACAGTCTTCCTCCATCATCTGCAGATATCTATCGTCTGTATGCGAAAAACTCCTGGCTATCTGGTTCTTCATCACCTGCGCCTTTTGTGCATAATGCTCTTTCAATGACGGCACATTGCTATAGTAAGCCAGCTCTCCATAAAGATGCTGACCAGCCCAAAGATAGTTACGATACCCTTCTGCATCAAGCTTAGTAGTATCAAGCTTGTTCAGCAGACTATACGATTCCACATAATCACCTGTAGTAGAACTCTGAAAAGCAAGCAGCGATATAGCATTGCCCTTTTTTGCCTGATCACCCATACGCTCAGCCAAGGCAATGCAACGATTCAGATAACTCACGGCAGAATCGTTTTTATAAGCCTGATACTCCTGAAAAAGAGCAAAACTCATCTGATACCTTGCTCCATCATTCTTGCAAGCATTCAGTTGACTTACAAGTTTGGCTATACGCCCCTCACGTACTGCCACATAACGAGGCGACTGCAGGATGGCTTCATCCAGACATTGATAAAGAGAATCTAAATTATACTTTGCAGCATTGGCTATATGCGTCAACAGCAACAAGCATATCAGTAAGAACCATCTATTCTTCATTATTTGTTACGCTTTACGAAATTGTATATAGGTTTGATTTTTTTAAAATCATTTTCAACTTTTGGACTTTCTTTTCAGAATGCCGATGCAAATATAATCATTTTTTCAGATAACGCCAAAACTTAAGGATAATATTTTACCTTTTCCCACTATTTTACAGCCACTTTTTTATCTCGCATATCAAACCATAACCATCTCATTATCAAACCATTTCATTCATTAACAGAAAAACTAATCCATATTTTCACCCTTTATCCTATGTGGGCTCCAGTTTTTATTACTTTTGCAAAACAATGTCATTCTTTTTTGCTGTTAAATACCGTTAATACAATAAACCATCTCGGATTTTAGAAGTCCAAATGACGGTTTTGGTAGAAACCATGACTCACTTCGTGTCGAATTAATTCCATTTTAGTGTCATACTTGTTGGGTATATAAATTAATAATAAGAATAACAGGAGAAAATCCGATGAAAAATTTTATGAGAAATTATTCAGAGAAACTGCAACAACTGCTTTGCTTGCTGACATATGTACTGATGATTGCGGCTGTCAGTATCCGTAGAGATGGCAAGGTGGTAGGACAGAATGTGAATCAGCAACAGACAGTAGCACCAAAGACAGAGCCAATGGCTGTACTTGAGGATGTTTCTGTGCAATTGAATACTACAGAACTAGGAAAAGACATTGTAGGCTACGGAGGCACTGTGCCATTGGAGATTACCTTGCAGGATGGCAGGGTAAAGAGTATCAAAGCACTTGCCAATTCTGAGACTCCCGATTTCTTTACTGAGGCTTCTGCCCTTCTTACTAAATGGAATGGCAAGACGATAGAAGACGCTCAGAAGATGAAGGTGGACGCCGTGTCTGGTGCAACATTCTCATCAAAGGCTATCATCGGAAACGTACAGCGAGGACTTCAATATGCAGCCAAGAATCCTGTAAAGACATCAGTATGGTCAGAGTTTGATTTCTCTGCCAAGGCTATAGCCGGACTGATTGTTGTGCTCATGGCAGCCATCGTACCGCTTTTCATTAAGAACAGACGATATAGGATAGCTCAGCAAATTCTGAATGTCATAGTGCTTGGATTCTGGTGCGGTTCTTTTCTGAACTACACATCAATCATCAGCTATATGTCAAATGGCATGAACGTAGTGGCATTGATAGTGCCGGTAATCATGCTAATCACGGCATTCGTATATCCTCTCTTCGGCAAGAAATCATACTATTGTACGCATGTGTGTCCCTTCGGTTCTTTGCAGGAACTAGCAGGAAAATGCGTTGGATATAAAGTCAGAATGAAACCAACGACAGCCAGACGACTGGATATGTTCCGCCAGATTCTGTGGGTCATACTCATGCTGTGTTTGTGGACGGGTATATGGTTCGACTGGATTGATTATGAGTCCTTCTCAGCCTTTGTATTCCAATCAGCATCATGGATTGTCATTGCCATCGCCATAACCTTCGTGGCACTCTCTACGGTAATTATGCGACCATACTGCCGCTTTGTATGTCCTACGGGATCACTCATTAAATACAGCCAATTCTCTATTTTAAAGAAAAAGAAATAAAAACAAACCGGTCATTAGAACGCATGATAAACGATGCATTCTGACGGCCGGTTTTTGCTTGGTATGAACTTTCAAAAATCAAAAATATGCAGAATCCAATAAGTATCATGCAGAGGATATCAAGAAGACACCTCTCTTCATCTTTGTCTGCGCTGATACCACCCGTATGGCAGAGGGACAGGGCAAGGAACTCTGGGTACAGGATTTGTCGGCAGTTTCCGAGAATATTCTCCTGGCAGCCCATGCCATGGGATTGGGAGCCTGCTGGACAACCATCTATCCTATCCAGAAGAAAGTGAATGGCATTTCCAGAACATTGAATTTGCCTGGCAATCTGATTCCACTAAATGGTATCATCATCGGTTATCCTGACGAGCCGGAGCAGCCAAAAGATAAATGGGATACCAAGAAGATTACCCACGGAATACCGAACTAGGGAATACCTAAAAATGATGATTTTCAAATGCCGCTTTGCTTATTACAGAATAATTTTGTAATTTTGCGCCATATTATTATAGGATACAATAAATACAATTATGAAGAAAAAAACATTGTTTTTAGCGGTAATACTAAGCATGGGAATGGTTAGCAGCATGATTGCAACAACCAGAAGCTCACACTCTGAGGTAATGACCAAGGAAGCTGATGGTACTTACATCATCAATACCACCACTCTGTGTAAAGACATTAAAGGATATCGTGGCAATACACCTCTTTCTATCTACATCAAAAAAGGAAAAATAGTAGAAATCAAGCCGCTTGTCAACAAGGAGACTCCTAACTACTTCAATAAGGTAAAACAGGGTTTGCTCAACAAATGGAATGGCATGAAAGCCAGCAAGGCAGCTACTGTCCAGGTAGATGGCGTTACGGGTGCCACCTTTTCCAGCAAAGCAGTAAAGGAAAATGTAAAGCGTGGCATTGCTTATTACCAGAAGCATAAGTAGGGAAAGATTGATTCATAAAATAATAAATCCCGGCAGGAGATAGCATGCAGCTATTCTCTTGCCGGGATTTTTGGCTGCGTAATTTACACTCTCGGATTTTGCTTTATTCAGAAGACAATGACATCACTCACATTCATCTTCGCAAACACCCTAAAATAAGTAGGAAATAGCATAAAGAGGATTGACTATTATCTTCTTACCCTTTGGACAGACAAACTCTCCGAAGTTTTCCAAAAAACAACGAATGTGCCAATGGTTAAGCTTCTATCAAATGAGCAGCAGAAATTACATCAAGTCACACTTCTCCCCAGTGTTCTTCTCAACCTTCTCGCCATCTTTCAGGATGCGAGCCTTATAGCCAAACTTCTCAAAACCTTTCTGGAGCTTCTCTGGGGTTGTCTTGTCGGCATTATACTGTACTGTGACTGTCTGGTCTGGCACAGAGGTTTCAATGCTCTTGATACCCTTCTCGAAGCGAAGGTTGCTCTTGATTTTATTCTCACAAGCCGCACAGTGCATCTGTGGGGTTGTGGTGAACACTACAGTCTTGATGTCCTTGGCAAAGGTTACCATTGCCACCATCATCATTGTGAACATTACTAAAATCTTCTTCATAACTTTTCTATTTGCTTTAATCATTCAACATTAAACATTTTCAATTAAAAGTGTACTCTCACTCCTGCGTAGAACATCCTGCCCTCTACAGGTCCCCAAACCAAGGTTGGCTCGAAATCGCTTCCCCATGGGTTGCTGGCACCATAGATAGGAGTTTTCTGCTTGAAACCAGTCAGGTTCTCGCCTCCCACATAGATACTCCAATGGCGGAACCATCTCGTAACCTGCGCACTCACTTGCCCGAAGCTATGGAAACGAGGAGACCATGACTGGCTTCCATCTGCCAACTGGTAAGGCTCAGGATTTCTGCCTCCACCATTCAACTGCACGGTGGCATCAAATTGCCATAGGCCAAGTGGAGTCTTATAGGAAGCCGTGAAGAGCGCCTTATACTTGCTGGTCAATGGCTTCTCTTTCAAGGTTTTGCCATAATCGTAGGTACACTTCACATCGTTCAGACGATAAGCCGCTGTTATCTCCAAGCCCTTCAGCAATGGATAAGAGGCATCTATCTGGAAGGTGTGCGAATAAGACTTGCCCATCAAATTATAGATGGAGATAAGCCCCTTGTTGGCATCATAATCCACCACCGCTTGATTCTTGAAGTCGGTATAGTAATACTCAGCGTTCAGTTTCAGTGTCTTGCCAAACATCGGGATGTAGAAAGCGGTACTCATACCATAGTTCCAAGCCTCCTCTTGCTTAAGTCCATCACCCGTAATCTGAAACTTTCTGCCGCTCGCCAAGAGATAGTTGTACTCTGCCAAGCCAAATACCGTGCGATAGCCCTTACCTGCTGACAAGCGGATGCTGATGGCATCGACAGGCGAATACTTCACGTGGAAACGAGGGGTGAAGAAATTGCCATAGATAGAACTATGGTCGAAACGGACACCTGCCATCGCTGTCAACTTCGTGCCTAACGTATAGGTGTATTGGGCGTATGCTCCAGGAGTCGTCTCCTTCTCGTTCATTCTCTGCATCTCCGACAAAAGGTAAGGAGAGTCTTCTAGCCCTACTGTCGGTCTTGGAGAAATATTCACATTGGCGCGCTGTCCCAGGTAATCATGGTTGACACTCAAACCTACCGACAAATTGTGCTGATGAGTAAAATTGGTCTCAAACATCAGCGAGCCATAGAGATTCTTCTCATTGAGGTCGTAGAACCTGTTGCCATACTGGGCATCGAGCTGGTGCATCGAAGCCGAGGACATGAAGGCAATATTGGTGCCATGCTCGTGATTGAGGATGAAGGCATGTTTCATATAACCCTCATAGCGGTTGGTATGGAGCTTGATTCTATAAATATCGTCACTATGAACATGCGCCTCATCCTGCCCGCTGGTACGAATCTCCTTCAAAGCCCCAAGTCCACCATGGAAGATGTAGTTCTTGCCTTTATACACCCAACGGTTTTGCACATTATATTGTTCCCTGCCTGGCATATCATAGAAGCCATCGCCATTATCATCATGGTTTTTGAGGATATTCTCATGATGCAACAATATCTCCGTTGCCCACTTATCCGACAGAAGAACATTGGCATCGGCATTTGCCTCGATTCGGCTCTTGGTATCGCCAAAGAGGTTCACCTCCACCTGTTGCTCATCCTCAGGTTGCAAGTAATCCACATTGATTTGCCCCGTAATCGACTCATAGCCATTCTTCACCGAAGCACTGCCCTTCGATACCTGAATGCCTTTCATCCAAGGACCTGGCACATACCCCAGGGCGTAAGGGATGGCTGCACCACGGAAGTTAGGGAGATTCTCGGTGAGCATCTGTACGTAAGTGCCCGAAAGACCGAGGAGTTTGATTTGTCTTGCGCCCGTCGTGGCATCATTATAAGCCACATCCACCGAAGGGTTGGTCGTGAAACTCTCGCCCAGATTGCAACAAGCCGCCTTGAAGAGTTCATCCTTGTTCACGGCGATGCCATTCACAGCACCAGCCAATCGGGAAGTGCCCGGCTTACGAGCCACCACCTTCACCTCATGCAAGGTCTCGTCCTTGAAAATGGAATCCAGAGAGGAGGAATCTACAGAATTATTATATGATGATGACAGAGACACAACCTCTGTCTTATTATTTTTTGCATAAGTCTCAGCACCAATAACCAGCAAGGCACTGAGCAATAGATATTTTGAATACATAAATATATTTCCTTTTATCCGAATCTTAAATCTTCGCTTCGGATGATTTTACCTTTTTATATATGTATGCAACCCTAAGATTTTACTGATAGGGATAGGCATACGACAATCTTGGTTGCAAAAGTACAATAAATCTTTTGCAACCTATTTGCAAATATGGAAAAATCAAATAATCAGGAAGTTAAGGAGAGCAAGATAAGCCCTTGGAGGCGAATGCGGAACATTCTGATTCCAATATCTTGCCTTTTGAATGCTACAGATAACAGGACGAGGCAACGTCTGCCAAAGAGCTGGTGCAATGCCTGCAAACACTGGTGCTGCATCGAAATCCAAGTGTTGGATAGAGACCGTAGGCGACAGTTTCACCATCTCCACTTCCATGCAATGCTTGTTCACCTGTGCGCCCAGCTTACCTTGGCAACAGTCATGGTCCATGCAACGTTTCACGCAACCATCAGTCACCATACCCACCATCACCTTGTCATAGTGAAGGCAGTGCATGACGGTAGTACCCACGCTCAAGTAAACCACCATGAGCGAGAGCATCAAAGCCATCAATATGTTGAGCGAACGTTTCATACCTATTTTTTTGCACCTTTCTTTTCTCAAGTTGCAAAATTAAGCATTTCCATCAGAACAAGAACTTAATACCCCTATAATTTAATAACCTTTAATGGATTTTGTGTAAAAATTCTCATTTCTTTATCATTTTATGATAATCACTTTATAATAATCGGAATAAAATATGACAGAATGCCACCGTGCTTGACAAGGATGGTATCTTAAGGAAGATAAATAATCACTTTATGATTATCATAAAATGAGAATAAAACGCCATT
>ERZ1026870.1351-NODE-1351-length-10695-cov-3.813064_pt1 | contig 10695 bp, 3 predicted proteins | sample MGYA00380165_ERZ1026870 | MGnify/ENA primary metagenome ERZ1026870 (study PRJEB33269, sample SAMEA4719801) | human gut metagenome | biome: human-associated habitat; feature: organic feature; material: feces | place: Cameroon | collected 2013-10 ...
CACTAAGGCGATCGATCACCCGGCCGATAAAATCGGCGTATGGATCTCCGGCTTCTTTGGCAGTGGTAAATCGCACTTTCTGAAAATGCTGTCCTATCTGCTCTCCAACAAGGAAGTGGATGGCAAGCACGCTTTCGACTATTTTGCGGACAAGTTTGACGATCCAATGATGTACGCAAATGTAGAAAAGTGCGTGCGTGTTCCAACCGAATCCATTCTGTTCAACATCGATATCGAGGGCCCAATCAACAAGGATAAGACTGCCGTGCTGCGCGTGTTTGCCAAGGTGTTCTATAACCACTGCGGATTCTACGGTGAGGATCTGAAAGTTGCGAAACTCGAACGTTTTATCGATAAGCAGGGTAAAACAGATGCATTCCGCGCTGCATTCAAGGAGATCAACGGCGAGGAATGGGTCAATGCCCGTGATACAGCCGCATTTTTCGAGGATGATGTTGTGGAAGTGCTGCAGTCGGTTCTCGGTATAAGCGAAACTGCGGCGCGCAACTGGTTCAATGGATCGGAAGAGGTCGAACTGAGTATCAAACAGCTTGTTTCCGAAATCAAGGAGTATGTAGACAGCAAGGGTGACAAGTTCCGTCTGCTGTTTTGCGTGGATGAAGTTGGTCAGTATATCGGCGAAGACGGCGATCTTATGATGAATCTTCAGTCGATTGTTGAGGAAATCGGTGACAAGTGCCGCGGCAAGGTCTGGGTTATGGTCACCAGCCAGGAGGCCATCGACTCGGTGGTTAAGGTAGTTGGCAACGACTTTTCCAAAATTCAGGGTCGATTCAATACCCGCCTGAGCCTGTCCTCGTCTTCGGTTGACGAGGTTATCAAGAAGCGTGTGCTTGCGAAAACGGAAGAAGCAGATCAGCTGCTTCGAATGGAATACGATAAGGAAGCCTCTGGTCTGAAGAGTCTGTTTGCTTTCGATAATCCAATCCTCGACATCAAGGGCTTTTCTAACGCTACCGAGTTCAGCGAAACATTTCCCTTTGTTCCTTATCAGTTCATCATTATTCAGAAGGTGCTGGCAGAGATCCGTAAGCATGGCAACTCGGGCAAGCATCTGTCTGGCGGCGAACGCTCCATGCTGTCCGGCTTCCAGGAGGCTGCGCAGAAAATTGAGAACAAGGATGAGAATGCACTGATTCCGTTCTATCAGTTCTATGACACGGTACATACCTTCCTTGAAAGTGCAATCCGCCGTGTAATCGACCGCTGCCAGAATGCAGCCGATGCCCATGACGGTCTGGAACAGCAGGACGTAGATGTGCTCAAGCTGCTGTATCTGGTGCGCTATATTGACGACATCAAGGCAAATATTGAGAATATCGCTATTCTGATGATTGCCGATATTCATACAGATAAAATCGCGCTTCGCGCACAGATCGCAGATTCTCTCGACCGTCTGCTGAGCCAGAACTACATTGCACGCAATGGTGATACCTATGCATTTCTGACCGACGAGGAACAGGATATTGCTACTGACATCAAAAACACATCGGTAGATTCTGCACAGATCGTGCAGAGCATTTCGCGCACAGTATACGGCGAGATCTATCCTTCGAAAAAATACAAGTATGGCCGTTATGATTTTCCTTATGATCAGTATGTTGATGAAACACTGAACGGCTCCGCTTCCGGCGGCATGTGTCTGCGTATCGTAACGGTAGCCAGCGATCTGTATGGTTCGGGTGACCAGAATCTCATCATGAAATCGCAAGTAAACAACGAGGTTATTGTGGTTCTGTCGGACGAAACACCGTATTTTGATGAGTTGGAACAGGCGATGAAGATTCGCAAATACGTCAAGCAGCGTAATGTTTCGCATCTGCCGGAGAGCATCCAGCGCATTATTCGTGAACGCAATGAAGAAGCGCGCAAGCTGGAAGACCATGCGCGCAGTCAGATTGAAAAAGCAATCGTTGACGGTAAATTCTATGTTCACGGTGAGGTGCTGAATCTGAAGAGCGGTTCGGCTAAAGACAAAATTGATGCAGCTATGAAAAGCCTAGTAGAAAGCGTTTATTCCAAGCTGAATATGGTCAACCAGTTTGCTGACACTGATGCAGATGTTTTCTCCATTCTCAACAGTCCGCAGGATGAGATTACGTTCACCGGTCTGGGAGCCAACAACGAAGATGCGCTCAACGACATCAGCCAGTGGCTCGAACTGCAAAATCAGAAGATGCTCAAAACCTCGATGGGTGATGTACAGCGTCGCTATCAGGCTATTCCTTACGGCTGGAAGGAAATTGATATTGCGGCCTTGATCGCACGACTGATCGTACAGCAGAAAATTCAGATTAACTACGGCGGCGCAATGGTCGGCAAGGATGATCACCGCCTGGTGGACTTCCTGCGCAAGCGGACGGAGATAGACAAGGCAATCGTGGTCCGTCATATCGCACCCGATGAAACACTGATTCGCAAGAGTGTTGCGTTCCTGCGCGAATACCTCGGCGCAATGGATATTCCGTCGGACGAAAACGGTCTGATTGGCTTTGTTTTGAATACATTTGAAACCAAACGCGATCATTATAAGCAGCTTCTTGACAATTTCTACGCGCATAATTCTTATCCTGAAAAGGAAAAGATGGAAGAAGCCCTCGAACTGATGAATACCATTCTAGGTCAGCGCAAGGACAATGTAGCGTTGCTGAAAGGCATGGTTCAGCATCAGGATGATCTGCTGGATCTTTCTGAGGACATGGAGGAAATCGAAATGTTCTTCAAGGCGCAGCAGCCGGTGTTCGATACTGCGAGAAAATTCCTCACGAACATCAGTCGTGAGCGCGATTACCTTTCGGCGGATACAGATGCGCAGAGTGCCGTCAGCACTATTTCTGCCATTCTCTCCATGCCTAAGCCGTATGGACGGATTGGTGAACTGCCGGAGCTGATGCAGAAGGTCAAAACATCCTATGCCGCTCTGTTGGATATGAAACGTGAGGAAGTGAACGAGAATATCCGTCAGTGTATGCAGGACGTACACCAGCTAGCTGGTGAAGCTCGCGACGCCGGTACGCTGCTGCATCAGGCAGATGACCACTTCGCCGCCAAGCGGGAGGAGGTCAAAACTGCTTCGTCGCTCACAGATCTGGATGCGATGAGTATGCAGCTGCTCAGCTACAAGGACACTATTTGCCGCCGCATGGAGGCGCTGCATGATACGCCGCAGCCCAATCCGTCCGCACAGGGCGGCGATGCACCTGCACCGCGCCGACTGAATATCAAGACCATGCGTCGATACGATCTGTGCTCAATCAAACGCCTGAATAGCAAGGAGGACATCGATCAGTATATCGAGAGTATCCGCGATAAGCTGTATCGTGCATTGGAAAACAGCGACGGCGTGCAGATCAACTAAGGGAGCATAAACGGATGAATAAATCAAATATTCAAAAATTTGCCGTAGATGGGCATAAGCTCCTTTACAAGCAGATTGCCCAAAGAGCTTATCAGTACGGCATTGAGGAAGGAAACATTGGCAAGGCGGATGTTACCGAAGTTCGCGGTCGCATTCTCTCTCCGCTTGAGAAGAGCCAGCGGGCGGCGTTGATTGCTGAAATCAACACCAATGGATATCAGCAGACTATCGAGCACGTCACCTATATCTGGTTTAACCGCATTGTTGCGCTGCGGTTTATGGAGATTAATAACTATCTGCCTTCTCACATCCGCGTGTTCTCGGACGCATCCGGCGCATTCAAGCCGGAGATCCTGAACGATGTCCTTCATCTTGAGATGGAGGGCTTGGATAAGGCGCAGATCGCGGAGTATATCGAAAACAACAACATCGAGGAACTATATCGTTATCTGCTCCTGACGCAGTGTGCAGAGCTGAAAGCCGCGCTGCCGGACATCTTTGTATTTGGCGCTCGTGACCGTGACTATACGGAGCTGCTATTCCCCAACAACAGTCTTTCCGGCGATAGCTTCATTGCCAAAATGCTCTCGGAAACCGACGAGAAAGAAGATTGGCAGGATGCCGTTCAGATTATCGGCTGGCTGTATCAGTATTACAATGACGAGCGGAAAAACGAAGTCATCAATATCAATAAAGGATCAATTAAGAAAGAAGACATCCCGGCTGCTACCCAGCTCTTCACAACAGACTGGGTTGTCCGCTACATGGTGGATAACTCTCTCGGTCGTTATTGGATTGAGCGTCACCCGGAAAGCAAGCTGGCGGAGAAGTTGGAGTTCTTTGTCACGCCGAAAAACGGCGAAATCAAGCACATCGACGAGTTTGTGAAGCCGGAAGACGTCAAGTTCCTTGACCCCTGCATGGGCAGCGGTCATATTCTGGTGTATGCCTTTGATGTCCTGATGGAGATTTACAAGGAAAGCGGCTATACCGAGCGTGATGCAGCGGCGATGATCGTCCAGAACAACCTCTTTGGACTGGATATTGATGATCGTGCTTCTCAGCTTGCCTACTTTGCCGTTATGATGAAGGCGAGAAGCTATGACCGGCGTTTCCTGAGCCGTGGTATCAAGCCGAATGTGCTTGCCATCAAAGAAAGCAACCGTATGGGTGAGGTTGTCTGGGACGGGCTGACAACGGATGCAGGGATGAACGAGATCAGTCGGTATCTGGTGGACACTTTCCGCGATGCAAAAGAACTGGGTTCTATCATCACCGCCGAGTCGAAGGACTACGACAGCTATATGGCATACCTTGATGGTTGCGACGGACAAGGGCAACTCACGATGGAGGATGCTGACTGGTTGCAGAACACTCGTCCTATGCTCAAGGCGCTGGCGCGTCAGGCAAAGGTGCTGGCGGCAAAATATCCGGTTGTCTGCACCAACCCGCCCTATCTGAACAAGATGGAGGGTGCGCTGAAAAAGGCGGTGACGCGGGACTACAAGTATTATTCCGGTGATCTGTTCAGCGTTTTTACCTATCGCAACCTAATGTTCTGTGAACAGGACGGCTACTGCGGCTATATGACGCCGTTCGTTTGGATGTTTATTAAGACCTATGAAAAGCTGCGCGAGTTCATCATCCGGAACAAGAGTATCACCACACTTGTCCAGATGGAGTATTCTGCCTTTGAGGAAGCCACTGTGCCGATCTGCTCCTTTGTCCTGAAAAACGGAAAAGCGACTGAGAATGGACTTTATTTCAAGCTATCCGATTTCAGGGGTGGCATGGAGGTTCAGCGCGAGAAAATCTTAGCAGCAATAAACAATCATAACTGTGCTTATTTCTATGAGACGGGCAGTAGCATTTTTTCAAAGATTCCTGGTAATCCAATCTCCTTTTGGTCATCAGAACGTATGGCAGAAACCTTTGTGGAAAGTCACCCACTCGCCCATATTGCCAATCCGAGACAGGGCTTAATTACAGGAGATGTAAATAGATTTGTCCGAAAATGGTATGAATGCAGCAGGGAAAATTCTAATCTCAATAATACCGTTACAGAAAATGTACACATTGGGAAATGGTTTCCCTATTGTAATGGAGGTAGTTTCAGGAAATGGTACGGCAACAACGAAGACGTTGTTAATTGGGAAAACGATGGATACGAAGTCTGCCACTTTTGCGATGATAAAGGAAAACAACGTTCTCGCCCCCAGAATCAGCAGTTTTATTACTTGGAAGGAGGAACATGGTCTGCAATTTCAAGCGGTGCGTTTTCTATAAGGTTTTTCCCGGCAGGTTTCCTATTTTCCAACGCAGGTATGGCGCTATATACTTCTCATGAGAATCTGTTATATATTGTTGGGCTGCTTAACTCTGCCCTTTCGCAAAAGTATCTCGGTATCTTCAATGAAGGGCTAAACTATAATCAGGGAGATATTGCTAAAATCCCGGTCATTCAAAGTGCAACAGGTGAATCAGCCGCGCAAAAGGAAGTTTCCGAGCTTGTCTCTTTATCCCAAAAAGATTGGGATTCCTATGAAACCTCATGGGATTTCAAGCGGAATCCACTGGTGTGAGGTGGCAATATGATATGGGAAGACCTTAATTGGATTCGAGAATATCGTTTTCCGATTACCTCGACCGATACAAGTTATGAGAAAATAACTACACAGTGGGGGTTGGAATATATCAATAAACTGCGGCAATGTGTGTACATTCCCGCTAACGAAGCAGACAAGATTCGGACGCATATAGATAATCTTTTGCAGTCTGTTCACTTATTTTTGTCTGGAAATCCATACACTGCATACGAATACTTTTGTGCCGCTATGGATTTAGTTGAAGAGCATTTGCAGTATTCCGAAATCGGAGCCCATCCGAGACTTGTCGGATGCCGTGTTCCGTATTATCGTGTACTAAAACTTGATTCGAAGCCGTTTGATTACAAAGAGATGCTACACATTCCGTATAATCTCAGAAACATCATTCCGGCGTATCGCTTTAGTATGCCAGGCATACCATGCACCTATATGTCAACATCCCCGGAAGTCGCGTGGTGTGAAGCTGGTATGCCAGATGAATACCAGCTTGCAGAATATTCAGTAAGCGATTCATCGGGCAAATTACTTGCGTTGGACATCAATCTGCAAGATGCGTACTTCTTAATTTGCTCTAATGAAGAAGAAAGAAGCCAAGACTCACATTTTGATGTGTGGGAAGAAATGTCTCAGACAATATACTCGCTCCCACTTATTGCGTTTTGCTCTGTCGTAAAAAAGCATGACAACGCAAAGTTCAATGAAGAGTACCTCATTCCGCAGATGCTCATGACTTGGATTTCAACGAATACAAATCTTCTTGGCATACGCTATCGGACAAGCAAGCGATACGAACTCGGATACAATATTTCTGCGTACAATGTGGCGCTGTTAGCAGAGCAAGAGGATACAGACCATTATAGCAAAGTGCTTAAACAGATTTTCCTACGCTCGGGATCGAACGGCAAATTGCATACGATACGGGTTCGAACTGAAATTGAAGAGTATTATGCGGATAAAATTCAAATGCTGAACGCATTCTATGAAAAACTTCAAGAGGCATATCAGCACAAAAACTGTCCGCCCATTTACTTGGACTACTTAGCTATCTGCAAGACAGCGTTAATCAACATAAATCTTCTTAGAAATGAGACGGCTGACGAAAATGTAGCTTCGGATAAGAAGTACAATGCCATAATTACATTGAAGAGCTTGTTGCGCTGGCTTGACAGAATTAGCGAGGCAGCTCAGGGGGAGAGTTTCGTTAATGGAATAACGCGCATTCCGCTAACGGACGCCGAAATAAGATCCGCAAAAGAAGTTGTAGTCGAGTTCAAAGAACAAATAGCACCAATATTGTTCGATATGAGCAATTTGGACTACAAACTCTTTGAGCTAAATGCATCTCGGAATCAACTTGAGACTAACGTAGAATCAACTTTGAACAGACAATGAAATAACTTGTGTTTTGTGTAATGGCATTTATCAAACTATTGTCCTATTGGCGAAATAAATGATATGTCAACCCTAATTTTCGATAAACACACCGTCTGGAAGTAGGAATGCAAAAACCGTTTCCAGCAGCTAAAATCCAACGTAGAGGCGCTCAACCACATCTTCATTGACATTTACGGCCTGTAACGAGATAGCACTCGATATGGTCTATTGTAAATAAGCTCAACAAGGAGCAATTAAAATGAACAAAACATCAATACAGAAATTTGCCATCTGGGCACGCACGGAGCTGATCGAACAGGTCGCGCAGCGTGCGTACCAGTACGGCATTGACGCAAATGGCTACGGCGACGCCACAGCGGAATCGATTGGCGGCAGGCTGCTAACTGCCGAGGAGAAAGCCCAGCGACGCGAACTCATTCAGCAGATCGATGCCAAGGGCTATGAGCAGGTGATGGAGGAGGTCGCCTACACCTGGTTCAACCGCTTTATCGCGCTGCGCTTTATGGAGGTAAACAACTACCTCCCGTCGCATATCCGTGTGTTTTCGGACGCTTCTGGTGCATTTAAGCCGGAAATCCTGTCCGACGTTCTGCACCTTGAACTGCCGGGATTGGACAACGGTAAGGTTGCAGAGTACATTGAAAGCAACGACACCGAGGGCCTGTACCGCTACCTGCTGCTGACGCAGTGCAACGCGCTGAACGAATCTCTGCCGCGGATGTTTGAACGCATGGGCGGTTACACGGAAATGCTGCTGCCGAATAACATCCTCAAGCCGGACAGCGTGCTCGGACGCATGGTTTCGGACATTCCGGAGGAGGATTGGCAGGATGCCGTGCAGATCATCGGCTGGATGTACCAGTATTACAACACCGAGCTGAAAGACGACACGTTTGCTCGTCTGAAAAAGAACGTGAAGATCACGAAAGAACGTATCCCGGCAGCAACGCAGCTGTTTACACCGGACTGGATCGTGCGCTACATGGTCGAGAACTCGCTCAGTCGTTTGTGGGTGGAGGGTCATCCGAATGATGCGCTGAAATCCGGCTGGAAATACTATCTGGATGAGGCCAAGCAGGAGCCGGAAGTTGAAGCACAGCTGACTAAGCTGCGCGCGGAGTATGCGGCCATCAAGCCGGAGGAGATTAAGGTAATCGACCCGTGCATGGGCTCGGGTCATATTCTGGTGTACGCATTTGACGTGCTCATGCAGATTTACACCTCAGCGGGCTGGAGCGAGCGCGAAGCGGCGCAGAGCATTCTCAAAAACAATCTGTATGGATTGGATATTGACGATCGTGCGGCGCAGCTGGCCTATTTTGCGGTAATGATGAAGGCGCGGCAGTACGACCGCCGCCTGCTGACGCGCGGTATCCAGCCGAACGTGTACGCCATTCACGAGAGCAACCATATTCCGAGCATGGCGATTGAGTATTTCCATCAGGGTGATGCACGCCTGAAAACCGACATCGAACGCCTTATGACAGCTATGCGCGATGCAAAGGAATACGGCTCGATTTTGAATGTTGCACCGGTGGATTTTGCACGGCTGCACATCCGCTTTGAGGAAATTCGCGACGAAATACATATGATGCAGCCTGTTGTGTTGAACGAGCTGCTGCCGATGGTACAGTGCGCCGAACTGCTGGCGCAGAAATACGATGTGGTGGTGACCAACCCGCCGTATATGGGCGGTTCGGGCATGGATGCCACGCTGTCCGGGTATGTGAAGAAACATTATCCGGATAGCAAGAGTGATCTGTTCTCTTGTTTTATTGAACGCGGCAATCAGATGGTTGATATGCATGGTTATAACTGTATGGTAACTATGCAGAGCTGGATGTTCCTATCTAGTTTTGAAAAAATGCGCGAAAAAGTTTTGAGCACAAAGACAATAACTAATCTAATGCATATGGAAAATATGGTTATGGGTATTGCGTTTGGTACGGCTGTGACAGTATTTCGAAACGACCATATTGATGGCTATAAGGGCACTTATAATCAGATTAAATTACAGGACATTGAAAATGGATTTCCGAAAGAATTCCCGGTTAAAGCTAATCGTTTTGCTCAGACCAGTACGGACAATTTCTCCAAAATCCCCGGTGCACCGGTGGCGTACTGGGTGAGTGAGGCGTTCTTAGAAGTATTTACATCGAAATATACAATAGGAACGGAGGCAAATCCTCGTAAAGGTCTAACGACGGCTGACGATTCCAAGTTTTTACGGTATTGGTTCGAAGTATGTAAAATAGATATTTGCTTTTCTGCGAAAGATAGCCAAGCAGCCAATAACAGTCGAAAAACATGGTTTCCACTGAATAAAGGCGGAGAATATAGAAGATGGTATGGTAACAACGAGTTCATCGTGAATTGGCAAGATAACGGAGAGAGATTGCGAAACTTTTCCCGAGCTGTTATTCGTAATGAAAGTTACTACTTTCTGGAATCAATTTCTTGGAATGATATTACATCTGGGCTAGTATCTTTTAGATTCAAGCCCACAGGACAAATTTTCAACGATGCGGGACCAAGTATTTTTGCAAGTAAAACGCTATTAAAATACTTACTTGCATTTGGAAACTGTAAAGTAATGCAAGAAATTTGTCTATTTATTGCACCCACGATACATTATACAGTGGGACAGATTGCTAATGCACCGATAATATATCCTGATTTAAATGACATATCAGAACAGATTATTGAGATCTCTACAAAAAATATCGCAGTATCCGCAATAGATTGGGATTCTTATGAAACTTCGTGGGATTTTAAGCGAAATCCGTTAGTGTGAGGTCAACTATGTGGCAACGAGTTGAAAATATTTTAAGTAAAGTGATATGTGGAGCTGCGTTATTAATAGCGGTTATTGCTATATTGATATTTTGCTTTAGACTGACAAACACTCAGATCAGTGATTTTTGGAATGTTGTGAGTGCTATGGTGTCTGCTGTAATAGGTTACTACACTTATCAGCTGAATAAGAAGCTGACTGATTTACAGGAAAATCAGATGGAAGAAGATAGCATGCCTATCGTAATGCTAGAATCAGTAAATATTATCGATACAAAATGTAGTTATGACCAAGCAGGGAGATTTATTTGTAATAACATTGCAGATGATGATATTGTATTCACTCAGATAGCAATGGAACATGAAACTTATAATCAGGCACTACAAATCAACTTAATCAATATGTCGAATAATTATTTAGGACTTATATTAGATAGCTTTGAAGCAAAACGGGATGATGTAGTATATAAATTTAATACCTGTCTCTTATACACATCTGACGCTGCCGACGATCTACTCTGT
>ERZ1026870.1352-NODE-1352-length-10683-cov-4.805231_pt1 | contig 10683 bp, 8 predicted proteins | sample MGYA00380165_ERZ1026870 | MGnify/ENA primary metagenome ERZ1026870 (study PRJEB33269, sample SAMEA4719801) | human gut metagenome | biome: human-associated habitat; feature: organic feature; material: feces | place: Cameroon | collected 2013-10 ...
GCCCACGACGTCGACCCCGGGCTCTAGATCAAGAAGCTCCCGAACGCCGCGTCGAAAGAGCGGATGGTCGTCGATGATCGCAATCGTATGACGTTCCTTGGAAAACATGTGAGGCCCTTTTGTCCTTGTTTGAGAAAGCATTCTTGGATTGTACCGCCGGTCCGTGATTCGTTCACGACAGGCGCCATCGTCGTCTGACCTCACCGGCGGGCGTCAATCCCGCGACGCCGGGACGACGAGCGTCACGCAGGTGCCTCCTCCCTCCGCGGGCGCCACCGCGAGGGTGCCGTGAAGCGCCTCGGCCCGCTCCTTCATGATTGAAAGACCGAAGTGCTTGTAGCGGCCCGGCTCGGCCGGAATGCCGACGCCGTCGTCCTGCACCCTGAGCACGAACGCATCGTCCGCGCCGCGCGCGAGCGTCACACGCACATTCTTCGCACGCGCGTGCTTTTCGACGTTGACCAGCGCCTCCCTCAGGATGTGCACGAAATGAATCTGCTCGTTGGGCGTGAGTTCGAGTCCGAGCAGCGCATTCGAGACGCTCGTCGTGATGCCGGTGCGGTTTCTGAATTCCTCGACCGTCTCCTCCACGGCGCCATTGAGGCCCGAGCTGCTGATCTGAAGTCTGAAGGTCGTCAGCACCTCGCGAAGCTGCCGATAGGCCGTGGCGATGCCTTCTGCGAGCTCGTTGACGGTCTCCAGCACCTTCTCCCTCGGTTCCTCGCGCTCGATGAAGACTTTTAGACGGTGCATCTGGATGCGCGAATAGGAGAGCGACTGCGCAATGGAGTCGTGCAGCTCCCGCGCAATCGTCGAACGCTCCTCGAGCACTGCCAGGCGCCTGTCGTCGGACTGCCGGGTGCTTCGCTCGATCCCACGGCCGAGCGTCTGTGCGAGCGCCTCCCCGAAGCCCGTCTGCCAGTCCTCGGGCCCGGACTCGAAGAGCACCTCCAAGGTGCCGAACCCCGGATTGGCGCTCGAGAGCGCGAAGCTGACGATGTCCGTCCCAGGCACCTCCTTCGGCCAGTGCCGCGACTGCGCGAGCGCCGCAGGCGTGCCGTCCGTGCTGACGACAAGCCTCACGGCCCGCGCCCCGAACTGCTCGCAGGACTCGTCGAGCATGCCGTCGAGCGAATGACGCTTGAAGACCGCACCCCAGGCCGCCGACTGCGCCACGCGGCTCAGAAAGAGCAGGCCCGCATTGCGCCTGTTGAGATCCTCGGTCTTCTTCTCAACCTCCTGCTCGAGATGGCCGTATAGCCGTCCGAGCTCGGCAACCATGAAGTTGAAGCTCGTCGCGAGTCTTCCGATCTCATTGGGCGCAGGCGCCGCGGCCCGCACGCCGAAGTCGCCCTTTCGCACGGCGTCGGCCGCCGCGCCGATGGCCAAAAGCGGCCTGAAGATGCTCCTTTGCATGACGAAGAGCATCATGAAGCTCACGCCCATCGCGCCGAAGAGAATGAGCGTGAGGATCTTCTGCAAAAGCCCGAGACGGGAATTGAGCCCGTTTTCAAGCGTCTGCACGAATCTGTCGACGTCCTCCACGAAGGCCGGAATCTGTTCCGTAAACTGCTTTCTCGCCTCAAGACTGTCGATGCTCGCCACGGCGAGCGGTCTCACGTGCTTTTCAAACCTGTCCTTGAGGGCCTCGTACTGCACGAAGGCCTGATCGCCCGAATCATGCGGCACCCCGTTGAGCAGGCCCTTGCTCATGAGCTTGTCGCCGAATTCGTCAAGCGCCGTCAGCGTCTTCTCGCGCCGAAGTTCATACGAGGAGAAGGGGTCCGCAACGGCGAGCGCAAGCTTATAGCTCTGCATGCGCATGCTGCCAGACACGTTGATGGCGCCCCCCGAACCTGCGGAGCGTTCCGTAAGAACAAGCGCCGGCGCGGCGGCCAGCGCGGCGAGCAGGCCGATCACGGCAAGAACGACGAAGTACTGTCGGACGATGGAGGCGCGAAGCCAATGAGTGAGACGCATGACGGATTCCTGACGTGGTGGTTTTGGAGCGGTCCCTTCGATTGTACGCAGGCCAAACGCAACGGGCCGCTCCCTCATGCGAAGAAGCGGCCCGGCTACCGTGGGTTTTCGCTTCAGACAATCAAACCCAAACGATCAAACCCAAACGATCAAACCCAGACGATCAAAGCGTGTCGATGCCCGTCACCTTGAAGCCCGCCCCCGTCACGACGGCGGCGAGCATCACGTCGGAGACGGCGCCCGCAGCCTTCACGCGGGCCTCCTTCTTCTCAAGGTCCGCCTCGGCGGACTCGACGCCGGGCAGCGCGCGAAGCGCCTTTTCGACGGCGGCCGTGCAGTGGCCGCAATGCATGCCTTCAATATGAATCACCTTGTCCATCATGGAACTCCCTGTTGTAGATGCACCTTCGCTCCCCGCATCTGCGGAGAGAACCGGCGCCTTGAAGAATCGCAGGCGAAGCGCGTTCGTCACGACGCTCACCGAACTCATGCTCATGGCCGCCGCCGCAATCATCGGATTGAGGAGAAGCCCGAACACGGGGTAGAGGACGCCTGCCGCAATCGGAATGCCGATCACATTGTAGGCAAACGCCCAGAAGAGGTTCTGGCGAATGTTGCGCATGACCGCGCGGGAAAGATCGACGGCGCCCACGACGCCCTCGGGCGAATCGCGCATGAGCACCACGCCGGCGCTTGCGCGGGCGGCATCCGTGCCGCCTCCCACGGCCACGCCCGCATCGGCCTGGGCGAGCGCAGGCGCATCGTTGACGCCGTCGCCCACCATGGCGCAGGGCCCCTCGGCCTGCAGCGCCTTGACATGCGCGGCCTTTTCGCCGGGCCTCACGTCCGCGATGATGTCGTCGGACCCGATGCCGAGCCTTTCGCCGACGGCCTCGGCGGTGCGACGGTTGTCGCCCGTAAGCATCACGACCCTGAGACCCCGCGCGCGCAGCGCCTCAACCGCGGCCTTCGACTCGGCTCTCACCTTGTCGGCCACGGCGATGACGCCGATCACGCTCCCAGCCGAGGCGATGAAGAGCGGCGTGGCGCCCCGGGACGCCTCGTCCTCGGCCACAGCCTTGAGAACGTCAGGCACTTCGAACCCGAGGCCGGTCATCAGGCGGGCATTGCCCGCCGCCACCGGCGTCCCTGCCATCATGCCCTTCAAGCCTCCGCCCGGGATCTGCTCAAAATCCTCCACGTCCTCAACGGGCAGGCCGCGTGCCTGGGCTTCGGCCGCAACGGCCTGGGCGAGCGGATGCTCGGACGGCTTTTCGAGGGCCGCCGCCACAAGCATCACGACCGTCTCAAGCCCGGGCACCGCAGAAGCGATCTTCGTGACGACCGGGCGACCTTCGGTAAGCGTGCCGGTCTTGTCGAAGACGACGGTCTTGAGTCCGGAGAAGACCTCGAGCGCCTCGGCGCTCTTGAAGAGCACGCCCATGCCCGCGCCGCGCCCCATGCCGACCATCACGGCCGTCGGCGTCGCGAGTCCCAGCGCGCACGGGCACGATATGACCAGAACCGAAACGGCCGCATTGAACGCGAACTCCAAATCGCCGTCGATCCAATACCAGACGACGCCCGTCAGAAGCGCAATCGCCATCACGACCGGCACGAAGATCCCGCTCACCTTGTCGGCTAGCCGTGCGACCGGGGCCTTGGACGCCGTCGCCTCTTCGACAAGCCGGATGATGCCCGCGAGCACCGTATCGCCGCCCACGCGCGTTGCACGCATCCTGAAGGCGCCCGCCGCAAGCAGCGTCGCGCCCGTCACCGTTTCGCCGGGCCCGCGCGTCACGGGCAGGCTTTCGCCCGTCAAGGCGGACTCGTTCAAAAGCGCCGTGCCCTCGAGGATCACGCCGTCGACGGGCACCGTCTCGCCCGTCTTCACGACGACGATGTCGCCTGAAACCACTTCTTCCGTCCCGATGCGCACCTCTTCGCCGCCTCTCACCACCACGGCCGTCGGCGGCGCGAGCTTCATGAGCGCCGTCACGGCCTCCGTCGTGCGGCGCTTGGCGCGCGCCTCGAAATACTTGCCGAGCGAGATGAGCGTGACGATCGTCGCCGCTCCCTCGAAGTAGAGGCTGTGCGCAAAGCGGTGCAGCGCCGCCTCGTCCCCGGCGGCCTGAGCAGCCAACAGCCTGTAGATCACATAGACGCCGAAAACGAGCGCCGCGCCCGCGCCGACCGCAATGAGACTGTCCATGTTGGGCGCCCGGTTAACGAGTGCCTTGAAGCCGCCCGTAAAGTAGTGCCGGTTGAGAAGCACGACCGGGAGCGACAGCAGAAACTGCGTGAAGGCCATCATCGGCGCACCCGCCGGGCCTTCGAGCATGCCCGGCACGGGCAGGCCCGCCATCGGCCCCATCGAGAGCCACATGAGGGGCGCAAGAAGCGCAAAAGACCACATGAGGCGCCTGCGCGCGTCCTGCGCCGCCGCCTGAGCATCCGCCTCGGGCGCCGAGGCAACGGGAGTCCTCCTGCCGCCTCCGGCATTCTTTTCCGTTGCGCCGTAGCCCGCATCGCTCACCGCCCGCACGATGTCCGAGACGTCGAGCATGTTCTCGTCAAACGTCGCCTTGAGCGAATTCGTGAGCAGATTGACCTCAGCCGAGCTCACGCCCTTGAGCGCGCACACCGCCTTCTCGACGCGGCTTGAACACGCCGCGCAGCTCATGCCCGTCACGTTGAACTGTCTGGTTTTCATGGCATTGCTGATTTTGGAAAATGAGAATGATTATTCAGTCCATGGAGTGTATCCTTGACAAGTTCCTTTTCGCAAGAACGCACCTTTTTCATATCTAGTACCCAAAAAGATACCGCCATGACCGAAAACCCGCCTTCGGGCGAAACGCTCTGTCCCGTCGCCCTGACGCTCAACCTCATCGGCGGCAAATGGAAGGCGCTCATCCTCTGGAACCTTCTCGAAGGAGCGATGCGCTACTCGGCGCTTCGCCGCGCCGTTTCCGACGCCACGCCCAAGATGCTCACGCAGCAGCTGCGCGAGCTCGAAGCCGACGGACTGGTGATCCGAACCGTCTGGCCCGTCGTGCCGCCCAGGGTCGAGTATTCGCTCACGCCGACGGGCGAGAGCATCAAGCCGATCCTTGCGGCCATGTACCGATGGGGCGACGCCTATCTGGCCGGACGGCACAAAAAGAGCTGCTGCTCGATGAAGCCGCCCGTCGACGATTGACGGGTACCCCCGCTTTCTTCAGGCCGCAAAAAGCCCGCCGACAATCGATGCGCGGCGGGCTTCAAGGTTTCAATGATGTCTTCCGACCGGATCAACCGGATCAGAAGGCCGGAACGACGGCGCCCTTGTATTCGGTTTCGATGAACTTCTTGACCTCGGCGGACGTCAGAGCGCTCTTGAGCTTCTGGATCTCGTCGCGGCCTTCATCGCCCGTGCGGATCGCCACGATGTTGGCATAGGGCGAGTCCTTGCTTTCGATGGCGAGGGCGTCCTTGACCGGATTGAGGCCCGCGCCGAGGGCGTAGTTGGAATTGATGACGGCGAGCGCAACGTCGTCAAGCGCGCGCGGCAGCTGGGCGGCCTCGATCTCGCGGAACTTGATTCTCTTGGGATTGTCGACCACGTCGTTGATCGTGGCCGTCACGCCGGCTTCCGGGCGGACCTTGATGAGGCCGGCCGTTTCAAGCACCTTGAGAGCTCGGCCGCCGTTGGTCGGGTCGTTCGGAATGGCGACCTCGGCCCCCTCGGCAACGTCGCCGACCTGCTTGACCTTGTTGGAGTAGACGCCCATCGGCTCGATGTGAACGGCGACGAGACTCGAAAGCTTGAGGCCGCGATCCTTGCTGAAGGAATCGAGATAGGGCTTGTGCTGGAAGAAGTTGGCGTCAAGTTCCTTGTCGTTGAGCGAAAGGTTCGGCTGAATGTAGTCGGAGAACTCGATCACCTTGAGCGTAATGCCTTCCTTTTGAAGTTGAGGCGCAATGAGATTCAGGATGTCCGCATGCGGAACGGGACTCGCGCCGACCGTCAGCGTCTTCGCGGCACCGGGCTTGGGAGCATTGTCGTCACCGCAGCCGGCAAGACCGAAGGCGAGGCCGGCCGCCACGCACACGGAAGCAAAAAGCTTGAACTTCATGATCAATCACCAAAATACAAAAATTGAGAAAGAGGACGAAAGCTTCCGACATGCGAGGACGTTGAAGGGAATGAAGCCCCCGACCGTGCGGAGAAGGCCGCCGTCACGCTGACGACAAAGCCCCTGCTTCAGAGACCGGAGAGGATCCGGTGCCGCTGCGGCATGTTTTTTCATGGAAGCGCTGCCGACTCCCGCGGAGCCGGCGAAGTACTTTTGATTCTACCTAAAGATCGCGCGCTTCGCTCTAGTGCCAATGCCTTAGCCGCGCTCCGACGACCTTTCGTGCATCAGTCTTTTCACTGGATCACGCATGAAAAACACTTTTAAATCAATCTGTTAAGCATCAGGATCTCTTGTTTTCACAGGATCATTTCGCGATTCTGATGCAACACTTTTAGCCCAAATCAGGCAATCCTCAAATAATTCGATGCCTCATGGCGAACTGCCTCATACTCGAATCCAGGCGAAGCATCGCGTATCAGCGCGCCTTCGCCGTCAACGTTCGCTTGTATTTCGTACCTTCGCATTTGTTTGTCATGTCCAACATCACGCTCCCCATGGAGCTCATGCTCCGCGACACGCTGCCCACCCGCACCGAGCAGCTTCTCACCCGTCTTCGCTTTCTGCCGCGCGAACTTTATCCGCAGTCCATCAACGGCCTCAAATCCCAGGGGTTCGAAGCGCCGCTCATCTCCGACCTCAAGGCATTCAAAGAGACGAACGGCCTCGACATGCCATTCGTCCTTGCGCTCTTTTTCTCCGAATTCTTCAAGGCGGCCCGCACAGACTACGTCGCAAAGGATAGCATCACCCGGTACCTCAAGCGCCGCAGCCGCCGTTGCGACATCGCGCCGTTGCGCCGGAAGGTCGCCGAAATCGTCAAAACGCATTTCCGCGAACTTCATCTCGCGGCTCTCGGTCCGTTTGTCCTGAACGCCGCTCCCTGCCGGATCATTCAGCTCTATTGATTCAGCTCTATTGAGAATGGCGACCGCGCGCCTGAGCAGAGGTTTGCGCGGCGGCTTTCGAATGAAAAACCCGCAACCTCGTGCGAAGCTGCGGGTTTGCATCGATCAGAATTATTGCGCCTTCCCGGCGTCGGATGTCGGCGCCGCAGGCATCACGGCCCGCTCGCCCAGCCGCTTCTTCGTTTGGTCGAGAAGCTGCACCATGTAGGCGGCCACGTTGTCGGCCGTAAGGCCTGCGCCGGCATTGGCGCGGCCGGAGGCCTCGAGCGCGGGCACGCTGTTCTCAAAGGTTTGAAAGCGGACGGCCTCGATCGCGCGGCCATTCGTCTTCACCTCATAGGTCACCACGAACGAACAGGCCTGAGGACCGTCGCCCGGCATCAGAAGCTTCGGGGCGCTGCCGAAGCGGCGCACCCCGGTCTCGAGCGACTTGACGAGCGGCTCGCTTTTGACGTCCTCGTTGAGAAGCAGGCAGACGACCGAGAGGTCCACCGGACGCTTCATCGCATCGGCCGGAATGGATTCGGATGCGCCGTCCGCGAGCGCCGTGCAGCCCGAAATCATCAACGCCGTCAAAACGGCCGCCGCGCGGGGAAATGAGCAAAGGGAAAAGGTGCCGGTCATGGGTGTTGGAAAGCGAATGTCGGATTCGGACGCCGAAAGCGAACTGGAGAGCTGTCCATACTAGCAGAGGAATCCGCATCATGCCCGGCCACCCGGTCAAAACCTACCCGCTCCAAACCCATTTGAGTCGCCCGCACACCTCATTTCGGGTAAGATGAAAGGTACGCAGAGAGTCCGCTCCCTGCCTCACTCCGTGCTGCCGCAAGAGCATGTGCGGACGCGTGCCGCCCCGCCTCCTCCCCGGGAGGCATCGACCAGTCCACGCACAACCAATAATAATTAGGATTTCACCGTGTACGATCCTTTTAAAATCGACAAGCCCCTGATCCGCGTCATTGACGATGACGACGCCATGCGAAACTCCTGGGCCTTCCTCATTGAAGGCGAAGGCTGGGACGTCAAGACCTATGCCGATGCCATCACGTTCCTCTCCTCCAATGACTACATCCGCCCGGGCTGCCTCCTGCTCGACGTGCGCATGCCGCACATGTCCGGTCTCGAACTTCAGCTCAAGCTGAGGGAAGTCGGTTGCGATCTTCCGATCATCTTCATTTCCGGTCACGGCGACATCGACATGGCCGTCAATACGCTCAAGGCGGGTGCCGTCGACTTCCTGCAAAAACCCGTAGACGACCAGCGCCTTCTCAAAACGATTGAAAACGCGGTCTCGCACAACCTTTCCTCACGCCGCAACGACCGCGAGATCAAGGATTTCCGCAGCCGTCTCGAGCAGCTCACGCAGCGCGAACGCGAGGTCATCCGCATGGTGGCGCAGGGCTACTCCAACAAGGAGGTCGCGCGCGAATACGGCATTTCGGAGAAAACCGTTCAGGTTCACCGCGGCTCCGCCTACCGCAAGCTCGACCTTCACAACGCCGCGGAAATCGCGCGTTTGATGATGCTCGCCGGCGACCAGCTCTAGATCAGCCTCTTCTTCGAACCCGCCCGGGACGCAGCGACCGGGCGGGTTTTCGCATCCGGCCCGTTCGGCCGGAAATATTTGACCTTTTCAATCACCCGCCGCTCTAATTTGAGGCATACTCTCTCAATCCCGCAGACAGGACGGCGGGAGACGCTCCGTTGAAGGCTCCCCCAGGGTTGAGCGCCGGAGGCTCCCGGCTCCTGCCGCCGACCGTCAGCAATCAATTTTTCAGGCATTTACCTTTTTGGAGATCCCATGCTCAGCGATATTGAAATTGCTCAGGCAACCAAGCTCATTCCGATCGACCAGCTCGTCCGCGAGGCCGGCCTCTCCGAAGCCGAGTTCGAGCCGTACGGCCGCGACAAGGCCAAAGTTGATCTTGATCCCTCCCGCCCCGACACCGCCAAGCTCATCCTCGTGACGGCCACCTCCGGCATGCCCGCGGGCTCCGGCAAGACCACGACGTCGATTGCGCTCGCCCAGGGCCTCAAGCAGCTCGGCAAGAAGGCCGTGCTCGCCCTTCGCGAACCGTCCCTCGGCCCGGTCTTCGGCATGAAGGGCGGCGCCGCCGGCGGCGGCTACTCGCAGGTTCTTCCGATGGAAGCCATCAACCTGCACTTCACGGGCGACTTCCACGCCATCACCTCCGCGAACAACCTCCTTGCCGCCCTCATCGACAACGCCCGTCATCAGGGCCAGATCGAGTTGAAGGAGATCTTCTGGCGCCGCGTCATGGACGTGAACGACCGCATGCTCCGCAACATCGTCACGGGCCTCGGCGGTTCCGCCAACGGCATCCCGACCGAAGCGGGCTTCGACATCACGGCCGCTTCCGAACTCATGGCCGTACTCTGCCTTGCCACGGATCTTGATGACCTGCGCGCCCGCATCGACCGCATCGTCGTAGGCACCCGCCGCGACGGTTCCGCCGTCACGGTTCAGGAACTCGGCGTCGGCGGCGCCCTCGTGGCGCTCCTCAAGGATGCCATCAAGCCCAATCTCGTACAGTCCATCGAAGGCAACCTTGCCTTCGTGCACGGCGGCCCGTTCGCCAACATCGCCCACGGCTGCAACTCCGTCGCCGCCACGCGCGCCGCAATGAAGCTCGGCGACTACGCCATCACGGAAGCAGGGTTCGGTTCCGACCTCGGCGCCGAAAAGTTCTACAACATCAAGTGCCGCGCCGCGGGCCTCTCGCCCGCCGCAGTCGTGATCGTGACCTCCACCAAGGCTCTCAAGTGGCACGGCGGCGTTCCTCTGCCCGAAATCGGCAAGCCCAATGCCGAAGCCCTCAGGAAGGGGCTCTGCAATCTTGACGCCCACATCGAGAACCTGAAGCGCTTTGGACCGAACATCGTCGTCTCCATCAATCACTTCCATACGGATCTTGACGAAGAACTCGACATCATCCGCAACCGTTGCGCCGAACTCGGCGTGCGCGTTGCCCTCTGCGACGGTTTCGCACTCGGCGGCAAGGGCGCCGTGGACGTGGCCCGCGCCGTGATCGAGGCGGCCGATGACGTTCAGCCGCTCAACTTCACGTACGAGGCCGACGCTCCCGTCACGGAAAAGGTCGAAAAGATCGCCAAGACCATCTACGGCGCCGCCGCCGTCGAGCTCTCGCCGGCCGCCCTCAAGGATCTCAAGCGCCTGCAGGATCTCGGCTTCGACCGTCTCCCGGTCTGCATCGCCAAGACCCCGTTCTCGTTCTCTCACGATCCCAAGCTCCTCGGCGCCCCGAAGGGCTTCACGCTGCCGGTTCAGCGCCTCATCCTCAATGCGGGCGCTGGCTTCGTCGTCGTGACCACGGGCGCGATCATGCGCATGCCCGGCCTGCCGAAGGTGCCGGCAGCCATGTCCATTGACGTCAAGGACGGCAAGATCACCGGTCTCGCCTAGTCTGACTGAGTCCACCCAACCCCGGGGCTCGTGCGGATGCGCGGGCCCCGCGTCGTTTCAGACGACCAAAAATCAGGCCAAAAAAGTAGGCCAATCATGACAAAAACCCCGGCTTCCTTTGGAAACCGGGGTTTTCGCAATGGTGAGCCTGACGATGTCCTACTTTCACTGG